>JAESFO010000377.1_pt1 | contig 51704 bp, 48 predicted proteins | sample 9269421 | NCBI WGS metagenome assembly JAESFO01 (sample SAMN14502839, study PRJNA617101) | algae metagenome | isolation source: Nostoc desertorum CM1-VF14 and co-occurring heterotrophs from rocky... | place: USA: Clark Mountains, San Bernardino, California | collected 2000-06-05 | reverse complement strand
GCGGAGTGACCAGACCCGATCCCATCCCGAACTCGGCCGTCAAACGCTCCCGCGCCAATGGTACTATGTCTCAAGACCTGGGAGAGTAGGTCGTTGCCAGGCCTGCAAAAAACGGATCTGCCTCTTCTAGATGATCGAATCGAAAAACCCCTTGCCTTACGGCGAGGGGTTTTTGTTTTGCAGATCCAGTCTTGAGTGTCGCGCTTACCGACCGATAACGCCGCGTACTTGCGATGCGACCGTTTCAGCGAGCATGCGATAGCCTTCTGGCGTCAAGTGCATCTGATCGGCTTGGTGCGGCAGACCGCGAAACATGTTGTTGGCGATCATGATCACCGGAATGCCACGTGCCGAAAGGCTGGCTTGGATTTCGGCCGTGCGATCGACACTGCCTTGGCGCCGATCATTACCGCCCGGCTGCAGGAGAACGGCGCTCGTCGTCTTGGGAACGGCGCGGTCCAGCCGGCGCAGCATGCCTTCGGTGGTGTCGCCATTGATGCCGGCATTGACGACGCGGACACGCAAGCCCTGGGCCCGAAGAATGGCTTCGAGTTGCGCGGGATAAGCTTGATTGCGGGCGACGCCTTTACCGTAGGTGTTGCTGGCGCCCAGCGCCACCAGCGTCTGCGCCTGGGCAGAAGGAAGCCCGATGCACCAGAGAGCGATGGTGAAAGTCAGCGCGGACAGGATTCGAGCAGCCCCCTTCATAGTCTTGCCTCCGTCGTTCGAGCCAGATCCGAGATTAAGTCGTAACCCGTTGGTTATCATGGCTTTTGAAGGCTATCCTGGAACTCTGTTCATATTCAACTGGTCGGCTTATGTGATGTGTCGCCGATCTGGCTCAAGGAGCGTTTTGGTTTGAAAGCATCATCTAACACCGTTACCGCGGCGGACGTTGCCGAGCTGCAGTCCCTGATCGGTGAGGTCAGCCTCTCCTCTTGGTTCACCATTGATCAGCATCGCATCGACGGTTTCGCCGAGGTCACCGAGGATCATCAGTTCTTGCATGTCGATGTCGAGGCGGCGGCGAAAGGTCCGTTCGGCGGCACGATCGCGCATGGCTTCTTATCTCTGTCGATGCTGAGCAAGATGGCTGCGACGGCCCTGCCTCTGAGTGGCGCTTCGTCGGTCCTCAACTATGGCTTCGATCGCATTCGCTTTCTGGCGCCCGTGCCGTCCGGTTCGCGAATCAGAGGGCGTTTCACACTCGCCAAAGCGAATCGCCGTGCCGAAGGCCAGACGCTCGTTCACTATCAGGTGGAAGTCGAAATCGAAGGCGAGACAAAGCCGGCTCTCTCGGCTGAATGGCTGGTGCTGTTTTTGTCTAAGGGATGAGCGTGTTCATCCTACACTCCGGCTGACGCTGCTCTCGTAAAGTGCGATGCTCCCTTTTGACGGTGTCCCCGAGGGAGTGCGCATGGGACCGCTTGCCAATCTTCGGGTGATCGAACTGGGCGGACTGGGCCCTGCGCCTTTCTGCGCGATGATGTTGGCGGATATGGGCGCCGACGTGGTGTGCATCGAGCGCAAATCCGACACACCGCTTGATTTCCTATCGGATACTGATGGCTTCATGGCGCGCGGGCGGCGCAGGATCGTGCTCGATCTGAAGGATACGAAAGATCAGGCGCATCTGCGTGCACTTCTGCATCATGCCGATGTCCTCATGGAGGGATTTCGGCCCGGCGTCATGGAGCGTCTCGGCTTTGGTCCTGATGTTTGTCTGGCGACCAATCCGCGACTGATTTACGCGCGCATGACGGGTTGGGGGCAGGACGGCCCCATGGCGCGACAGCCCGGGCACGATATCAATTATCTGGCTCTGTCAGGCACGCTCGACATGATCGGCGATGCGCAAAGGCCGGTCATTCCGCTCAATCTACTCGGCGATTTCGGCGGCGGCGGCATGTATCTGGCGTTCGGTATCGTCTGTGCCTTGTTGGAAAGAACGCGCTCGGGGAAAGGCCAAGTGATCGATGCGGCTATTGTCGATGGCGTGGCTTCGCTCTCGATTTTCATTCACGGTCTTATGGCTGCGGGACAATGGCAGGCGCCACGCGGTGGCAATATTCTCGACGGGGGTGCGCCGTTTTATGCGCTCTACGAGACCGCGGATCATCGCTATATGGCGGTCGGGGCGATTGAAAGCAAATTCTTCGCCAGTCTTTTGGCCAAGTTGAATCTTTCGGAGATCAGCTTGTCGGATCAGTGGGAGCGTGCGGGCTGGCCTGACATGCGTCGACGCTTTCAAAGCATTTTTGCCAAGCGCACACGCGATGAATGGCAGAAGGTCTTTGAAGGGAGCGAGGCCTGTGTTTCCCCGGTGCTCACGCTGGAGGAGGCAAAGAACGATCCGCACAATATCGCGCGCAAACTGTTCGCAACCGTGGGGTCGCATCTCGAGGCGGCACCGGCGCCGCGCTTCAGTCGCTCGGTTCCCGAGATCAAAGAGACATCAGACGATACGATCGAGGCCGTGCTTGCAAGATGGGCCGATGCGTCTGATCCTTAGAGAATATGCTCCATTAATGCCCAATTGGCGGGGATTTCTGCGCCATCTCTCTCAGCTTCACCATGGTCTGGAGCAAGAGATTGACCGGTGTTGGAATGCCAACTTGTCGGCCTTTGCGAACGACGTAGCCGTTGAGGTGGTCGATTTCCGTGGGCTTAGCGCGAGCAAGATCCTGTGCCGTCGATGAACGCTGGCCGGCCATGTCGACGGCAATGCGGAATGTTAGATCTTGAATATCGTCGGGTAGAGAAACGCCTGAGGCAGATGCGACAGCAATGCACTCATCAATGGTGCTGTGGATGATCTCGCGCACGCCGTCCACCTCGATCAGACGTCCATAGGGCAATTGAGAGATGGCGGAGAGCGCATTGTAGGAACAATTGGCGACGAGCTTGACCCAGAGAGCATTCAGCACATCTTGTGAGACCGTCGTGGGAATAGCGGCCTTAACGAGAACATCGGCGATGCGAATACTGGCCGGGCTTGGTGCGATGATCAGTTCGCCGCGGCCATGGTGACGCACGTGGCCGGGGCCGGCCATCTCTGTCGCTACATAGACCGCTGCCGCCAGCACCGTCTGCGGGACAACGGTTGCAAGCCTCTCGGCATTGTCGACGCCGTTCTGCAGGCAAAGAAGGACCGCATCCGATTTTAGATACGGTAAAATCATCTGGCCGGCGGTCTCCGTATCCGTAGACTTGACGCAGAAGAGAATGACATCGGCGCCTACAACGCCTTGGGCCTCCGTCATGGCCTGCATTGGCACATGGCCATCGAAGAGTTTGCTTTCGAGCCGCAGGCCGTGTTGGCGGATCGCCGCGACGTGCTGCGCTCGTCCGATCAAGCAGACGTCGTGGCCGGCGCGGGCGAGAAGCGCGCCAAAATAACAGCCGATCGCGCCGGCGCCCATGACTGCGAATTTCATTCTTGAAACCTGACGGTCGATCATTTGATTTGGACGGGCTGGAGAATAGGCGATCTGGCAGTCCTAAATCCATGACGAAGCTGCCTTTGTTCATAAGGTATAAACTGGTCAGTTCTGTTTGGTCCGCCTGAATTGACTCGATAGTGAGTATACGGATAGCCAGCACCTGTACGAGGTGCTGACATGACGTTATTGGCAATATCGAATCCGTGCGCGCGTATTCGCCTTATTTCAAATGTGGCTGCCGCCCTTTTGGCCGGCCTTTCGCTGGGGCAGGCACTGGCGCAGGATTATCCGACCAAGCCGATTACCATGGTGGTTCCCTTTGCGGCCGGCGGCCCAAGCGACGTGACGGGGCGGATCCTGGCGCAGCGGCTGGGCGAGCTGCTCGGGCAACAGGTAATCATCGACAATGTTGGCGGCGCAGGCGGTTCAATCGCCGCGAGCCGGGTCGCGAAGGCGGCGCCTGACGGCTATCAAATTCTTCTCGGCAATATTGGCACACAGGTGTGGAGCCAGTTGCTGCCCAAGAAAGCCGCTTATGATTCGACGGTGGATTTTGAACCCGTCAGTCTCGTCACCAATGGGGCGCGGGTGCTGGCGGTGTCGAAAGACATGCCGGTTTCAAACCTGCAGGATTTCATCGCTTATGTTCGGGCCAATCAGGGAAAGCTGAATTATGCCTCGGCTGGGGCGGGCTCGGCCTCCCATATCGGTTGCGTGCTTTTGAACTCGGTCATGGGTGTCAAGGTCACTCATATTGCCTATCGCGGCGCGGGGCCGGCCATGCAGGACATTGCCGGCGGTCGCGTCGACTATATGTGCGACGCGATTTCGACCGCGGCGCCGCAGGTTCAGAGCGGGGCGGTGCGTGGGATCGCTCTGCTCTCGGGATCGCGGGCCGCGATCCTGCCCGACTTGCCCACGGCCCAGGAGCAGGGATTGAAGGACTTCGATGTCAGCGTCTGGCAGGGGATTTTCCTGCCGAAAGCGACGCCGCAACCGATCATTCAGCGGCTGGCCCAGGCAATCGACACGACGCTGGATACGCCGGCGGTGCGCGAACGGCTTGAAGGGCTGGGCGACGATCACATCAAGCCTGAGCGCAGAGGTCCGGCCTTTCTGGCAGGCTTCCTGCGATCGGAAATCGCCAAGTGGGATGCGCCGATCAAAGCCAGTGGTATAAGCTCGGAATAGGTCGCGTCAGGAACGCGCGACCGGAGGACATATGGGCGCGAAACTCTATGATCGCCTCAGCTTGAAGACTCTCAAGCTGGTGCTAGCAATCGAAAAATTTGGCTCGCTGACGCAGGCGGCTGAGGAACTGCACACGGCCGTATCGGCGGCGAGCCGGCGCATCCAGTTCCTCGAAAGTAGTCTTGGTCATCAGGTTATCATTCGCACGGGGCGCGGGATTTCCCTGACGCCCTTTGGTCGTGTCGTTGCCAATTATGCTCGCCGCATCGCTGCCGACATCGATCAGCTTGAAGACAATGTTCGCGATCTGGCGGTCGGGAATACCGAGAAAATTCGCTTCGCCGTCCCTGCGCCGGCGCTCTATCACGATCTGCCTGAGCAGCTCGATAAATTCCTGCGAAACTATCCGAGTGTCAGCCTGCTGCTGAAGGAACTGAAGAGCCAGGACGTGGTCGACAGTCTGTTGGGCGGCCAGGCTGATGTTGGGATCATTCTTTCGGGTCATATCGCGCCTTCGCTGGAAGTCTTGCCCTATCGGCGGGATCGGTTGAGCGTCGTCGTCAATCCTTCTCATCCGCTCGCCAGCCGGACATCCGTCAAATTGGACGAGCTTTTGGAAGAGAACTGGGTTCTGCCGCACGAAACGGCCATGGGGCAAACACTCTTGCAGGAAGCAGCGAAGCGCGGTGTCGATCTGCTCAGGCGCGCCGAATCCCGCAGTCCAGCCTCGAGCTTGCGGATTGTTCATAGCGGCCTGGGCGTTACCATTCTGCCGCATGACAGCTCGGCGGCGGAGATATCCATGCGCGGGTTGGTGGCGATTTCGATTGTTGATGACTGGGCGCAGTTCGATCTGTGGCTCGCCACGTTGCGCTCGAATACGTTGTCACCGTCCATTAGCGCCTTGGTTAAGGCTCTCTCGGAGGCCGACGAGCCGGTCGACCCGGTGGAACCGTAACCGGCGAGCACGGGGCTGGCCTGGCACGCAGATTCGTCCCATCCTGAGGGCCAACACTGCCCAAGGGAGGATCGTCAAAGCCATGGCTCGCTCATATCAAGCTCCAGTCCTGTTGCCTACGTCTCTTGTTGGCTCTTACTCCGTTCCCGATTGGCTGATCGATCGGGCCAGTCTCGCCAAACGTTTCCCGCCGCGTGTTCGGGCGCGGGAATTGTGGCGTGTCGCGCCTGAATTTTTGCAGCAAGCCCAGGACGACGCGACGGTGCTGGCCATTCGCGATCAGGAGGAGGCCGGCCTCGATATCATCACCGACGGCGAGGTGCGGCGCGAGAGCTATTCGAACCGCTTTGCTACGGCGCTCGAAGGAGTCGATGTCGACAATCCGGGCACGGCGCTCGATCGGTCGGGCCATCCCAATCCGGTGCCGCGTGTCGTCGGTCCGATCAAGCGCAAGCATCCCGTCGGTGTCCGTGACGTCGAGTTCCTGCGTAACCATACCAAGCGCATCACCAAGATCACCGTGCCTGGGCCCTATACGATGTCGCAGCAGGCGCAGAACGATTTTTACCCGAGTGGCCGGGACTTGGCTTTCGCCTATGCGGCGGCGGTCAATGAGGAGATCAAGGATCTCTTCGCCGCCGGCGTCGATATCGTTCAGATCGATGAGCCCTATATGCAGGCGCGCCCGCAGGCAGCGCGCGATTATGGTCTCGCTGCGATGAATGCGGCGCTCGACGGCGTCAAAGGCACGACGGCCGTGCACATCTGTTTTGGCTATGCGGCGATCATTCACGAGCGGCCGCCGGGCTATTCTTTCCTGCCTGAATTCGAGGGATCGCCGATCGGACAGATTTCGATTGAAACCGCGCAGTCGAAACTGGATTGCGCTGTGTTGAAAGGTTTACCGTCGAAGACGGTCGTGCTTGGCGTGATCGATCTGTCCGACATGACTGTGGAAACGCCCGAACAGGTCGCGGATCGCATCCGCGCGGCTTTGCCTTATGTGGCGGCGGAACGGCTCGTCATCGCGCCCGATTGCGGCATGAAATATATTCCCCGAGACATAGCTTATGCCAAATTGCAGGCGATGGTGCAGGGCACGCAGATCGTACGCGCCGAGTTGCCGGCGTGATCGACTTCAGTCCTGCCAGAGTGCCGTGACGAACAGAGCTGCGGTGAGTAGCGAGGCCACGGTGCGCACGTGGTTCCAGCGCGTCCAGGGCGCGCTGTACTCTGTCCATGCGGTCGCCGGAGCCGTCTCCGGGAGCGCGGCCATGCGGTTATTGAGGGGGACGTTGCAGACCATCGTCACGCCGATCGAGCCGATGAGGTAGATCAGCGATCCCAAGAGGATGCAGAGCGCTCCCGGCATGTTCCAGCCGAGAGATGCTGCCAGCAGTGCCAGGCAGATCGCGGCGGTGCCGAAGAAAACCGTCATAAACAAGGGATTGATGATGACGATATTGATCGCCTGCATGGCGAGGATGGCGCTCGCCGATGGCAGGCGGTCGAAACTTTTCATGATCGTGTTGGAGAAAATGAAAAACAGGCCGGCGATCAAACCGGCACCGAGGGTGCCTAGAAGCAGGAGCAGGAAGCGGATGGTTTCATTCATGGCGCTTTCCTCATTGGCTGCCTCACTGGGCCAGCCTCAATCTCGGAGAATTTAACAGAGGTTTTTCATCCGTTCCACGGTGCGTCCAGAGAACCCATTGGGTCTATGCTGGCAATGGTTTATGCCAGTTCTTATGGCGGCCTGGAGGTCGGAGACAGAATATGCCGGATGTTTTGGTGCTGGGCGCGGGCATGGTGGGTGTCTCGACCGCGCTGGCGTTGCAGGCCCAGGGGCAAGAGGTGGTTCTTGTCGATCGGACGTCGCCGGGGCATGAGACCAGCTATGGAAACGCCGGTCTGATCCAGGCCGAGGCTGCGGAGCCCTATGCCTTTCCGCGCGATCTCGGTAGTCTGCTTCGGGTCATTTTCAAGCGCGGCAACGATGTGAACTATCACCTCGATGCATTGCCGGATCAGTGGCGGCCGCTCCTTGGTTATTTCCAAGCGTCAGCTCCGGCGCGACATCAAATCATCTCGCGCAGCTATGCGAAGCTGACACACCGCTCGACCGCCGATCACGCGCCGCTCATTGCTGCTGCTGGCGTCGAGGCGCTGATCCGGCGCGAGGGTTTTCGCAAGATGTTTCGCAGTCCCGGCGAATTCGAGCGCAGCGTGGCGCAGGCGGAACGTGTCGCGCGCCAATATGATCTGGCATTGCGGATCATGGATGGGGCAGAGTTGGCTGCGGCCGAGCCGGCGCTGAAGATCGCATGCGCCGGCGCATTTCACTGGCTCGATAGCTGGAGCTGCAGCGATCCAGGCGCGCTGACACAGGCTTATGCGGATTTGTTCGTCGCCCGTGGCGGACGTGTGCAGGCCGTGGATGCGAGCAGTCTGGAGCAAGATGGCCGCATGTGGAGTGTCGGCGTTCGCTGGGGGCGGCTTGCCGCGCGGCACGTGGTTGTGGCGCTTGGACCGTGGTCGCCGTTGCTGTTGCAGAAATTTGGCTATCGTGTCCCGCTCCTGCGCAAGCGCGGCTATCATCGGCATTACACAGGCGGGACGACGCTGAATCTGCCGATGCTCGATGTCGAGAACGGGGCAGCGCTGTCACCCATGCGGGCTGGTTTCAGGGTTCTGACGGGTGCCGAGATTGCCCGTTTCGATGCGCCGCCAACACCGGTGCAGATGGTTCGTGCTGAACAGGCCGCTCGTGAGCTGCTTGATCTGGGCGAGCCAGTCGAAGCCGAACCTTGGTTCGGCAATCGTCCATGCATGCCCGATATGTTGCCGCTCGTCGGTGCGGCGCCGCGCCATAAAAACCTGTGGTTCCATTTCGGCCATGGCCACCAGGGTTTTACCTTGGGGCCGACGACCGCGGCCCTGCTGGCTGAAGAAATCATCACCGGGCAGGTGCCGATGCCGGAATTGTCGCCGCAGCGTTTATCTTAGAGCGTTTTCGAGCGAAGTGGCTTCCGATTCGCGTAAAGAAACACGTCAAAACAAGAGCCTGAAGTCTTTCACCGTTTCAGTGAAACGGTGAAAGACTCTAGTCAGGTGACTTCGGCGGCCTTTGGCGCATCGGCCTCGGTGTTCGTTTCCGCGCTGGTGTCATAGGCCGTCCAGAGTACGGCGACGCCGATGATGGCCGAAAGAATCGAGGCGCAGAAGACCGCGATCTTCGCCGCGTCGAAATCGCTGGCGACGGGGAAAGCCTGGCCGGCGATGAACAGCGACATGGTGAAGCCGATACCGGCGAGGGCACCAGCGCCCCACAATTGCCGCCAGGAATATTCGGCCGGTTTGACCGCGATCTTGAGCCAGACGGCGAGCGCGGCGGCGCCGACCATGCCGATCGGTTTGCCGACGACGAGGCCGAGAATGATCGCCAGCATCAAGCGTGGATGGTCGCTCCACACGCCCATGGACAGAACCACGCCGGCATTGGCGAGCGCGAACAGCGGCAGCACGAAATAGCTCGAACGTGGCGCCACATGACGCAGCATGCGGTCGGCCGGAGATTCAAGCCGATCGTGGATTGCATCGAGCGCGCGCATGGCTGGCGCTGAAGGGCCGTGCCGTAAAGCCTCGCCGTAGCGCATGGCTTCGGCCGTGACGATGGAATTGGCCTGGGTGATCAAGGCGCGCAGATTGGGCGGCGGCCGCGTTGGAATGAACAGAGCCAGTACGACGCCAGCCAGGGTCGCATGCAAGCCGCCGACATAGACGCAGATCCACAGGGCGATGCCGAGCAGAATATAGGGCGTCGTCGCATAGACGGCCGAACGGTTGAGGAAGGCGAGGGCGGCAACGACTGCGACGGCGGCGCCGAGCGCATAGAGATTCAAAGCGCCTGAATAGAAGGCGGCGACAACGATGATCGAGCCGATGTCATCGACGATCGCGGCGGCGGTGAGGAAGATGCGCAGCTCGACGGGGACGCGCTGCCCCATCATGACGATGAGCGCGACAGCGAAGGCCGTGTCTGTCGCCATCGGCACGCCCCAGCCATGGGCCCAGGGACCGGAAGGAATGACCAGGAGATAGAGGAGGGCCGGCGCGACCATGCCGCCAAGTGCGCCTGCGATCGGCAGAGCCGCGGAGCGGCGACTGGCGAGATGGCCGACGGTGAATTCGCGTTTGATTTCGAGGCCGACGACCAGAAAGAAAATCGTCAGCAGGGCATCGTTCACCCAATGCAGCAGCGACATGCGGAAAGCGGCGTCACCCAGGGACAGGCCCATATAGGTGTGCCAGAATTTTTCAAAGCCGCCGGCCAAGGCGGAGTTCATGGCTAAAACGGCGGCGATCGTGCCGAGCAGCAGCAAGATGCCGGTGGAAGGCGCCCAACTGGCGAAATCGAGGGCGGCGGAGCGGACACGATGTCCAAGCGAGCCGAGCATGGCATCGGCGAAGGAGCTTTCATCCCAGGGGCCATCGTAGCGGCGACCGTTGATGAAAAAGGTCGGCGTGTACATGACGCCGCTGGCATAAGAGCTGGAAATATCGGTATCGACGCGCTGGCGTGCGCGATAGGCGGTCTCTTCCAGATCTTCATCGTCGAAATAGGACAGGCCGAGATCGGAAGCGACCGCTCGCAGATCGTCCTCGGTGAGGGTGGTCGAGCGTGTCATCAGTTTGACATGCGCATCCCAGAAGTGCTCGCTGTCGCGGGTGTATTCGACAAGCTCGGCGGCGCGGCGTGCGAGTTCGTTGTTGGTCAGCGGCCGATGCCGGAAGACGTAGCGCAAGCGATCGCCGAACTGTTCGCGAACCTGGATGATCCTGTCATTGGCGGCGCGGCAATGGGGGCAGGCATAGCTGCCGTATTCGACCAGAGTGATTTCGGCGGTCGCGTCGCCCAAAATGTGATCGACCGCCTCGTCCACGGGTCGGTCGAGACGGTTGGTCGAGCTCAATTCTGACATTCAGAAAAACCTGCGAGTAAAATCTGGCCGATGCTGTGGTGAGAGGCCCACACATAGGGATTTTGCACGACAGCTCAAGGTTTGAACAGATATTAGCCCTCAGGTGATGGTCGAGCGCAACCGTCGCTGATGCGCGTTCAATTCCGCTTGTTCGAGCAGGCGTTCGAGATCGGCCCGTGCGATATCGAAACTTTCACCCATCTGCTGCAGGGCTTCGTCGATATCGGCCGCGACAAAGGTCGGTGCGGCCGCACCAGGCGATGGCAGGGGCCGGTGTGGATAAGATCGGCGCAGGAGGCGATGGAACAGCACGCCGGCGGCCACCATGGCCGCCGAATTGACGGCCACGGGCACCAGAGGGAACAACAGGCCCCATTTGGCAACGATCGGTCCGCCCAGCGCCGCGGTCATTGCGACGGCGCCGCCTGGCGGATGCAGGGATCGTGTGAGCGACATGATCGCTAGCGCCAGGCTGGCGGCCAGGGCCGCAGCCCATGTCGGATCGTGGATCAGCCAGGCGCAGGCGAGACCGATGAAGGCGGCGATCATATTGCCGCCGATGACCGGCCAGGGCTGGGCCAGGGGGCTGGCTGGAATGGCAAAGACGATGACTGCCGACGTACCGACGGGCGCGATGATCAGGGGCGAGGTCTCGCCGAGAGCGGCGCAACTGGTGATGCCCGTCCAGGCGATGGCAATGAAGACCCCGAGACAGGATAACGCGCGGTCACGGACATTGGCGCCGGACAGAATCGGCTGGAAGAAACGCAAAATATCGCCTAACTGAGATGCAGTTAGCCTAGATATTATGCACAAGCGACGTTCGTCAATTTAAAATAACAGCATAGTATGCTTGTGAAATATGCATAGCCTTCGCAACTGAAGCCAATTGGCTCTGTGTCGAAACGGCCTTTTCCGCGTTGTTCTTCAGCAACGGGAGGCCACGCATCCATGATCGAAACAGAGCGACCGCAGGCCTGGCGCGAGGCGGTCTTGATCGTCAATACGCGCTCGCGGCGGGGACGAAAACTCTACGCTCGGGCCAAGGTCGCCCTGGCCACTCATGGGGTGGTACTGAGCGCGACTTACCCGGTTCGCGATCCCGGTCGCTTGCCGGAAATCGTCCAAGGCGTGGTGGCGCGAGGAGCTGTGCTGGTCATCGTCGGCGGGGGCGATGGGACGATCAGCTCCATCGTCGATTACTTTGTCGGCTCCGTGGCCACGCTTGCGATTCTGCCGCTTGGGACGGCCAATAGTTTCGCGCGAACGCTGACCATTCCCATTGATGTCGAAGGCGCCGCTGATGCCTTGGTCAACGGGACTGTTGTCGCTGTCGACCTGGGCTGTATCGATGGCGATCTCTTTGCCAATGCGGCATCGATTGGCATTTCCGCTGCGATCGGGCGCAGCCGGCCGCATCAGCTCAAGCGCTATCTGGGGCGGTTCGGTTATCTGATTGCAGCCGCCCGCATGTTGGCCACGTTCAAGCCCTTTGCTTGTCGTTTGAGCCACGAAGGACAGACGGTTCTCGATGTCGATCAAGCCGTCGATGTGCTCATCGCCAACGGTCCCTATCATGGCGGCATGCTGGTCGCGGATGAAGCGGATGTGGAGAGCCGCGATATCGTCATTCGCATCATCAAGGGAAGTTCGCGCTGGGCTCTGGTAAGCGGCTGGTTGCGCATCTGGCTGCATCTTCCGCTGGGACCACATCGTTTGGATGTGGTGCGGACGAAAGCGGTGACCCTGACGACCGATCCAATCCGCTATGTTTCCATAGACGGTGAAGTCGTGACTAAGACGCCTATTCATGTCAGCGTCGCGCGACGGGCGTTGCGGGTCATCGTGCCGATAACCTTCGTCGAGCGATCTACTCCACATCCAAGTGAAGGAAATAACAGAGCAGGGATGCTCGCCTCGAATGACGGCCGGGAAGACCCCGTTAGCGCGTAGTATCGGTCGGCTTCGCGGCGCACTATCAATGACATCGCGATTTTGGCTTAATTAGAGTAATTCTAATATCGATACTCCAGGTGCCTTTGAGTGTTAGGAAGTCCTTTTAAATCAAGGATATCTGGAATGTTTCTAAGCTATTTGCTTTGACAAGCTTCGGGGCCGTTCGTAAAGACGGCCGTGGTTAGGACATGCAACGTTGTTGCATGCGCCCGGCAATCTTTTGGCGCGCCCCCAACGAAAAGCTGCGAAGCGATGCTGATCTGTGTCCCAGATGTCCTGACGAAGGAGGAGGTCGCCGACTTCCGCCGCATCATGGACGCGGCCGATTGGGAAGACGGGCGTTCGACGGCCGGCTCGATCTCGGCGCTGGTGAAGGATAATACGCAGCTTCCGCCCGACAGCGATGTGTCGCGCGCCTTGGGCGAGCGGATCATCACGGCGCTGACGCGCAGTCCGCTGTTCATTTCAGCGGCTGTGCCGCAGCGCATTTTTCCGCCACTGTTCAATCGCTATGGCATCGGCAACAAGTTCGGCCTGCATGTCGACAATGCGGTGCGTGGCGACAAGCTGACGGGCTTGCGCATCCGCACCGATCTGTCGGTGACGCTGTTTCTTTCCGAACCGGAAGAATATGAAGGCGGCGAACTCGTCATCGAAGATCAATACGGTTCGCATGAAGTGAAGCTCGCCGCGGGCAGCCTCGTGCTCTATCCCGCTTCGAGCCTGCATATGGTGACGCCAATCACGCGCGGCGTGCGCGTCGCTTCCTTCTTCTGGTTGCAAAGCATGTTGCGGGAAGACCATCAACGCGCATTGGTCTTCGATCTCGACCAGACCATTCAATCTCTCGCCACACGGCTTGACTCGGGGGACGCGGACGTCGTGCGGCTGACGGGCATCTATCACAATCTCATCCGGCAATGGGCACAAGTATGAACAGGCGGCATCTCGGTACTTTCGTTTTAACGGCGCAGGTTTTGGCGACGCAGGTTTGGGCGCAAGAAGAGGTTGTGCCGCGCGTCGTGCCGCCATCGGGAGCCGTCCCGCACGATCTCTCGCCCTGGTCGATGTTCATGGCCGCCGATATCGTCGTGCAGGCGGTGATGGTGGGCCTGGCGTTCGCTTCCGTCGTCACCTGGACAATCTTCATTGCCAAGAGCGTGGAATTGGGGATCGCGCAGACGAAGCTGCGCCGCGCGATTGCCCGCATCGCCGGTTCGCGTTCCCTGGCCGATGCGCAAGAGACGCTGCGCGGTGAACGTAACATCGTTGCTCGCCTGCTCGATGCGGCTGCTCAAGAAGCGCACTTGTCGTCCGATATCACGGTCGATGGCGGCATCAAGGAACGCGCTGCTTCGCATTTCAGCGAGATCGTGCGCCGCGAAACCGGCGGCATGCGTCGCGGCATGGGTTTGCTGGCGACGATCGGGTCCACAGGTCCCTTCGTCGGTCTGTTCGGCACCGTCTGGGGCATTATGAACAGCTTCATCGGCATTTCGAAATCGCAGACGACCAATCTGGCCGTCGTCGCGCCGGGCATCGCCGAAGCGCTTCTCGCGACGGCGCTGGGCCTCGTCGCCGCTATCCCGGCGGTCATTCTCTACAACTACTTTTCGCGCGGCACGAAGTCCTATGGCGAGACGGTGAGTGCGGCCTCGGGTCTGGTGCAGCGTCTTTTGTCCCGCGATCTCGACCGCGCTTACGGGCGCTCAGTCGCCAACACCCCGGCGGAGTGAGCCATGGCCGTCTCGCTTGGTGAAACCGACGACGAATATGATGAAGTGCATGAGATCAACGTCACGCCCTTCATCGACGTCATTCTGGTTCTGCTGATCATCTTCATGGTGGCGGCGCCGCTGTCGACGGTCGACCTGCCGGTCGATCTGCCCAGTTCGACCGCCAATCCGCAAAAGAAGCCGGATAAGCCGACCTATGTGACGATCAAGTCGGATCTGTCGGTGGCGATCGGCGAGAACATGGTGAAGCGGGTCGATCTCGCGCATCAGCTCGACCAGCTCCCGGAGATGACCAAGGACAAACGCATCTTCCTGCGCGCCGATAAGTCCGTGCCCTATGGCGAGATCATGAGCGTGTTCGAGCTGCTGCGCACCGGTGGTTATCTCAAGGTCGCTCTGGTGGCTTTGGAAGGCGTGCCGGAGGCGAAGCCTGCCGAAGGGGGGGGCACCACCCCATGATGCCGAAGAGCTCGATGGCCCTATGGACCTTAGCCGCTGCCGGCGCGCTGGCCTTGCACCTGGGTGGTGCAATGGTGGCCATGTCCTATGCCAATGTCGAGCCGACGGAAGATGAGGATGGGGCGCCGGCGATCGAGATAGGGCTGGAGCTGGCCTCACTGAAGGCCGAACCCTCCGATCTGCCTCCGGGGCCAGAGGCCGAAGCTTCGGCTGCATCGCAAGCGGTTCAAGAGCAGAAGGTCAAGACCGAACAGACGGAATTCGAAAAGGGCGATCCGACCGAGACGGAAGATCCCGATCGTGTGGTGCAGCAGCAGGCCACCGAGAAGCCGAAGGAAGAAGAGCCGCAGACGACGGCCGTGCCGGCCACGCAGTCGACGGAATCCGTCGCTTCCGAGGCAACCGCCGCGCCGACGGTCGAGGAAGCCCCGCCGAGCGAGAAATCGGTCGCACCTGTCATCGGTACCGGTCGCAGCCTGCAGCGCATTCGTGCGACGTGGCAGCGCCAGCTCGTCGCTCATATCGATCGCCACAAGCGTTATCCGACGGGAGGCACGCGCCGCAGCGTCGAAGTCGTCGTGCAGTTCGAGCTCGATCGCCTCGGCCATGTGAAGACGGTTGGCATCGCCAAGGGCTCGGGGGATACCAACTTCGATGAAGCAGCCATCGCCATGATGCGCCGCTCAGATCCGGTGCCGCCACCGCCACCGCTGGTGGCCGATGAAGGGCTGAACTTCACGATGCCGATCGTCTTCCGCGTCAAAGGCTGAGGGGATCGGATCAGCCTTCATAGCGTTTCACAGTTCGGCGGATCGCCGAACGCCATGAAGACGCGTCCGAAATAAGAGAATCTAAGCAAAATCACGTTTCTATCGAAACGTGATTTGCTCTAGCGCGCGAGCGGAACAGGTCGCAGATTTCGGGCGATTGCAGCCAGCCATCGATGCGCGGATGCTGCATGTTCGATGGATCGGCTTTTGAAAAAGTTTCGTAGCTTGAGGCGACGAAATCCTCCAGCGTATAGAAATAGGCTTTGTTCTTCGGGCCGGGATGGCTGGCGCGCTTGAACACATAGTCGCCCTTGACGCCGAGGCGCTTGGCGATCGGCGGATAGATCGGCAGCACCGCATCGTCCACCAGCCGGTCGACGGCGAAGCGATCGAAATCGCCTTCGCGTAGGGTCAGGCCCTCCTTACGCAGCAACATCCGGGCGACGTCATACATCACGTGGGCTTTCGGATGCACGGGCGTGTGCATGAAACAACCCGCGCGGCTCCAGCGGAGCATGTCGGGGCCGTAGTCGAGATCGCATTCGCGGCCGAGCCGCAGCATTTCGTCCCAGGCCGACTGCCAGACATCGAAATAACCGAGCCGCTCGTACATATCCTCGTTCATCAGGCTCAAAGCCTGCTTCTGCGAGAGACCCAGGCGGAAGGCGGTGGCGAGAATGGCCGATTGCGAAACGTTGAACAGGCCGAGCACGGCGCTTGGCGCGCCTGGTTTTTGCAGAAAGAGGAAGTCGGGATGATAAGCGGGGAAATGAAACAGCGGGAACCAACGGATGCTCGGCATCAGTCGTTCCAGCGTCGCGTGATCCCCGAAGCGCAGATGGGTGGAGATGTATTTTAGACCGAAGACATAATCGTAGTCGCGTAGCACCTTGGCCAGCAGTTCCGGCGTCGTGCGGTTGCCGAGCAGGATCTGGATGGGATCGACGGTCGCGCCGGGAAGCAGCATGTCCATCGCATAGGCGACGCCGAAAGTCTGGCAGTTGGCGATGACGGCGATATGGGGGCCATTCGACTTGCGCCGATTACGAACTGCGACCTGACGCACGCGCATAGACAGCACGCGCCGGTCAAATGCGGACAGCATCTGAACTCCGACCTACGATTGAATCAAGATTCTGGCCGTGACATTCGTCCAATGCGGACCTATCGTCAATCCAGCTCAATTCACGCGGTTTTCACGAGGATTCCGATGGCCCGTGGCCCCTATAACAACCTGCCGTCACACCAGTTTTGGCGTTCGGCCGTGGCTTCCATGCCGTCTTTCGCCATAGATCCGATTGTCTCGGTCCCCTTCACGATTGCCCCTTCGGACAAGGTGGCCTCGGCGGGTAGCTGCTTCGCTCAGCGGGTGGCTCGCCAGCTGCAAAACAGCGGCTATCACTATTATGTGCCGGAAGACACGCCGCCGGGGCTCACCGGCGACCAGGCGTTTGAACGCAACTATCGCGTGTTCTCCTGCCGCTATGGCAATATCTACACAACGGCCCAATTGCGGCAGACATTCGAACGCGCCTTCGGTCGGCTGAAGCCGGATATCGACGTCTGGACGCGCCCCGATGGTCGCTTCGTCGATCCCTATCGGCCGCTGATCGAGCCGGAGGGATTTGCTTCGCCTGACGAAGTGCACGCGTCGCGTGAGGAGCATCTGCGGCTTGTTCGCGAGATGTTTGAGAATCTCGATGTCTTCGTGCTCACGCTTGGGCTGACGGAACATTTTCGTTCCAAGAGCGACAAGGTCGTCTTGCCGGTAGCCCCTGGCGTCTCGGGCGGCACGTGGGACCCGGACATTTATGAATATCACAATGCCCGGGTATCGGAGATTGTCGCGGATCTGTTGGGCTTCATCGACAATCTGCGGTCCGTCAATCCGAAGAGCCGGATCATCATTTCGGTCTCGCCTGTGTCGATGTTGGCGACCTATGAGCCGCGTCATGTGGTGGTGTCGAATTCCTACACCAAGTCGGCGCTACGCGTCGCGGCGGACGAGGTCTGTGGCGCGCGTGATAACGTCGCTTATTTCCCGTCCTATGACATCGTGCTGACGCCGTTCAACGCCGGCCGCATCTATACCGACGATCAGCGTGAGCTGACCGAGCTTGGCGTCGATCTCGCCATGAAGACCTTCTTCGATCATTTCACTGAAGGCGGGAATCAGGCGAAACACAATTACGAGGACGTGCGTTTCGACGCTGCGGCGGAAGCGGCGAGCGCGGCGCGGATCGTCTGCGACGAAGTGGCGATCGAAAGTTAGTCGAGTTGGACTCCGATCGCCTTGACGATCGGGGTCCATTTGTCACGCTCGACGCGTAGAAAAGTAGCTGTGGCGCTAGGGTTTTCGCCAATAACGGTAGCACTGAGGGCTTGCAGGCGTTCGCGCACCTGCGGATTGGCGAGGGCTGCCTTGGATGCCTCGTAGAGTGCGGTGATGGCGTGATCGGGCGTGCCCTTGGGTGCGAGGAAGGCCAACCAGCTATAGCCAATGAATTGCGGCAGGCCCGCTTCGACGGAGGAGGGGGTGTCGGGCAATTGCGCGATGCGCGCCGGACTTGAAACCAGGAGCGCATTGACCTTGCCGGAGCGAATCTGCTCGAGCGCGGTCGGCACGTTGTCGATCATCAATTGCACTTCGCCGGTCATGACATCTTGCATGGCGGGACCTGCGCCACGATAGGGCACATGGGCCATGGAAACGCCGATGAGATTGGCGAACCACTGGCTTTGCAGATGACCGATGCTGCCGACACCGGGCGAGGCATAATTGAGCCGGCCTGGGTTATTGGCCGCAAAGGTCTTGAGTTCGGCGACGGTCCGTGCGGGTACCGTCGGCGAGATCAACAAAACATTGGGAATGTCGACGAGATGGATGATTGGCGTGAAGTCGTCACTCACGTCGAAGGGCAGGCGACTGTAAAGCGCCGGATTGATCGCGTGGGTGGAGACCGTGGCAGCTAGGATCGCGTAGCCATCGGCCGGGGCGCGGGCGATCTCCGTTGATCCCGTGCTGCCGCCAGCCCCGGCTTTGTTCTCCACCACGACCTGTTGGCCGAGCGGACCGGCCATGTCGGCGGCGATTAGACGGGCGATGACATCTGTGGAGCCGCCAGGGGCGAAAGGCACGACGAGGCGAATGGGTCGGGCCGGCCAGTTTTGGGCCTGAGCGATGGGCGTTGCGAACAGTAGGGCGTAGCCGAGTGAGGCGAGGCAAAGGGCGAGACGGGTCAAGCGCGACTCCGGCGATGGGCAGGTGGCAGCCAAGCCCGAGACTAGCCGGCCCGTGACCGGGTGCAACGTCAGGAAATCGCTTCGGAATAGTTCATGTGTTGACAATAACAGCGGCTTCTCTAAAATGAATGATCATTCGTTTTTTATTCTTGCTCTAAAGTGAGCCTGACTTGCCCAAACTCTCTGACGAGAAACAGCAAGAGCGGCGGCTGCATATCCTCGATGCGGCCGAGGTCTGCTTTGCCCGAAGGGGCTTCCACCGTACGACCATGAACGACATTTGCCGCGAGGCGGGCGTCTCGGCGGGGGCCGTGTATCTCTACTTCAAATCCAAGGAAGCGCTCATCGAAGGGCTGGTGACGCGCGATCGCGACGAGTTCCTGGAGCTGTTCGAGCAGATCGATACGTCCGATCTGATGAACAGTCTCGGAGCGTTGTTGGAAACCTGCATCATCGAGCGCCCGCCGGAAAAACTTGCGATCTTTCTGGAGATTGGTGTCGAGTCGCGACGCAATCCCGCCGTCGCCGAGACCATGATGCGCTGCGATGCGACGATCCGCGCTTCGATGACAGCCCTGTTGGAACGGGCCAAGGCCGACGGGACCATCAATCCGGATCGGCCTGTCAGTGAAATCGTCGATGTCATGGACGTGATTGCCGACGGCCTGTTTTGGAGCCTGGGTTGTCGGCCGGGGTTTGAGGTGGCGACGGTGGCGCGTTCGATCCTGCCGTTGATCGCGCAAATGCTGCGCCCGGTCGCTCAACCATCTTCCGTCTCTCTGCCTCACAAGGAAACGACGTCATGAGACGCAGTATCGTTATTCCGGCGCTGGTCGTGCTGGGCTTGGCCGGTGCCGGTGCGGCCTGGAAGTTTGGCAGCGCGCAGGCGGCTCGGCCGGAGGCGAAAGACAAGGCTGCCGCCAACCTCTCGCATCAGCCGACGCCGCAACCTGTCAGCGTGGTCGCGGCGCGCGCCCATGACATTGTCGAAACCGTGTTGGCCACGGGCACTTTGGTGGCCCGCAATGAAGTGCTGATCGGACCAGAGATTGAAGGTCTGCGCATCGTCGAACTGCTGGCCGAAGAGGGCGACAAGATCGAGAAGGGCGCCGTGCTCGTGCGCCTGCAGCGCGATGCGCTCGATGCGCAACTGGCCCAGTCGGACGCGGCGTTGAAGCGCGCCGATGCGGCTATCGCCCAAGCGAGCAGCCAAATCTCTCAGGCTGAGGCCAATGCGGCCTGGACCAAAGTGGATATTGAACGCGCCCGTTCCTTGTTGACGCGCGGGGCGTCAACCCAGGCCGCTGTCGATCAGAAGAATGCCGCAGCGCTGACGGCGCAGGCGCAACTGCGCGGTGCTCGCGACGCGCTCGATCTTGCCCAGGCCGACAAGGCCAGCCTGGAAGCGCAGCGTCGCGAACTGCTGGTGCGCATCGCGCGGACCGAGGTGCGCTCGCCGGCTGCCGGCATCGTCGCGCGCCGCTCGGCAAAGCTCGGTGCCGTGGCTTCAGCCGCGGGGGACCCGCTGTTTCGGATCGTCGAGAACGGCACCATCGAACTGGAAGCCGAGGTGCCGGAAGCACGCATCGGCGTCGTGAAGACAGGCCAGCAAGCGCTGGTGACTTTGGCCAATGGCAAAAAGGTCGATGCGCAGGTGCGCCTTGCTGCCAGCGAGGTCGATCGCAACACCCGCCTTGGCCGTGTGCGCCTGACTTTGGCCTCTCCGGAAGGTGCGGCGACCGGCTCCTTCGCGCGGGGCGTGATCGAAATCCGCCAGGCGCGCGCTTTGACGGTGCCGATCAGCGCGCTTTCCTATGACAATGGAATGGCGCAGGTGCTCGTCGCGGTCGATGGCGCCGTGCAGGCCAAGCCGGTGCAACTCGGGCTCGTCGATGGCGGCCGCGCTGAAGTGCTGTCGGGTTTGACTGAAGGCGAGGAAGTGGTGGCGCGCGCCGGCTCTTTCCTTCGCCCTGGCGATCGCATTGCGCCGATGCGGGAACAGACCGGAGCTCTGTGATGAACATTTCCGCCTGGTCGATCCGCCGGCCGATCCCCGCGCTCGTCCTGTTCGCTGTCTTGACGATCCTGGGCCTGTTCTCGTTCTCGCAATTGCCGGTAACGCGTTTCCCCAATGTCGATATTCCCATCATCTCGGTGACGATCAATCAACCGGGGGCAGCACCTTCGGAAATCGAAACGCAGATCACCAAGAAGATCGAAGATGCGGTTGCCGGTGTCGTCGGTATCAAACATATCGTTTCGTCGATTTCCGACGGGCTGTCGACGACCACCATCGAATTCCGCATCGAGATCAACACCGATCGTGCCTTGAATGACGTCAAGGACGCGGTGGCGCGGGTGCGTGCCGATCTGCCACGCAACATCCTTGAGCCGATCACCCAGCGCGTTGACATCACGGGCCTGCCGATCGTGACCTATGCGGTGGCTTCGCCCGGCATGTCGATCGAGCAATTGTCCTGGTTCGTCGATGACGTGGCGGCGCGCGATTTGCAGAGCGTGCGCGGCGTCGGTGGTGTCTCGCGCATCGGCGGCGTCGATCGTGAGATTTTGATCGAACTCGACCCTGATCGGCTGCTGTCACTCGGCGTCACCGCCGGAGAGGTGAGCCAGCAGTTGCGGGCGATGAATGTCGATATCGGTGGCGGTCGCGGTGAATTGGCCGGTCAGGAACAGGCAATCCGCACGCTTGCTGGCGCACGCAAGGTGGAAGACCTGGCTCAGACGACCATCGTGTTGTCAGGCGGACGCAAGGTGAAACTCGCCGATCTCGGCACGGTGAGCGATACGGCCGCCGAGCCGCGTCGTTTCGCCCGGCTCGACGGTCGTTCCGTGGTCGCCTTTGGCGTCAATCGAGCGAAGGGGGCGAGCGATGTGGTGGTGGCGGCCGAGGTTGCCAAACATGTCGAGGCGCTGCGGGCGAAATATCCTCAGGTGTCGATGGATTTGATCGACAGCTATGTCGATTACACGGTGGGCAATTACAAATCGGCGATGCAGACGCTGCTGGAAGGCGCCGCGCTCTCCGTTCTCGTTGTGTTGATCTTTCTGCGCGATATGCGCGCGACGATCATCACGGCCATTGCCTTGCCTTTGTCCGTCATCCCGACCTTCTTCGCGCTTGATGCGATGGGATTTTCGCTCAATCTGGTTAGTCTCCTCGCCTTGACGCTGGCGACAGGCATTCTGGTCGACGATGCCATCGTCGAGATCGAAAACATCGTGCGTCACATGCATATGGGCAAGTCGCCCTATCGCGCGGCGCTTGAAGCGGCCGATGAAATCGGCCTCGCGGTGATCGCCATCACCTTCACCATCGTCGCGGTGTTCGCTCCGGTGAGCTTCATGGGCGGCATCGCCGGACAATATTTCAAACAGTTCGGCCTGACGGTGGCTATCGCCGTGCTGTTTTCTCTTCTGGTGGCGCGACTCGTCACGCCCATGTTGGCAGCCTATTTCCTGCGTCCGCATCCGCATCGCGAGGCCAGGGAAGGCTGGCTGATGCGCGCCTATACCGCGCTGGTTCGTGTCTCCGTGCGGCATCGCTTCATCACCATCGTCGCGGGGCTGGCGATTTTCGCCGGCTCGATCATGGCGACGAAGTTGCTGCCGTCGGGCTTCCTGCCGGCTGAAGACGTGGCGCGGCTGCTGTTGTCGGTGGAATTGCCGCCGGGGGCCAAGATCGACGATACGATGCGCGTCACCGATACGATCGCCAAAAGCCTGCGCGAGCGACCGGAAGTTACGGGCGTATTCGTCGATGGCGGCAAGATCGGCCTTGGGGCGCCGGAAGTGCGCAATGCGCAGCTCACGGTCCATCTCACCCATAAGAGCCATCGCGAGAAGACGCAGAAGCAATTGCAGACCGAGATCGGCGCCGATGTCGCGCGTATCCCTGACATTCGCAGTTGGTTCCTGAACGACAATGGTCAGCGCGCGGTGTCGTTGGTGGTCTCAGGTACGGACAATGCGGCTGTCGAGCGTGTCGGCGCCGAACTTGCCAGCCAGATGAAGCGCATTCCGCTGATCGCCAATGTTTCGTCGAGCGCCGCACTCAACCGGCCGGAAATCCTGATCGTGCCGCGCAGTGATCGCGCGGCCGACCTCGGCATTTCCACCGAGGCTTTGGCCGATGCCATCCGCGTCGCCACCATCGGCGATCTTGATATCAATCTGGCGAAATACAATGCCGGCGACCGGCTGTTGCCGATCCGCGTGCAGTTGAAACGCGATACGCGCGCGGCGATGGACATTCTGTCGAACCTGCGCGTTGCCACCAACCGTGGCGCTTCGGTGCCGCTGTCGGCGGTGGCTGACATTCGCCTGGGCCAGGGGCCGGCGAGCATCAACCGATATGACCGCGTCCGGCGCATCTCGGTCGAGGCCGATCTCGTCGGCACCGATGCGCTCGGCGAGGCGGTCGAGGCGATCATGGCCTTGCCGGCGGCGAAGAATCTGCCGGCGGGGGTGACGCTGAAGGAATCCGGCGACGCCGAGATCATGATCGAAGTGTTCGAGGGCTTCGCCAAGGCGATGGGCGCCGGCATTTTGATGGTGCTGGCCGTGTTGATCCTGCTGTTCGCCAGTGTGCTGCAGCCGATCACCATTCTGTTCTCGCTGCCGCTGTCGGTGGGCGGTGTCATTATCGCTTTGATCATCACCGATCACGCGATCTCCATGCCGGTGGTGATCGGCATGTTGATGCTGATGGGCATCGTCACCAAGAACGCCATCATGCTGGTCGATTTCGCCATCGAGAAGATGGCGGCGGGCGTCGACCGGCTGGAGGCCATTGTCGATGCGGGCCGCAAACGGGCGCGGCCGATCATCATGACGACCATCGCCATGGTGGCCGGCATGGTGCCTTCGGCGCTGGGCTTCGGTGATGGTGGCGAATTCCGCTCGCCGATGGCGATCGGCGTGATCGGCGGCTTGATCGTTTCGACCCTGTTGTCGCTGATTTTCGTGCCGGCGATGTTCATTCTCATGGACGACCTATCGAAGCTGGTCAGTCGGTTGTTCTCGGGTGTCGTTGGGCCAACCGACGAGCCGGAAGCCGCGTCGCCCCCGGTTGCATCGGGACAGGAAGGCCGCAATATTCGCCTCGCCGCCGAATAAGGCGGATGGGGCAAAAGTGGCATGAGCGAAAGCAAGGATTTTCACGGCCGGTTCGTGACATTGGAGCCGATCAGCCAGCGGCACGCGGACGATCTCTTTGCCGCCTTGGCGGGGGCTGATCTCGAAGATCTCTGCCGCTTCATGGCGGATCGCCCAACGCAGGACCGCGAGGCCTTCTCGGCTTTCGTCCAGCGACGGGAGACATCGAAAGATCGGCGTTACTATGCTTGCGTCCCGGTGGGCGGTCGGGCCAGCGGCTTTCTATCGTTCCTGCGTGATGAACCGGCGCATCGGTCGATCGAGATCGGCGATGTGTTTTTCGCACCGCCGCCGCAGCGATCGGCCGCCGCGACGGAAGCGGTTTATTTGATGGCACGTCACGCGTTCGAGACGATGCACTATCGGCGGCTTGAGTGGAAATGCGATCGGCTCAATGCGCCGTCTTATCGCGCCGCTCTGCGTTTCGGCTTCACCTTTGAGGGGGTGTTTCGGCAGCACATGCTGGTCCACGGGAAAAGCCGTGATACGGCTTGGTTTTCCATGCTCGATCGAGAGTGGCCTGCACGCAAAGCTGTGTTCGAGCGTTGGCTCGATCCTAAGAATTTCGATCCACAAGGCCAGCAACGCGAAGCCCTTGGTGCGATGATGGTCAAAGCGATTTCTGACGCATAATGTCGTCGGCGGCCGACGATATCGTTGCGCTTTATCGCCGGCACGCTCGCGCCTGGTCGCGGGCGCGAGGCAACCGACTGATGGAAGGCGCTTGGCTCGAGCGGTTTTGCGCATTGCTGCCAGCGCAATCTTCCATTCTCGATATCGGATGTGGTTCTGGTGAGCCCATGGCACGCTATCTCACCGAACGTGGGTTCGATGTGACTGGGGTCGATTCATCACCCGAGATGATCGCGATGTTCGTGGACCATTTTCCGCAGCAAGAGGCGGTGGTGGCGGATATGCGCAGTCTGTCGCTGGGCAAGGTCTTCCATGGGCTCATCGCCTGGGACAGTTTCTTTCACCTGTCGGCGGCCGATCAACGGATGATGTTTCCCGTCTTTCGTCAGCATGCATCGGTGGGCGCGGTTCTGATGTTCACCAGCGGGCCTTCCGCAGGGGAAGCGATTGGCGAACTGGAGGGTGAGCCGCTTTATCACGCCAGTCTCGATGCGGATGAATATCGGCGTCTGCTTGAGGCCCAAGGGTTCGAGATCGTGGCGCATGCGGTCGAAGACCCTGCCTGTGGCGGCCACACCATCTGGCTTGCGCAACTGCGCTAATGCGCCGGCCAGCGCGCCCGGCAATTCTTCAAAATTTTCGCGAGGGGTCCTTGCACATTCTGAGTTTCGATATATCTTATTTATCGATATATCGAATTATTCGATGTATCTAAATGGATGTATGTAACTATGAAATTTCACAAATTTGGCTGTTCCGAGGGATGGCATCGCGGCCGCCACATGGGCGGAGACCGCTATCTGAAAGGTCCGGAAGGGCATCGGTTTGGTCGCCATGGTGGTCGCGAAGGCGGCCGGCGCGCGCGGCTTGGCCGCTTCTTCGAACATGGTGACCTGAGACTGGTCATCCTGCAGCTCATCGCGGAGAAGCCGCGCCACGGCTACGAGATCATCAAAGCGATCGAGGAGAAATCCAACGGCGTCTACACGCCGAGCGCCGGCACGATCTATCCGACGCTGACGCTCTTGCAGGAGATGGGGCAGCTCACGGTGAGCGAAAGTGCCGATGGCCGTAAGCTTTATACGCTGACGGAAGAAGGTGCTGCGGCGCTCGCCGCCAATCGTAAAACCGTCGATGCGGCCTTTGCCTATGTCGAGCAGGTGGGCGCAGCGCGCGCTCCGCAGCCGACACTGCGGGAAGCTTTCCACCGACTTCGCCAGGCTCTGCGCCAGCGCCTGTCGGAAGGTCCGATCGACGAGGCCCAGCTCCAGGCGATTATCGCCAAGCTCAACGAGGCGAGCGAGATCGTCACCAAAACTGATAAATCGGCCTGAGACATCGGGCCGATTTGCCAAACACGAGAGCAGGTTGGCCGTTGAAGCGGCATTATTGATACGATTTTCGGATCAATATCTCTTATCTTTGCAATTATCGGAAGAGAGATGATCGCGTATCCGAAGGCCCATGAGCCTGATCGACGTATCTCCGACCTTCTCTCAGCCGATCGCCGCTCCGGAAAAACCGGCGCGGCAACGCAAAGTGTCCTGCGTTTTGATGCGCGGCGGCACCTCGCGCGGTCCTTTTCTGCTGGAAGAGGACCTGCCAAAGGATGAGGCGGCGCGCGACCAATTCCTGCTGACGGTGATGGGCTCGCCCCATCCCTTGCAGATCGATGGGCTCGGTGGCGCTAATTCGCTGACCAGCAAAGTGGCCATCGTCGGCCGCCCGTCCCATCCGCTCGCCGATGTCGATTATCTCTTCGCCCAGGTCGCGATCGACCGGGCTGCGGTCGATACCGGGCCGAACTGCGGCAACATGCTGTCCGCGGTCGGCCCGTTCGCCATCGAAGCCGGTTTGGTCGAAGCGCAGGACGGCGAAACCACCGTCCGTATCTTCAATCGCAACACCAAGAGCCTTGTCGAAGCGGTCATTCAGACGCCTGGCGGCGAAGTCGCCTATGACGGTGACACGATGATCGATGGCGTCGCGGGTTCTGCGGCGCCCATTCGCTTGAGCTTCGGCGATGCGGCCGGCGGCAAGACCGGTGCCTTGTTTCCGACAGGCCAACGCCGCGAGATGATCGAAGACGTCGCCGTCACGCTCATCGACTATGCCATGCCGATGATGCTGGTGCGGGCCGATGCAGTTGGGCTGGCCGGTGATGAAGCGCCGGCTGAGATCGATGCCAATACGGCCCTCTATGCCCGCCTTGAGCGTCTGCGCCGTGAGGCGGGTCGCCGCATGGGGCTCGGCGATGTGACGGGACGGGTGATCCCTAAGATCGGTATTCTGTCGCCGGCGCGGCACGGTGGTGCCATCACCTCGCGTTATCTCGTTCCCGATTCCTGTCATCGCGCCCATTCGGCGACTGGCGCGCTTTGTGTTGCCGCCGCCGCACGGCTTGAAGGAACGATTGCTTTCGACATCGCCACGCCGAAGGGCGATGCCGTCACCGTCGAACATCCCAGCGGTCAGATCACCGTTGCCATGCAAGTCGATGGCGAGCGCGTTCTGCGCGCTGAACTGGTGCGTACGGCGCGCCGCATTTTTGAGGGCCGGGTGCTCGTGCCCGCCTCGCTTTACGACGACCACTGAAACTGAAAACTGCGACTCTTGTGGAGGGAAACATGCTCACTCGACGCCTCGTTAATGTTGCTTTGATCACGACTCTGGCCGGTCTCGCGCCGGCTGTCGCACAGGAGTTTCCGGAACGGCCGATCAGGTTGATGGTGCCTTATGCGGCCGGCGGTGGCACAGACGCCATTGCGCGCCTCGTCGCGCAAGCGGTCAGCGAGAAGCTCGGCCAGACCATGGTGGTCGAAAACAACGGCACGGCGGGCGGCAATCTCGCGTCGCAGATCGTCGCGACGGCGCCGGCCGATGGCTACACCGTGTTGATGGCCAACCAGGGCCCGATGGTGGTCAATCCGCACATCTTCAAGAACATCAAGGTTGATCCGCTGCAGGCTTTCGAGCCCGTCACGCTTCTGACCTCGGCACCGTTGGTGCTGGTCGTTCCGGCGAAGTCGCAGTTCAACACGATTGCCGACTTCCTCGATTTCGTGAAGAAGAACCCAGCAAAACTCAGCTATGGCAGCGCCGGCAATGGCTCGGCCAGCCATCTCGCCGCCGTGCTGATGGCGCAGTTGGGCAATCTCGACATCACCCATGTGCCGTATCGCGGTGCCGGCCCGGCGCTCAACGATCTCGTCAGCGGCCAGACCGATTTCATGATCACGACCATGCCGTCCGTTTCCGGCCTGGTTGCCGCTGGCACAGTGAAGGCGCTGGCGGTCACCACCGAGAAGCGCACGAAGGCATTGCCGAATGTGCCGACCCTGGCCGAAAGCGGCATCAAGAACTATGAGACGGGCGCTTGGTATGGTTTCGTGGTGCCGAAGGGTACGCCGCCGGAAGTGGTCGCCAAGCTGCGCACCGCCAGCGTCGATGCGATCAACAGCCCGTTGATCCGCGAGCGTTTCGCCAATGAAGGCGCCGAGCCGATTGGGTCGACGGCCGAAGATTTCCGCAAGATGATGGTCGAGGAATCGGCGCGCTGGGCGGATGTGGTGAAAAAATCCAGCACCATCATCAATTGATCGGCGAATGACACTCTTGTCGGGCGCGTGATTGCGCCCGACAATGCCTTATGCGGATCAATTTCGAACTTCTCGACTTGCGAGCCTTTCTGGCGGTCATCGATTTCGGTGGCTTTCATCGGGCTGCCGATCATCTGGCCATGTCGCAGCCGGCGCTGACGCGCCGCATCCAAGGGCTGGAGGCTGCGATCGGCGCGCCGTTGTTTGAGCGCTCGACACGTAAAGTCGCGCTGACAGCGATCGGCCGAGGTCTCGAACCCTTGGTTCGTCGCATGATCGACGAGCTGGAAACATCGCTTCTGTCGATCAGCGATCTAGGCCGCGTGCAGCATGGGCAGGTCAACATCGCCTGCATTCCAACCGCCGCCTTTTATTTTCTGCCGCGTGTCGTACAGGCTTTCAACGCGCTCTATCCGCGCATTCGCTTTCGCATCGTCGATGAAGGGGCGGGCGAATGCCTGGCCAGCGTGGCGCGTGGCGAGGTCGAGTTTGGCCTCAATCTGCTCGGTGCCTCAGATCCCGATCTGACATTCACGCCACTGTCCGACGATCCCTTCGTGCTGGCCTGCCGACGTGATCATCCGCTGGCCGAGCGTGACGATCTGACCTGGACGGACTTGCAAGACATGCCGCTGATCGGCGTCAGCAAGTCGAGCGGCAATCGCGTGCTGCTCGATACGGCGCTGTCGAAAAGCGCCATCCGCCTGCAATGGTTGTGCGAGGTCAACCATCTGTCGACCTCACTGGGGCTCGTGGAAGCGGGTTTGGGCGCTTCGGTGCTGCCGCGTCTGGCGACGCCACAGGGCGACCATCCGATCATCATTACCAAGACGATCCGCGATCCGGTGATCCGGCGTACGATCGGGATCGTCGAACGCCGCCATGTGCGACTTTCGCCCGCCGCGCAACGCTTCCGCGATATGCTGGCGGCGAGCTGGAGCGATTGAGCCTCTGATAACGACCCGGCGCGTCAAATTCACGGCGGATCACAGCAGGCGCGGATATTGCGATTTGCGCCGCAATATCCGCTTTCTGCGGGCTTCAATTCGTCAGCGAATCATCTTTGGTTTCCCGAGCGCAGATCGTTGCGATGAATGTAATCGCTGCGAGCAGGATCAACATCACCGATACGCCGGCCGTACCGCCCATGTAGCCGGCGAGCGCCGTCGCGATAAGGGGCGCAAAGCCGCCGCCGAGCGCGGCCGCGACCTGGAAGCCGACGGATGCACCGCTGTAGCGCACGCGCGTGCCAAACAATTCGGGAAAATATGCTGATTGCAAGCCGAACATGGTGCCGTGCCCGAAGCTGAGCGCCGCGACGATGGTCAGCGTGATGATTTGCGGGTCCTTAGTTTCTATCAGCCAGAATAGAGGAAAGGCGAAAGCGAAGGTGAAGAGTGTGCCGGCGAAGTAAAATACGCGCCGTCCATAAAGATCCGACAGATAGCCGAAAAGCGGAATCGTGATGACCTCGACCAGCGCGGCGATGAAGATTGCATTCAAGAGTAGCGTTTTTGGCAGTTGGAGCTGCGACGTCGCGTAGAGCACGACGAAGATCGTCAGGATGTAGACCCACGACACTTCGGAAATCTTCAATCCAACCGCGATGAGGAAGTTTTTCGGATTCTTGGAAATCACTTCGAGCAGTGGATTTTCCGAAATGTCGCCGCGTCGCTTGTTCTCTTCGAAGACGGGCGATTCCGGCACGCGGGAGCGCACAAGCCAGCCGACGCCAAGCAGAACAATGCTGAGGAGGAAGGGAATGCGCCATCCCCAGGCTTTGAAATCGGCTTCAGGCAGCATCGTGACTAAAGCAAAGATGCCGGAGGATGTGACCAAGCCGAGCGGGAAGCCGATCTGAACCAGACTGCCGAAAAAGCCGCGCCAGCGTGATGGCGCGTGTTCCAACACCATCAGAGATGCGCCGCCCCATTCGCCGCCCAATCCGATGCCTTGAATGAGACGCAGCGTGATCAGCAGAATTGGCGCCCAGATTCCGATCTGGTCATAGGTCGGCAAAATGCCGACGGCGAATGTGCCAAGCGCCATGATGATCATGGTGATCATCAGCATGGTTTTACGGCCGATCCGATCACCGTAGTGACCGAAGATGGCGCCACCAATGGGGCGAGCGAGAAAGCCGGCGGCATAAGTTCCCAGCGCGGCGAGCGTGCCGGTGAGCGGATCGATATTGGGAAAGAACAAGGTGTTGAAGACAAGCGCCGCTGCGGTTCCGTAGATCAGGAAATCATACCACTCGATGATTGTCCCAACCGAGCCGGCGAAAACGACGGAGGCCATGCCTCCTTTCTTTTCCTTTTCCTGCACAACGCCAACGGCCACCGATGGATTGCTCATGTTTCGCCCTCGCCTGTTGAGTGGGGTTACGTGGATCGTCCTTAACGCAGCGTCGCTTTTTATATTTCCTTTTGGGAAACATTTTATTGGCGTGGGAAACTGAGTCAATATGGGGATAAGCCTGAAATAATGGCATTTTTGCTCAGAAAGCGCTCTAGTCGCCATCGAGATGGGCAACTTTTGTCTTGAAAAAGTTGACTTTAAGGGCGGGCTGTTTTTATATCCGCTGATGCAGTCCACGACCGACCGGCCCATCACTTTCGCCATTTTTGTCTATGATGACGTTGAACCGATCGATATCGGCGCGACTTATGGTGTGCTTTCGATCGCGCGACGGATCATTCCGCAGATCGAGATGTTTACGGTTGCGCGCCAAAGCGGAGATGTCCGCCTGACCAATGATCTGATGATGCGCGCGCACCACGGATTTTCCGATTGCCCGCCCTTTGACATCATGATCGTAACCGGCGGCCCTGGTTGGCAGCAGCAATGTCGGGATCCGGAAACTTTGAGCTTCCTGCAGAATGTGGCCTCGCGAGCCGATGTGGCCTCGGTCTGCACGGGCGGCATGATCCTTGCCGCCGCGGGCCTGCTCGACGGACGAATCGCAACGACGCGTCGGCACGGCGTTGCTGGCGAGAATACGCCTCTACAACGGATGAGAACCGAATATGGCCGCGTGAAGCCAGTGGAAGCTCTGATCGTCGATAGTGGTGCGGTCGTGACCGGCGGCGGTGTGAGCCTTGGTATTGATACGATGCTCTATGTGCTTGGCCGCCTCTATGGAGAAGCGAAGGTCAAAGAGGTCGCTAGGCTTCTGGAATATGACAGAGCGCGGGCCGCCAATATGGCTCACCTGACAATCCATCAGGTCGAGTCCGTCCGATAGTGCGGTCGGCGAGAATGTGATCCGTCGCCCGCGCTCAATCGGTCTGCGCGGTGCGATCCAGAAACCGCCATTTTTCCGGAACTTCACGCCAGTTTTGGGCGTCTGGCAGAGGCATTCGTGGGCGTGCCTGCGGCCATTGAGCAGCGAGTTCCGCATTTAGTGCGCGAAACCGGATTTGTGCTTCCGGTAGCCCATAGTCCGGGTAAATCGCATTGACCGGACAGACCATTTCGCAAAGACCACAATTGGCACAAGCGGCGGGGTCGATAACGACGAAATTGACACCGTCACGGAAAGCCTGTTGAGGGCAAACCTCGACGCAATCTGTGTATTTGCATCGAATACAGGCTTCCGTGACGATATAGGTCATGGTGGGTAACTCTCAGGATTTTTGAAAGCCTGCGGTGTTGAAGAAAATGTTCGGCTTTCGATAGACGGCGAGAAGCAGGCAGCCTTCGTCGGAGCGCGTCTCGTGCATGGAGCCTGGATGCCGGTAAACGTACTGACCGGCGCGGCAGATGCCGTCATGATCGTAGAAGGAGCCTTCGAGCACGAAGCTCTGCTCAATCTCGGGGTGTTTATGAAACGGTAGAACCGCACCCGGCTCCCACTTGAGAAGAACGGTCATCTCGCCCTCTTCGTCGTTACGATAGAGGACTTTCATCCAGATTTTCTCGAACTGCGACTTCACCCATTCCAGCTTGGACGGGTCGACATAGACAGAGCCATTGGGGGTTGGTTCCAGTTTGCCTTTCAAACGCTCGGCAAATGGACTTGCGGTCATCTGGGGGGCGGGCGTGGACATAGGTTGATGTCTCCTTTGGTTCGCCGTAGGCATCGTCGCGACGGGAGGTCAACATATGTATCCTAATAGGAAACAAACGGCAAGGCCATGAGATCTTTGCGACAACGCGCGTCCGGGAAGCTGCTTGACGGGCGTGGGATTTGTCGATTTTCGAGCCGCGGTCGCGTATCCCAATGGGATATTTTGTGGCCGACGACGCTATATTGAGATGATTCCCGAGTAGGGGCATTCCGTCCGGCGGCGAGTGACTGAAAGCGCAAGAGAATTCGAAAATGGCTGGAAAAACAAAGTCAGGAATTTCGAGGAAACAAGCGGCGCGCGCAGGCCGTACCGAAGCCGCCGAGGTCGATCATCACGCCGGGGTGCCGAACGAAGCCACGGACACCGGTGCTGCTGTGCAGTTCTCCATTGGCAGCCGGCTGCGTAGCATCCGAAAAACGAAAGGTCTGACGCTTGACGTTTTGGCCGACCAGATAGGGCTCACGAAAGGCTATCTGTCGAAGGTCGAAACCGGCCAGAAAGTTCCCCCTATCGCGACGCTTGCGCGGGTCGCGCATGCGCTGCAAATCGACGTTGCCACTTTGCTTCAGAGCGAAAAGGGCGCGGAGAAAGCGGTCAACACCGGCGTATCGTTGATCCGCGCGAATGAGCGGCATGAAGTCGTTCGGGGCGGCACCGCTTTCGGCTACGATTATCAGGCGTTGGCTCATCACATCGACTCCAAGCATATGGAGCCGTTCATCTTCACATTTCCCGCGCAAATTCTCCGTGAAGTTCTCTTCGAGCACGAAGGCGAGGAGCTGATTTTCGTTCTCAGCGGGAAAGTTGAGTTTCAGATCGGCGAGGAAATCTACGAGCTGTCGCCAGGCGACTGCATCTATTTCGATTCCTCGATTCCGCATCGCGGGCGCGGTTTGAAAGGGGACGCGAAGGCCATCGTCGTTATCTGCCCGACCGCAACATCGCGCTGATTTTGTAGAAGCGTGCACACTCGCAGAGTGCGAGCGTGCACGGCTGTCTGGCGGCGCGTAGGGAGCTTTACTGAAGTCGCTTGAGGCCGATCGGCTTGGCGCCGTCCTTCATCCATTGATCGACGCCATCGGCATCAAGCTCGAGCTTGTGGCCCTTGCGGGCGTGCAGGACGAGATGGCCGCGCTCCAGATGCCAGCCAATCGGATCAAAAATCACGATTCCCTGGTCGCGGCAGGCTGGGGCCAATTGGGCGCGATTCATGCCGCGGCCACGGCCTTGTTCTGACAAGGTGACCATACAGCCGGTGTCACGGCCGCTCTCGCGGATCACTGCATAGCGGCCAGCTACGTCGGACATGCGCTGAGCCGGAGCGGCGGCGGGGCGTTGCGTTTGCGAGCGTTGCGCCTGCATCTGACCTTGCGCCGGTGTTTGCGCCACGTTGTAGCGCGGCACCGTATCGACAGGTTTGCCGGTGTTGACCAGTTCGTAGGTCTCGCCTTCCGGGCCGGTCGCCTTCAACTCGCCATCCTTGATGGTATCGAACGTCAGCACGGGTTGGCCGCTGGCGGCATTGAGGACGATCTTGCCCGCTGCCGGCACATTCCAGCCGGTAACGTCCATCAGAACGGGCATGGCGCGACGGCAGCCGGCTGGCATGCCGATGAAGAGTTGTCCGGCGGCCGATGCGGCATCCTCGCGCAAGGTGAGGCGGCATTTGCGTTCGGTGTCATTCAGCGAGATGTCCCAGGTGCCGGCGGCTGCGCCGGAACTGGCCGGGGCGGCCGTCTGCGCGACCGCCGCCAGCGCGAGCGTTCCCGTGAAGCTGAGTATCCCAGCGACGATCGTTCCGGAAAGAATAGACGGGCGTAACATTACCCTGCGCCGCATGACCTGATCCTCGAATCGCTGCCACTTCGTTAGTGGAACCGTTCCATTTTGCCTATTTGCCGGCCCGGAGCCAAGGCGTCTCGGCAACGGGGGTGAGGACATCGCGCCCGGCGAACCAGGCATCGAGATTGTCCACCTGCAATTGGCCCATCGCATCGCGAGTGACCTGAGAGGCCGATCCGACGTGCGGCAAGAGGACGACGTGGTCCATCTGGATGAGTTCCGATGGAACGCGCGGCTCCTCGGCGAAGACGTCGAGGCCGGCCGTCAGGATGGTGCGATTGCGCAGCGCTTCGATCAGCGCCGCTTCGTCGACGATCGTTCCACGGGCGATATTGATGAGGACGCCCTGCGGTCCCAGAGCTTCGAGCACGGCCTTGTCGACCATGTTCTTCGTGGTGGGCCCGCCGGGCACGACAATCATCAAGATATCGCTGCGGCGCGCCAGTTCCAGCACGCTGGGCACGTAGGGATAAGGCACATCAGGTGCCTCGTTGCGACTGTGATAGATGACTTTGACGCCGAAGGCTTCGGCGCGGCGTGCGATGGCCTGGCCGATGCGGCCAAGACCCAGAATGCCCATTGTGCGGCCACGCAGGGACGCGGTGAGCTCGAATGGCCGCTGCAGCCATTTGCCGTCGCGCAAATAGCGCTCGGCGCGGGGGAATTGCCGCACCGCATTCAGCGTCAGGCCGAAGGCCGTATCGGCGGTTTCCTCGGTCAGCACGTCGGGCGTGTTGGTGACGCAAATGTGATGATCGCCGGCCCAGCGAGCGTCGACATTGTCATAGCCGACGCCGAGATTGGCGACGATTTCGAGTTTCGGCAGCCGCTGCATCAGCGCCGCCGAGATCGGATAGACTACGTCTTCAGCGAGGATCGGCGCGCCCGTTGCCACGGCGCGAATGTCGGAGGCGACCCTCGCCAGGGTCGCCTCCTTGTCGGTTTCAAGCCAGAGTTTGTGCACGCGGTAGCGCGCATCCAACGCCTCCCTGACCAGTTGCGGTAATGGCACTGGCATGAGGATATCGATCTGGCTCAAACTCTTGTCCTCCTAAAGCTGGCGTTCCGCGTCAGCGCTTCTCGATGCCGGCCTTGTCGATGACCGCCGTCCAACGCGCGATATCATCGGTCAAGCGCTTCAATGCTTCTTCCGGCGTACCAGCACGGGCTTCAACGCCAATCTGCAGCATACGCTTCTTGGTGTCATCCTCCGCCATCACTTCACGCATGATGCCGTTGAGCTTGTTGACGATCTCATCCGACACGCCGGCGGGAACGAAGATGGCGTTCCACGACAGCACGTCGAAATTGGGCACACCGGCTTCCTGCGCCGTGGGCAGGTTGGGCAGCCATTGCGAACGGGTGCCGGACGAGGTGGCGAGTGCGCGCAGCGAACCATCCTCGATGTTGGTCTTCAGCGAGGCATAGGAATCGACGATGAGGTCGACGTCCTTGCGCATCACCGCCAGCATCAGATCGGGCGTGGTGCGGAAGTTGACGACGCGAATGTCGACGTTGGCCTGCGACTTGAACAGTTCGGCCGACAGATGCTGGGTGCTGCCGACAGCGATCGTGCCGATGTTGAGCTGCCCGGGCTTGGCACGGGCGGCGGTCAGTACATCGCCGAGGGTCTTGTAGGGTTGATCAGCCGCGGTGACGAAGATGAAGTCGAAGAAGCTGATGGTCGACACCGGACGGAACTGCTTCACCGGGTCGAACGGCAGTTGCTTGAACAGGCCGACGCTGATGGCCGTGCCGTTGGAGAACAAGGTGACCGTGTTGCCATCGGGTGCTGACGAAGCGACCGAGCGGCCCGCGGTGATGCCGCCAGCCGCCGGCTGGTTTTCGATGTAGAGGCGCTGGCCGAGCTTGTCGCCGATCTTTTCGGCGGCGATGCGCGCCGTGATGTCGCCGACGCCGCCGGCGCCGAAGGGCACGACGAACTTGATCGGGTCGTTCGGCCATTTGGCCTGAGCGAAGCTCACGCCCGGCAAGACCGCCGTCGCAGCGGCGGTGCCGAGCGCCTGGAGGGTGGAGCGGCGGGTCAGGCCAAGATGATTTGCCATCAAAACAATCCTTTACGGGTGGGAGATGTTGAATTTGCGTGCATCCTGCATGGAATCGACGCAGCTTCAAGCATGGCTATTGGACCAAGATGTCTCAGGTTTCATGGTCTCTTTCGCTGTCGTGCCAACGGCCGAGCAGCAATCGGGAAAGACCGGAGAAGAAGAGAAAGATGGCGATGCCGGTTACCGAGATGAGGACGAGGGCAGCGAACATGCGCGGGATGTTCAGCCGATAGCCCGCCTCTGCGATACGGAAAGCGAGGCCGGTGCCTTGGCCGGCGGAGCCTGCCGCGATTTCTGCGACGATGGCGCCAATGAGCGCCAAGCCACCGCCGATCTTCAGCCCGCCTAGAAAGTAAGGCAGGGCCGACGGCAGGCGCAGCAAGGTCAATTGCCGCCAGCGCGAGGCGCGATAGAGCTGAAACAGCTCGACCAGGCTGCGATCGGCGGACGCCAATCCGATGACCGTATTGGAGAGGATTGGAAAGAAAGCGACGATGAAGGCGCAGACCAGCACGGCATTTTGCGCGTCGAGATAGACGAGCAGCAGGGGGGCGATGGCCACAATGGGCGTCACCTGCAAGATAACGGCGAAGGGGAAGAACGAGCGCTCCACCCATCTCCACTGCGAGAACAGCACCGCCAGCAAGACACCGCCCGCGATGGCAAGCAGGAGTGCCGAAAAGGTGATTTTCACCGTGACCCAAAGCGAGCCCGAGAGCAGCGGCCAGTCCTTGACGATGGTCTGGGCGATCAGGCTGGGGGCTGGCAGCAGATAGGGCTGGATGTCGTTGAGGCGCACGACGGCTTCCCACAGGCCGATGGCGCCCAGGAAGACCAGAATCGGCAAAGCGATATCCATGAGAGAGCGTGTCGCGGCCCGCCGGCGTGGTTCGCTCATGCCGCTTGATCCGGCATGGCGCGTTGCAAGGCTTGCGAGGCGATACGGCAGTGCTCCGCATAGGCCGGGCTCAACCGGAAGCTCTCGTCCCGTGGCAGCGGCTCGGGAATATCGATCTCCGCGATCACACGGCCTGGCCTGGCCGAGAAGACGGCGATACGGCTCGACAGATAGACGCTTTCGAACACCGAATGGGTGACGAAGACGACGGTGGTGCCAAGCTCGGTCTTCAAGCGCAACAGATCGTTGTTGAGTTTGAAGCGGGTGATCTCGTCGAGCGCGGCGAAGGGTTCGTCGAGCAGCAGGAGCGGCGGATGGGTTACCAAAGCACGGGCGATCGACGCCCGCATTTTCATGCCGCCGGAAAGCTCGCGCGGATAGACGTGAGCGACATCGGCCAAGCCAACGAGCGCAAGCGCCTGCTCGATCTCTTTCGCGGCTGCCTTGCGCGATTGGTTGCGCAGACGCAGGGGCAGCCAGACGTTGTCGAACACGCTGGCCCAGGGCATCAGCGTCGGATCCTGGAAAACGAAGCCGATTTCGCGGGCTGCGCCAGCCTGCCATCTGACGGTGCCTTCCGAAGGCGGCATCAGCCCGGCGAGCAGGCGCAATGCCGTTGATTTGCCGCAGCCGGACGGGCCGAGCAGGGTCAGGAATTCACCATCGCCAATGTTCAGATCGAGGCCGCGTAGGGCCAATGTTCCATTGGCGAAGGTTTTGCTGACGCCACTGAGACGGGCGAGCATGGCCATCGTCAGTTCTTCGGCCGCAGGTCGAGCCCGACTTTCTTGTTCACGAATTGCAGCGTGTAGGACTTGCGATAATCGAGATCGGCCTTGAAGACCTTCGCCTTTGCCATCTTGTCGAAGAAGCTCTTCATGCGCCCTTCGGTCATGGCGCCTATGCCGAGCGTCAGAGAGTCACCAGAATCGACGATGCCGAATTCCTTCATCTTGGCGATCGAGAAGGCGATCTGCTCGTCGGTCATCTCCGGGTTTTCGCGCTTGATGAGCTCGTTGGCCTTGCTGTTGTCGCCGTACATATAATTGTACCAGCCGATGATCGAAGCATCGACGAAGCGCTGCACGAGATCGGGATTCTTGGCGACAAGATCTTTGCGGGTCTCGATCAAGGTCGAATAGCTGTCGAAGCCGTAGTCAGCCAGCAGGAACAGGTTGGGCTTGAACTTGCCGACTTGTTCGATGGCGAAGGGCTCGGATGTGACATAGCCCTGCTGGGCTGACTTCTTGTCGGCGATAAAGGGGGCCGGGTTGAAGTTATAGGGTTTTACGTTTTCGTCCTTGAACCCGTATTCCTGCTTCATCCATTGGAAGATGTTCACCAGCGTTTCCTTGCCGATGAAAACGGAGGTACGGTTGAGATCGCTGAATTTGTCGAAGCCTTGGCCCGGATGCGACATGAAGACGATCGGGTCCTTCTGGAACATCGAGGCGACGACGACGATTGGGAGATTTTCCTCCACCGCCGAGAAGGGCGGAATCATGTTGGCGGCCATGTAGAAGTCGACCTTGCCGGCGACGAGCAACAGGCGATTGTTGGCTTGCGGGCCGCCGGGCAGGATTTTCACGTCGAGGCCATATTTCGCATAGGTGCCGTCGACGAGTGCCTGATAGTGGCCGCCGTGTTCGGCTTCCGCCAGCCAGTTGGTGGCAAAGGTCACCTTGTCCAGAGCCGAGGCTTGGGTGCTGGCCAACGCGGCGGCAGCCGCGAGAACGAAAGTGGTTAGTGCAAAGCGTTTCATGCTGCCTCCTGTTGGCCGATGCGGGCCCCCTGAGTGGGAAAGTCCGCGCATCTTTCGCCAGTCCGGCGGCCAAGTGCAAGGCCGCCGGTGCCGCAGGGGGCTGAAAAATCAGCTCATTCAGCAGTCAGAAGTTGTAGATCTTCCAGGAATAGGCCCAGGTCTCCGTCAGGCGACGGCGACCGGCCTGGAGGTAGCAGGTCATCGTCGTGGTGTCGTCGGCGCTCACTTCCAGGTCGAGCATGACGCGGAAGCCCTTGATGGCCGGGTTGGGCACCAGGAATTTGCGGAACACCTTGCCGTTGACCGCATCGGCGACGATTTCGACGGCATTGGGCTGGTTGAGATAGTAGGCGAGATCGCCTTCGTTGAAGTCGACCATGAAACGGCGGGTATTGTGGCCGACGGCCTCGGCCGAGCCGAGCGCATAGGCCGGGGCGTTGAACGTGTTCAGCACCTTGCCGAGCGGGTTGAGGTTCAGCCCGTCATGGAGGGAGCGCATGCGGTAGGCGAAGCTGAACTGCTTGCCCGCCTCGATCGGGGCGTTCGGGATGAAGGCGGTGATGATATTGTCGAACGTCTCGTCCTTGGTGGCGAGTTCGATCAACTCGATCCGGCCTTCGCCCCAATTGCCCTTCGGTTCGATCCAGTAGCTCGGCCGTTCCTCGTAGTTCAGCTCGATGTCCTGGTAATTGGCGAAATTGCGGTCGCGCTGCATCAGGCCGAAACCTTTGACGTTGGTGACCGGGAAGTTGTGCACTTCCTGGACCAGCGGATTATGGATCGGCCGCCAGATCCATTCGTCCTTGTCGGTGCGGATCTGCAGGCCGTCCGAATCATGCAGTTCGGCGCGGAACTCGTCGTATTTGTTGCGGTCGTTAAGGTGGCGGTCGTTTTCGCCGACGAAGAACATCGAGGTCAGGGGCGCCAGGCCCACCCGGTCGATGGGCTTGCGCGGGAATAGATTGGCCTCGACGTCGACAGGTGTTTCGGGGCCGGGCGTGAAGATGAACTTGTAGGCGCCGGCCACGGACGGGCTGTCGAGCAGGGCGTAGATCGTCAGCCGGTCCGTATTGGCATCGGGGGTGTCGATCCAGAACTCACGGAAAACCGGGAACTCCTCCTTATTGTCGAGGAGGCCGGTGCCGATGCTCAGCCCGCGGGAGGAGAGACCATATTTCTGGCCGCGCCCGAGCCAACGGAAATAGCTGGCGCCGATGAAGGAGAGCAACTCGTCGCTGCCGCGCGGGTCGTTTAGCGGGAAATGGATGCGGAAGCCGGCGAAGCCGAGGTTGACTGGCAACGGCTTGTCGAACTTGGCGCGGCCATAGTCGAACAGGTTGGCGGTGTAGGGAATCGGTGTGGCGACGCCGTCGCGGATCGTGTTGATGGTGACCGGCCGCAGGAACAGATGGCCGAGGTGGAAGAGCTGGAGGCGGAAGCGGCCGCCGGTGGATCCCAGCAGCGAGCGGTCGGAGCGGAAGCGGATCTCGCGCCAGGCGTCGAAGTCGAGCTTGGTTAACTGCTCGGGCAGGGGCGTGACGGTGTCGTCATAAGGGGCAGCCGAGACCTCCCTGGCGCGCTTGATGACATCCTCGAAGCCAAAGGCTGGCTGGCCGGCCGGAGGATTGGCTTGTGGCTGCGGCGCAGGCGGTTTTTGCGTGGACTGGGCGCTGGCAGTGGCCGGAATCGCTGCCGCGGCGACTGCCATTCCGGCGACGATGGTACGGCGTGTCACTTCGGTCATGGCGCTCCCTTCAACGGGCTTTCTGGAGATGTATCGTCGCGAGAAGAGATGCCAGTAAAACGGTTTTGAAATGGCGGCAAGGTGTACTTCTGCGGCTGCCGACATGGACGTATTGCCTCAGTTGGCAAAAAAAGTTGCAGATTACGAAAATATCACTTGAACCCAGCGCGATGATGCGTATTTTCCGCCTTGCCCAAATCGCACGTGCCTGTGGTCGTGTGTCGGTTGGCGGGGTCCGGACAAGAGGCCGGTTAACCGTCAGTAAAAACCGGCAGCCGGAGGCGAACCGGCGAACCCCGCCAAACGGGGGACGCGACTTAAAGCAACGACGGACCGGGCTTTTTCGTCTCTGCCAGACTCCAAACCTGGCTTACCGAAGAGGCTAGTCTTTCTTGCCGGGCGTGCGGAACGGGGTTCCCCCATTCCAAACGATGGCTTCCCAGACCACCCAAGGTCCATGGACATGTCCATGGCCGCAAGTGGCGCAAGAGCCAACGGCGCAGCACCCGACCGGGTGTGGTTTCGCTAGGGCGCAAGTCCTGCAAGCTGCTCACGGTCCCGGTTGATGCACACACGAACCTGCCGTGTCTCCACAGCGCGGCGGCCAATGTGCGCGTCCAACCACCCGATGTTTGATGGTTCGTGCGGCCGAGGCCGCGCCATTGGAAGGGATGCCGCGATGACCGATCGCATTCAGGAATTCTTCCGTGCTCGCCGTGCCGAAGGCCGCGACACTGGACCGTGCCTTGTCGTCGACCTCGAGGTCGTGCGCGACAACTACAACGCTTTTGCCCGGGCGCTGCCGGACACGCGCGTGTTCTACGCCGTGAAGGCGAACCCGCAGCCGGCCGTGCTCGATCTGCTCGCCAAGCTGGGCTCCTGCTTCGACACCGCTTCGGTGGTCGAGATCCAGCAGGTGCTCGCCACCGGCTGCACGCCCGATCGCATCAGCTTCGGCAACACCATCAAGAAGGAGCGCGACATCGCGCGCGCCTACGAGCTCGGCATTCGTCTGTTCGCCGTGGACAGCCTCGTCGAGGTCGAGAAGGTGGCGCGCGCCGCTCCGGGCTCGAAGGTGTTCTGCCGCATTTTGTGCGACGGTGCCGGCGCCGAATGGCCGCTGTCGCGCAAGTTCGGTTGCGTGCCGGAAATGGCTGTGAGCGTGCTCGAACATGCGCACCGTCTCGGCCTGACCGCCTATGGCATTTCGTTCCACGTCGGATCGCAGCAGCGCAATCCGAAGATGTGGGACGGTGCGCTGAAGTCCTCCGCCGGCATCTTCCGTGAGCTGGCCGAGCGTGGCATCCACCTGTCGATGGTCAACCTCGGCGGCGGCTTCCCGACGAAGTATCTGCGCGACGTGCCGGCGGTGAAAGCCTACGGTCAGTCGATCTTCCGCAGCCTGCGCAAGCATTTCGGCAACCGTATCCCGGAAACGATTATCGAGCCGGGCCGCGGCATGGTCGGCAATGCCGGCGTCATCGAGGCGGAAGTCATTCTGATTTCGAAGAAGGCCGAGGACGACAAGGTGAAGTGGGTCTACCTCGACATCGGCAAGTTCAACGGACTGGCCGAGACCATGGACGAGATGATCCGCTATCCGATCCGTACCGACGTTGACGGTGACGAGATGGAGCCGTGCGTGATCGCGGGCCCGACCTGCGATTCCGTCGACGTGCTCTACGAGAAGGAGCCGTATCTGCTCCCCGTCTCGCTGGAGATTGGCGCGAAAGTGCTGATCGAAGGCACGGGCGCTTACACGACGACCTATTCGGCCGTCGAGTTCAACGGCTTCCCGCCGCTCGAAACCCACGTGATCTAAGCGAAAGATTTTCGCGCCGATCGTTTCCCAGTACCGAACGGCCCCCGCGCAGATGAAAATTTGCCGGGGGTGCGAGGCTCGCCTGATCTCCTCGAGGAGGATCGGATGACCTTGGCTACCCCTGTTTCCGAATGCGTTTCCGTGCCGGCCGTTGCCGGACATGCCCCGGTTGCCGCAGCGTCGCTGCGGGCACTGCCAGACCGCCGTCGCGTCGTCATCCGTGAGGAGCGCGCGGCTGACCTTGACGCACGTGAAGCGCTGCTCGATGCCGCCATGGGCCTTGGCCGGCGGTTGAAGTCGAGCGAGCGTCTGCGTGAAGGTCAGGCCCCGGCGCGCGGTCTGGCGCTCATCGCCACCGTCGATCGAGAGATCGTCGGGAGCGTGTGCTTGTGGCACGTGCGCGACGCCGAGGGGCGTCCGGCGCTGCTGCTCGGCCCACTGGCGGTCAAGGCCAAGGACAGGGCGCTGGGGATCGGCGGCATGCTGATGCGCGAGGCGATCGCTCGCGCCGCGGCGCGGGGCCATGGTGCCATCCTGCTGGTCGGCGATGAGGCCTATTATCAGCGGTTTGGCTTTTCGGCCGCACTGACGGGTGCGCTCGACATGCCCGGTCCGGTCGACCGGGCCCGTTTTCTGGGGCTTGAACTGAAACCGGGCACTCTGGCCGGCGCGCGTGGTTGCCTCCTCGCGCCGGCATCTGCGAGGGATGTTTGTCGCGCGGCCTAGTTTGAGCCGGCTGTAACTCCACCCGCACCGTTCCGGCCAATTTTCATTGACCGTGACGGTGCGGTTTGCTTTTTGGCAGCAAATCCGCCTGGCTCCCGTGGGGCCGGCTTTCCCGAAGATATGAGCTCGTCATCTGAGCTCGCTATTTCCCAGAAAATTTCAGGAGTCAGACAAATGACGGATTGGCCCGTGCATGGCCGGATTGATGGCGCGATCGTAATGATCGGCTTTGGCTCGATCGGCCGGGGAACCCTGCCGCTGATCGAACGGCATTTTAAATTCGATAAGTCGAAATTCGTCGTCATCGCGCCCGACGATGCGGACCGCCGCCTGCTCGACGAGCGGGGCATCAAGTTCCTGCATCAGGCCGTGACAAAGGAAAACTACCGCACCCTGCTGGGGCCGTTGCTGACGGCCGGCGGTGGCCAAGGCTTCTGCGTCAACCTGTCGGTCGACACCGGTTCCGTCGACATCATGGAGTTCTGCCGTGAGATCGGCGCGCTCTATGTCGATACCGTGGTCGAGCCGTGGCCGGGCTTCTATTTCGACAAGAGCAAGGGTCCGGAAGCGCGCACCAACTACGCGCTGCGCGAGACCCTGCTGGCGGCCAAGCGACGCAATCCGGGTGGTCCGACCGCGGTTTCAACCTGCGGCGCCAACCCCGGCATGGTGTCGTGGTTCGTCAAGCAGGCGCTGATCAACCTGGCGGCCGATCTCAAGCTCAGCATTCCGACGCCGACGACGCGCGAAGGCTGGGGCCAGATGATGCAGCAACTGGGCGTCAAGGGCGTACACATCGCCGAGCGCGATACGCAGCGTGCCAAAACGCCGAAGCCGCCGCGCGTCTTCGTCAACACCTGGTCGGTCGAAGGCTTCGTGTCGGAAGGCCTGCAGCCGGCGGAACTGGGCTGGGGCACGCACGAGAAGTGGATGCCGGAGAACGGCCGCACCCATGCGGAAGGCTGTGGCGCAGCGATTTTCCTGCTGCAGCCGGGCGCCAACACGCGCGTGCGTTCCTGGACGCCGACGGCGCAGGCGCAATATGCCTTCCTCGTCACGCACAACGAGTCGATCTCGATTTCCGACTATTTCACCGTGCGCGACGCGGCCGGCAAGCCGGTGTTCCGGCCGACCTGCCATTACGCCTATCATCCGTGCAATGACGCGGTGCTGAGCCTGCATGAAATGTTCGGCCAGGGCGGCAAGGTACAGGACAAGGTGCACATCCTCGAGGAAGACGAGATTGTCGATGGCATCGATGAACTCGGCGTGCTGCTCTACGGCCACGGCAAGAACGCCTATTGGTATGGTTCGCAGCTCTCGGTCGAGGAAACGCGCCGCATCGCGCCCTATCAGAATGCGACGGGCATGCAGGTGACTTCGGCCGTGCTCGCCGGCATGGTCTGGGCGCTGGAAAATCCGACCGCTGGCATCGTCGAGGCGGACGAGATGGACTATCGCCGCTGCCTCGAAGTGCAGTTGCCCTATCTCGGCCCGGTCGTCGGCGTTTACACCGACTGGACGCCGCTGGAAGGTCGCCCCGGCTTCTTCCCAGAGGACATCGACACCAGCGATCCGTGGCAGTTCCGCAACGTGCTGGTGCGCTAAGATACTTTCCCTGGCGCGGTTCGCCGCGCCAGGGGCTATCTGGGCCACCTCTTGGCCAGGCCTGCGGCGCCTGCTATGACTGCGCCGCTATGAACAAACCTGCGCAGTTCTTTCTTTGCTGGTGGCGCTCCCTCTAGGGAGCGGCCTGTCGTTCATGCGCGACCGTGCCGCCGTTTTGGCGACACGGATTGGTTTCTGACGTTCGACATTGCGGCGGCTCCCCTTTTCAGGAGACACCGATGTCCAATCAGCCCACGCCTAGCTCTTCAGATAAACCCGTCATCCTCACCGGCGACCGCACCACTGGGGCGCTGCATCTTGGCCACTACGCCGGTTCGCTGCGCAATCGTGTCGCCTTGCAGCACAGCCATAGGCAGTTCCTGTTGCTCGCCGATACGCAGGCGTTGACCGATAACGCCAACGATCCCGCCAAAGTGACGCGCAATGTGCTGGAGGTCGCCACCGATTATCTCGCTGCAGGCATCGATCCGTTGGTGACGACGATCTGCGTGCAATCGGCGCTGCCGGCGCTGGCCGAACTGACCATGCTCTATCTCAACTTCGTCACGGTGGCGCGGCTTGAGCGCAATCCGACGGTCAAAGACGAGATCAAGATGCGTGGCTTTGGCCGCGATATTCCGGCGGGCTTTCTCTGCTATCCGGCGGCGCAGGCGGCTGACATCACCGCCTTCAAAGCGACGGTGGTGCCGGTCGGCGAAGATCAACTGCCGATGATTGAACAGACCAATGAAATCGTGCGCAGGCTGAACCGACAGATGGGGCGTGAGGTGCTCGTCGAAGCAAAGGCTTTGATCCCGCAGGTGGGGCGGCTGCCGGGCGTCGATGGCAAGGCCAAGATGAGTAAGTCGCTGGGCAATGCTATCGCGCTTTCCGCCTCAGACGCTGAGATCGCGGACGCGGTGAACCGCATGTACACCGATCCCAATCATCTGCGCGTCAGCGATCCCGGCACGGTCGAAGGCAATGTAGTCTTCACCTATCTCGATGCCTTCGATCCGGATGTCGAAGCGGTGGCGGATTTAAAAGCACACTATCGCCGTGGCGGCCTTGGTGACGTGGCCTTGAAGCGGCGGCTGGAGCAATTGCTGCGCGATCTGCTTGGGCCGATCCGCGAGCGCCGCGCGGTCCTGGCGCGCGACCGCGATACGGTGATGGACATCCTGCGGGCCGGCACCGCACAGGCGCGGGAGGTGACCGCAGCCACGCAGGCGGATGTGCACGCGGGGCTGGGGCTTTTCGCTTGGACCTGACGGGCCGCTAGCTTTGCGATGGTCGTGGCAGAGCGGCTATGGCCGGACGCTGGCGCCGTCTCATGATATTGATGGCGGCGAGCAATGCGATCGCTGGCGCCAAAGCAAAGACGGCGAAGAGCCAGAAGGCAGCGCTCGACGTGCCGGTGACACCGCCGGGATCGGTGAGCCCCGCCAGATTGGCGACCATGCCGGCGATCGGTGCGCAGAGCGCGGTGGCGACGAGTTGCACGGTCGTGATCGATGCCGAGGCAAGGTCCTTTTCGTCGGCTGGTGCCACTTGCAGCACGCGGGTCAGCAGATGCGGCCAGCCGATGCCAACGCCGGCGCCGACAGTCAGCAAAGACAAGGTGATGACCGTCAGCGGAATCCATTCGCCTCTGGTCGGCCAGGGCGAGAGGAGGGCCAGCAGGATCATGCCGATCAGCGAGATGAGAGGCGCGAGAAAGATCGCGCGATCGGCGCCACGGCCGCGCGCACTTGAACTGGTGATGGCGCCTGTCGTCCAGCCTGCCGCCATGGCGGCGGTGATATAGCCGGCAGCGAGCGGCTGCTGTCCGTGCAGAACCTGCAGGAAGAGTGGCACGAAAATCTCCGTCACCGTCACAGAGATCGACAGCAAGGCCATCATCGCCAGCACCAGGCCCAGGGGCTTGGTCATGTCGAAGGCGCCACGCGGCAGCAATCGTTGCCGAGCTTTACGTTCCACGATGCCAAACACGGCGAGGAAGACGAGCGCGACGGCGATGCCAACGCCATTCCAGGCGAGCTCTTGCCAGATGCTGCCGAGGGAGACGGCGAAGACCGCAAGGGTGAGCAAGCTCAGTTGCGCGAAGGGCAAGCCGGTGCGCTCGCTTTGATCGCGGTTCTTGCTTGGCAAAACGGTGAAGGCCAGGAAAGCGAAGAGCGCGATGACGGGCAGCATCGACCAGAAGGCGGCGCGCCAAGCGCCGATCTCGGCGAAAATGCCGCCGACGGCAGGGCCAACCAGTGTTGCGATGCCCCACATTCCGGAGACGAGCGCCATGGCACGCGGCCATTGCGCTTCTTCGAAGACGATACGGATCATCGCGTAGGCGAGGGCGAATAGGAAGCCGCCGCCCAAGCCTTGGACAAAACGGCCAACCAGCATGACCGGCATGTTGGGCGCGGCCGCGCAAAGGAGCGTGCCGAGACCAAAGATCAGCGCGGCGATGGTATAGGCGCCCCGAGGGCCGCTGGCCTGCAACAGCCGGGCTGATAGCGCCGATCCCAGGATGGAAGCGACGACGAAGAGGGTGGTATTCCAGGCGTAATAGTCGAGGCCGCCTATATCATTGACGACCGAGGGGAGGATTGTGGTCGCGACATAGACATTGATCGCGTGGAGACCGACGCCGCCGGCCAGGGCCAGCGAGCGGATGCCGTTCTTGCCCGAGAACAAGACGCCCCAGCCGACGTGCTGATCCTTCATCGCAGACTCCTTCGCCGGACATCCATATGCCGGCTGCGGAGGACAGTTGCAAAAGGACGTCAGTAACTATATATCAAGTTCATGCTTGGAATATATCCGATCGGAAAATATGTCAACCATTGACTTGGAAAATGAGCGCCTTTCCCTCCGCCCCGTGGCGGACCGGTTGCTTGTGCTGCTCAAAACGCGCGGACCGCAAACCGCCGCCGATCTGGGACAAGCGCTTGGCACGACGGGTGAGAACGCCCGGCAGCAATTGATGAAGCTCGCTGGCGATGGATTGGTCGAGACCGAGGCCGTTGCGCGGGGCGTTGGCCGTCCGTCGCAGTTTTGGCGGCTGACCGACCGGGGGCATGCCCGCTTTCCCGATACCCATGCGGAACTGACCGTCAGCCTGCTGCGCAATTTGCGCGACGTTCTTGGCAAGGACGCACTCGATCGCGTCATCAGCGCCCGCGAAGATGAAACGCGCGCGGCCTATAGCGCGGCGCTTGCCAAGATAGATGGCCTTGAAGCGCGTATCGCGGCTCTGGTCGCGATCCGAAGCCGGGAGGGCTATATGGCCGAATGGCGGCCGGCCGAAGATGGTGACGGCTGGTTCCTGATCGAAAATCATTGTCCGATCTGCGCGGCCGCGACCGCATGCCAAGATTTTTGCCGGGCCGAGCTCAGCATCTTTCAGGAAATGTTGGGGCCGAAGTGCTCGATCGAACGGACCGAGCATATCGTGAAAGGCGCGCGGCGGTGCGCTTATCGCATCCGCGCGCGCTAGCTATCGTGACGAGCGATATCAAGATCGAGCGGAAAGATCTTTACGCTCCCGCGAAGGGCAAGTTCACCATCGTTGACGTGCCGCCGTTACAATTTTTGATGATCGACGGCCAGGGAGATCCCAATTCAGCGCAAAGCTACAAAGCAGCCCTCGAAGCGCTTTATCCCGTCTCCTATGCGTTGAAATTCGCCAGTAAGAAAACCTTGGCCAAGGACTATGTGGTGCGCCCCCTTGAAGGTCTGTGGTGGGCGGATGATATGAGTGCCTTTCGCGCCAGGACGAAAGATGTCTGGCGATGGACGATGATGATCGGGCAGCCGGACTGGATCGATCAGGCGATGGTCGCGCAGGCGATCGAAGCCCAGCGCAAGAAAGATGCATCTGAGGCGGTTGACCAGTTACGGCTTGAAACGTTTCTGGAAGGGCGCTGTGTCCAGACCCTGCACATCGGTTCTTACGACGATGAAGCGCCAGTGTTGCAACGGCTGCACGAGGAATTCCTGCCGGCGAACGGTTTGGTCATGAGCGGCAAGCATCACGAGATCTATCTCAGCGATGCGCGCAAGACGGCGCCAGAGAAATTGAAGACGATTTTGCGTCAGCCCGTGCAATGACGGGCTGACGGCGATCTGTTGAAATCCACTGCCGCTCAGCGCGGCAGCAGGGTCTTGCCCATCAGGAACTTGTCGACCGAATGGGCGCACTGGCGGCCTTCGCGGATGGCCCAGACGACGAGCGACTGGCCGCGACGCATGTCGCCGCAAGCAAAGACCTTTTCCACCGACGACTTGTACTGAAGGGTGTCGGCGGCGACGTTGCCGCGCGCATCCTTCTTCACGCCGAGGCTGTCGATCATGCCTTCGTGGACGGGCGAAACGAAGCCCATGGCCAGAAGCACGAGATCGGCTTTGAGGTCGAATTCGGTACCGGCGATCGGCTGGAACTTCGGGTCCACCCGCACGCAGCGCAGCTTCTTGACCACGCCATGGCCAGTGAATTCTACGGTGTTGACGGCGAAGTCACGTTCCGCGCCTTCCTGCTGGGAGGAGGATGTGCGCAGCTTCAGCGGCCAATCCGGCCATACCAGCAGCTTGTTTTCCTTCTCCGGCGGACGCGGCATGATTTCGATCTGCGTCACCGACAGAGCGCCCTGACGGATCGACGTGCCGATGCAGTCGGAGCCGGTGTCGCCGCCACCGATGACGACGACATGCTTGCCGCTGGCCAGGATCGGATCGTTGGTCGTCGGCGCTTCGTGCGAGACGCGACGGTTCTGCTGCGGCAGGAAATCCATCGCAAAATGGACGCCGCTGAGATCGCGACCGGGGATCGGCAGATCGCGCGGCTTTTCCGCGCCGCCAGCCAGCACCACGGCGTCATATTGCGCGGTCAGTTCCTCGATCGGCAGGGTGACGCCGACATGAGCATTGTAATGGAAGGTCACGCCTTCCGCCGTCATCTGCGCGACGCGGCGGTCGATGTAGTGCTTTTCCATCTTGAAGTCGGGAATGCCGTAGCGCAGTAGGCCACCGGCCTTCGCATGCTTCTCGTAGACATGCACGTCATGGCCGGCGCGGGCCAGTTGTTGCGCGGCGGCGAGGCCTGACGGGCCGGAGCCGACGACGGCGACCTTCTTGCCGGTCTGCTGCTTGGCCGGTTCAGGCTTGATCCAGCCTTCCTTCCAGCCACGATCGACGATGGCGCATTCGATCGTCTTGATGGTGACCGGCGTGCTTTCCAGATTGAGCGTGCAGGATTCTTCGCACGGCGCCGGGCAGACACGGCCCGTCACTTCCGGAAAGTTGTTGGTCGAATGCAGGTTGCGCAGCGCTTCCTGCCATTCGCCCTTATAGGCGAGGTCGTTCCAGTCCGGGATCTGGTTGTTCACCGGACAGCCGTTGTGACAATAGGGAATGCCGCAGTTCATGCAGCGTGCCGCCTGATCGCGCGTCGTTTCCTCGGAGAGAGGAATGACGAATTCGCGATAGTGGCGGATGCGATCGGAGGCAGGCGCGTACTTGCGGTCCTGCCGATCGATCTCGAGAAAACCCGTTACCTTACCCATCGGATTACTCCCCCGCCGCGAGCGCGGCCGCCGGCTGCTGCGCCAACATTTCGTTGAGGGCGCGGCGATATTCGACCGGCATGACCTTGCGGAACTTGCCCTTATAGGCGTCCCAGTTATCGAGAATGTCCTTCGCCCGGCTCGAGCCGGTGTAGCGCAGGTGGTTGGAAATGAGCTGATGCAGACGCTCCGCATCGAAGCGCGTCATGTCGTTCATCACATCGACCCGGCCATGCACCTGCAAATCGCCGCCCTGGTGATGGAGGCGCTGGTTGAGCTCCTCTTCCTCGGCGACCGATTCCAGTTCGACCATGGCAAGGTTACAGCGCTTGGCGAAGTTGTTGTCCTCGTCGAGCACATAGGCGATGCCACCCGACATGCCGGCCGCGAAATTGCGACCGGTCTGGCCGATGACGACGACGATGCCGCCCGTCATATATTCGCAACCGTGATCGCCGGTGCCCTCAACGACGGCGATGGCGCCGGAGTTGCGGACCGCGAAGCGCTCGCCGGCGACGCCACGGAAGTAGCATTCGCCCGCGATGGCGCCGTAGAGCACGGTATTGCCGACGATGATCGATTCATGCGGCACGATCTTGGTCGACTGCGCCGACGGATAGATGATGATGCGGCCACCCGACAGACCCTTGCCGACATAGTCGTTGGCCTGGCCTTCGAGTTCGAGCGTCACGCCGCGCGCCGTCCACGCACCGAAGCTCTGGCCGGCGGTGCCGTTCAGCTTCACGTGAATGGTGTCGTCGGGCAGGCCGTCATGGCCGTATTTCTTGGCGATCTCGCCCGACAGCATGGCACCGGTCGTGCGATCGACGTTGCGGATCGTCTCTTCGATAATGACCGGCTGCATCTCATCGATGGCGGAACGCGCCACGGCGATGAGCCGACGGTCAAGCACCTTCTCCAGGCCGTGATCCTGATCGATCTGCTTGTAGATGCCATCGCCCTTGGCCGCTTCCGGCTTGTGGAACAGGCGGCTGAAGTCGAGGCCCTTGGTCTTCCAATGGGCATCCACCTTCGAGCGATCGAGCATCTGCATCTGGCCGATCATCTCGTTGAAGGTGCGATAACCCAACGAAGCCATGATCTCGCGCACTTCCTCAGCGATGAAGAAGAAGAAGTTGATGACATGCTCGGGCTGGCCGACGAAGCGCTTGCGCAATACCGGATCCTGGGTGGCGACGCCGACCGGGCAGGTGTTGAGATGGCACTTGCGCATCATGATGCAGCCAGCGGCCACCAGCGGTGCGGTGGCGAAGCCGAACTCGTCGGCGCCGAGCAGGGCGCCGACGATGACGTCGCGGCCCGTCCGCAGGCCACCGTCGACCTGCACCGTGATGCGCGAACGCAGCCGGTTGAGGACGAGCGTCTGATGGGTTTCGGCAAGGCCGATTTCCCACGGACTGCCGGCGTGCTTAATCGAGGTCAGCGGCGAAGCG
>JAESFO010000376.1_pt1 | contig 51932 bp, 54 predicted proteins | sample 9269421 | NCBI WGS metagenome assembly JAESFO01 (sample SAMN14502839, study PRJNA617101) | algae metagenome | isolation source: Nostoc desertorum CM1-VF14 and co-occurring heterotrophs from rocky... | place: USA: Clark Mountains, San Bernardino, California | collected 2000-06-05 | reverse complement strand
GCCTATGGGAGCCTACTCAGCCCAAAACAGCTTGACCGAGAACACAGATGCTCTCTTGCAAAATCTAAGGCTTAGCCAAACGGCTAAACCTAAGATTTTGCTTTCTCCCCCGCCAAGGGGGAGATGATCCGTGCCTTCCACTTGCTCCGGAGGATCAGTCGGGACTCTCCCCCTTGGCGGGGGAGAAAGCGAAGACTTGGGCTTAGCGCAGCTAAGTCCTTAGTTTTCGCAAGAGAGGGGGTCGCGGGGAGCTACCGGGTTTTGCGCCCCCTACTTCCGCCCCTGTGCAATCCGCTCCGCTTCCGGCAGCCGGCGCAGCAGCAGCATGGCGATGATCCCGACCAGTGGCCCGGGCGCCAATATCGCGAAGGCCCATTGCCAGCCGATGGCCGCGGCCAGCATCGGCACCACGGTCAGGCTGACGATGGTCAGCGCAAAGCCGATACCGAGCTGGAAGGCCAGCGCCGTGCCGATCAGGTCGGGGTCGCCGACCTCGGTGGTCATGGCGGAAAACTGCGCCGAGTCCGCAACGATGGTCGCGCCCCAGAGCAGCGCGATCGAGACGAACAACCAGAGCGGGCCGGCAAAGCTCACCCCGATCAGCAGCGCGCATGAACCCGACAGCGCCATCATGATGATGGTGGTGAGTGTCCGCCCGATGCGGTCGGCGATGAGGCCGCCGACGAGGCAGCCGACAAAGCCCGAGGCGACCATGGCGAAGACCAGGAGCGAAATCTCAGCCGGGCTCATGCCTGCCGTTACCGAGGCTGCGCCGGCAAAGGCGAGGAACCAGCCCCAGGCGGCATAAAGCTCCCACATGTGGCCGAAATAACCGAGATTGGCCAAGGCCACGGCGCGATTGCGCACCACCCTGCCGAGTTGGCGGGGGTCGAACACGGCGCGGCTGAACGGGTGTGGCCCCTCGCGGACGAGCGCCAGGAACACCCCTGCCCCACAAAGCGTCAGGGCGCTGGCCGTCGCGACGACGAAGCGCCAGTCGAGCCCGGCGAACAGCGCGCGCAGCAGGTGGGGGAAGGCCGAGCCCAGCGTCAGCCCGCCGATCATCGCCCCCATGGCGAGCCCGCGGCCGCGAATGAACCAGGTGGCGACGAGCTTCAGCGCCGGCGGGTAGACCCCGGCCAGCGCCACCCCGGTCAACAGGCGCAGGACAATCGCCACCTCGGCCGAGGGCGCCAGCAGCAGCAACAGGTTGAACGCCGCCGCCAGCCCCGCCGCTATCCCCATCAACAAGCGCAGCGGCGCGATATCGGGCAGGTTGAACAGGCTCAGCGTCAGCGCCCCGGCAACGAAGCCGAGCTGCACCCCATTGGTCATCCAGGTCTGCGCCAGGCCCGAGAGCTGCCACTGCGCCGTCAGCTGCGGCAGGATGGCGGTGGCCGAGAACCAGGTGGTCATCGACAGGATCACCGCGCCGGTGAGCAGCACCAGCATGCGCCAGGCGGCGGGTGTCGGCCGGTCACTCATCTGCGGGCTCGAAGCAGGGCAGGATCTCCGCCCCCACCTGGGTGAAACGGACCTGCAGCGGCAGGTGCAACTGAGGGTCAGCCGTCAGGATATGGCTCAACATGCTTGGGCCCTCTGCCAGCCGAACGATACCGATGGCGTAGGGCGCCGCCGGCTCCCAGCCGGGATGGCCGGGGCGATGGATCACCGACCAGCTCTCGAGCCGCGCCCGCCCCGACGCCTCGCGCCATTCGAGCCGCTGCGACCAGCAATGGGGGCAGATCTGGCGCGGGTAGAACACCCAGCTCGCACAATCCGCGCAGTGCTGCACGATGAACCGCCCTTCGGCAGCTGCCGTCCAGAACGGCGCGGTGAGGGCCGTGCGGGTCGGCCCTGGGACCTTCAGCTCGGAGAGGTTCATGCCGCAGCTCCCAGCACCAGCGCGGTGGCTTCGCTCATCGTTGCGCCATTGCCGGTGACCAGCGCCAGGCGGGCATTGGCGATCTGCCGCATCGGCGTGTTGCCGCGCAGCTGGCGCACGGCCTCGACGATATGGGTCATGCCGCCGGCAAGGTCGGGCTGGCCGAAGCCGAGCTGGCCGCCATGCGGGTTGAGCCGGTTGAGATCGGCCTCGCGCAGCCAGTCGCCGAACCGACCGGGCGCGGCGAGCCCGGCATCTTCGAGCGTCGTGGCGACCATGATGCTGTAGCAATCGTAGAGCGACAGGATGTCGATCTCCCCGATCTCAGCCCCGGCCTGCGCCAGCGCGCGGGCGATGGCCGGTTGCAGCGGCCCCGAAGTCAGCGACGGCGCCTGCGACAGGGCCCGATGGGTCACCTTCTCCCCTGCCCCGAGCAGATGCACCGCCGGTTGCTGCCGCCCCTTGGCTGCAGCTGAGCTCACCACCACTGCTGCTCCACCCGCCACCGGCATGACGATTTCGAACAGATGCAGCGGGCTGGCGATCAGCGGCGAGGCCAGCACGTCGGCGACGCTCGCCGGTTTGCCGTAAAACATCGCGTCGGGGTTGCGCTGCGCATTGGCGCGCGCCGCGGCGGCGATCAGCGCAAAATCCGCATCGGCCGAGCCGAACTCCGCCATGTGGCGTTGCTTGATCATGGCATAGGTGGCGTTGGCGCCCGAGGCGCCGAACGGCACGTCGAACTCGCGGATCGGGTTGCGGTTGGGCGAACGCGGCGGCTCGGCTTCGCGGCAATTGGCGAGGACGCACAGCACCGTCTCGCACATGCCGGCGGCAATCGCCGCCGCGGCACGCCAGACCATGCCGGCGCCCGATGCACCGCCCAGATCCACCACATTGGCCATGGCGGGCCTGAGCCCCAGATACTCGGCCACCGTCGCCGGCACGTGCTGCGGCGTTTCGCCGACCTGCGGGCCGACGAGCAGCCCGTCGATGGCGCCGGGCTCGAGCCCCGCGTCTGCCACCGCCAGCCGCGCCACCTCGGCGATCATCCCGAGCGTCGTGGCGCCCGTGGTCGAACGCACCGGCTTCAGCTCGCCGATGCCGATTATGGCGCCGTACGGTTGCCTCACAGGGCGCTGTCCCGGCTGAGCGTGCGGAAAATCTCGAGCGCTTCGGGGTTGGAGAGCGAGTCGCGGTTCTTCACGACTTCACCCAGCATGGTGGCGCGCGCCGCGCCTTCCACCCGCTTGCCGTTCAAGGTGTAAGGCACCGCCGCGATGGCGTGGATGCGATGCGGCACATGTCGCGGCGACGCCGCTTCGCGGATGGCCTTGCGAATGCGGGCCGCGAGTTCGGTGGAGATGGCGCCGCCCTCGATCGGCTTCAAACAGAGCACGATCTCCTCGTCATTGGCGGTCGGCGCACCGAACACCAGGCAATCCTCGACCTCGTGGAAGCTCTCGACCGTGGCGTAGATCTCGGCGGTGCCGATGCGCACGCCGCCCGGCTTCAGCGTCGTGTCGGTGCGACCATAGATGATGGCCGAGCCATGGATGGTCTGCTCGGCGAGGTCGCCATGCGTCCAGATGCCGGGGCGCTGGGCGAAATAGGTGTCGTGATAGCGCTTGTCGCCGCCCTCGCCCCAGAAGGTCAGCGGCATCGAGGGGAACGGCTCGGTGCAGACCAGATCGCCCTTCCGGCCGATCACCGAGGCATTGCGCTCGTCGAGCACATCCACCGCATGGCCGAGGGCTTTCGAGGTGAGTTGCCCGCGCCGCACCGGCAGCGTCGGGTTGCCGATCATGAAGCAGCCGATGATCTCGGTGCCGCCCGAGATCGAGGCGAACATCATGTCGGACTTCACTGCATCATAGAGCCACTCGAACTGATCCGGCGCCACCGGCGCGCCCGCGCTCAGCACCGAGCGGAGGCGGGTGAGATCGACCCGGTCGGCCGGCCGATAACCGGCCTCGGCCACGGTCAGCAGGTATTTCGGGCTGATGCCGAAATGCGTGACCCCGGCCTCCGCTGCCACCCGCCAGAGCAGGCCGACATCGAGCCCGTCACTGCTTTTCGGAATGGCCGCGCCGTCGGTCAGCACCACGCTGGCATTGGAGGCCAGCGCCGAGATCACCCAGTGGTACATCATCCAGGCGGTATTGGTGTACCACGAGACGGTGTCCCCCGGCTTCACGTCGCCATGCAGCTGGTGCTCCTTCAGATGCTGCAACAGCACCCCGCCGGTCGAATGGACGATGGCTTTCGGCTTGCCGGTGGTGCCGGAGGTGTAGAGCACATAGAGCGGCTGCGCGAACGGCACCCGGGTGTAGACCAGCGGCGCGCCCGCCTCCCCGAACTCGCCCCATTGATGCGTCCGGGTGGCGCTACCGGGCAACTCGCCATCGATCAGCACCAGGTCGGTGAGGCTCGGCATCTGGGCAACAAGCTCGGCGATGCGGCCCGAGATATCGTGCTCCTTGCCGCCATAGCGATAGCGCGGCGTGGCGAACAGCACCTTGGGCGCTATCTGCCCGAGCCGGTCGAGAATGGCGACGGTGCCGAAATCCGGCGAGCAGGACGACCAGGTGGCGCCGAGCGCCGCCGTCGCCAGCAACGCCACCAAAGCCTCGATCCGGTTGGGCAGGATGCCCGCCACCCGATCGCCGGCCACCACGCCGGCGGCCCTGAGCCCCGCGGCTACGCGGGCGACTTCATTGCGGAGGTCTCCCCGCGTCATGCGGCGCGATATGCCCGCTTCGTCGGATTCGATCAGCGCCGGCTCGGCATCGGCGCCACGCAGCAGGTTTTCGGCGAAGTTGAGCCGCGCTTCGGGGAACCAGCGGCCATCAAGCATGCCGCCATCGGCGGCGGGCACATAGCTGACGCTGCCCTTGTCGCCGATCACCCCGCAGAAATCCCACACTGCGCTCCAGAACGCGCCGGGCTGGCTGGTCGACCAGCGATGCAGCACGTCATAGGAGGCGCCGGCAAAGCCATGAATGTCGGCAAAGCGCGTCAGGTTGGCAGCCGCGACCCATGCCGCGTTCGGGCGCCAGACGATATCGGTATCCAAGTCTCTTCCCCTTGCGGCGGTCGGTTTATTGATTGCTGCCGCGACCGCATCGCTATAAGCAGTTTGTGGACCGAACGGTACAACAATCGGTCCTGACTCGCCAAGTACGACCTGTGGATTGAGAGCAATGTCTGAAGACGCCGTCATCGTCGCTGCCACCCGCACCCCCATCGGCCGCTTTGGCGGAGCCTTCTCCGACCTGCCTGCGACGGCGCTTGGCGCCATCGCCATACGTGCCGTCATCGAGCGCAGCGGCGTCGATCCCGCAGCGATCGACGATGTACTGATCGGTCAGGTGCTGCAGGCCGGCGCCGGGCAGAATCCGGCGCGCCAGTCGGCCGTCGGTGGCGGCATTCCGCACGCCGTGCCGGCTATGACCATCAACCAGGTGTGTGGCGGCGGCCAGCGCACGCTCCACCTCGCGGCCCAGGCCATCCGCCTCGGCGACGCCGATATCGTCCTGGCCGGCGGACAGGACTCGATGACCCGCGCCCCGCATCTGCTGCCGCAGAGCCGGGCCGGCTTCAAGATGGGCGAAGTGACCATGCAGGATGCCATGCTGGTCGATGGCCTCGTCGATGCCTTCAACAATGTGCATATGGGCGTCACCGCCGAGCGCCTGGCGCGCAAGTATCAGATCACCCGCGACGAGCAGGACCAGTTCGCCCTGGGCTCGCAGCAGAAGGCGGCAGCCGCCATGGCCGCCGGGCGCTTCACCGAGGAAGTCGTTCCGGTCGAGGTGCGGCGCAAGCGCGACAGCATCGTGGTCGAGCATGATGAGCACCCGCGCGCCGACACCACGCCCGAGCAGCTGGCGGCGCTGCGGCCGATATTCGACCCCGAGGGCAGCGTCACGGCCGGCAACTCATCTGGCCTCAACGATGGCGCCGCAGCGCTGCTGGTGATGTCGGCCCGCCGCGCCAGGCAACTCGGGCTCGAGCCGCTGGCCCGCATTGCCTCCTATGCCTCGGCCGGCGTCGACCCGATGGAAATGGGCCTCGGGCCCGTGCCGGCAACCCGCGCGGCGCTCGACAAGGCCGGCTGGACGGCGGCCGAACTCGACCTCATCGAACTGAACGAGGCCTTCGCCGCGCAATCGCTCGCCGTCAACCGCGAGCTGAGCCTCGATCCCGAGCGGATCAACGTCAATGGCGGTGCCATCGCGCTCGGCCACCCGCTGGGTGGCTCCGGCGCAAGGCTGGTGGTGACGCTGCTGCATGAAATGGCGCGGCGCAACGCCCATAAGGGCCTCGCCACCATGTGCATCGGCGGCGGTCAGGGCGTCGCCATCTGCCTCGAGCGCTAGCCTGGGCAGCGGGTAGCGGCCTCGCCGGGGCCCTGCCCGGCTTGCTCGGCGGCGGACAGCTGTTGCCCTATGAGTTACGGATATGGATGCGACCGCGAGCGCTCGTCGGGGCCCGCCGGCCGGCTTTCCCTGCTCAGCCTTGACGTCCGACCCAAGGATGTCGCGGGCTGCGCCCGCAATGTCGATCACGTCCTTGTCAAAGCTCGCCCTCGAAAGGCTTGAGTAACCAACCTTTTCTATCCTTGGTGCCTCCCAGTTCCCGGTACCGACAATGCGTTTGACCTCCCCCCTGCTGCTGCTTGCCACTGCCATGCTTGCCGGGTTGCTCGCCGGCTGCTCTGCCCTTGGCATCGCCAAGGACCAGCAGCCGCTTTCGGCGCGCACCACCAGCGTGCTCGCAGCGATGGATACCTCGCCGGCGGCGCCGATGCTGGTCAGGGTGTTCAAGGAAAGTTCGGAGCTCGAGGTCTGGAAACCCGACACCGGCGGCCGCTACAGGCTGTTCAAGACCTATGCCATCTGCAAGTGGTCGGGCGAACTCGGCCCCAAGATCAAGGAGGGCGACTATCAGTCCCCCGAGGGCTTCTACCGGGTCACCCCCGGCATGATGAACCCCAAGTCGAGCTACTACCTGTCGTTCAACACCGGCTTTCCCAACAAGCTCGACCGCGCCCATGGCCGCACCGGTTCCAACCTGATGGTGCATGGCGACTGCAAATCGGTGGGCTGCTACGCCATGACCGACGAGCAGATGAAGGAAATCTATGCGCTGGCGCGCGAGAGCTTCAACGGCGGCAACCCCAGCTTCAAGCTCGAGCTCTACCCCTTCCGCATGACCGAGGATAACCTCGCCCGCCATGCCACGAACCCCAATATCGAGTTCTGGCGCAACCTCAAGCAGGGCTATGACGCGCTCGGCGCCGACGGCCGGCCCGCCGATGTCGATGTGTGCGAAGGCAAATACGTGTTCAACGCCAAGGCGGCGATGCCTGCCGACCCGATGGGCCAGTGCCCGGTGACGAACGCGGCTTAGCGCCGGGGAGACTGCACGCAGGCGGACACCGTTCTCCCCTGATCCTCCCCCGCGGGGCATGGGAGGGGTACCGGCGAAGCTGGCGGAGGGGCGGCCAGCGCACCGCAAAGCCAGCGGCAAGCACGCCACCGTAAGTAGAGCGCGGCTCACTGCCAACGACCTCTGCAAGATTGGCCGCCAGCGGTGAGCGAGCTGCTAGTCGATCCTCTACTCGCTGGAGGTAGCCGCCGAAACACCACGGGACCAGCACGCTCCGCCAATAGAAGTCGGCTTCTGGCCCATAGCAAGCATTGACGGAAGCTTGAGAGGACTGCGGCTGCCAGGGTAGGCAAGATGTTTGCCCACCCTGGTGTGCTCGCCGTCAGGTCGCAGGCAGGGCCTCAGCCGGTGACATCTCACTCCGGCGAGCGACACGACTGTCGGCGAAGATACTGGCGGCGAGGATGATCGCGGGGATCATCGGGAACAGGGCCGTGACCATACCTCCGAAGTAGGTGTAGCCGACGCCGAGCTTCACCGCCGCCATCACCGGGAAAACGATGTGATGCGTGGGTTCGCCCAGGATCATGCCGACGATCATGAACCAGACGAGGAAGTTGCCCCAGGGCTGACGCAGCCACATGCCGAGCGCGGCGGCGACCCAGATGGCGGGGCCGACGAGGCCGATGATCTCGAAGAACGAGGCTTCCGACCACGGCACGCCGCTGATCAGCGCGATGCCGTGGGCGAAGCCGGACAGTCCTTCTTCGCCGACGTGGATGTAAAACAGCGCGAGCATCAGCAGATAGAGCGGCACGACCTTGAGACGGTTGGCCGGGACGATGGCGGTGGTGCGCAGCCAAGCAAAGAGGCCGCCGAACATCGAGCCGACGATGATGATGACGGGCAGGTACCCGGCCTGGCTGTAGAGCGTGACGCCATAGGCCGCGACGAACACGAAGAAGCCGACGGACCACAGAATCGTCGCCTGGCGGGTGAGCGGCTTCTGAATGGTTTCCGGGGCAGGCGCCGAGCGACCGACGAGACGGAGCCAGCCAAGGGCGCCGAGCGCGATCTCGACAGCAGCAAGCACCGCGCCGAGGAAGAAACGATGGTCGTAGCCCGCGGTCGCGAACTCGACGGCCACCTGGGTGGCGCCGTCGGCCATAGCGAAGGCAAAGGTCCACCACGCCATGTAGCGACCGATGGCGTGACCGCGGAGCAGCGCATAGCCGCCGAGGAGCATGAGCGAGACCGGCAGGGTCACAGTGGTGACGAACCACGTGACGTCAGCCGACGCGTAGTGCGGCACGAACAGGGCCGGGAGCGCCGTCACGGCGTGGGTTGCGTAGCCCGACCAATAGCGTACGGCACTCAACAAGAGGCTGACGACGATGACGGAGAGGTAGGGGACGACGGCGGCGGTGGCGTCGGTCCGCTGGTCATCGCGAAGCCAGGCGGCGAAGGCGACGGCCGATACGACGAGCATGAGGGTCGCGAGGGCGGGGCCGGTCGCGACGTAGAGGAGGACGGCCAGCGTCGCGACACTCGTCGCGATGGTGGCCGAAGTTCCGAGGCGCTTGGACATCTTGATGTCTCCAGATCAGAGGGAAGCGGGAGCGGCGGCGGGATGCGCCGTCGCGGGGACAGGGGGTTGGCGGAAGAGGAAGACGGTGTAGATCGAGACCAGCACCACGAGCATGTGGAGCATCAGCAGTCCGCTGTTGGACGCGTCGCCGAACACGAGGAAGGCGGCGTTCGAGCTCGTGTGGAGGATGGCCGGGCCGACGATCGATCGGCCGCCCATCTCGTAGGCACGGGACAGCGGGTAGGCGAGAAGCAGGGCGAGCACGACGGACGCGACGCCGGCCACGCCGATGGTGGCGATGAGATAGAGGTGCTGGGCGCCGAAGAGCGCCGCACCCAGGCTGGCAGCTTTCGCGAGGCTCGTATGCTCGCGGAGGCGGCCGAAGAAGAAGGCGCGGTGGATCACCTCTTCGGCGAGGCCGTTGACAAGGACGATGCCGAGAACGAGCGCGAGCCCGTTTGACGCGACGTGAACCGGCGTTCCAGCTGCCAGCGACGCAAGCGGAAGGAACAGCCACATCGGCAGGCTGGCGATGAGTGAGATGATCACCGTTCGCCGGCTCGTCGGAGTGAAGCCGAGACGCCGGCCGAGGTCGACGAGTGGTGTTCGGAACATCGCGACCTCGGCCAGCGCGATGCCGCCCATACCGATGGCCGCGAGCAGCAGCTGGCGCAGGAAAAATGGGAACTCGGCGGGCAGCACGAAGGCCGCTGCGACGAGGAGTGCGATCACCGGAACGGCGGCAATTAGTAGACGGGGCAAGAGCGTAAGCATGGCCGGCCTCACGATATGAGGACGTCGTCGACGGGACGACGGAGCGAGCGGGGAAGAGTCGGACCACGACCGATGCGGATGATCATGTCGGCCCGGCGTGTGCCGAGACCGAGGGTGGACTGTAGCTGTGCGCGCTGTGCCGCGACCTCGACGGCCTGGTTGACGAAGGCGTGCTGGAGGCCGGCGCGTGTTGCGGCGAGCGCGAAGCGTTCATAGGATCGGCCCGCGGCAACCCATCCGGCCGGATCGTCGGTGGTCGCAGAGAAGACGACGAGCGCAGAGGACGATCGCATCTGCGCTGCAACCTTGTCGTTGTCGCCGTCGGCCTTGACGGTGAGATCGTACATCAGCGGCCCGAGCCATTCGGGGAGGCTCGGATTGCCGGAGGCGGCGCTGAGGAGGCCGTCCTTCATGCGCGCCGCGACGTTTGGATTGAACCGCAGCCACGACTTGAGCTCGGAGCGGAACGCGCCGTCATCGAGTTGCGCGCGATTGCTGGCAAGGACGAGGTCGATGATCTCCTCGCGCTGCGGCGTGTCGGTGACCATAATCGCCTCGACGCTGTCGGTGCCTGCAATGGCGACGAGATCGCGGAGCGTCTCGTTCGCAATCGCCGAGCCGTCATAGGTCGAGCGCGAGCTCTGGCGCTCGGTGATGGCATCGAAGAGTGGCGCGTCATTGCTCGTCGTGCCGGTGAGATGCACGGCGATTTCACCGTCGACCGACGTCGGCGCCACCACATCGGTGGCTTGGCCATAGTGCAGTGCAGCGATGACGAGATTCTCCGTCGCCGCGCCAAGGCTTGCGAAGAGGTGATGGTCGTCGGGATCGACGATCGGCGTGCGGCGCGAGAAGTCGGGGACGATGTCGATGCGGCCGGTGGCGATGCGGTAGCGCCAGGGCTGGGTGTTGTGGCTGTTGGCTGCGAGCGTTGCGGCGCGCACCATCTCGCGCAGGTAGGGCTCGGTCGCAAAGGGACGAAGCTGCTCGGCAAGCGCGGTGTCGTAGTCCGCGGGGGGCATATTGGACACTCCGGCCAGGACGGCGGCACCGCCGGCGGCGGCGAGTCCGCCGATGACGAACCGGCGGCTGACAGCCGGGCGCAACCGCCCGAAGGACGTGGACTGCAAGGTCATGGCGATCTCCAAAGTGGTCGCGCTGCGATGATAGTCGGAAAAGTCAACAAGCGTTGACGTGGTGCCAAATACGACCGCACGGCTTGAATGTCAACACGCGTTGAATTACATGGCTGCTATGACCACAGCACCGATCAAGAAATCTGAGCGGACCAAGTCCGCCATCCTCGCAGCGGCCCGCGCCGCCTTTACTGAAAAAGGCTACGAGAACACGACTATCCGCGGCATCGCGGCGGCCGCCGAGGTCGATCCTGCGCTGGTGATGCGCTACTTCGGCAGCAAGGAGCAGCTCTTCGCCGTCGCGGCGGATTTCAAACTAAGCGCTGCCTTCCCACACAAGATCGCGCGCAAGGATCTGGGGCGGACCCTGGCCGAGATTTACCTACGGCTGTGGGAGGGGGAGGAGCAGGGTCTCCCCTTGCTGCTGCGATCGGCGGCGTCGAGCGAGCAGGCGGCTGAGCGCATTCGCGAGATTTTTGAGACGCAGACAGTGCCACTCATCGCCGCCCTGTCCGGCGAGGCCGGTGCAAGGGACCGCGCGGCACTTGTCGTTTCGCAGACGTTGGGCCTCGCGCTCTGCCGCCACATCTTGAAGATTCCACCACTCGTTGGAATGCCGCGCAAGAAGCTGGTCGAGGAAATTGGCAAGACGCTACAGCGCTACATGACAGAATGAGCAGCCGCTTGAATGTCGCCTTGTCGCACTCCGGACGGCAACCATACGTCGGTGGCGCAGTGATGCCGATGTCGACGGTGCGATTGTCGGATGCGGCAAACGCTGGCTGATCGGCATCGGGGATCGGCCTGAAAAGGGCCCAGCTCGGAGGGAGGCCGGGCACGCCTTGATCCGCCGAGGCCGTCATAAAACCTTCACTGGACGCGTGACCATCATATCGATAATCCTCGATATATGGAATCAACTGACGCCATGGATGTGCTTGTCGCCCTGGGGCAACCGACCCGGCTCGACGCTTTTCGGCTGATCATGCGACATGAACCCGAGGGGCTGCCGGCCGGCGAGGTCGCCCGGCTGCTCGAGGTGCCGCAGAACACCATGTCGACGCACCTGGCGGTGCTGAGCCGGGCCGGGCTGATTTCGTCCGAGCGGCACAGCCGTTCGATCATCTATCGCGCCGAGCTCGAGCGGGTGCGCGAGATCGCCAGCTTTCTCGTTTCCGATTGCTGCGGCGGCCGCCCCGAGCTCTGCGCGCCGCTGGTTGCCGAATTCTCCCCCTGTTGCGTCCCCGAGGAAGCCTCCAATGCCTGCTGCTGATCGCGTCTACAACGTCCTGTTCCTCTGCACCGGTAACTCGGCCCGTTCGGTGCTGGGCGAGGCGGTGCTCAACCATGTCGGCAATGGCCGCTTCCGTGGCTTTTCCGCTGGCAGCATGCCCAAGGGGCAGATCCACCCGCTGACGCTCGAAACGCTCGCCACGGCCGGCATCTCCACTGACGGGCTGCGCTCGAAATCCTGGGAAGAGTTTGCCGGGCCCGGAGCGCCGCAGATGGATTTCGTCTTCACCGTCTGCGACAACGCGGCAGGCGAAACCTGCCCGATCTGGCCCGGCCAGCCGATGACCGCCCATTGGGGCATCGAAGACCCCGCTGCGGTCGGGGGGCCGGAGTTCAAGCAGCGTCAGGCCTTCGAGGATGCGCTGCGCTTCATGCGCAACCGCATCGCCGCCTTCATCAACCTGCCGCTCGACAGCATCGACCGGATGGCGCTCGGCTCGAAACTGCGCGGCATCGGCGCCATGGATGGCTCGACCAGCAAGGCGTCCGGGGCGGCATGACGCCGGCGCGACGGCTCGCGGCCGAGGCCCTTGGCACCGCCCTGCTGGTCGCCACGGTGGTGGGCTCCGGCATCATGGCGACGCGGCTCACCACCGACACCGCCATGGCGCTGATGGGGAACGCCCTCCCCACCGGCGCCATGCTGTTCGTCCTGATCACCACCCTCGGCCCGATCTCGGGCGCCCACTTCAATCCTGCCGTCACGGCGGTTTTTGCCCTGCGTCGCGAGATCGCCTGGCCGATGGCCGCCGGCTATGTGCTCGCACAACTGGCAGGCGGACTTGCCGGCAGCGTCATCGCCCACCTGATGTTCGAGCTGCCGGCGCTGCAGCTCGCGACCGCGCCGCGCACCGGAACGGCCCAGTGGTTCTCCGAGGCCGTCGCCACCTTCGGGCTCGTCGCGGTGATCCTCGGCGGCCTCCGCGCCAGGCCGGCAGCGGTTCCGGCGCTGGTCGGCCTCTACATCACCGCCGCCTACTGGTTCACCGCCTCGACCTCGTTCGCCAACCCGGCCGTCACCATCGCCCGCGCCCTGAGCGACACGTTCTCGGGGATCCGTCCGCTCGATGCGCCCGGCTTCATCCTCGCCCAACTGGTCGGGGCGCTGCTGGCGCTGGCCCTTTCCGGCTGGCTGTTCGGAGCGGGTCGCGCCCCGCGGGTAGCCGAACCGTCTATCGGGGTCGTTTCAGCCACCGACGGCACCGGACAGCCCGTTGGGCTCGATCGTTGACCCCACCCAATATCAGGCCAGCGAGGCTCATGCGCGCCAGGTTGAGCGAGGGGTTTTTGGCGCAGATGTTTCCACACCCGCGGTGTCACCCCGGCGCATGCTGAGGCGGCGAGGTTCTTGCGCAAGAGGCGCCAGATCCCAGGATGTGTCCCGGCCTGCGCCGGGATGACATCGAGTTCTTGGGTGACGGTGGTGACAAACTCATGCCGGGGCTCACCCTTCAGTTAGCGCATATGAGGGAAGCTAGGCCCCAACTCGCCAGTTGCGCGTGCTGCAAGCTGGGTCCCTGCTTTCGCAGGGATGACACGGTGGGTGTGGTGATCGCAGGGCTCGATGCCCAATGACCTACTTCGACAATCATAGAAATAGCCTTGACGTCTGCCCGTCGCACTGCCATTCTATTTCCATGAACATCGAAACAGCCGCCGCGCAGCTTGAAGCTCTCGGGAATCCGACCCGCCTGACCATCTACCGCACCCTGGTGCGCGCCGGTGACCATGGCCTGCCGGTGGGCAAGCTGCAGCTCAAGCTCGATATCCCCTCCTCCACCCTGTCGCATCACTTGAAGAAGCTGATCGAGGTGGAACTGGTGAGCCAGGAGCGGCAAGCGACCACCCTGATCTGCCGGGCCAACTATGCCAGCATGAATGGCCTGATCGGTTACCTCGCCGACGAATGCTGCGCCGACGCCGAAGGTTGCGCCGCCTCATCGGAGGCGACGACGGAAGCGGCATGAGCCCCTTCTCGACTCCTCAATTTCGATATTTCTAGAAACTAGGAATCTTACGATGAAGCTCGAGACCAACCTCCCTGTTGCGGTGATCGGCGCCGGCCCGGTGGGCCTTGCCGCCGCCGCGCATCTCATCGCCCGGGGCCTGACCCCCATCGTCTTCGAGCGCGGCGCTTCGGTCGGCGCGTCGCTACTCGAATGGGGCCATGTGCGGGTGTTCTCACCCTGGCAATACAACATCGACAGCGCCGCCAAGGCGCTGCTCGAAGCGGCGGGTTGGGACGCGCCCGAGCCGACGGGCCTGCCGACCGGACGGGAGCTCGTCGAGCGCTATCTTGCGCCGCTGGCGGCGCTGCCGGTGCTGGCCCCCACTATCAGGCTCTCGGCCCGCGTTACCGCCATCACCCGGCTCGGCCTCGACAAGGTGTCGAACCGCAACCGCGAAAGCGCGCCGTTCGAGCTGCGCTGGGTCGATGCCGATGGCAGCGAACAGGCGAGCGTGGTGCGGGCGGTGATCGATGCCTCGGGCACCTGGGCCCGCCCCAACCCGATGGGAGTGGATGGCCTGCCGGTGCTCGGCGAGCGGGCAGCCGCCGAGTTCATCGATTATGGCATCCCCGACATTCTCGGCACCGCGCAGGAAAAGTTCGCCGACCGCACCGTGCTGGTGGTCGGCAGCGGCCACTCCGCCATCAACACCGCGCTGGCGCTGCTGAAGCTGCAGGAACAGGCGCCCGAGACCCGCGTGCTGTGGGCGTTGCGGCGCAACCGCCTCGAGCGGCTGCTCGGTGGCGGGCTCAACGACCAGTTGCCCGAGCGCGGCGCCCTCGGCCTTGCCGCCAAGCAGGCGATCGATGCCGGCCGGTTGCAGGTCCTCGCGCCCTTCGCCGCCAACCGGCTGGCGCCGGCCGATGGCCGGCTCGCCGTTATCGGCACCCTCAACCAGACTGAGCTGACGCTCATGGTCGACCGCATCGTCGTCGCCACCGGGTTCCGCCCCGATCTCGAGATGCTGTCAGAGCTGCGCGTGGCGGTCGATCCCGCCACCGAGGCGCCGCCGGCGCTGTCGCCGCTGATCGATCCGAACTTTCATAGCTGTGGCACCGTGCCACCGCATGGCGTGGTCGAGCTGACTCAGCCCGAGGCGAACTTCTACATCATCGGTTCCAAGAGCTATGGCCGCGCCCCGACCTTCCTGATGGCCACCGGCTTCGAGCAGGCCCGCTCGGTGGTAGCCGAACTCGCCGGCGACTCCGTCGCGGCCCGCGAGGTGCACCTGGCGCTGCCGGAAACCGGGGTCTGCAGCGTCAGTTTCGCCGACGACGCAGTGCCCGCCACCTCCTGCTGCGGCGGCCCGGCCCAGTCGACCACCTCGTGCTGCGTCGCCGACGAGGTGGCAAAGGCGGAGGGCGAGGCCGGCTGCGGGTGCGGCGCCACAGCCCGCACCACGCTCAGCACCATCGCATTGACCTGACCATGACCGGCATACCCGCCCGGATGATCTGGGCCCTCGGCGTCACCCAGATCATCGGCTACGGCACGCTCTACTACAGCTTCGGCACGCTGGCCCCGGCGATGGCCGCCACGTTCGGCTGGTCGGAAGCGTGGCTGTTCGGTCTGCTCTCTGCCTCGCTGCTCGTGGGTGGGCTGGTCGCGCCGTTCGCCGGGCGGCTCGCCGACCGGCACGGAGCGGGCCAGCTGATGGGCTGGGGTTCGCTCGCGGCGACGCTCGCCCTGGTGCTGGCCGCCCTCGCCCCCAGCGGCATCGTCTTTGCCGCCGGGCTGGTGGCGATCGAGGTCGCCTCGGCCTTCGTCCTCTATGCCACCGCCTTCGCCGCCCTTGCCCAGGCTTCGCCGCGCGAAGCGCCGCGCCGCATCACCCACCTGACGCTGATTGCCGGCTTCGCCTCCACCCTCTTCTGGCCGATCACCGGCGCGCTGCATGAGATGCTTTCGTGGCGCGAGGTTTACCTGATCTACGCCGCGACCAACCTCCTCGTCTGTGTGCCCATCCATTTCTGGCTGGCGCGCGGCCAGCGCCTGCGCTCGGCCGGGCGGCGCGACGCCCCCGCCACCGTTGCGTTGCTTCCGCCCGAGCGGCAACGCGGCACGCTGCTGCTGATGCTTGCCGGCTTCGCGCTGGTCGGGTTCGTCTCCTCGGCCGTCACCGTCCACATGGTGCCGATGCTGTCCGCGCTCGGCGCCGGCGCGGCCGTCACCGCGGCCACCCTGCTGTTCGGCCCGGCACAGGTGCTGAGCCGGCTGCTCAACCTGCAGTTCGGCCGCGGCCTGTCGCAGCCCATGCTGGCCCTGATCGGCGCGCTGGCCTTGCCGATCGGCCTCGCCGTGCTGCTGCTCGGCACGCCGTGGCTGCCCGGCGTCGCGGCCTTCGCCATTCTGTTCGGGCTCGGCAACGGACTCTACAGCATCGTCTCCGGCACCCTGCCGCTGGTGCTGTTCGGCTCCGTCGGCTATGGCCGGCGGCTTGGGTTGATCAGCGCGGCGCGGCTTATCGCCTCCTCTGCCGCGCCGTTTGCCTTCTCGCTCGTCGCCGGGGCAGCGACCACCGGCATCGCGGTGGCGGCCGCGGCGGCAATCGGCGTGGTTGCCGTCGGCATATTCGGGCTGCTCTGGTGGGTGGCGCGCGCCCCCGCCGGCGACCAAGCCAGCAGAGCGCTGACCAGCGAGGCCTGACCGCCTGGCCGGGCGGAGTGGCGGACGCCATGGGTTTCGGCTATGTGCGGGGGCCATTGCGGCGGCAGGCCCGCCGGATTATCGAAAGCTGGAGCGCCGCCCATGCCTCGCCAACCTCCCCTCCCCGCGAGTGCCGCCGACGAGGCGATCATCGTCGGCATCGACGGGGGCGGCAGCAAGACCCTGATCGCCACTGCCGACCGCAGCGGCTGGGCGTTCCGGCTGCAGCGCGGCCGCGGCACCAGTCCGCTGGAGAGCCCGGACTGGCGCGAGGCGCTGGCCGAGCTGGCCACCCCGTTTGCGGCCACCGCAGGTCTCGGCGGCGTCGCCGCCGCGCTGCCCGCCTTCGGCGAAGTCGAGGCGGCCTCGGCGGCACAGCAGCAGGCCATCGGCGATCTGTTCGGCGCATTGCCGCAGCGCCTGCTCAATGATGTCGATGCCGCCCATCTCGGTGCCTTCGCCGGCGGGCCGGGCATCCTGATCCTCGCCGGCACCGGCTCCATGGCCTGGGCGCGCGACGCCGAGGGCCACTCGCACCGTACCGGCGGCTGGGGCGACGTGATCGGCGACGAGGGCAGTGGCTACTGGATCGGCAGCCGGGTGCTGGGCGCAACCAGCAAGGCCATCGACGGGCGCGCCCCCGCCACCGGGCTGGTCGCGGCAATGTTCGACAAGCTGGGCTTTGCATCCGACGACCAGATGAACCAGTTTCTTGGCTGGGCCTCCCGGCTCGATGCACCGCGCATGCAGATCGCAGCGCTGGCGCCCCTTGCCCTTGCCCTCGCCGAAACCGGCGATCCCGCCGCCGGCGCTATCGTCGACGCGGCAGCCGACGAGCTTGCCCTCCATATCCTGACACTCGAGCGACAGCTCGGCGTTGCGACGCTGCCGTGGAGTTATGCCGGCGGGCTGTTCGCCAGCCCGGCGCTCAGGCGCGCCGTCACCGCCCGTGTCGGCCGCGCCCCCGCCCTGCCCCGCCTGCCGCCGGTCGGCGGCGCCCTCCTCGCGGCCGCCCAGCACCTCGGCTGGCAAACTGACGACGCCTGGGTGGAAACCCTGGCCCAGTCGCTCGCGGCACTGTCGCAAGCGAGCGAGCTGCCCACTGGCGCGTAGCAGCGTCCGACCGTTCCGCCGATCCGGTCCCGCCGGTGCGAAACTCAGCCCAGCTCCAGCGTGGTGATGCCGAAGATCTGCTCGAGCGGCAGCGTCGGGGCTTCGCCGAGATACATTCGGGCCGTCTCGAAGGCCGGGGTGAAACCGGCGCGCCGGACCATGTCGATGCCGGCCCGGTTCGGTTCGGGAACATCGATGAACACCTGGTCGGTGCCGGCCGTGCCGGCCAGCGTCGCCAGCAAATTCTCTGCAATGGCAGGCGTTTCGGCAAACAACGGGCCGATCTTCCAGCCGGTGACGCAGCGGCGGATGGCGCCGTAGCCGCGCAAGCGGCCCTCCTCGAAATAGCCTTCCGCCTGCCGGCTGGCCGATGGCGCCAGCCACGCGGCAAGGAACGCCTCACGTGGTGCAGCGACGTGCCGCAGGTCGAATGCCGAGACCGCTGCAAGGTCGGCCGAGGTCAGCGGCCGCACATAGCTGCGCCGCGCCACGAGACCGCTGAGCCCGCCGCCCCAGCGGGCGCTGCGATGTGCGAAGCCGAAGCCCGACTTGCGGTAGTTCTCCTGTTGTGCCGGCACCCCGTCGAGCCCGATCGTCCGGCCCGCGGCGCTGGCGAGGCCGGCATCCCACAGCCGCTTGCCAAAGCCTTTGCCGCGATGCGCCGGATGCACGATGTAGAGCCCGAGAAAGGCGAAGTCGGCGCCGTATTTGACCACCGAGATGCAGCCGATGCGGACCGTGCCGAGCCAGCCCATCAGGAAGCCGGAGGGGTCCTGTGCGTAGAATGGGGCGGCATCGTCGAGGCCCGGGTTCCAGCCCTCGTCACGCGCCCAGCCAAGCGCCGCATCGAGGTCGGCGCGCGTCATCGGTCGAATCTCGAAGTTCATCGGGCGAGCGTATGCCGGAACGGAGCCGATTGGCAGTTGGCGGAGCTCACGCCTTGAGCCGCCTGCGGTTGATCAGCGCGATGATCCCAACGGTGCCGCCGATGATCAGGAACGAGAACAGCGTCGTCACCGTCCCCAGCGCATAAAGCACCGGCGTCGTGACATTGGTGGTCATGCCGTAGATTTCGAGTGGCAGGGTGTTGAAGCTGCCCATGGTGAGCAGCGAGCGGGCGAACTCGTCATAGCTCAAGGAGAAGCCGAACAGCCCGACCCCGATCAGGCTCGGCGCAATCATCGGCAGCAGCACGTGCCAGAAGGTCTGCCAGGCCGAGGCGCCCAGATCGCGCGCCGCTTCCTCATAGCTCGCCGAGAAGCGGTTGAACACCGCGAACATGATGAGCACGCCGAACGGCAGCGTCCAGGTCAGGTGTGCCCCGAACCCCGAACCGAACCAGCTCGGGCGGATGCCGATCTGCTGGAACAGCACGCCGATGCCGAGGCTGACGATGATCGAGGGCACGACGAGGCTGGCAATGGTCAAATAGAACAATGGCGTGGCGCCGACGAACCGGCGGCGGAAGGCAAGCCCGGCGAGCAGCGCCACCAGCACCGTGATGGCCATCACCATCAACCCCAGGAGCAGCGAGCGCGTGAAGCTGGCGCCGAAATCACCCACCGCCTGCTTTTCGAACAGGTTGAAGAACCAGTGCAGCGACACGCCGTTGAGCGGGAAGGTCAGCCCACCCGACGGCCCCTGGAAACTGAGGATGAAGATGGCCGACATCGGGCCATAAAGGAACAGCACGAACAGCCCGAAAAAGGCTGCCAGCACGTAAAAGCCGAGGCCACGCCTGTCGCCCATCTCAAAGCTCCTTGCGGATATCGACGACGCGCAGGATGCCACCCACCATCAGCAGCACGATGGCGAGCAGCACCACCGCATTGGCGGCGGCCGCCGGATATTGCAGCAGCGACATCTGGTTCTTCATCATCAGCGCCACCGAGGCGCTCTGGCCGCCGCTCATCACCTGCACGGTGGAAAAATCCGCCATCACCAGGGTGACGACGAAGATGGTGCCGATCGCCATGCCGGGTTTGGCCAGCGGCAGGATCACCGTCCACAGGATCTGGAAGGCATTGGCGCCGGCGTCGCGCGCCGCCTCGATCAGCGAGCGATCGATGCGCATCAGGGTGTTGAAGATCGGCGTCACCATGAACAGCGTGTACAGATGCACCATGGCGAGCACGACGGCGAAATCGGAATAGAGCAGCCACTCGATCGGCTGCGGAATGAGGCCGAGCTCGATCAGCGTCGAATTGACCAGCCCGTTCCGCCCCAGCACCGGAATCCACGAAATCATCCGGATGATGTTGGAGGTGAGGAACGGCACCGTGCAGATGAGGAACAGCACGGTCTGCGTCGTCGCCTTGCGGACGTGGAAGGCGAGGAAATAGGCGACCCAGAAGCCGACGAACAGGGTCAGCGCCCAGACCATGGCGGCGAATTTCAGCGTGTTGAGATAGGTCTTCCAGGTCACCCAGCTGCCGAGCGTATCGGCATAGTTGGTCAGGACGAGCGCCGGATACATCCGGGCAAAATCGTAATCCCAGAAACTCACCACCGCGAGAAAGACGATCGGGATAAGCAGGAAAAACCCCAGGATCAGCCACAGCGGCATCGCCTGCAGGTAGGAGGCGATGGCGCCGAACGAGAATGGCGCGCGGCGGGTCGCGGGTTTCGGTTCGGAGGCGATGATGGCTTGTTCGGCGACGACCACGGACAGTCTCCACGGAGCGTTGAGTGAGCGTCCCCTCTCCCTTTGGGGGAGAGGGACAGGGTGAGGGGGCCTTGCCCCGCGCTCGGAGCCAAGGCCCCCTCACCCGACGCTGCGCGTCAACCTCTCCCCCGAAGGGAGAGGTGAAGAGGCTTACGCCGCGATGAACTCGTTCCAGCGGGTGACCATGTAGCGGTCTTCGTCCATCACCGAGTTCCAGCAGGCGACATGGCCCATGCGCTCGAGGAACGAGCCGCCGTCGCGTACTGCCCCGGCCTTTTCCATCACCACGCCATCGGGGCTGAGGATGTCGCCCGCCGCCGGTTTGCCCTCGATCCAGAAGCCCCACTCGTCTTCGCTCATATACGCCTTGGCGGTGTCCATGGCGGCCGAGTAATAGCCCTGGCGGTTGAGGTAGCCGCCGACCCAGCCCGAGGTGTACCAGTTGATATACTCGTAGGCCGCATCGAGCTGCGCTCCGCTCAGATGCGCGGCAAGGCCGAGCCCGCCGCCCCATGAGCGATAGCCTTCCTTGAGCGGCTGGTACTTGCAGGCGATGCCCTTGGAACGGACGGCGGCAACCGCCGGCGACCACATCGACTGGATCACCACTTCGCCCGACGCCATCAGGTTGACGCTCTCGTCAAAGCTCTTCCAGAAGGCGCGGAACTGCCCGTCCTGCTTGGCCTTGATCAGGAAATCGATGGTCGCATCGATCTCCGCCTTGGTCATGTTGCCCTTGTCGGCATATTTGATGTTGCCCATCGCCTCCATGATCATCGCCGCATCCATGATGCCGATCGAGGGGATGTTGAGGATCGAGGTCTTGCCCTTGAAGGCCGGATCCATGATGTCGGCCCAGCTGGAGATTTCGCGGCCGACGAGGTCGGGCCGGATGCCCAGCGTGTCGGCGTTGTAGATGGTCGGCACCATGGTGAAGAAGCCGGTTTCGGCCTTGGCGAATTCCTTGGAATCCATGGCGTCGACATAGCCGACGGTGTGCGGCGCGGTGCCCTGGGCGATGACGCTGTCCGGCGTCAGCTTGCCGGTTTTGAACAGCGGCACGATCTTGTCGTAGTAGGTGAGCTTCGACACATCCATCGGCTGGATCACCCCGGCCGGGAACACCTTCTTCAGGATCCAGTATTCGATATCGGCGATGTCGTAGCTGTCGGGCTGCGTCACCGCGCGCTGCGCCGCGGCATCGGAGTCGGTGGCGGTCATTTCGAGCGTGATGCCGAGATCGGCTTTGCACTTCTCGGCGATGGCATTGAGGTTCGAGACTCCTGTGCCGAACTGGCGCAGCGTGATGTTGGATTGCGCCCACACCGTCGGGAAGCCGCCCAGCGCCCCTGCCCCGATCGCCGCGCCGGCCACCGCCGCAGCGCCCTTCAGCATGTTGCGGCGGGAAATTCCGGCCGCCTTCAGTGTTTCTCTCGTTGAGTTCATAGCCATAACCCCTGTTGTTGTTTCTCGTTCAACCCTCGAAACGGCCGAGGACAATGGCGTCCCCGGCGTCCCAACTGAGCGGCACCGCATCGCCGACGACGACCGGTTTGCGGTGAAAGCTGGTCTCGTCGATGATCGCGGTGAAGTCCTCGATCCCCGCCCCATCGACCGACAGCTTCACCGAAGCGCCGCGGTATTCGATGTTGGAAACGGTGCCGGTGAAGCCGAGGCCCTGCTGCGTCGGCTCGCCCAGCCGGACGTGGTCGGTGCGGATGGCAATATCCATCGGCGCCCCATCCCCGGCGGTGCGGCCGGTCGCGGCAAAGCGGCCGCCATTGGGCACCTCGAGCAGCGCCAGCCCGCCGATGCCGGTGGCGGCGCGACCGCTGACGACGTTGTGGTCGCCCATGAAGCGGGCGACGAACGCGGTGGCCGGTCGCTCGAACACTTCGCGTGGCGGCGCCGCCTGTTCGATCCGCCCGTTATTCATCACGACGATCAGGTCGGCGAGCGCCATCGCCTCTTCCTGGCTGTGCGTCACGTGGACGAAGGTGATGCCGAGCCGGGTCTGCAGTTTTTTCAGCTCGGCCCGCATGCGGACCTTGAGGAAGGGGTCGAGCGCCGACAGCGGCTCGTCGAGCAGCAGCGCCTCGGGGTCGGTGATCAGCGCGCGCGCCAGCGCTACCCGCTGCTGCTGGCCGCCCGACAGCTGCGCCGGCCGGCGCGTCGCATAGGCCTCCATCTGCATCAGCTGCAGCATTTCGAGCGCCTTGGCCCGGCGCTCGGCCTTGCCGACCCCCTTCATCCTGAGGCTGAAGGCGACGTTGTCGACGAGGTCGAGATGCGGGAACAGCGCGTAGGATTGGAACATCATCGCCGTGCCGCGACGCGCCGGCGGCCGGTTGGTGACGATGGCGTTGCCCAGCGCAATATCGCCATCCGAGACCGACTCGTGCCCGGCAATCATCCTGAGCGTCGAGGTCTTGCCGCAGCCCGATGGCCCCAGCAGGCAGCAATAGGTGCCGGGCGGGATCTTCAGGCTGATTGCGTCAACCGCGACCGTGCCGCCATAGCGCTTGGTCACTGAGGCTAGATCGATCTCGGCCGCTTTGGTCATCCGGCACCCCCGTTGGCGAGAAGTGCAATGCAGGGGCCATGCCAACCCGGCGCTCTCCCGGTAACCCGTTGTTAATGCTCGACTTCATCAAAGCGGGTGACATGTGCAATTTGTGGGCATATTGTCACGCAGTCTATTATTTAGGCACGTGTTCGCGAACGTCGCCAAAATTGTATGCAATCCTGGCGTCGGATGTATTCAGTTTCACCCTTCCCCGCTGACCGATTCCCGTTATGAATGGGCGGCATGGGGTTCGACCTGAAAACCAGCAGCCAGCCGTTCGCGCCGCTCCGCGGCGGCGAGGATCGGGCGCTTGCCATCCGCGAGCAGTTGCGCGACGCGATCATCGATCGCCGGCTGGCGCCGGGCGCCAAGCTCAGCGAGGCCGAGGTCGGCGCCCTGTTCGACGTCAGCCGCACGGTGGTGCGGGCGGCGCTGCAGATGCTCACCTTCGAAGGACTGGTGAAAGCCGAGCGCAACCGTGGCGCCTTCGTTGCCAACCCCACTCCGGAAGAGGCGCGCCAGGTATTCAATTCCCGCCGCCTGATCGAACCGGCGCTGGCGCTCGAAGCGGCGCGGCGCCTGACCTCGAGCGACATCGCGGCGTTCCGCCAGCGGCTGGCGCTTGAATCGCAGTTGCTGCACGAGCGCGGCGCCACCGCGCGACGCGCCGAGATTCGCGCCTCGGGCGATTTCCACCTGCTGCTGGCCAGCGTTGCCGGCAACGCCATCCTTGCCCGTTTCATGGAGGAGCTGGTGGCCCGCTCCTCGCTGGTGATCGCCCTTTACGGCCGCACCGGCGCCTCCAGCTGCGGCCATAACGAGCATGGCGACATCCTCGCGGCGCTCGAGCGCCGCGATGCCCCCGAAGCCAGCCGCCTGCTGCTTCGCCATATCGACCACATCGAAGCCGACCTCGACCTCAGGGTCACCGAAGGCCTCGCCCTGCGCGACGCGCTGGGCGGCAAGTGACGGGCGCTACTGCCTCAGAAACGCCGTCGCCGCCTCGATGAGCAGCGGCGCCTCGATCACGCTGTAATGCGTGGTACCGGGGAGGATGGAGAGCTGGCTCGCGGGGCGCTGCGAGCCGTCGAGCCCGGCGTCGCGCTGGCCGCCGCCCAACAGCTTCCAGAACGCCACCATGTGCTCGGGCCGGATCGAATCTGCATCGGCGAACACCAGCAGCGTCGGCGCCTTGATGGTCTTGATCGCTTCGCTCCAGTCGCGCTCGGGCTGGTTCATCGCGGCGGATTTGCGCATCACCCGCTCCCAGTCGACGCCGGGATAGAGCGCGGCCAGCGGCGAGGCGGCGAGTTGCTGGCCGATGGCGGCGGCTTTCCCCGTCATCTCGGCAAAAGCCTGCCGCACCTCGGGATAGTCGCCCTCGGTGCTGAAGGCCACCGAGACCGACACCAGCTTTTCCACCAGGTCCGGGTGGCGGATCGCCACCTGCAGCGCCACCGCGGCACCGAGCGAATAGCCCATGACACGCGCCTTGGAGAGGCCGAGGTGCCGGAGGACCGCGGCAACATCGTCGGCCATCACCTCGCCGCTCCAGGGCGCCTCGCTGTCGCTGCTGTGGCCATGGCCGCGCAGGTGGATGGCGATCACCTGCTGCGTCTTCGCCATCGCCTCGAGCGGTGCGCCGAAGGTGGTGGACGGGGTGACGCCGCCATGCAGCAGCACGAGCGGCGGACCATTGCCGTGGATCTCGTAGTAAATTTCGACGCCGTCGACCGGGACCCTGCCGGTGCTGCTGGGTGTGCTCATCGGAAAATCCTTTGCGGTTTGGGCCATGGCGGGCGCCGCGACGAGGGCCGCAGCGATAAGGGTGAAGCTCACGAAGGTCCGTCGCAGCATGATCGCGTCCTTGTCAGCGTGACGCGAGCTGCCGCTCGAGCTTGTCGAGGGCCTGGTTGGTGCCGGCGTAGAACCCGCCGGTCATCGCGAAGTCGAGGTTCGCAGCGCTCTCGAACTCGGCGCGCATGGTGAAGATGGTTTCCTCGCCCATGGCTTCGAACGTGAGGGTCGCGACATAGGTCGGCGGCAGGTTGGGCCGCCCGGCCACCTCGGGCGGGCGCACCGGCCGGTAGACGATGCGCTCGGGCGCGACGATCTCGATGAACTTGTAGCGCACCAGGCGCTCGGCGCCGTCCGGCGCCCGCATGGTGACGTGCCAGGCGCCGCCGGCGCTGAACTCGAGCCTGGTGATTTCGGAGGTGAAGCTCTCCGGGCCCCACCATTGCGCCAGCAAATACGGATCCTCGAAGGTGCGCCACACGAGACTGCGCGGCGCCTTCAGCCGGCGGGTGATCACCAGTTCGCGCTGTTCAAGGGGATCGCGATCCATGACGCGCCTCAGTTCTTCTTGCCTGAGCCATCGGCCGACTGCAGCCGTTCGAGCAACCCGTCGAGCCGGTTGAGGCTGCCATCCCAGAATTTCGAGAACTCCTCGATCCAGTCGAACGCCTCGCGCAGCGGCGCCGCCTCGAGCCGGCAGGGCCTGAGCTGCGCATTGCGCCCGCGGCTGATCAGGCCCGCCCCCTCGAGCACTTTGAGGTGCTTGCAGATCGCCGGGATGCTCATCTCGAACGGCGCGGCCAGCTCCTTCACCGACGCCTCGCCATCCATCAATCGCACGAGGATGGCCCGGCGCGTCGGGTCGGCAATGGCCGAAAGTGTGAGGCTGACCTGGTCGGGCTGCATGTCCAGTTCCACTATCTAACCGATTGGTTAGCTAACTGATTGGTTAGATACAGCGCGATTGCGAAGCGTGTCAAGCGACAGCCTCGCGGCCTGGCCGGCGTGAAATCCACCAGAAGGCTGATGCTGCCCGCGACGGCTACACGAAACCTGGCCCGTCGGACCCGCGGCCCGTGGCGTCGTGGCGGATCATGCCCTGCCCCGTCAGTTCCGGGTCGCGGTGAACGTGCGGCTGCGCTCGCCCCTTACGGTGGGGTGATAGGTGCAGCGGAGCGTCCGAATGCGCGGCGACTGCCCGACGATCACCCGGCCGATCGCCCCGAGCAGCCCGCCATAGCTGCGGCAATCGATGGTGGCCTCTTCCCAGGCCCGGCCGCGCCCGCAGGAGGCACGCTGCAGGTCGATGAGAATATCGCGCCCCGAGGTACGCCAGGTCAGCCGGCCATCGCAGCGGACGCCGCCGCCGCGCACTTCGTAGGTTCCGCGCCGCTCGAGGCAGAAGGTGAGCCGGTAGGGCCCGAACAGGTTCTCGTTGGCTCGGAAGCAGCCATTGACCGGAACCCCGACCGGGTGATCGGGCACCATCACCATCGGCGCGATATCCTGCGCCATGGGCATGGGCGATTGGAGCACGGCGAGCATCAGGATGCCGCTCAGCAGTGATTTGGCCAGTCGATGCATTTCGGTTCCTCCTTTTGACTCTTTTGACTAGGTACGTCCTCTAGACCGTTGATTTCGTTAGCTGCGTTCGAGCGAGACGATGCTGCCCTTGTCATCGATGATGCAGCGCGCCCCGCCGATCGGCAGCCGCACGTCCACCTCGAACGTGCCGGCCACGGTGCCCGGGCGCGACGCCGAGGGCAGCACTTTGTCGGCAGCAACGCTGAAGCGCGTCGCCGCCTCGCCGGCGCAAAGCAACTGCAGGTCGGCCGGCGCGGTCAGCGCGCTCGAGCGGATGGTTGCAGCAGGCGGCGCGGTGGAGGCGCAGGCAGCCACGAGGAGCAGCAGTGCCGGCGCGCCGAGAACCTGTAGCGGTTTGAGCATCATGAGCCTCCGGCTCGGCTAGACGCCGCGATAGAGCGCGGCCCCCGACATCAGGACGATGACTTTGGTCTTGATGGCGACCCGCGAATAGAGATCGGTCACGTCATCATTGTTGAGGCGAATGCAGCCCGACGAGATGTTGAGCCCGATCGACCAGGGCTCGGCCGTGCCGTGGATCCGATAAATCGTATCCTTGCCGCCCTCGTAGAGGTACATGGCGCGGGCGCCGAGCGGGTTGTCGGGGCCGCCCGGCATGCCGTTGGCCCATTGGGCCGAGCGTGGGTCGCGGGCGATCATCTCGGGTGGCGGGGTCCAGGACGGCCACTCCACCATGCGGCCGATGCTGACGATGCCGGCCCAGCCGAAGCCGTCGCGGCCGACCCCGATGCCATAGCGGATGGCCTTAAAATCCGGCTGTACCAGGTAGAGGAAATGCCGGTCGCCATCGATGATGATGGTGCCGGGCTTTTCGGCGGTGCGGAACGGCACGAGCTGGCGTTTGAACTCCGCCGGCACCGAGCCATAGGCCTGGTAATATTGCTGGGCGCGGCTCGGATCATAGTCGATCCACTTCTTGCGCTTGGCGTCGTAGATCTGCGAGTAGACCGCCTGCGCCCGTGCCGGCCCCGCGCCGACGAGGCCGGCTGCCAGCCCTGCCCCGGCCAGCGCCAGCAGCCGGCGCCGCGACACCCCGCCGCTCATTTGAACCACCCCTCGACGCGGGCCCGATTGGCGGCCAGCCACTCCTCGGCGGCCGCCTCGGGCGACTTGCCGTCGACTTCCACGGCATAGCTCATCGCTGCGATGTCGCCCGGCTCGAACTGCATACGCGCCAGCATCTCGGCCAGTTCCGGTCGCTCGGTGGTCAACCGCGTGGCAAAGGCGATGGAAAGGCTCGATTTGTCCCAGCCGGTTTCGGCGCGCGAATGCGCGAGCCAGTCCTTGTCGTCGGCCGGGGCGACGATGCTCCAGCGCGCCGCGTCGTAAGCCGGCTCCTCCAGCACGACGATGTCGTGCAGCACGAACACGTGGTGCGGCGAATAGCAGTAGAACACCACCGGCCGATCGAGCGCGCTGCCAGCGTCGACCGCAGCCATGGCCACCGCTTCGGCGCCTTCGAGCAACTGCATTGTCTGGTCGTAGCCGATGCTGCGGGCACGGACCCGTTCGACATTGCTCGAGAACCACGAGCCATCGCCGATCCACAGTTCTCCCCTGCCGTCATCGTCGGTATCGAAGGCGGCGGCGATCTCGGGCTTCGTGAGATCGGCCACCGACCTGATGCCGGTCTGCCTGACGGCGGCGCTGGTGGCGCAGATGCCCTGGTGCCCGGCGACCGAGCGCGGGCTGATCGTAAGGCTCCCGCCCACCCGCTGCACCGCGGCATCGAGGTTGGGCGACCAAAGTTCGGGGTAAATGTCGGCTTCGCCTTTCGCGATCGCCGTCAGCAGCCCGACCGACCCGCGCTCGAGAAAGACCGGCGTGTCGCCGAACTTTTCGGCCGCGAGCTCTCCGATGATGTGACCGGTCACCTGAGCCGACGGCCAAGCGGTCAGCCCGACGATCACCTCTGCTGCGCATGCCGCGCCGGCCCCACCCAGCAACGTGGCCGCCGCGACCACCGACCGCAACGCGCCCATCCGGCCGGAACGGAATCCACGCTTCAATGCCAAATCGATGCGAAACATTGTATTGGCCACCCTCTCGCACCAGTACTTTACGCGCAAGTCAAGTCAGTTCAAGCGCTGAAACTCTCGTCGAAAACTGCCCCTTCATTGGTGTTACTGGTTACTATCTATTTGTGAAAACTGATAGTTTTATCAGCCCGTCCGGAATTGTACGAAAACGTACTGATATCGCGTCGATTGTCCGGGAAAGATACAATCGAGCGGCCAGCCGCATGGGTCATGCGCAGGGGTGGCGCAGCATCGCGCGCATCATCGGCCGGCTGCCGGGTCGGCGCGGGGTCAGGCCGTTAGCTCACCCAGGTAGCGGTCGAGCTGGCCGGCCCATAGCGCCGGCTTGAACAGCAGCGCGTGGCCCATCGGCGCGGCAACGAACCTCCCCTCGCCACCAGCCGATCGAAATCGTTCGAAGTTCTCCCGGCAGTGCTCGATCGCATAGTACTGGTCGGAATTGCCATGCAGCCACAAGGTTTGAATGCGCGCCGCTGCCCCGCGCTCGAACAGCATCGGGTTGACGCGTTCGTAGCTTGGAACCGGGTTCTCCCCCGCCATGCTGCACCGGCGTCATGGCCTGCCGCACATGGAACGCTGGTCCTGCACCGAGAAAGAGGCGCGGGCCGCCGGCTGGCAAAGTCGCGTGTCGAGGGAGGGTGCCGTGGCGCCTGGCTGCGAGACCTGACTGGCTCCGGCAACAGGCCCGGAAATTCTACCACAATCTGTCGCGGTCGCCGCATTGCCAACATAGTTGTGGTTCGCATTTGCTTAGCAAGGGCTATGGGGCGGCCAGCAAGCTGGAAGTTTCCGGGCGGTCGTCGCCGCCGAAGACTTTGCGGTCGCCGGGTGGCGCACAGGTTGATTGCGCAGCGTGACCGCCAGGACGCGGGCAATGGGGGATAGGCCATGACCATCGACAACAGGATTTCCGTGCTTGAAGGCGATGCGGCCGCTCGGCCGGAGAACTTCAGCCGCCGCGCCATGCTATTCGGCTCGCTGGCCGGCCTCGGCGCCCTGGCGTTGGCCGGATGCGCCCCGGCGGGGATGAGTCTGGCTGAAGCCGAAAAGGTCTACGGCCCGCGGCCGAACGAGCGGTTCCCGATCCCCGCCGCCAAGATCAGCAAGATTGACCCGAAATATTACCGCCGCACCGTGAAATACGCGAGCAACGAAGCAGTCGGCACGATCATCGTCGACCCGCGCAACCACTATGTCTACCGCATCGCCGGCGACGGCTATGCGACCCGCTATGGCGTCAGCGTCGGCCGCGCCGGGTTCCTGTGGAGCGGCGATGCCTATATCGGGCGCAAGGCCGAATGGCCGATCTGGACGCCGCCCAAGGAGATGATCGAGCGCCAGCCGGAAGCCGCCAAATATGCCGGCGGCATGAAACCCGGCCTCGACAACCCGCTCGGCGCCCGCGCCCTCTATCTCTACCAGAACGGCGTCTACACGCTCTACACGCTCTACAGCACCAGCGTGCCCGAAACCATCGGCAAGGGCATCTCGAGCGGCTGCATCGGGCTGATCACCCAGGACATGCTCGACCTCTATGACAAGACCCCGGTCAACACCAAGGTGATCGTGCTGAAGGCCTGAGGCGCCTCTGCTGGCGCTCGCGGGCGCGAGGAAAGCCGGGCTGCCCGCCTCAGCCACCAACCAGATGTCCGACGATCACGTACCCGGCTCCAGCGCGGGCTGACACCACCCCGGGCGCAAGCTAAGCTGCTGCCGCAAGGCAATGACGGGCACGAAGAGATCAAGCAACAATCGATCGTAGCCGGATTGCGATTCTGCGGGAACCGACGTGAGCGAAATCCTGGACGTGGTCGTGGTCGGCGCCGGTTGGGCTGGCCTCAGTGTCAGCCACGGCCTCCGCGTCGCAGGCGTTCCCCATGTGGTGATCGAACGTGGGCGTATCGGCGAAACCTGGCGCTCGCAACGCTGGGATTCCTTCCACTTCAATCTGCCAAATGTGCTCTCGATGCTGCCCGGTGATCGCTATGAGGGAACCGAGCCGGAAGGCGCCATGAGCCGCGACGAGTTCGTCGCCCTGCTGGAGGACTATGCCGCTCGGCACGACCTGCCGATTCAACTGGGCGAGGCAGTCGTAGAAGTGACGCCTGACCCGGCGAACAACTTCGCCGTCAGAACCGATGTCCGACAGTTGATAGCGCGGAACGTGGTCGCCGCCAGCGGCAGCCTCAATCGGGCGAGACGCCCGGCCCTGTCACGACAGATCCCGGCGGGAATCGCCCAGATCGACGCATCGAGCTATCGGTCCGCCACGGCTCTCGAACCGGGCGCCGTGCTGGTGGTCGGCAGCGGCCAGTCGGGTGGGCAGATTGCCAAAGACCTGGCCGACGCGGGTCGACAGGTCTTTCTCGCGACAAGCAAGACAGGCCGGCTCGTGCGAGATTATCGCGGGAGGCACCTGGCCCTTTGGCTGGTCGAGACCGGCGCGCTGGAGCAGCGACGCGAAGAGTTCGTTCTCCCGTCGGGCGCTGTGCCTGCCCGCAGCTTGCAAGGCGCGCTGGAGACGCTCAGCCTGCAGGCCCTCAGCGCGCAAGGGGTCACTCTGCTCGGCGGCTCGTGGGCGTCGACGGCTTGATGCTGACCTTCGGGGATGACGCCGCCGAGAATGTCCGCTTTGCTGATGAAGCGGCCACCGCCCTGCGCGCACGGATCGACGACCATATCGCGCGCGCCGGCATTGCGGCGCCGCCCGCAACCGATGACCCGGCCGAAGTCGTGGCGGCACATCTCCCGTCACCGCCCATCAGGTCGCTGGACCTTGCGGGACACGGCATCAGCACCGTCATCTGGTGCACCGGCTTTGATGGCGATTTCAGCTGGCTCAAGGTGCCCGGCGCATTGACGGCGAACCGGCAACCAAACCACGTCAACGGCATGGGTGCCGGCGGGCTTTACTATCCGGGCCTGGACCTTGCAGTCACCCGCAAGTCGGGGACGATCCTCGCGGCCGCAGAGGAAGCGCGCACGATGGTGGCCGATATTCTTGGACGCCTCGGCCGAGCTTAGCGTCAGGTGGTCGAGGCCGATGCGGCCGCGGTGAAAATCGGTCGGACCCCGCATCAGCATGAGCAAGCTGATCCGGCGCTGGACCTGCCAGATCGGGGCCAGCGTCGCGGGGCCGGCCACCCGATAGCGACCTCAGTCCATATGGCTCCCGGACGGCACGGCGTGCAAAGCGGCAGAGGTCGCTTTGGGGAGCGCGTGACGTGGCTGCTGTATTACGCCGGACGATCTGGATCGCGTTACTGATCCTGCCGGCGGCGTTGGCCTTTGCCTTTGCCGTCGCCTGGTCGTTGTCTGAACCGCTGGCCGATGATCCGCCCGAGCCCCACTATCGGCACGGCGCGCCAACGAGCTGATCCGCCGGGCCGATGCGGCGAACCCAGCGCCCACTGCTGCAGGGGACGCGATCGCGCGGTGGCGGGCCTGGCCGCCTGCCGTTCCGGCTAGGTCCTGTTCAGTCGAGCGAGCACCGCGTCGGTCACGTCGGCGCCGAGCCGATAGGAAAACGCGGTGACGCGCGTGAGGTCGTCATTGAGCGTGCAGTCGAAGGCGAGGCCATACCACCTGTCTCCGGAGCGGAAGATCGCGCCGCTCGCTGCAAGCCGGGTACCTGTCATTTCCGACCTGGCATAGGCGTCCGCCATCACCGCGTCGGGCGTAAGGCCCTCACCGGCATTGCCGACCTGGGCCAGTGCTTCGATATTGCAGGTTTGCGCCAGCCGCTTTTCGGGCGGCAGCGTTTCGAGCATCGCGCGCGCCCGCGCCATGCTCGGAACACTCAGCATCGCCTCGAGATAGAAGCGTTCGGCGCGGCGCAGCGCCCCCAGCTCGAGCGTTGCCACATCGGGCTCCGCCGGCAAACCAGGCGGGGCTGCTCCTTCCGCCGTCTCGCCAGTGTCGGCCGTGACCGCCGAGACGGCTCCATCCGGCACGCTGGCTGGGGCAGTCAGCCCCCTCACCTTGGGGCGTGACAGCGGTATCGGAGCTGTCTCTGCTGAAGTCTCCGTACCCCGCACCGGCTCCGATGCTTCAGTGGCGGACGCCTCGGATACAGCCTTTGGGGGCGCCGTTTCGGCCGGCGTCTCGGGCGGGGATCCCTCTGCCGCAGCAGGCGTTGGAGCAGCTGCCTGCTCCGCTGGCGGTGGTTCGGCCGAGGTTACCTCTCCCGGCGGCAAGCTCGCCGCCGAAGCCTCCTTCGCTGGCTCCTCGGCGGGCTCTTCCTTGGGCGGCTCGCTGGCGCTGACCGGCTCCGGCGGCGGCACCAGCTCCACGTCTATCGCCGCCGGCCCTGCGGCTTCGGCACTGTCCGGCAGCGGCTGCCAGAGCAGCAACGCCAGCACCCCGGTATGCAGCATTGCGGAGGCCATCGCCGGCCAGACGCTCCACCGGTCACGCCCGGGTGGGTCGGGGAGCGTCGGCTCGGGCGGCGGGAGGTCGCTCATGGAGCAGCAATTACCATGACGACTATGCCGCTTGCGAGGCATCCTGAGAGGAAGGAAGCACATTCATGCTGCCGCAGCGCGCAAGGCGGACCGCGGCCAGCGGCGCGGAATGGGGCCCGAATGTCGTCCATAGCGAGGACGCTGTTGTCGCAAAGTAGCTGCTCATCGGATCGAGCGAAGCGCCAACGGCGAGCGCACTGCCGGTCAACGTTGCGCGTTGGCTGCGCTCGGCCCCGTGCTCACCGAGCCTGGTGCCGGCCGGTAGCGCGTCGCAACTCCCCGGGCAAGAAGCCGATATGGCTGCGAAACTGCCGGCGGAAATGGCTGATATTCTCAAAGCCCGCCGACCACGCGATATTCCACACCGACAGATCCGTCGTCAGCACCAGTCGCTTGGCGAGTTCCAGCCGTCGGCCGAGCACGTATTGGCCGGGGCTCATACCTGTGGCCGCCTTGAACTGAACCGCGAAATGCCACGGGCTCAGCTCGCAGATCTCGGCCAGTGCGGCAAGGAAAGCTTCCTCGCCAGGTTCGCCTCGACGCAGTCGCACACCGCCCTCAGCCGCCTCAGGTCAAGTTTCCCGGTGGTCTTCACCTTCCTGCCGGCCCCATGCAGGGACAGGATGGCATCGACCGCGCGGCACGCCAGGGTAGAAGCCTCGATGTCGGACAGCGCAACTGCGCCCATGCAGGCCTGCCGGAACCGGTGGGCAAGGCCGAGGAAAGTCGGGTGGACGTCGAACGCCGGGGTCGGGGCTGCTCCCATGGTCGGCTCGATGGCGAAGCGCGGCAGCCCCCGTGCTTCAGCCTCGGCGATCAGCAGTTCGAGATCGGGGTACATATCCAGCGTGTCGCTGTGCTCCCTGACGCGCTGCAGCCGGGTCGCACTCGTACCCATCAGGTAGGCGCTGCCGGGGCTTACCCGCACGTCCTGCACGACGCCCTCATGCTCCACCGCCACGCTCTCGTGGGCTGAGAATACGACTTTGACGCGGTTGGCGCGCACCTCGGTCTGCCCCTCCCAAGGAGGCAACCATGCGTAGTCTACCGTGATGCCCGGCCATGCCAGCTGGCGGTTACGAGCCCCTGAAACCCACTCGGATATCCTGGACACAGGGGTCGGCTGCGGCGCGACCCGCCCCTCACGCCCTTTCGGAGGCGGCCGCTCTGAACCGCAAGAATCGACCCTGTGCCTGCCGGAAGCGTCGTTCATGCTGCACCACAGGCAATTGCCGGCAAGCAAAGGCCTTGCCCACCGCCAGTTTAGTGGAGGAATTGAATGCTTGGCACAACCGCCATTGTGGTCGCGCGACTGATTTTCAGCGGCGCGTTCCTCGTCGCGATGCTGATGAAGTTCGCCGGGATGGAGCATACCGCAGCCGCCATTGCGGCTATCGGCTTCCCGGTGCCCATGTTCTTTGCCTGGGCATCCGCGCTGTTCGAACTGGGCCTGTTGCTGGCGTTCCTCACCGGCGCCTTGTTCACCGAGGCCGCGGTGCTGGCCGCCGCTTACGTGCTGTTCCTCGGCTTTGCGTTCTACGGTCCGGGCACCTGGCCGGGCAACCCGATGCAGATGGGGCTTTTCATCAACCACCTGACCTTCGTCGCCGGACTGTTGTTCGCTGCCGTGCACGGTCCCGGCCGGACGCTGGCGCTGAACTGGACGCTGCCCTGGTTGTCCGGCCATCGATCGGGCGCCGGCAACACGACGAAGTAAGCGCACCGAACCAGGCAAGCCCACGGAGTATGACGATGTCGCTCGTTTACGTTCAGAATTTTTCCGTCTCGCTCGATGGCTTTGGCACCGGCCAAGGCACCAGCCGCGAGGCGCCGTTCGGGCATGCCGGCGAGCGGTTGCACGAGTGGATGTTCTTGACCCGATGGTGGCGGGAGCGCTCGGCCGAGCCGGGCGGCAGCGGCGGCGTCGACGACGCCTTCGTCCGCCGGCACGACGTCGGGATTGGCGCCGAGATCATGGGCGCGGGCAAGTTCGGCTATCCCGGCTGGCACGAGGACCCTGACTGGAAAGGCTGGTGGGGACCTAACCCGCCGTTCCACACCCCGGTTTTCGTGCTTACCCGGCATGTGCGGGCGCCCATCGAGATGGAGGGCGGCACGACCTATCACTTTGTCGATGCCCCGCCGGCCGAGGCGCTCAGCATGGCCCGCGAAGCGGCGCGCGGTCAGGGCATCCGCATCGGCGGCGGCGCCATCGTCATCCGCGATTTCCTTGCTCGAGGACTTGTCGACCACGCCCATGTTGCGGTGGCCCCGATCCTGCTCGGCCGTGGCGTGCGACTGTGGGATGGCCTCGAGGCGCTGGAGCAGAACTATGCGATTGAGGCCACCTCATCGCCCGGCGGCGTGACGCACCTGACTTTCACGCGCCGCGCGCCCTGACGCATCGGCGGCGCGGGTAGGCGAGCATTTCTTCGTTCTTCAAGGCCCTCAGATGACGACGATTGCCAGGGCGCTCGGCGCCCTCCTATGGTTGGTGCTGGGCGCCGGCACCGGCGCCGCTTTCGGCCAGCAACTGCCCAACGCGATGGAACGCTTCGCCGGGGAAACCCAGATCGAGTCGCAGCCGCCCCTGCCGACCCACATGGAGCTTCGCCGGGCGGGATCAACGGTCGAGGCGAGCATTGCCATGCCGATCGGCGCATTCGAAGCGACCGCGACGGAGCGCGATGGCCGCATCACCGGCCGCTTCAGCGGCGCCGGCGGGGAAGGCGACCTGACGCTCGTCATCGACGGCGACAGGTTGACCGGCAACTTCACCCTCGGCGAGGCCAGGGGCACCATCAGCGCCGAGCGCACCCTGCTCGACGCCCAGGCATTCTTCGAGCCGCCCGAGGAGCAACTGGATCTGACGACCGCCCAGTGGCTGGAGGATCTCGACCACCTGGCAGAAATCCTCACCCATAAGCACGCCTCGCCGTTCCATCGGGTTTCGCGCGCCCAGTTCGAGAGCGCGGTGGCGCGCGCTCGTGCGGCGATACCCGACCTCGACGGCATGGGCGTGGCAATGGAATTTCGCAGGCTTGCCGCGCTGCCCGGCGACGGCCACACCGAGGTTGCCCTGCCCCGCGCGCAGCAACGTTTGCCGGTCGAGTTCTTCTGGTTCGAGGATGGCCTGAAAGTGGTCGGCATTTCCGTCGCCCATCGACGCCACCTCGGCTCGCGTCTGGTGGCGGTGAACAACGTGCCTGTCGCTCAGGTGGTCGAGCAACTGCGCGCTTTCATTCCCGCCGGCGAGACGGAATGGTTCATCAGAGAAGGCATGCCCGGCCTGCTGTCCAACCCCGACATTCTCGCGACCGCCGGCATCGGCAACGTTCCATCGGTGACGCTGGCCGTCGAGGCGGCGACCGGCGAGCGCGATACGATTGAACTGGCCGCTGCGCCTGACGCCGCCGAGCAAGCCCTCCTCAATGGCGAAATGCCGTTATGGCGACGGCACGCGACCCAGGGCTTCTGGACCGCACCGCTTGCCGATGGCAGCGTCTACGTGAACTGGCGCTCCTATGATCAGCTCGCGGACCACGCCGCCGCCCTGCTGCACGATCTCGACGCGACGCACCCGCGTCGCCTCATCGTCGACCTGCGCGACAATACCGGCGGGGATTACAATGCCGGCCGTGCCTTGATCGACGAGATCCGCCGTCGTCCCTGGCTCGATCAAGCTGGCGTGCTCTACGTGCTTGTTGGCCGCGCCACCTTTTCGGCCGCGATGACCAACGCCGCCGACTTCAAGACGACGACCACCGCCGTGCTCGTCGGCGAGCCGGCCGGCGCCGCCCCCAATAGCTGGCAGGAAGTCCGGCATTTCACCCTGCCCAATTCCGGGCTACGCGTCGGTGTCTCGACACTTCACTACGAGTTTCTTCCCGGCGCCGCCGAACTCCGCCCCGATCTTGTTGTCCCGCCGGAGCCGGCCGACTGGGGTGCCGAGCTGGACGGAGCGGTAGAGCTGATCCTCTCGCAGCCCTGAGCCCGAAACGCTTTCGGCTACGCGCCATGAACCAAGGCAACGACCCGCCCGCTCGCGGCGTTGCTCTCCGGTGGAGGAGATCGGCGATGGCCAAACAGCACCACTTTATCGTCAACCACCGCGACGACATCTGGCAGTACACCTATCGCGGCAGCATCTTCGCGCATTTCAAATCGCGCCAGGAGGCGATCGACGCGGCGATCGCGGCGGCCCGGGCCACCAATGAGCCATACGTCCAGGTGCTGGTGCAGGATGCCGACATGAAGCAGGAAATGGTCTGGCGGCCTGATGCGGCCGATGAGGCGCCGGAGGCATAGCCTCCTGTCATCGGCCAGGTCCGATGTCCAACCCTTAGCGATGGCCGGTGAGCGGCCAACCGCTGCAGGGTGGCGACTACCCAATCCCCAGGTCCCCGAGGCGTCTAGCCTGGGCGTCGAGACCGAGACACTGTCGATCGCGCTAGCAGCTGCAGCCGCGCCGGGCGCCCTGCCGGCTCCCGGTTGGGCAATAGCGTCACATTTGTAACTCCCAGGCCTCGATGCGACCGGCGTACGAGCAATGCATCGGAAAGGAGCATTGCCATGACACCAACAGGCGCACCGCAAATCCCGATGCTGGCGTTCGCCGCCACCCCGCTGTTTGCGCTGCTGGCGCTGGTATCCGCTGTCGGCATGTCCGGCCCCAGCATCTGCAGTTCGACGCTGCCGCTGCTGCCGATCAACGACATGGCGCTGATGTACCTGCTGATGAGCATCTTCCACGCCGCGCCGTGGCTGCGACTGCTCGCAACCCCGCTGCGTCACACTTTCAACCGCATCGAAGGAGACTGAAAATGCAGCATACAGTTGTCACCCAGGACGAATGGCTGGTCGCCCGCCGCGAGCTGTTGCAGGCGGAAAAGCGGCTCACTCACCTCCGCGACGAAATCGCCAGCCAGCGTGGCGCCCTGCCCTGGGTTGCGGTCGACAAGCCGTATGTGTTCGACACGCTCGAGGGCCCGCGCACCCTGGCTGAGCTGTTCGATGGCCGGTCGCAGCTGATTGTCCAGCACTTCATGTTCGCCCCGGGCTGGGAACAGGGCTGCCGCAGCTGCTCGTTCATGGCCGACCACACCGACGGCATGAACCAGCACCTCGCCCATCACGATGTCACCATGCTCGCGGTGTCGCGGGCTCCGCTGGCCGATATCGAACGCTACCGCCGGCGCATGGGGTGGAAGTTCCGCTGGGTGTCCTCGAATGGCAACGCGTTCAACTACGATTTCCGCGTCAGCTTCACCCCCGAAGAAGTGGCCAGCGGGCACATCGACTACAATTTTGGACAATGGGACGAGACGGGCGAAGAATGGCCCGGGGTGAGCGCCTTCATCAAGGATGAGGCGGGCAAGGTGTACCGCACCTATTCGACCTTCGGCCGCGGCGTCGAGGTAATGATGGGCACCTACGCCATGCTCGACCTCGCGCCCAAGGGACGCAACGAAACCGAGGGCATGGGCTGGCTGCGCCGGCACGACCAGTACGACAAATTCACCTGACATCGTCCGAAGCTGGAGCGAACCGCTGCCGAGCAGCATCGGCTACATCAACGCCCGCCGCGCCATCCGCCGGCTCGCCTCGGGCAACCTGCTGCTGGTCAAGCACGGCACCGCGATCGGCAATGCGACGACGAAACGCCGCGACCTCACCGCCTTCCTCTCCGGCGATGAGGGTCAGACCTGGGAGGGCGGCCTGCTGCTCGAGGGGCGTATGACTGCTCTTGCCCCGACATCAGCCAGTTCGCCGACGGCGCCATCGGCGTGCTCTACGACTATGGCCGCGCCAGCCCCAGCGAAATCCACCTCGCCAGCATCACCGAAGCCGACGTGCTGGCCAGCCATCTTGTCGGCAGCCATTCCCGCCTGGGGGTGGTGCTGGTCAGCCGGGCGACGGAGGCGCGCTGAGGCGGGCCCGCGCTGTTCGCCGGCAGGGAGCGGAGCGGAGATTGGGCTTGTTCACGGTTAATTAGTCATCGCTGCGTTTGCCGCAATCTTATCTTAATTGCTGCGTTCCAACCGCTCTATCACTTCGCCATTGCATCCCTTGCACGGCGAGACGCCTACTATGACCAGATCATTGTTATTGCTCATATTGGCCCTGTTTGTTGGAGCCATTCAGCCACTTCCGGCGCTGGCCGGCTATGCCCACATCATCATCGATGCCAACACCGGTCAGGTGCTGTCGGCCGACGGTGCCGACGTCATCAATCGCCCCGCCTCGCTCACCAAGATGATGACGCTCTACCTGGTCTTCGAGGCCCTTCGCGACGGCCGTCTCGCCTGGGATGAGAGGATCGTCATGACGAAGAACGGGGCGGCGACGGTGCCCACCAAGCTCGGCGTTCCGGCTGGAAAGACATTCACCGTGCGCGAGGGGGTGATGGGCATGATCATCCACTCCGCCAACGACGCCGCCGAGGCGCTTGGCGATTATCTCGCCGGGTCGGAAGGCAAGTTCGGCAAGCTGATGACCAAGCGAGCCCGGCAGCTCGGCATGACCAGCACGGTGTTCCGCAATGCCTCGGGCCTCACCGACAAGCTGCAGGTGACGACGGCCCGTGACCTTGCCACGCTGGCCATCGCGCTGATGCGCGACTTTCCGAGGGAGTACGCGCTTTTCTCTAAGCGATCTTTCAATTTCCGCGGACGCAACATGCGCGGCCACAACAACCTCATGTACCGCTACGAAGGCATGGACGGCATCAAGACCGGCTACACTGACGCCTCGGGCTTCAACATCGCCAGCTCGGTGAAACTTGGCGGCAAGGCGCTCATCGGCGTCGTGCTCGGCGGCAAGACGGCGAAGAGCCGCGACAATCGCATGGCGAACCTGCTCGAAGCAGCATTCCCGATGGCATCCGGGGGCAACCCCGAGCCGATCGTCGCCAGCGTCACCCCGGTGCCGCTGCCGCGCCTGCACCGGCAGGATAGTATCGCCGAGCAGATCGCTGCCGCCGCTATCGAGTTTGGCGACGTGCCCACCGAGGGTGCGGTGTTCGGCCGTTCGAGCGAGTGGGTGGTGCAGATCGCCGCCGCCGACAGCGAGACCGCGGCACTCTCGCTGCTCGATCTGGCGCAGCGCGATCTGGCCGGCGCTTTGCTCGATGCACGGCCCTATACCGAACAGACCGGCAGCGGTCCTGCCATGCTCTATCGCGCCCGTTTCGCCGGCTTTGCCGATCGCGCGGCGTGCCGGCAACTGCAATCGAACCACTACGACTGCATGGTGGTCGCCGGCGGCAACTAGGCCGCGCGGGGTCTGCTCTGCGCGAGGCTGGTGTGGCTCCGAGTCGATGCGGGGCCGCCGAAGCGCTCTCCTATCTGAACAAGCATGTGGTCACGGGAGCCCTTGGAGACAAAGACCCGTCGGGCTCAGGCCTCGATCGCCTCAACAACACGGCGAGCTATATTGACATGTTGAGTTGCTGCGGCTCCCATGATTGAATTGGCGCACAGCAACTTGGGGGGCGCTGTTGTCATTTCTGAAGACGTTAGGATACATGGCCGCTTCAACCATGATCTCAGCTGCCGCGACAGCAGCTGAGCCGTGCATGTTCTGCAACGCATCGGTGCGTCTCGATGAGGCCCTGGCTGCTTGTTTCGAGCAGACTTGGCAAGCAGAGCTGAGCAAGCTGACGGCATCCAACCAGTCACTCGCGATAATCAATCTGGCGGCTTGCGGCGACACGAAACGCACACGCTCCGGCGCCCTTCCAACGGGAAGCGGCGGCGACGGTCTGCTCGACGCGTCATTCATGCTGACGGCGGAGTCGCTGACTTGCTTGGGCGACGCGGTTTCCAGGCGTCAGAAGCCGCTGCCGGCAGCACAACTCTATGTCCTCGCGGAATTGTGCCCGTGACCCGTCGCCCCACGCGCAAGGCACGCGCCGTGAACCAACAGCAAGCCGAGTTCGAAGATCAGAAGAAGCACAATGCGTCCGAGGAGGCGGGAGTCGACAAGGACTTTGCCTGGCCACGAGTCCAGCGCTATTCGCGGGGCCTCGACGACATCTTCGCGCCGCTCGCCAAGGTGGTGGTGTTCGGCACCATCGTGGTGGGCGGCTACCAGTACTTCCAGGCGCAGCATGAATTGCGGGTGGATCGCTCGCTGGAGTACGTCGCCGAATGGAATTCGGCCGGCTACCGGACTGCCTTCGACAAGCTCAACCGGGTTATCTGGCCGATCTATTCGGAGGCAGCCGCCGAGATCGACGCCCTCGCTGGCAGTCCAGCGCAGCGCAACAGCATGCTTGCCAATATCGGTGAACAGGTGACGAGCCCGGCGACTGCCGCGACACGAGAAGCGAGCCGGAATGCCGACCAGGTATTCAGTTTCTTCGAGCGGGCGACATTGTGCGCCAACGAGCAGCTCTGTGATTTCGCTGTGCTTGATACGTTCCTCGGAAACGAAGTGCGTTCGTTCTGGACCTACTTCTCCCGCTATGCCGCGCTGAAGAATAGTACGGGATACTCCACCTACGGCTACTGGACTGAGCGCTTTGCGACCGGACAGGTCGCCAACCGCAAATTCCTGGGAGCGTTCTAGGAATGATCCGGTATCTGCTCTGCATCGCAGCGGCATTGGTTGCCGCCGTTCCTGTGGCTGTCGCAGTTGACCCCGGCAAGCTGCCATATGTCGATCGTGTCCATCTGCAGCAGGCGCTGATCGCCGGGCGCTGGCTCAAAGGGACAGCTGATGGCGCCATAGGGCCGAAGACGCGAGAGGCTGTGCGCAGGTTCGAGGAGTCGGCAGGCAATACCCCTGACGGCGATCTCAGCCCGACCGAGCTTGAGCACCTGATGCTTGGCCGCTCCAATCCCGACGGCTTTGAACTGCTGCCCAACCAGGACCTGAATGGCTTCGACTACCGCTCGGGCATGGATGACAGCAGGCTTGCCAATCTCTCGCTTTCGCAGTGCCAGGGCCTCTGTTCATCGGACGGACAATGCAGCGCCTACACCTACAATGTCGCCGCCCGAGTGTGCTTTCTCAAACAGACGGGAGCGGTGCCGTCAGAGTTCGCCGGCGCCATTTCCGGCCGCCGGCTGTCGGGGGTGACACTTGCAGGATCGCAGCCAGACCCGGCACCGGTCGTACCCGTGGCCCTCGATTGCAGTGCGCTGCCACAGGACCCGCAACTGGAAGCGATTGGCGCTGAGCTGGCCGGCCGCATCTACGATGTCAGTTACGGCTATCAGGCTGGACCGGGCGAGCTCGTGGACCTGCTTGGGACGGCTCGGGAGATCCTGCCGAGGGTGGAGGAACGAGCGCGCCGCGACCTGAAGCGGTTGATTCCCGCCTACGAGTTGCTCGCCTACGGCACCACACCGTGCCTCGAAGTCAGCAAGGCGACGACCGCGGCGCTGCTCAACATCTTCCTCAGTTCCGGCACCAAGGCCGAACGCGATCGGCTGCTGGACTTTGCGGTTATCCATTCGCTCAACGAGGGCATGTTCGCGACCGATATCAACGGGGCAGCCTCCAATGCCTTCAACCTGATCACGGTTCGTTTCGTGCGCCCGGATCTCTTCCGGCAGGCCGCCAGCTACATTGTCAGCTCGGGCTGCCTGCCCGACGAGCCGCCCGCTGCCTGTACGATGGATACTTTCGCCAGCATCTATGACGACCTTGATCGCGGCATGGTGGCCCTCGACTTTCGGCGCGAGGCGTTCCGGCTTGCCGACACCGCCGCTCCCAACGGCCCCGGCGCCATCCGCCTGGCCCGGGCGCTCGCCCGGGCAGAATGGGACAAGGGCTCGGTGTCAACGGCGCAGGACCTGCTGCGATATGGCGTCGCTCCCACCGGCGGCGATATGTCGTCATGGGATTATCGCGACAGGGACAGCCACACAGCGCTTTTGCTGGAACTGGACGAACTGTCGGGTGACGACGCGGCGATGGAGCAACGTATCATCGCCACCATCGAGGATCGGCTGGGCGAAGAAGCAACGATCGCTCCCGGCAACATGCGAGTGATGAATACAGCCGAGCCTACGCCTCTGGTACAGGCCTACATTATGGGGGATGTCTGCAAGAAGTGCAGCGCCGCAGTGGGTAGGCAGGTGCTGCGCTGGGTCCGCTCGCAGGCGATCGGAGGGTCGCCGGACGCCTTCCTGATGCTTCGGAGCCTTCCCGCGAGCCTGGTGAGCGAAGCGGAGCTGGAGCGCGGCGCGCAGCACTTTCTCACCGCCATTGTCGATGGGACCGCTGGCCTCATGGATGTGGTTCCGGCAGAAGAGCTGTCACGGATCAGCCGGCTGCGCGGCCGATCGATGACCGACGCCCAACTGGCAACGGTCGTAGCGCTGGGGCACATCCACCCACAAAGACCATCACCGCTGAATGGCTGGCTGGCGGACTTTGCCCAGTTCATGTTCGAGGACAACAAGGCGCGGAAGCGCCGCTACTACGACGGGCTCCTGACCAACCATTTCAGCCATCTTGAGGAGTTCGGGGGCGACGAAGGGTATGTCGAGCAACTCGACTGGACGGCGCGGCTGACGCGGCGCGCCGGCTACGCCCATGCCGCAATGGTCTTCGACGAACACGCGGTGCGCATCTTTGAAAAGAAGATCGAGCTTATCGGCACCTCGCCGGATGTCGTCGCTGCTGCGCGTGCCGAAGATGCCGAGCAACTCGTTCCATCGCTTGTCCGCCTTGCCCGGTATGAGGGTGTCGGCAGGCCCGGCGCGGGGCGGGAGCGCTTGCGCGCGGCCCACGAGATGGCGCTCGAGACATTGACCGCCAACTGGCGCACCGGCGACCAAAGAATGATCATCAAGCTGCAGCGGCTGCAGGCGGCGCTTGCCCAGAACGCCGAACTCGCCGTGCTGGCCGCTCGAGACGACACCGCCATGAGCACGCAAGCCTTTGAGTCGATGCAGTTGGCGATGCTCGGGAGTACCGCAATCACGGCACAGGCTGCCCAGCGGCAGCGTGTGCTGGTCGATCCCGCTGCGCAACAGGCCCTGGCGGCGCGCGACGCAGCCAGCGAGCAGTTGCAGATGTTCAACTATTATCGGGCCTCCCTGGCTATCGGCGATCCGGAGTTCGAGCAAACCGAAGTGGCTCGGCTGACCGGTAATCTCGCGACTGCGGATGAAGTGCTGGAACAGTATCTTCCCAGCCGCACGCTTGTCGGGATTGCACCGCTGGCGCTGAACGAGGTGAGAGAGCTGCTCAGGCCCAACGAAGCGCTGTTGGTCTTGCATGCGGGCGCCGAGGAACTGGTCGGATCCCTGGTGTTGCAGACGGGTGAGCCGGTGTTTTGGTCGGCGCCGATCCCCGCCGCAGAGCTGACCTCCAGGATTGCTGCCATTCGTCAGACCGTTGAACCGCGGGCCGATGGGACATTGCCGCTTGGGTTCCCGTTCGCTGATGCCCATGGGCTGCTGCAGGAGCTGCTTGGGCCGGCCCTCGATGCAACGAGCGGTTTCAGCCGTCTGGTGATTGTCGTCGATGGTCCGCTGCAGTCGTTACCCTTCTCGATCCTGCCGACACGCGTTCCCGAACACGCGCCCGCGACGGTCGACGATTTCCGAAGCCCCGAGATCGGCTGGCTTGGCGCGGACAAAGCATTGATTTACCTGCCAACGGTTTCCAGCCTGCGCGACCGCGCAATCCAGGGCCCAACCGCCGCACTGCCGTTCGTGGGCTTTGGCAATCCGCTGCTCGACTCCGAGGCCAGCTTTACGACCAGGACGGAGATGGCCGGCCTGGCCAGTGGCACGAGCATCAACTCACTGGCTCCCTTACCTGAAACGCAGGTGGAGGTTTTCGCCCTCGCCCACTTGAGCGGCGCCGGCCGCGACGATGTTTTCGTCGCGGTCGATGCCAGCGAAACCAAGCTCAAGAGCACCCCGCTCTCCGACTACCGCGTGCTGCTGTTCGCGACGCATGGATTGATGGCCGGGGAGCTCGATGGTGTCGATGAGCCAGGACTGATCTTCACACCGCCGCAGGTCGCTTCGGTGCTCGATGACGGCTACCTTGGCCTCAGCGAGATCATGGGGCTGAAGCTAAATGCCGACCTCGTCATCCTTTCGGCCTGCAACACTGCGGCCGGGGATGGAACGGCCGATGCTTCAGGCCTGTCCGGGCTGGCACGTGGTTTCCTGTCGGCCGGAGCTCGATCCGTAGCGGTCACGCACTGGTCCGTTCCGTCGGCGGCCACCTTGTCCCTGAACGTAAAATGGTTCGGGGCCAGGCAGGCGGATGCCGAAGCTGACTGGGCGGAGACGCTTCGCCGAGCGATCGTTGCGATGACGCAGTCCGAAGGACCGGCGGCGTTTGCGCATCCCGCCAACTGGGGCGCCTTCGAGATTTTCGGCAGTCCAGTTTAGCGACCATCGAGCAACGGACTCGTGGCGTAGCGCACAGTCCCGGAACCGGGCAATTGCGTCACTATGCCTTCAAGATGATTAGACGAGCCCGAAAGCCGGATGTTATCAGGCGGCATGATTTCGCCGCAGCCTGGGGCCGGTCCAGTTTCACCCGCCATCGCCATCAGCGTTGACGCGCTCAGCGCCCGCTATGGCGTGAACACCGTGCTCGACAATGTGAGCCTCGAGATCGCGCGCGGCTCGAGCTTTGCCCTGCTCGGGCCTAATGGCGCCGGCAAGACGACGCTGCTCAACATTCTCTCGACGCTGCGCAAGCCCGATGGCGGCAGTGCACGCGTGGCCGGGGCGGACGTGGTCCGCCAGCAGGGCGAGGCGCGGCGCTCGCTCGGTGTGGTGTTCCAGGATTCGAGCCTTGATGACCGGTTGACCGCCTGGGAGAATCTCGAGTTCCACGGCCTCGTCTACGGCATGCCGTCGCGCCAGCGGAAGGAGCGCAGCGCCGCGGTGCTGGCGCTGGTGGAACTGGAGGACTGGCGCGACGAGATCGTGCGCAGCTTTTCGGGCGGCATGCGGCGGCGGCTCGAGATCGCCCGCGCCCTGCTGCACGAGCCGAAAATCCTGTTCCTCGACGAGCCGACCGCCGGGCTCGACGCCCAGACCCGGGTGCGCATCTGGCGCTACCTCGATGAGTTGCGCCGCGACCGCGACCTCACCGTGCTCACCACCACCCACTATATCGAGGAGGTCGAGGGCGCCGACACCATCTGCATCATCGACCACGGCAAGATCATCGCCCAGGGCTCGCCCGAGGCGCTGAAGACGCAGCATGGCCATCGCTGGCTGCACGTGATCCCGCGCGACGCGGCGGCGCTGAGCGCCATCGCGGCGCGCCGGCCCGATGCACAACCGCTCGGCGCGCATGGCCTCGCGCTCCCCGCCGATGACGGCGCAGAGGTCGACGCTTTCCTCGCCGCGTTCCGCGACCAGCTCACCGAGGTGCAGTTCCAGGATCCGACGCTCGAAAGCGTCTTCCTGTCGCTGACCGGCCGGCAGCTGCGTGATCGGGCGGACGATACCCATAATGCCGAAAAGGCCGCCGGGCGGCGCGGAGGCCGGCGATGAACCGCACCATGATGGCGCTGCGCGGCCTCTACGGCGTCTGGCTGCGCGAGATCACCCGCGCCACGCGCGACCGGGCGCAACTGATCGGCGGCATCAGCCGGCCGCTGATCTGGCTGCTGATCCTCGGCGTCGGGCTCAATCCCTATTTCCGCGGCGAGGTCTATGGCGAAGTCCGCTTCGTCATCCCGTTCACCTACCTCCAGTTCCTGTTCCCGGCGGTGATCGTGCTCAACATCATGTACACCTCGATCCAGTTCGCGGTGTCGGTGATCTGGGATCGCGAGTTCGGCTTCCTGCGCGAAGTGCTGGTGTCGCCGATGCCGCGCTGGCTGATCCTGTTCGGCAAGGTGTTGGGCGGCGCCACCGTGGCGACGCTGCACGGCGCACTGGTGCTGATCCTCGCCCGCTTTGCCGATGTTACCTTGAGCCTCGAACAGGTGGCGCTGGCACTGGCGCTGATGTTCACGCTCGCCTTCGGGCTCACCAGCTTCGGGGTGATCCTCGCGGCGCGGGTCCGCAGTTTCGAGGGGTTCGGAGTGTTTTCCAACACGGTGATCCTGCCGCTCTACTTCACCTCGTCCTCGATCTTCCCGCTCGATCCGGCGCTCACCCGGGCCCAGCAGGCAGTGACTTATCCCGAGTGGCTGGTGTTCCTCGTGCAGATCAACCCCATCACCTACGCGGTCGATGCGCTGCGCGGCGTGCTGATCAACTTCAACCAGTTCACCCCGGGCTGGGGCATCGGGATCATCGTCGCCATGGCGGTCGGGTTCTTCCTCATCGCCATCATCGATTTCGCGCGGCAATGAGGCGGGTCCGCAATCGCTGGATGCAGCCGGCGATCAACCTCGCGATCGTCGTGGCACTGCTGACGGCGCTGAGCTATCTGCCGCCCGATACCTCGCTCGCCGATCGGCAGAAGACCGGGGTGCTGAAGCTCTGCGTGCCGCCGAGCTATCCGCCGCTCGTCACCGGCGACCCCAACGAGCCCGGCTTCGACATCGAGCTGGCGGCCAAGGTGGCCGCCGATCTGGGGCTGCGGCTTTCCGTCAACACCCTCAGTTCGATCGGCAAGGATTTCAACCCGCGCAACTGGGCGCTGACCCGCGCCCAGTGCGACATCATCGCCGGCGGCGTCGCCGACACCGTGCAGACCCGCAGCTTCCTCCAGACCATCCCCACCCCGATCGAAACCGGCTGGGTCGGCGTGGGCAAGAGCCCCGAACTGCCGGAAGCCGGCGCGACTGTCGCCGTGCTTGCCGGCAGCAGCGGGCTCGATCGGCTGCAAGTCTCGGGCTGGTTACGCCGCAACGGCTGGCGCACCATGCCGGCGCGCTCTGCGCTGCAGTTCACCGGGGTATTGGACAGCGGCGCGGCGAGCTTCGGCGTCACCGAACGCTCGGGCCTCGCGGCCTTGGTCCTGCCCGCCGGTGTCGAGGTGTTCGCCCTGCCCGCGGCGGAATTTCCGCAATACCGCATGGCCTTCGGGCTCTGGAAGGGCGACCAGACGCTGAAGCGGGCGGTCGAAGCCGCCATCGGCAAACTGGAGCGCTCGGGCGAACTCGCACGGCTTGCGGATCGATACGGCACAAAAGGCTACCAACGATTCTCGCAAGAGTTGGTTCCCTAACTATTTTGTGTAGAACTATTTTGAGTTTGGCAGTGCGCGCCGAACCATTTTCCCTTCAAGTGAGGTTGAGCGCGACCCACTGACATGTCAGAGGCTGAGGCCTTGCGTGTTGGCGGAGTCGGCTCTCTGGGACGCGCTTGCCCCAAATCTCGGGAGACTGAATTGTCCTCAAAAATCACCCCATTGGCAGTCGTCGCGGCTCTGGCCGGGGCTGTCGCCGCCGGGCCGGCTTTTGCCGGAGGTTTCACTGCCGAACAGGCCACCGCAGGCGAGACCGCCTACAATTCCAACTGCGCCCAATGTCACGGCAAGCAGCTCGAGGGCCCCGATGCCCCGGGTCTGGCTGGCTCCGACGTGATGCAGAACTGGGCGACGGCCGGCGGCCTCTATGACTTTATCCATGTTGCCATGCCGCCCTCGGCGCCGGGCCAGCTCGGCGATGAGACCTATCTCAACATCATCGCCTACATCATGAAGTTCAACGGCGCCGAGCCGGGCGACGAACCGCTGACCACCGATCCGGACAAGCTTGCGGCGATTTCGCTGCCGGCCGAGACCCAGGCCGGTGCCGCCGCTGCTGCAGCCGCCACCCCGGCGGCTCCCGCCGATACCATGGCGGCCGCCGCGCCGGCCGTGCCGCAGGCCTTCACCTGGGGCAAGCAGTTGCCCGGTGGCCCGGCCCCCGGCGCAGCAGCAGCCCCCGCCGCAACCGCTCCCGCAGTTCCGCAGGCCTTCACCTGGGGCAAGACGCTCCCCACGGTCGCCGCGCCCGCTGCCAACTGAGTTATCTGGCGCACTGCTGAGGTGTGCCGCTTTTAGGAGGTCTCGATGAAAATCGAACTTTTGAAGTCCGTGTTGGTCGCTTCGACCGCATTGGCATTGTTTGCCGGTCCTTCCCTTGCACAGGATGCGGCGGCTGCGCCGGCCCCGGAGCGCACCAAGAACTACGCGCCGGTCACCGCCGACATGCTGGCGAACCCGCCGAAGGAAGAGTGGTTGATGTTCCGCGGGAACTACAACAACCAGGGCTACAGCCAGCTCGACCTGATCAACAAGGATACCGTGGGCAAGCTGCAGCTCGCCTGGGCCTGGCCGATGGCCGAAGCCGGCATCCAGGAAACCGCGCCGCTCGTGCATGACGGCATCATGTTCCTGCAGACCAACAACAACATCGTCGAAGCGCTCGACGCCAAGACCGGCGACCTGATCTGGCAATATCGCCCGACGCTCACCGAACTGCCTGCCTCCTGGAGCTACCAGATCAACCAGGCGCGCCGGCAGAAGAACTCGATCGCGCTCTATGACGACAAGGTCATCCTCACCACCGTCGATGCCAAGATCGTCGTGCTCAATGCCAAGGACGGCAAGCCGGTGTGGGAGAAGCAGGTCCTCGATACCCAGAAGGGCTACAGCTACACGGTTGGCCCGCTGATCGCCGACGGCAAGATCATCTCGGCCATTTCCGGCTGCTCGATCGCCGGCACCGCCGGCGGCTGCTTCATCATGGCGCACGACATCAACACCGGTGACGAGCTCTGGCGCTTCAACACCATCGACGATCCCGATAACCCCAAGCAGGGCGAGAGCTGGGGCGATGTGCCGCCGGAAAACCGCTGGGGCGGCACGCCCTGGACCACCGGCGCGTACGACCCGGAAACCAAGACCACCTTCTGGGGCATCGGCATGCCCGGCCCCTATTCCGAGCTGATCCGCGGCTCGGGCGATGGCAGCGTGCTCTACACCAACTCGACGCTCGCCCTCGACGTCGAGACCGGCAAGCTCAAGTGGTACTACCAGCACCTGCCGCGCGATAACTGGGATCTCGACAGCCCGTTCGAGCGCGTCCTGGTCGACCAGGAAGTAGACGGCAAGACGCAGCACCTCTTGATCACCGCCGCGGGCAAGAACGGCATCGTCTTCGCGCTCGATCGCGATACCGGCAAGTACCTGTGGCACAAGGATACGGTGAAGCAGAACGTGGTGACCGGCGTCGATGCCGATGGCACGGTGCAGATCAACACCGACCTGATCTCGCAGGCCGTTGGTGAAGAGCACCTCGTCTGCGCCTCGGTGTCGGGTGGCAAGCTCTGGATGACCGGCTCCTACAGCCCGCTCACCCAGGCCTATTACGTGCCGCTGACCGAAGCCTGCAACACCGTGGCCCCGACCCAGGTCGAGTTCACCGCCGGCAATGCCGTGGGCGCCGTCAAGTTCGGCCCGCGCGTCTTGCCTGAAGGCATCACCGATGCGGGCCTGCTCGATGCAGTCAGCATCAACACCACCCAAGGCGACCACAAGTGGCAGTATCGCAGCCGTCCGTCGATGACCTCGTCGGTGCTGGCGACCGCCGGCGGCCTGGTGTTCGGTGGCGACGCCGCCCGCAACATCAACGCCTGGGATCAGGAGACCGGCGAGGTCGTCTGGTCGCAGCGCCTCAACGCCCCGGTCGGCGGCTACCCCTCGACCTACGAGATCGACGGCGAGCAGTATCTCGTGGTGCCCACCGGCTACTCCAATGCCGCAAGCTCGATCTCCTCGGCCTTCCCGGAGATCCCGCTGCCGACCGGTTCGGGCAACTCGATCTTCGTCTTCAAGTTGCCCAAAGCGGCCAGCTGAGTGAGCTGATCGGAACGACTGCGAAAGGGGCCGCCGGCCCCTTTCTTTATTAGGTCACGGATAGGTCGAACCACTGCAATCGCCTAACCCTCGATGTCATCCCTGCGAAGGCAGGGACCCAACTCGCAGCTGGCACGGGAGGCGAAATGGATCCCTGCTTTCGCAGGGATGACAGCCGGTGGGTGGTCGAAGGTCGAGCACACCACCTTCTCCGGTGCGCCTAAATTGTGAAAACGCTCGAGGAAGTTATCATGCTGAAATTGCTCGCCCCGGCGCTGCTGCTGTTCTCGACTGGCGCGGCCCTGGCCCAGACCTCGAGCGTGCCGCCCGAAGAGTTCGACAACACCCGCCGGCAGGCCGGCGACACCATCCAGGTCTGTTTCGACCGCACCAGCCTCAGCCGCCAGTTCGACGAGGCCGTGGCTCAGGCGTTGGGCGAGGCGCTGTTCCTCGAGGTAAAGGTGATGGAGGGCTTTGGTGGCTTCCCGCTCACCGGCGACGGCTTCATGGACGAACTCAACCTCGCCATGAACAATGACTGCGACATGTTCATGGGCGTTTCGGTGTCGCCCAATACCCCGGCGTCGGAGAGCTTCTCGATCACCCGTCCCTACGCCACCATCCCCTTCGTTCTCGCGGTGAAGAACCCCGATTGGCAGCGCCTCGGCGATATCCCCAAAGACCAGCGATTGGGTACCGCCATCGCCTCGATGGGCGAGATGAACTACATCACCTGGGCGCAGCAGCGCAGCAAGCCCGAGCGCTGGGTGCGGCTGCCTTATGCCGACCCCAACCTGATGACCACCCGCGTGCTCGACGGCACCATTGCCGGCATGATCCTGTGGCAGCCGGTGCTGGCGCGTTTGCAGCAGGAACGACCTGAGGCGGCCGAACTGCACGTGATCGCCAACGACCCCATCCCGGCTTCCGAAACCCATGTCGGGGCGCTCGTCTCGGCCCGCAACAGTTTCCTGCGCAGCCAGATCGACCAGGCTATCGACGCCCTCGTCGCCGACGGCACCATCGACGGGCTGCTGAAGCAGTTCGGCTATCTGGGGCGTGCTGGGGGCTGAGGGAGTGGTGGAGCGATCTTGCCCTCCAGACCCCCTTGCATGTTGATTCTCGCCGACTCGTAGCAGGTTCGGTGATCCCCGGTCGGTGGCCGCCGGCCGGGGATCGGATGGGCGGGACCGTCACCCCCTGGGCATAGCACCGTAAGAGAG
>JAESFO010000375.1_pt1 | contig 52454 bp, 44 predicted proteins | sample 9269421 | NCBI WGS metagenome assembly JAESFO01 (sample SAMN14502839, study PRJNA617101) | algae metagenome | isolation source: Nostoc desertorum CM1-VF14 and co-occurring heterotrophs from rocky... | place: USA: Clark Mountains, San Bernardino, California | collected 2000-06-05 | reverse complement strand
TAAGTCTCAAGGCTTGGGAGAGTAGGTCGCTGCCAGGTCTGCCAAGAACATGCGTGTCTCATACGACTAGAAAAACAACACAAAACCCCGCCTGCAGAAATGCCGGCGGGGTTTTGTTTTGTCCAAGGGCGTAAAACCGACGGGCTCGAGCTGCAACGGCACAAGCTCAATCCACACGCCGAACCCGCAGTCAGGACACCCTCTCCCGCTTGCGGGGATGCGGATGAGGCCAAGGCCTCATCGCGGGAGGACCAGCCGAAGGCTGGTGGAGGGGGAGCCACGCGCACTGCCGCGACTGGTGGGCACGGGCAGGCAGCGGCGCTATCAGCGATCTAGCCGCGCAAACTGTCAGCGATCTATCTGGACTGAACTGTCATCGATCTATCTGGACAAGCCGGCTCGTGGGGCTCCCCCCCTCCCACCACGCTTGCGCGTGGTCCCCCCTCCCCCGTAAACGGGAGAGGGTCCCCGACTGCATGCTTCGGGGTTGTTGGGGCTACTTCCCCAACTGCTCAGCAGCAGTAAGTGGCAGGCCGTCAGGCGACCAGCCCATCCATTGGCATCACGCCGATCGAATCCGGAAATACCTTGGTCGAAAGATCGCTGCCGGCGATGCCGAGGTGGTCGCGAAGGACGCCTTTCAGCACCGCGCGAAGGTCGGTGGTGGGCTTGAGGTCGCGATCCTCGTAGAGGTCGGTTTCGGCCAATCCCGGCCAGTCGGCGATGACGCGGCCGCCCTTGACGGCGCCGCCCAGCAGGAACGCCACGGTGGCGGTGCCGTGATCGGTGCCCTCGTTGCCGTTGGCGCGGGCGGTGCGGCCGAACTCGGTCATCACGGCAATGACCGTATCCTGCCAGACCGGTGCGAGTTCGGTAGCGAGTGACTGGAGGGCGCCATCGAGGGCGCCGAGGACGTTGTCGAGCCGGCCATCTTCGGCGGTGTGGGTATCCCAGCCGTCATAGCTCAGCGCCGCGAGGCGAGGCCCGCCGTCCTCCGCCAGCAGCCGGGCCGAGCCTTGCGCCAGAGACTTGAACGAAGCGGCGAGCCCGCCGCCAGCGTTTACATCGATGCCGGCGGCCAGGGCATCGAGATCAACTCCCTCGCCAAGGACGCGGGCCATCTCGGGGGCCTCATGGGTGTAGAGATCAAGCAGCCGCTTCAAGGTATCGGCCGAGGCCGTCTCGAGCCGCGGCGGGGTCCAGCTCAGCGTCGGCGCGTCACCGCGCAGGATCAGCGGAATTGTCGGGCTCGCGGCAAGCCCGGACACTGGCCGTACCCCTTCGCCCGCCGGGATCGACGCGGCGGCGCGGTTGAGCCAGCCGGAGGGCGCGAGGCCCGGCCCGCCGAGCCCGCTCTCGAGCACATCCTGGCCATCGAAATGCGAGCGGTCGCGATAGGGGGTGGCGCTGGCATGCACGATCAGCGCTTCGCCCTTCTGATAGAGGGCGTGGAAGCCAGGCATGGCGCTATTGAGCCCGAAGAAACCATCGAGCGGCAGCGCCGGTTCCTGTCCCACGGCGCCGATAGCGAGATCGCCGCGCAAGCCGGCATAGTCCTTGTCGCCGATGGGCGGAACGACCGCGAGGCCATCCATCGCCCCGCGCAGGATCACGGCGATGAAACGCGGCTCGCGTCCCGGCGCCGCGTAGGCGGGCCTCGGCAGATTGGCCCAGGCGACGAACGCCCCGGCGCCGGCAAGAAACACACGGCGCGACGGGCAGAGGAGTGCATCGGCAATGCTGGGAGGGGTCTTCATGGTCATCTCCGCTGGAACTCGGGGCTCATCAGCAGCAGCGCGACGCCCTGCGCCGGGCTTTCGGCCCGTTCGATGGTCTGTTTCGATGTCGAGCTCAGCAATGGCCCAAGCACGGCCTCGGCGATCTCTCGCGGGTCGACGTCGCCGGCCGCCAGCGCCATCTGCTGCGCTACGTCGAGCCGCGTGGTCATCGCGTCGGGCGCGAGCCAGGTGGACGACAGATCGGAGAAACCGGCCGGGGCAGGCGGGTTCATCAGCGGTTGGCCAAGGCTCTGCAGCGCCTTCGTCACCTCGCCGGGTTTCGGCCGGAGGTTCAGTGCCCGATACCCGGCCCAAAGATATTCCTGCGGGCTGCGCAGCTTCTGCGCCGGCGTGGACCAACTCTCCTCGGCCTCGAGCAGGGCCTGCGACAGCGCGTGCAGATCGCCGCCGGTGTCGGTGAAGGTCTGCGACAGCCGGGCCACCAGTGCTTCGGGTGGCACGTCGGCGACAAAGGCCCGCGCGAGCTTGGTCGCAAGGTGCCGCGCGGTTGCGGGGTGCCGAGCGAGCAACCGCAGCGCTGCCTCACCCTGCTTCACGCCCTTCTCGTCGAAATCCTGGCCGAGCAACGCCGCGGCGCCTGGCTGATGCGCCTGGGCGCGGAACATGAACCTGCCGAGATTCTCGCTCCCCGGCCGTCCGACACTCCAGCCGGTGAGAATGCGCGCGAGGCTGGTGACATCGGCTTGATTGTAGCCGCCATCGACGCCGAGCGTATGCAACTCCATCAGTTCGCGCGCATGGTTCTCGTTGAGCCCGGCCTCGCGCCGCCGACCGGCCTGGCTGTCGGGGCCGACGGAGGTGGCGTTGTTGAGGTAGGTCAGCATCGCCGGATGGCGGGTGGCGGCAAACAGCAGATCCTCGAACGAGCCGAGGATGTGCGGACGGATGGCCTCGCGCTCGAACGGCCCGGCAAGGGCGCGGAGCGTGCCGCCATTATCTGCTTCGATGGAAAAATGGTTGGTCCAGAACATGACCAACCGCTCGGCAAAACCCGGTTTCGCCTCGCCGAGGCGCGCCAGCCGAACGGGCAACTCGGTGCGCAGGTTGTAGTTCTCGATCTCTTCACCGGCAGCGCCAGTAACCCGCTTCTTCTTGCGCTGCCGGTTGAGCTGCGGCTCGGCCAGATCACCAGTCTCGGCCATGGCATCGGGAGCCATGGCATCGGAAGCGGTATCGTCCGGCATACTTGCCTTGCCCGCCTTTCGCGCCTGACGGAACTCGCGATAGGCGGCAAGAGCGGCAGGGCTGTCGAGCAGCCGCTTGCCGGCAAGCAACGCCACTTCCGGGTTGGCGATTTCGTCGAGCATCTGCTGGCGAGGCTCGGCCGCGTCGTCGCCGGGGCGCAATCCCAGCCCGAAACGCGAAAAGCCGATATGAGCGTCAATCGCCATGAGGGCGGCTCCAATCAACGATGTCTGACGCTGAGGAGAGCCTTGCCTTCAAATGCGGGGGAGATGCGACCGGATTACGGCCTGTGCGTGACGCCACATTACAAAACCGCAACCTGTGGTGCGGGGGTGTTGCTGCCGGACGCGAGCGAGCCGGCCGATCAGGCCAGCGCGGGCCGCTCCCGCGCTGGTACGTTGATCGGTTCCAGATACCCCCAGTCGCGGGGCGCGGCGGCCCTGGCTTAGCCCCGCGCCTTCCGCACGGCCTCGACCGTCTGCCCGACCAGATCATCGAATGCGATCTTCGCCGGGCGCCGCATATAGGTCACGATGTCGTCGACCAGCAGCGGGGCGGACCAGCGGTCGGCGATGATGGTGCTGCCGTGCTGGATGCCGAGGACGCAGAGCATCTGGGCGGCGTTGCAATCGACGTCGTGGCCGATGCCGCAGATGATCTCCAGCGTCAGGTCGAAATCGCCACTGCCGAACCACAGCGCCACCACCTGCGCCGCGGCATTGGGGTAGACGTGGATCCAGTTGTACTCGATGTACTCGGCATCGCACTTGGCCCAGGCAGTCTGCCAATCGGGCGAGCTGCGGCAGGCGTCGAGCGCGAAGGCGAGGACGGCGCCGTATTCGGTGCGGGTCGAGAACAGCTCGATGGTCGAAACCAGCAGCGCCTTGCTGTCGGTTTCGGTGTAGGCGCGGGCGGCGAGCACGGCGTTGAACACTTCGCCGAGGATGCCGTTGCCGGCGGCGGAGATCTCGGCGTCGATCCAGGCGAGGCGGGCGGCTTCGTGGGGCTGGCCGGGGGCAACCATGCCGCAGATGGTGCCGCGCATCTGGCCGCCGATCCATTCGTCGAAGGGGTTATCCAAAGTGCCGGTGAGCGGCGGCAACAGGCCACGGCGGATGCTCGCCAGCGCTACCGCCTCGGCCGACCAGCCCATCGGGATCAGCGCGGTCCAGCGCTCGGCGATATCGGCGCCGGTGACGGCGTGGCCCTTGTCGGCGAAGGCCTCGAGGAAGGCGATCTCGAAGGTGATGTCGTCATTATAGGTGTTGGGCTCGCGCACATAGTCGCGGATCGGCCCGAACACTTTGGCGATGTTCTCGGCGGTGTAGCCCTCGAGCGCCGTGCCGGCGGCGGCGCCGACCAGTTGCGCCAGCCAGGCGGCGCGGGTGCGATCGACGAAATCGGGGCTTGCCACGTCGACGGCGGTATCGGCCGGCCAGCTGACATCGGCGTCGAAGGCCGCCCAGTCGGCATAGCGCAGGGTCTGCTGGCTCTTGTGGTGGGGATCGGCCACGGCGGCGCGCATGATGGCGCGCAGGCGATAGTCGATGGTGTAGAGGGTTTCATAGTCCTTGCTGGCGAGGGCCTCGAGGCCCTGCTTCAGCAGCGCCTCGTAGGGGGCAAGCACAAAGCCCTTGCTCTCCATCGACTGCAGGGCGCCGGCCATCAGGCATTCGGGCGCGGCGGAGCCGGGCACGTTGCTCTGCCAGTACATCGCCATCAGCATGTCGCCGCCATTCATGATGGCGCTGGCGTCCCAGGTCTGCTCTTCGGCAGTGCGGACGATCGGCAGGGTGTCGCGCAGCAGGTCGCGGGTCAGTTCCCAGGCTTTCATGGGCTACTCTCGTATCTAGGGGTGGTCAGGAAATCTTGCGGGCTCTGGCCTGTCGGCGCGCCGCGTAAACGGTGAGCATGACGGCTGGCACGATGTAGGGGATCATCTGCATCAGCTCACTGGGCAGGCCTTTGGTCTGCATGGTGATGGCGACGGTTTCGGCGATGCCGAGCACGGCGGCCGCGGCGAAGGTGCCCCAGGCGGTGCCCATGCCCATCACCTCGGCGGCGAGCGCGATGAAGCCGCGGCCGGCGGTCATGTTCTGGGCGAACCAGCTGACATAGCCCATCGAGAGGTAGGCGCCGGCCGCGCCGCCGAAGACGCCCGAGAGGGTGAGGGCATAGAGCTGCACGCGATTGCGCGAGATGCCGGCGGCAGCCGCCGCCTTGGGGTCGGAGCCGACGGCGCGGACATGGAGGCCGAACGGGGTGCGGGCCAGCATGATGGCGACGGCCGGCACGGCGAGGATCGCCACATAGGTCAGCATGTGGTGCCCGGAAAGCAGCGGGCCGAGCACCGGCACGTCGCCGAGCAAGGGGATGTCGATATCGGGCAGCACGCCGCTTTTCAGCGCGCCCGACATCCCCTTGTCGCCGGTGGCAAGGAACAGGCCCAGCGTCGTCGCGGCCAGCGCTGCCATGTTCAGCGCGATTCCGGTGATGATGAACTGGGTCCCGAGACCATTGATGAAGAACGCCATCAGGGCGCCGAGCAACCCGCCGCCGACCAAGGCGGCGAGCAGCCCGAGGAACGGGTTGGCGGTGGCGGCGCTGACCAGCACCCCGATCAGCGCGCCCGACAGCATGATGCCTTCCATGCCGATATTGAGGACGCCTGCCCGATCGGAGATCAGGACGCCGAGTGCTGCGAGCAGCAGCGGGGTCATCACCCTCAGCACGGTGGCGAAGATGGCGGGATCGCCGATGGCGCCAAAGAACTCGATCATGCGCCTTGCTCCTGGCCCTTGATGTCGCGGATCAACCGCAGGAAGGCCGGGTGGCGGAAGATGGCGGCCGCGGTGACGGCCAGCATGATGGCGGCAGTGACCAGCCCGACGATTTCTGAGGGCACGTCGAGGTTGCGCGCCAGCATGTCGCCGCCGACCTGCAGGTAGGCGAGGAACAGGGCGGCCGGGATGACGAGGAACGGGTTCTCGCGGGCGAGGATGGCGACGGTGATGCCGGTCCAGCCATGGCCGGGCAGGGCCGTCCAGGAGAAGCGGCTATAGAGCCCGAGCACTTCGATGGCGCCGGCCATGCCGGCAATCAGCCCGCCGGCGATCTGCGCCTGCGTCAGCAGCTTGGAGGAAGCGAGGCCGAGATGGCTGGCAAAGCCGGGGCTCGAGCCGACAATGCGGATATTGAGGCCGGAGCGGGTGCCATAGAGCCAGATGCCGCCGAGGAGGCACGCGACGAAGGCGATGACCACACCGGTATGAAGCCGGGTGCCCTGCAGCAGCCGATCAAGGGTGAAATCGGCTGGCAGCTTGTAGGACATCAGCGCGCCGGCATTGGGGTCGCGCAGCACGTAGTTGAGGAAGTAGACCCCGGCGAACAGGAAGGCGAAGTTCAGGACCAGCGAGTTGACCATCTCGGAAGCGCCGAAGCGCACCCGCAGATAACCCGGCACGATGCAGGCGAGCGAGCCGACCAGGGCGCCGATGAGGATCGCAGCGGGCGTGGCGACGAGCCCGGTCAGCGGCAGCAGCACGGCGGTCGCGGCAGCGGCGAGGCCGCCGAGGAAGAAGCTGCCCTCGACGCCGAGGTTGAACATGCCGGCGCGGAAAATGATGGTCGCGGCGAGACCGGTCATCATGGTCGGCGTCGCCGCCTCTAGAATGTTGCCCATATGGCGGATGGTGCCGAACGGGCCGAGGATGAACAGCCGCAGTACCTCGAACGGATCGGGCTGCGACAGCGCCAGTGGCACCAGCACGGCGAGGATCACCAGGGCGATGACGAGCGCGGTGAGGGCGAATTCGGTGAGGCCGGCAAGGATGGAGCGGGTCATGCAGCCGTCTCCAGCCCGAGCATATAGGGGCCGAGCGCCGCGGGCGTCAGGCCGGCATGGTTTGCGAGATCGGCGACGATCTTGCCGTTGAACAGCACCAGCACGCGATCGGCGAGGCGCAAGAGCTCATCGAGATCGGCGGTGATCAGCAGCACGGCGGCGCCGTTGCGGGCGGCTTGATCGATGCGGGCATGCAGCAGCGCCGCGGCCGCGACATCGACGCCGCGGGTCGGCTGGTCGGCGATCAGCAGTTTCGGTGAGCCGGCAAGTTCGCGCGCCGCGATCAGCTTCTGGGCATTGCCGCCCGACAGTGAATCCAACCGCTCGCCGGTGCCGCCGGCCCGCACCGCGTAATCAGCGATCATCTGCTGCACGCGCTTCCTGATCGCGCCGCGGCGGAGGAAGGGGCCCCAGTGCAGCGCCTTGTCGCCATCGGTGCCGGCAATGGCGTTATCGGCGAGGCTGAGGGCAGCGGTACCGCCGCGGGCATAGCGATCGGCGGGCAGGTAGGCGAGGCCGGCCCTGCGCCAGTCGGGCGCCGCGGCGCGCGACATGTCGGCGCCGGCCAACCGGATGTGGCCGGTGGCCGGGTGCATCAGGCCGCTCAGCACGCCGACGAGGCCGCGCTGGCCGCTGCCATCGACCCCGGCAATGCCGACGATCTCGTCGGCGCGGATCGATAGCGAGATGTCCTCGATCCGGTCGGCCGGGTCGCGCGAGCGGGTGGAAACGCGGTCGAGTTCGAGCACCACCGGCGCGTCGGTGCGCTGCCGCTGGCGGCGCGGCACGTCGACATCCCTACCCATCACCATGCGGGTGATTGTCGTGTCGTCGACCTCGGCGAGCGGCGTGGTGCCCACCACCTTGCCGGCGCGCAGCACGGTGACGGTTTCGGCCAGCGCCCGCACTTCGTGCAGCTTGTGGGAGATGAAGAGGATGGTCATGCCCGCGGCGCACAGATCGCGCAGGCGATTGAACAGTTCCTCGATTTCGGGCGGCGACAGCACCGCCGTGGGCTCGTCGAGGATGAGCAGGCGGGTGTCGCGCGACAGGGCTTTGAGGATTTCGACCTTCTGCTGCGCGGCGACCGAGAGCGTGTCGGTCACCGCATCGGGATCGACGGCGAGGTCGAAGCGCTGGCTGAGTTCGACCACCTGGCGACGCGCCCTGGAGCGATCGATAAAGATCGAGGAGCGCGGCTCGTGGCCGAGAATGATGTTTTCGGTGACGGTGAGGATGGGCACCAGAGAGAAATGCTGGTGCACCATGCCGATGCCGTGCCTGCCTGCGAAATCCGGCGTCGCGGGATCGACGGCAGCGCCGTCGATCCGCACCTCGCCGGCGCTCGGGCTTTCGAGCCCGAACAGGATCTTCATCAGCGTCGATTTGCCGGCGCCGTTCTCGCCGCAAATGGCGTGGATTGCACCCCTTCGAATATCGAAGGTGGCATCGGTGAGGGCCACGGTGCCGTTCGGGTAGGTCTTGGATACCCCCCGGAACGAGACGATGGGGCCTTCGGCCATTTGCGGCGAGTTGCTCATCGGCGCTTACGGACGGACGGCGTCGCGAATGGCGTTGATCGCGGCGGTGTCCATGCCGAAGGCGGTCGGCACGACCACTTCGCCCGAAGCGATCTTCTGCTTGGCGGCGGCGATGGCGGCCTTGGTTTCGGCGGAGGCGAGCTTTTCGTAGTTACCGGTCTCGACGATGCCGACGGCGCCTTCAGCGAGGCCGACGGTTTCGGCCGACCCGAAGGGGAGCTTACCCTCCTTGTAGAGGTCGTAGGCCCGGACGAGGCTGACATCGACGTTCTTCAACACCGAGCTCACCACCTGGCTGGCAATACCAGGGTCGCTTTCAGCGAAGATCGCCTCCTGGTCGGAATCAACGCCGAGCACGAACTTGCCGGTTTCCTTGGCGGCAGCGGCCTGGCCGAGGCCAGCCTGCGAGGCGGCGATGAAGCCGAGCGCCACGCCGGAGCGATATTGGGCGAGCCCCAGTTCCTTGCCCTTGGCCGCATCGGTGAACGAGCCGGCATAGGCAACCGACACCTTGACGTCGGGGGTGACCGACTGGGCGCCGGCGATGTAGCCGACAAGGAAGTCGTTGATGACGGGGATATCCATGCCGCCGAGGAAGCCGAGCGCCGTGCCGGCATCGGCCGGGAGGCCGGACTTCAACAGGCCCGCGGCGAGGATGCCGCCGAGGTAGGAGCCTTCGTTCTGCTTGTACTGCACGGCGTAGACATTGGGGTAGGCGCCGCCTTCGAAGGGCAGGCTCGCATCGAACAGGATGTATTTCTTGTCCGGGTACTGGTCCGCCACGGCGCCCAGGGTTTCCGAGAGCGAGAAGGTGCCGCCGATGATCAGGTCCCAATCCTGCTCGGAAACTTCGAGCAAAGCCGGCTCCCAGCCGGTCGGATCGTCGCCGATCTCGAGCACCTTGGTCTCGACCTCGTCGCCGTACTTCGCCTTGATTTCCTCGATGCCCTTGTTGGCCGAGTCGAAGAAGGACTTGTCGCCGAGGGCGCCGTTGACCAGCAGCAGCACCTTGTCGGCGGCGAGGGCGCCGGCAGCAGTGGCGGCGAGCAGCGCGGTGGCGCTGACCAGCCCGAGGGCAGCGCGGCGCAACGCCACGCGGGTTAGGGATTTGGACATGAAAGACTCCTCCATAGCGATCCGATGAAACTGAACGATCCGGTCGTTTAATCGTGTAAATAGATAAGCGAGGTGCTATAGGGGGAGTCAAGATGGTTTTCGCAGTGGTGTCCTAAGCTATTGGCATCGCAATGAACTTCGTCCACAGATGGCGACAGGGGCGTGGGATCAGATGAGCAGGGGCAGGAGCCCGACCATCAAGGACGTGGCGAAGGTCGCCGGGGTCTCCTCGGCGACGGTGTCCTATGTTCTCAACGATCTCAACAAGGTCACGCCGGAAGTCGATGCGCTGGTGCGGCGGGTAGCGAAGGAACTCGGCTATTCGCGCAACAATGCGGCGCGGGCGCTGAAGACCGGCCGCAACAACATTATCGGCTGTATCCTGCCCACTCTCACCAGCCCGGTGTTCCCGGAAATCGCCCAGGCGGTGCAGCTGCGCGCCGAGGCGCATGGCTATGCGACGCTGGTGATCGATTCCGGCAATGCGCCGATGCGCGAGGAAAAGGTGGTGCGTACCCTCGCCAAGCACGGTGTCGATGGGGCGGTGGCGCTCTTGCACCCCAACTTCAAGCTGGCTGACCCGCCGCTCTTCCCGATCGTGTCGCTCGACGCGAGATTCCCCGGGCTCGACAGCGTGCATGCCGACCACTATGCGGGCGGCCGCCTGATGGCCGAGCACGCCATCGCGCTCGGCCACCGCCGCATCGGCATGCTGTCGGGCTTCCAGGATCTGACCAGCAGCTTCGAGCGTCGCCAGGGCTTCGTCGATGCCGCGGCTGGACGAGTTGAGCTGGTGTGGGAGGTGAACGTCCACCTGGTGCCGCAGCTGCCGCCGGCGGCCGTCGAGGCGATCCGTCGGCGCGAGGTGACGATGATCGCCTGCGTCAACGACCTCGTCGCCATCGCTGCGCTCAGCGTGCTCAAGGACAGCGGCATGAGCGCGCCGAGCGATGTCTCGGTGTTCGGCTTCGATGATATGCAATGGGCGAGCTGGCCGCTGATCGATTTGACCACCATCCGCCAGCCACTGGCCGAACTCGGCAGCCAGGCGACCGACCTGTTGATCTCGCGGCTCGATGACCGGCAGCGGCCGACGGTGGATGTGGTGCTGCCGGTGACGCTGGTCGAGCGCGGTTCGACGGCGCGGGTGGGGCTCCCTCTCCCCTGAGGGGAGAGGGCAAGCGCAGCTTGCGAGCGTTAGCGAGCTAGCGGAGCTCGGGTGAGGGGTTCAGCTTCTCGGCGTGCTGGCTCGTCCAGCATGTGGCACCGCCTCACCCCTCTCCCCAAAGGGGCGAGGGGACGCTGGGGCACGGTCGGTAATCAGCGCGACCAGTCACCCCGACTGCCGCTCCGTCTCCGACAGCGGGCGCTGATGGCGGCGGCGGTAGGCGGACGGCGTGACGCCGACCAGTTTGCGGAACAGGTGGCGGAAGGCGGAGGGTTCGGTGTAGCCGATTTCGGCTGCGATCTCGTCGAACGGCGCGTCGCTGGTTTCCAGCATCTGCTTGGCCTCCTCGATGCGCAGGGTCTGCACGTACTCGATCGGTGACTGGCCGGTGGCGCGCTTGAAGCGGCGGAGGAAGCTCCGCTCGGTGAGGCCGCTCTCGGCGGCCATCGCGGCGACCGGGTTGGGGGTGCGATAGTTGTCGGCGACCCAGACTTGCGCCGCCGTGACCAGCGGGTCCTCATGCTTGCGGCCGACGGTCAGCGCTGCATAGGGGAGTTGGCCGTCGCTGTGCCAATCGAGCAGGAAGAGCTTGGCCAGGCGGCGAGCTTCCTCCTGGCCGGCCAGGCGCCCGACCAGGTAGAGCAGCAGATCGTGCCATGAGGCGAAGCCGCCGGTGGTGATCAGCCGGTGGCCATCGCCCGCCAGCACCAGGACGCGCTCTTTGCGCATGACGATGCCGGGGTGGCGGGCCTTGATCACATCGCAAAACCCCCAATGCGAGGTGGCCTCCTCGCCATCGAGCAAGCCGGTTTCGCTGAGCAGCAAGGTGGCCGAGCACATCGAGGCGACGATTGCCCCTCTTTCGTAGGTCGAACGGATCCAGTCGGCGATCGGCGCGAAGGTGTTGGGGATGGGCTCGTGCGGGCTGAGCGTCAGGTCGGGGATCATGACGATGTCAGGCGCGGGAAAATCGGCGAAGGCGCCATGCGGGGTGATCAGCACGCCGTGATAATCGCGATAGGGCTCGCCATCGAAGGTGACGAGTCGCGGCAGGAACCGCGGCATGCCGCCCGCTTCGCCATGCAGCATCTGCCAATAGGTGCCCACAGTGGCAAGCAGATCCATGGCGATGAAGGTGCCGGCAGTACCCGTGTGTGGCGTCGCCACGACGGCGACGAGCAGGGGCTTTTCGTCGGCGATAGGCATTCGTTTTGTCCGATCTGAACCGTTTTCGTCGGAAACCAACCTATCAGCCAGGCGGCCACACGACTAGACGGCTGGTCCATCGGCGGCACGTCAGCCGCCACAACCTGAAAGACAAGGACCAATTCATGAAAAAGACCATCACCATCGCAGCGCTTGCCGTCACAGCCACGCTGTCGCTGTTCTCGTTCGCCGGCGCCGCCGAGTTCCCCACCGCGGAAGAGACCTACCAGGATGTAGAGGCGACACTCGGCGTGCTGCCCAGCCACGTGAAGGCCTACCCGCCATCGGCGGTGGCCGGCGCCTGGGCGATGACCAAGGGCCTGCTGTTCGATGAGAGCAACGTGCTCGAGCCGAAGGTCAAAGCGCTGATCAACCTCGCCGTCGCGGCGCAGAGTCCGTGCCAGTACTGCATCTGGCTCGAGACCAAGACGGCCAAGGGCAGCGGCGCCACGGACGCCGAGGTCGCCGAGGCCGTGGCTCAGGCAGCCTATGTCCGCCACTGGAGCACCGTGCTCAACGGCATGCAGATCGACTTCGCGACCTTCAAGTCCGAATTCGGCGGCGACTGATCGCGTGGCGCCCGGAGTTGAACCCGGGCGCCAGCTTCACCTCCAGCCATGAGAGAATTCGATGGACATCCTCATCAACGCGGCCAACGTGCTCTACGTGATCGCCTATTTCACCATGGACATGCTGCGCCTGCGCCTCCTCACGGTGACCGCGGCCTGCTGTCTCGCCGTGTATTTCTACAGCCAGCCAACGCCGATGTTGAACGTCGTGGCGTGGAATGTGTTCTTCATTGTGCTTAACCTGGTGCAGGTGGGGCGGTTGGTGCTGGCGAGGCGCACGCCGGCCATCGCTTGAGCCCTTTCGCGCTCGAGGTGGCGACGATAGGCTGTTGGCGTGCACAATCACTATTCCACCGATATCGAAGGCGGCGCGCCGGTGCGGCGACGCTATGCGATCAGCGGCCGGCTGGAGGTGGCGAGCTATCTGACATTCGTCGCCGAGCGGGCCCGCTGGCTCGATATCCGTGGCTGGGTGAGCGCTGACGGCGCGGCGGTGACGCTGGTGGCCGCAGGGCCGGAGGCGCTGGTCGGGGCACTGGAGATGGCCTGCACGCTCGGGCCGCTGGAAGCGCTGGTCGAGACGATCGAAGCGGTGGATGAGGCGGGGCCGGTGGGGAATGGGTTTGAGGTGCGGGGCTGAGGCTTGGTTCACTAGCTTGCAGTCGGCGAAACCTCTCCCGCTAGCGGGGGAGGGGAACCGCGCGAAGCGTGGTGGAGGGGGGAGCCACAAACACCGGCCTTTGCCCATCTGCCCAATGTCAGTGCGTGGGGCACCCCCCTCCACCAGCCTTCGGCTGGTCCCCCTCCCCCGCAAGCGGGAGAGGTGCGCCGACTACTGGCACTAGAAGTAATCCGGCACTCCCGGCATGCCCACAAATCCCGGCAGTTTCCGGACCTGGCGTTGCCACAGGTTGATTGCCGGATAATCCTCGTGGCCGATGCCGGCGTCGTGGCTCAGCGCCACATAGGGGAACGTGGCGATGTCGGCGATGGTCGGGGTCTCGCCGACGATCCATAGTTTTCCTGCCTGGGCGCGGTCGGCGAGGTGGTCGTCGAGGAGGCGGAGGGCGGTGCGGGCCTTGGCCTGCAGCGCGGCGAGATCGCCGGGATAGTTCAGCATGGCGATCATCCGGGCGCCGGAGATCGCCATCAGTTCGCCGCCGGCAAAGCTCAGCCACATCATGGCAGGGCCGAAGCGCTCGTCCCGTGGCAGCCACTGGCCCGAGGTGTCGTATTTGTTGGCGAGGTGGCAGAGGATCGCCTGCGCGTCGCGCAGCACCAGGCCCTCATCCTCGAACACCGGCAGCTGGCCGAGCGGGTTCAGCGCCAGGAAGTCCGGCTGCTTGTGCGCGCGGCCAGGGAAGAAATCCACCGCCTGCGCCTCATAGGCGATGCCGAGCATGCTGAGCAGCAGGCGCACCTTGTAGCAGCTTCCCGAAAGCACGTAGTCGTAGAGCTTAGGCATTGGGCAGATCCGTGCGCGGTTCGGTGCCGAAACGGAGCTGCTTTTCTTTCAGCCAGCGGCGATAGAGCACCGAGCTGAGGTCGGCGCGGGTCGGGGTTTCGCGGCCCGGCTGCAGCGGCAGCAGCGATGGGCGCTGGTTCTCGAGCACGATCTTGTCCTGGACGAAGATCATCTGCTGGAAGGCGCTGAGTTCGGCGTCGGTGCTGGTCGCGTCGATCACCAGCATGAAGGCGTGGGCGACCGACACCGCTTCATCGACGGGCTGCACGAACAGCGCGATGACGTCCCAGCGGTCGGGTGCGGTGGGTGGGGTCTTGTAGAGCATGACGTTGAACGGGCTCACCACCCGGTACATGTACTTGCTGATCTGCCCTTCGTCGGAAGCGGCAGCCGCCTTGGGCTGGTAGAACTCGCATTTGGTGGCCCAAAGCTCATCGACATCGCGGCGCTGTTCGACCTCGTATTTGGCCACCTCCGGATGATCCTCGGAGCCGAGGATATCGGTGTGGACATAGGGGAAGTGGGCGAGATCGAGGAAATTCTCGACCAGCCGCAGGCCGGAGGCGCGGACGCGGACCGGGCCGCAATGGATCCAGCGGCGATCCGACTCGCGGGTTTCGGGCAGCTCGAACAGGTCGCGCTCCGGAGTGCCGAAACTGGTCCACAGGTGCCCGTAATCGGTCCGGACGGTGAGGGCGCGGTCGGCGGCGCGGACCTCGATGCTGTCGGCAAGCCGGCGGACGCTGAGATCTTCACCGAGGAGGCGGGAGTGGACCTCGGCGCCAATGGGGAAATCCTGGAGCGCGCCCAGCGTGTACCATTGGTCGAGCGCGGCCCGGTCGTCGGTGAGGCTCATGCGGCGGCACCCTGTTCGAGGTTCTGGCGCAGGGCCCGCAGATGCGCCGTGGCGGCGGCGATATCGACGTCGGCGCCAGTCGCATGCAGCATGGTCTTTGCGGCATGTGCACGGTGCCAGCCGACCTGCAGGGCGCCGCCGGCGAAGGGCAGGGCGATCAGCGGCTGCGCAGTCGAGCCACCCAGCGCGGCAAGTACCCGTTCCGGCGCCGCTTCGACGGCGAGGCTGACCACCGGGGTCTGCTCGGGCAGCAGCGGTGGTGGGTCCGCACTGTCGCCGTTCATCCACACCATGCCGCCGGTCTCGGCAGCGGCATAGGCATTGGCGCGGATGGTGGGCGGTAAGGTGAGATCCGGGTGGGCCGGGATGCGCAGGCAGTTGGCGCCGGCGCCATATTGCCAGCCGTGGTAGAGGCAGTTCAGCGCGTTGCCGCGCACGAAGCCGAGGCTCAGCCGCATGCCGCGATGCGGGCAGCGATCCTCCCATACATGCGCCATGCCATCCTCGCCGCGCCAGATCATCACTTCACGGTTATCGACGATCACCGCCCGCGTGACTCCGTCAGGCACGTCGCGGCCCAAAGCAATCGGTATCCAGTCAGCCATGGGCGAGACGTCCTTGGTTAGTTATGATCAACGTATTGTATGCAATGCACGTGCACGTGATCAAATTGTAGGCAGTTAGTTCGATCGTGCGGATGCATTAAGCATTCATTGCTCAAGCCCGGCAAGCAGCATTCTCCGGTCATTCCACCCAATGCGCTGGAATCGTTGATGGAATGGCGCCGATCGGGCGCCGCTCCGGCTTGGCACATGGATTGCATTGACCTTCATGGATACCGGCGTCGGGCTCAGAAGGCGGCGCCCAAAGGTGCAATCCAGGGGAAGACGTCATGACACTAACCGCTATCTCACGCCGCAGGTTGCTCAAGGTCGGTGCAGCCGGGCTTGCCGCATCGGCGCTGCCATTTGGGATCGCCCGGGCGCAGACCAATGTCGTGCTGGGCATCGTCTATGTCGGGCCGAAGGATGATTTCGGCTGGAACCAGGCGCATGCCGTATCGGTGGAATCGCTGAAGGCACTGCCCGGCATCACCGTGGTGGAAGAAGAGAATGTGCCCGAGACCGACGCCGTGGCCAAGTCCATGGAGTCGATGATCAACCTCGATGGCGCCAACCTGATCCTCGCCACCTCGTTCGGCTATTACAATCCGTTCGTGGTCGAACTGGCCAAGAAATATCCCGACGTCACCTTCCGGCATGCGGCGCCCTTGTGGAACAAGGACAAAGACCCGGCCAATGCCGGCTCGTACTTCCCCTACCTCAACCAGGCGCACTACGTGAATGGCGTGGCGGCGGGGCTGTCGTCGGGCGGCAAGATCGGGTTCGTGGCGGCCAAGCCCATCCCGTCGGTGCTCAGTAACATCAACTCGGCGCTGCTCGGGGCGCGTTCGGTAAACCCCAATGCCACGGTGCAGGTGATCTTCACCGGCGAGTGGAGCCTGCCGGTGCGCGAGGCGGAGGCCACCAACGCGCTGGTCGATGCCGGCTGCGAGGTGATCACCTGCCACGTCGACAGCCCCAAGGTGGTGATCGAGACCGCCGAGGGCCGCGGCGTGAAGACCGCCGGCCACAATGCCAGCCAGGCGCCGCTGGCGCCCAAGGGCTTCATCACCGGCGCCGAATACAAGTGGGAGACGATCTACAAATCCTATGCCGACGATATCGCCGCCGGCAAAACCCCGCCCAACTTCCTCGTCGGCGGCTACAACAACGACATGCTGCGCAACACGCCCTATGGCGCGGGCGCCACGCCCGAGGCGATCGCCGCGGCCGATGCCGCCATCGCCGCGCTGGTCGGCGGAGCGCCGATCTACAAGGGCACGCTCAAGGACAATGCCGGCAATGTCGTGGTCGACAAGGACTACGACAATTACGACCCGTATCTCGACGGCATGAACTGGCTGCTCGAGGGCGTGCAGGGCTCGATCACTTGAGCCGGCAGTAGCCCATATGTCCCGAAAAAAGGCCCCCTCACCCGGCGCTGCGCGCCGACCTCTCCCCCAAGGGAGAGGTGGTGGGGTGGCGAGATCCTGCCCCGCCGCTACCTCTCCCTTGGGGGAGAGGTCGGATTGCGCCAGCAATCCGGGTGAGGGGGCCTTTCGGAAAGTGCGGAGTGCAACATGACCGCTGAAACCGCCGACAGCACCGCAGCCGCCGCCAATCCTGGCGCCAACCTGCAGGTGCTCCGCTTCGCCGAGTCGATCGCCATTCCCGTCGGCGCACTGGTGGTGTCCGCACTGCTGTTTGCACTGTTCCTCCTCGCCATCGGCAAGGACCCGATCCAGTTCTACCAGCTGATCTGGACCGGCGGGTTCGGCTCGTCGTTCTCGATCCAGAACTCGCTGCAGCGGGCCGCGCCGCTGATCCTCACTGGCCTCGCCTTCGCCATTCCGGCCCGCATCGGGCTCACCATGATCGGCGGGGAGGGGGCGCTGGTGCTGGGTGGATTCACCGCCGCGGCGATCGCCATTCCGCTGGTGTCGAGCGCGGCGCCGGTGCCGCTGACGCTACTGCTGATGGCCGCGACCGGCATGCTGGTCGGCGGGCTGTGGGTGGGGTTCACCGGCTGGCTCAAATACGCGCGCGGGGTCAACGAGACCATCGCCTCGTTGCTGATGAGCTATATCGCCATCGCCATCATGAACTTCTTCGTCGAGGGGGCGCTGCGCGACCCGGCCTCGGCCAACAAACCTTCGACCATGCCGATCGGCGATGCCTATCGGATCGGCTCGATCCCCGGCACCGACGTGCACTGGGGCTTTGCAGCAGGTGTCGTGCTGGCCATCCTGCTCTGGGTGCTGATGAGCCGCACCACCTTCGGCTTCGCGGCAAGGATGACCGGCGGCAACCTCAGGGCGGCGCGGGCGCAGGGCCTGCCGGTGGGCATGCTGATGGTGGTGTGCTGCGCCATTGCCGGAGCCTGTGCCGGGCTTGCCGGCTTCTTCGAAGTGGCGGCGATCCACGGCCAGGCCAATGCCTCGCTGGTGGCGGGCTATGGCTTCACCGGCATTCTCGTCGCCTTCCTTGCCCGGCAGAACCCGCTTGCAGTGATCCCGGTCGCCATCCTGTTCGGCGCGCTGGCGGCGGCCGGCGGGGTGATCCAGCGGCGCATGGGCATGCCCGACGCCACCATCCTCGTGCTGCAGGGGATCATGTTCGTGGTGCTGCTGGTGTCTGAAACCTTCTACGGCCGGTTCAAGCTGTTCCAGCCCAAGGCGAGCGGGGAGCGCATCTGATGGACAATGCATTGCTCACCGTGCTGATTGCCATGCTCGGCGGCGCCATAAGGGTGTCGACCCCCTTCATGTTCGTGGCTTTGGGCGAAACGCTCACCGAGAAATCGGGCCGCATCAACCTGGGGCTCGAGGGCAACCTGGTGCTCGGCGCCATGGTCGCCTATGCGGTGAGTTACCTCACCGGCAATGCCTGGCTCGGCGTCTTGGCCGCCGGCGGTTCGGGGCTCTTTCTCGGCGCGCTGCACGGCTATATCTGCAAGCTGCCGCGGGTCAACGACATTGCCGTCGGCATTGCCATGATGAGCTTTGGCACGGGTATCGCCTTCTTTTTCGGCAAGCCGTTCATCCAGCCGACAGCGCCGCGGCTCGATGCCATCGCGCTCGGCGACTGGACCGGCAACCCGGCCTTGGCCCAGGCGCTGCAGGTCAACCCGCTGTTCTTCGTCGGCATTGCGCTCGCCATCTTCATGTTCTGGGCGTTCAGGAACACCCGCTGGGGGCTGATCGTCAGGATGACCGGCGACAGCGCCGCCTCGGCCAAGGCGATGGGCGTATCGGTCGACCTGGTGCGCTTCCTCGCCACCGCGGCGGGGGGTTTCCTCGCCGGCATCGGCGGGGCGTTCCTGTCGCTCTACTATCCGGGCAGCTGGAACCAGGGGCTGAGCTCAGGGCAGGGGCTGATGGCCGTGGCGCTGGTGATCTTTGCGCGCAGGGATCCGATCAAGTGCATCTGGGCGGCGCTGCTGTTCGGAGCCGCGGGGGCGATAGGCCCGTCGCTGCAGTCGATCGGCATTTCCCAGGGCTACTACTTCTTCAACGCCGCCCCCTACATCCTGACGTTGATCATCATGATCATCTCAGCCGGCTCCAGGAGTTCGGCCCGCGATGTGCCGGGCGAACTGTCGATCACCAAATAGGAGCGTTCCGATGAGTGAAACCTTGTCATGAGTGGTCTGGGCGGTCTCAACAAATCCGACAATGGGGTGGTGATCGGGCTGGTGCAGCTGCAACTGCCGGTGGTGGTGACGCCGGCCGACCTCGAGCGGCAGACGGCCCGTATCGTCGAAATGGTCGGCAAGGCGCGACGGAACCTCGGGACCATGGACCTCGTGGTATTCCCCGAATACGCGCTGCACGGGCTGTCGATGGATACCAACCCGGCGATCATGTGTTCGCTGGATGGGCCGGAGGTCGCGGCGTTCAAGGCGGCCTGCCGGGCCAACGCCATCTGGGGCTGCTTTTCCATCATGGAGCTCAATCCGGGCGGCAACCCCTACAATTCCGGCCTGATCATCGACGACCAGGGCGAGCTCAGGCTCTACTATCGCAAGCTCCACCCATGGGTGCCGGTAGAACCGTGGGAGCCGGGCGATCTCGGCATCCCGGTGATCGACGGGCCCAGAGGCTGCAAGCTGAGCCTGATCATCTGCCATGACGGGATGTTCCCCGAGATGGCGCGCGAGGCGGCCTACAAGGGCGCCGAGATCATGCTGCGCACCGCCGGCTACACCGCTCCGATCCGGCAGGCCTGGCGCTTCACCAACCAGGCGAACAGCTTTCACAACCTGATGGTGACGGCCAATGTCTGCATGTGCGGCTCGGACGGCACGTTCGACTCGATGGGCGAGGCGATGATCGTCGATTTCGACGGCAGCATTGTCGCCGAGGGCACGACCGGCCGGGCCGACGAGATCATCACCGCCGAGGTGCGCCCTGACCTGGTGCGCGAGGCACGGGCCAACTGGGGCGTCGAAAACAACATCTACCAGCTCGGCCACCGCGGCTTCACGGCCGTCGACGGTGGCGCGCAGGATTGCCCCTACACCTTCATGCGCGATCTCGTCGCCGGGCAGTACCGGCTGCCCTGGGAGGCGAGCGTGAAGGTCACTGACGGGACGCCCTCGGGCTTTGCCAAGCCGACCCGCCGTTATGGCGAAACCTTCCAGGAGGCTGCCGAATGAGCCTTGCCGATGAACGGATCGATGCTGCTGCCGTGCCCGGTGGCAGGACCATCGCCTCGACGCCCTATCCCTGGCCCTATGATGGCGACCTCCGGCCCGACAATACCGTGCTCATCGCCATCGACATGCAGACCGATTTCTGCGGGCCGGGCGGCTATGTCGACTCGATGGGCTACGACATTTCTCTGACCCGTGCGCCGATCGTGCCGTTGCAGAAGCTGTTCGCGGCGTTCCGCGGCAAGGGCTATCCGATCATCCATACCCGCGAGGGCCACAAGCCGGACCTCTCGGACCTGCCGGCCAACAAGCGCTGGCGCTCGCAGCGGATCGGCGCCGGCATCGGCGACCAGGGGCCGCAAGGGCGCATCCTGGTGCGGGGCGAGCCTGGCTGGGAGATCATCCCGGAACTGGCGCCGGAGCCGGGCGAGGCGATCATCGACAAACCGGGGAAGGGTTCGTTCGCCTCCACCGACCTCGAACTGATCCTTCGGCTCAAGGGCATCCGCAACATCGTCCTCACCGGCATCACCACCGATGTTTGCGTCCACACCACGATGCGCGAGGCCAACGATCGCGGCTTCGAATGCGTGCTGCTGGAAGATTGCTGCGCCGCCACCAAGCATGACAACCACCTCGCTGCCATCGACATGATCAAGATGCAGGGCGGGGTGTTCGGCGCCGTCTCGACCTCCGAAGCGCTGATGGAGGTGCTGTGATGGCCGCTCGCGCGCCCTCGCTCGAAGCCATCGGCATGACCAAGGTGTTCGGGCCGCTGGTGGCGCTCGACGATGTATCGATCAAGGTCGAAGCCGGCTCGTTCCATGCGCTGCTCGGCGAGAACGGGGCCGGCAAGTCGACGCTGGTCAAGTGCATCATGGGCTTTTACAGCGCCGACAAAGGGCAGGTTAAGCTCGACGGGAAGGAGGTTTCGATCCGTTCGCCCCGGGATGCGCGGGCCAACGGCATCGGCATGGTCTACCAGCAGTTTACCCTGGTGCCGTGCCTGACGGGCGCGGAAAACCTCGTGATCTCGCGGGCCGATACGCCACAGCTCATCGACTGGGCGAAAGAGAAGAAGCACCTCGACGCCTTCATGCAGCAGATGCCGTTCCGGGTGCCGATGGATACCCAGGTGTCGTCGCTGTCGGCCGGCGAAAAACAGAAGCTCGAAATCCTGAAGCTGCTCTATCTCGACCAGCGCTTCATGATCCTCGACGAACCCACCTCGGTGCTGACGCCGGGCGAGGCCGACGAGATGCTGGGGCTGCTCGGCGGGATGGCGGAGCGCAAGGAGATCACCGTGCTGATGATCTCGCACAAATTCCGCGAGGTGAAAGCCTTTTGCGATCATTTCACCGTGCTCAGGCGCGGCCGCTTCACCGGGGCGGGCGACGCCAAGACGGCGAGCGTACCCGAAATGAGCGCCATGATGATCGGCGACACGGCAATCCGGGAGCGCGCCGCGCGCCGGGCGCACGCCGAAGGCCCGGATCGGCTGGAACTGGCGGGGCTGTTCGCCGAGGACAATGACGGGCTGCCGGCGATAAAATCGGTCAACCTCAAGGTGAAAGCGGGCGAGATCGTCGGCATTGCCGGGGTATCGGGCAACGGTCAATCGGCTTTGGTCGAAGCGCTGAGCGGGCAGCGGCCGCTGTCTGATGGCGGCATCTACATCAATGGCGAGTTCTTCCGGCCCAAACGTGGCTCGTTCGACCGCTACAAGGTTTTCGGCCTGCCCGAGGAACCGCTGAAGAACGCCACCGTGCCGCGGATGAGCGTTGCCGAGAACCTGGCGTTCCGCTCGTTCGACAAGCCGCCGGTGGCGAAACTCGGCTGGTGGATGTCGCCGGGGCCGATGCGCGAGAAGGCCAAGGAACTGATCGCCAAGTATCGGGTGAAGACCCAGGGGCCGGACGCGCCGATCGAGACGCTCTCGGGCGGCAATGTGCAGCGGGCGGTGCTGGCGCGCGAACTCAGCGGCGATGTCGACGTGCTGATCGTCGCCAACCCTTGCTTCGGGCTGGATTTCGCCTCGGTGGCCGATATCCGCAGCCAGATCATGGAGCAGCGCAACCGCGGCGCGGCGGTGCTGCTGGTGAGCGAGGACCTCGACGAGATCCTGGAACTGGCCGACCGGGTGGCGGTGATGTCGGGCGGCACGATCAACTACGTGGCCCGCATCGAGGACACCGACCGCAACACCATCGGACAACACATGGCAGGACACTGAGATGGACGCTGCGACCGCGACAGGGCAGACGAAACCCCATTGGGGCACAGGCTGGCGGTGGGCAGCGCCGGGTGAGGGGGCTCCCCGCGGCAGGGCGAAGGGCCCCCTCACCAGATTGTTTGGCGGGATCGGGTTTGGGGTCGGCAGTCGGCAATCGGCAATCGGCAATCGGAGGTTGGAGGCGAATGCCTCAATGCCTGCTTCCCATTGGCTACTGCCGACTGCCTACTGCCGATTGCCGACTGCGGAGGTCGCCGCAGGCGGGGAACCCGCCGACTACCTCGTCCTCCACATCCCCTGCCGCGGCTCCTTCGTCATGGATGTCCGCCGATGATCTCCGTCCCCTCCCGCCCCTACCCATACCCGCTCGACCCCGCGCACACCGCGCTGGTGGTCATCGACATGCAGCGCGATTTCATCGAGCGCGGCGGGTTCGGGGATTCGCTCGGCAATGATGTGGCTCGGCTCGAGGCGATCATCCCGACCACGGCGGCGCTCATCGCGCTGTTCCGGGCGCAGGGCTGGCCGGTGATCCATACGCGCGAGGCGCACCAGCCCGACCTCAGCGACTGTCCGCCGGCCAAGATCCGGCGCGGCAACCCGAGCCTCAAGATCGGCGAGGCCGGCGCCATGGGGCGGCTGCTGATACGGGGCGAGCCGGGCAACCAGATCGTCGATGCGCTGGCTCCGATCGATGGCGAAATCGTCGTCGACAAACCGGGCAAGGGGATGTTCTGGGCCACGGGGCTGCATGGGCAGTTGCAGGGGCTGGGAATTAGCCATCTGGTGTTTGCGGGGGTTACCACCGAGGTGTGCGTCCAGACCTCGATGCGCGAGGCCAATGACCGCGGCTACGAATGCCTGCTGATCGAGGATGCGACGGAGAGCTACTTTGCCGAGTTCAAGGCGGCGACCCTCAAGATGATTGCGGCACAGGGCGGCATTGTCGGCTGGGTGACACCGTTTGCGACGCTGGAAGCGGCGGTGCTGGCATGATGGTCAACGATCCCTCGGTGGTCGCCGAAGTGGCAGCGGTGTTCGCACGCTACGAGGCAGCTTTGGTCGCCAATGACCTGGCGGTGCTGGACGAGCTGTTTCTCGATAGCGAGCTGACCATCCGTTACGGCATTGCTGAAAACCTCTATGGCAGCGCGGCGATCCGCGAGTTCCGGCGGCTGCGACCGTTGGCGGGGCCGGGCCGGCACCTGGTCCAGACGGTGATTACCAGCTACGGCAGCGACACCGCCGTGGTCTCGACGCTGTTTCACAATGACAGCGCGCCGGGCAAGGTCGGGCGGCAGATGCAGACGTGGATACGGATGCCGGATGGCTGGCGCGTCGCCGCGGCGCATGTCAGCGTCATCGACGACTAAAGCGCTTTCAAGGAAAGCGCGAGGACTAGAGGGGACTATGCTGAAACGCACCTCCGGCGAGGAGATTCGCCGAGTGCTGGCCAGCCGCATCATAGCCGGCGAGCTCGAACCGGGCACGCCGCTCGATGAGACGTTGCTGGCCGGCGAGTTCGCGGTGTCACGCACCCCGGTACGCGAGGCGCTGCGGCTGCTGGCGGCCAGCGGGCTGGTGGATCAGAAGCCGCATGCCCGCGCCCTCGTGGCGAAGCCGGCGCCGGATGAACTCGCCGGGATGTTCGAGGTGATGGGCTATCTCGAAGCGCTGTGCGCCGGGCTCTGCGCCCAGATGATGACGGCGGCCGAGCGCGAGGCGCTCGATGCCCAGCATGCCGAAATGGCCGGCATCGTGCGAGCGGGCGACGCCACCGGTTATGCCGAGGCGAACGATGCGTTCCACACGGCGATCTACGAGGGGGCGCATAACGGCTATCTCAGCGAGATCACCATCTCGACCCGGCAGCGGCTGCAGCCGTTCCGGCGCGCCCAGTTCGCCGCCCGTGGTCGTCTCCAGCAATCGCATGCCGAGCACGGGTTGATCGTCGAAGCGATATTGCGCGGCGACCGCGGTGAAGCGGAAGCGGCGATGCGCCGGCACATCGCGATTGTCGGCGATGCCTATGGGCGGCTGGCGCAGGGGTAGTGGGGCGGGGATCGCCCATAAACAGCCACTGGGCTCTCCGTGGTCCTCCACCGTGAAACGGGGGAGGGGGACCAGCGAAGCTGGTGGAGGGGGCGGCCACACACACCGGCGCATCCTGCCGCCCCCTCCACCGCCTCCGGCGGTCCCCCTCCCCCGCTGCGCGGTGGAGGACCACTGAGAAGCCGGTGATCGCTAAGCCAGCACCTTCGCTGCGAGAAACTTCCGCCAGCCACCGAATTCCGAGATGTCCCGCGCATTCCCGACCGCCTCGGCTTCCACGAGGAAGCCCTTGGCCGTGGTGCCATCGGCAAACCGCAGCGTGCCCACGCCAAGCGGCGCGGGGATCTTTGCGACGAACGCGCCGAACCCCGCGGCGTCGAGCGACCACACTTCGGTAGCGATCGCTGCCCCCGTGCCATCGCCAACGCGCAGCAGGCCGGGTTTGGGCGGGACGGTGCCGGGGAGGGCGAAGAGGCGATAGTCGCGGGTCGTATCGGCCTCGCGCACGAAGCTGCCACCGAGGGCGGTCAGCTCGCCATTGAGCGGCAGGCCGGAGAGGTGGGCGCCGACCACGGCGATCTCGATGCGCTCTGCTGCAGCTCGCAACGGCGTGCTCAACACCTCCCCCGTCAGCGCGGCGCCGATACCGGCGAGGTAGCCGTCGCTGTTGGCCTTGCCGATCAGCGTCAGGCTGCCGCGCAAGCCGTCGGAGCGAGTGCCGGTGGGCACCGACAGCGCCGCGAGATCGAGCAGGTTGACGAAGTTGGTATAGCTGCCGAGGTTGGAGTTGAGGGTGATCGGGTCGGCGGCGAGTTCCGCCACGGTATAGGCGCGCGGCACGGTCGGAACGGCGAGACAATCGAGGCTGGAGAGCAGGGGCGCCACGTCGCGCTTCAGGTCCATCAGCCGGTAGGTGGCCTCGAAGGCGGAGACGGCGGTGAGGCCGCGGGCGCCTTCGATGATCCTGCGGGTCACCGGATGGAAGGAGCCCGGGCTGGCTTCCAGCAGGGTCCTGGTGGCGGCGTAGCGCTCGGCCACCCAGGGGCCTTCGTAGAGCAGCCGGGCGACGGCGTGCAGCGGCTCGAAATCGACCTCGACGATCTCGGCGCCGAGCGCCTCGAGACGCTGGAGATCCTCGGCATAGGAGGCTTCGGCAGCGGTATCACCGAAGAACTTGCGCTGCGCGTCAAGCGGCACGCCGACCCGCAGGCGCGGCGGCATCGCCGACAGCGTGGGCGCCGGCAGTTGCCGCGAATAGGCATCGGCGGCGTCAAAGGCTGCGGCGACCGTGCTGACGCGGAAGGCAGTATCGACATCGCCGGCAAAAACCGAGATGGTGTCGAGCGTGCGGCAGGCCGGCACCATGCCCGAGGCCGAGAACAGGCCGAGGCTGGGCTTCAGCCCGACAATGCCGTTCATCCCCGCCGGGATGCGGCCCGAACCGGCGGTATCGGTGCCGAGCGCGAAATCGACGATGCCGGCGGCTACGGCGACGGCCGAGCCGGAGCTCGAGCCGCCCGGCACCAGGTCGGCGCGCTGCACATTGCGCGGCACGCCATAGGGTGAGCGTACGCCGACGAGGCCGGTGGCGAACTGATCGAGATTGGTCTTGCCCAGGACGATAGCGCCGGCCGCTTCGAGGCGCGCCACGACGAAGGCCGAGCGCTCCGGCGTATAGGCGAAATCGGGGCAGGCGGCGGTGGTCGGGAGGCCGGCCGCATCGATATTGTCTTTGACGGCGAAGATCAGTCCGTAGAGCGGCTTGTCTGTCGGGCCGGCGGCTTCAAGCGCCGCGGCTTCGTCCAGCAGCGCCACTTCGGATTTGAGGCTGATGAAGGTGGCGGGGTCGTCGTAGGCTTTGAGCGCCGCGAGGGCCTGGCGTACGGCGGTGACGGGAGAAATCTGCAAGGCTCGGCCCTCTGTGGTGGTCGAGCTGATTATGCACAGACTCGCTCGGTGGCCTATCGAGATGTGTGCATTGAGGGTCGATATGCAGAAAAATTGTGCAAGTGTGGTGTTGGTGTAGGAAGTGATGAGGGAGTGGGCAGGTGGGGAGGACACGCCGGCGGTGCCGCAACGCCCCCTCGCCCCTCTGGGGAGAGGGCGGGGGTGAGGGGCGCCAAGCGCTCAGATCTTGCATCAGGATGGCTTGATGCAGCTGCTCATCTGGTGTGCTTGGCGCCCCTCACCCTGACCCTCTCCCCAGAGGGGCGAGGGGACGACGGGGCGCCGCCGGATGCGTAAACCGCTAGTCCGCGAACCTGCTGACCGATACACCCCTCGTCCCACTCGGCACGCTCACCATGGCGCCGCAGAGCGGCCATTTCGCCAGATCCTCCGCCGAGACCCCCGCACTGAGGCTGGGGACATAGAGGGTGCTGAGGTCGGGGCCGCCGAAGCAGGGCATGGTGGGGCGGTAGTTCGGCAGGTCGACCGTGCGCAGGAGCTTGCCCTCGGGGGAGAAGCAGTTGAGACGGCTGGCGGAGGCGCCGCCGGACCAGTAATTGCCGTCCATATCGCAGGCGCCGCCATCGGGGCGGCCGGTCAATTCGTCGAGGTCGAGCCAGCGGCGGCGGTTGGTCGCCGCGCCGGTCGCAGGGTCGAAATCGTAGATGTCGACCCAGATGCCGCGGGAGTCCGAGTGGTACATGCGGGTGCCCGAGGGGTTCCAGGCGAGGCCGTTGGAAATGCGGAAATTCTCGGTGATCGCCTTGAGGCCGCCATCGGGGGCGACGCGGTAGAGCACGCCGGCCGGATCGGCGGCGCCGCTCGCATCCATCGAGCCGACCCAGAAGGCGCCGTCGGGGCCGACCTTGCCGTCGTTGAGCCGCATCTCAGGCTTCTTGTGGGTGACCGATGCCAGCAATTCGCGGCTGCCGTCGCGCGGATCGAACAGGATCACCGTGCTTTTGAGCGCCACCACCAGCCTGCCGGAGCGGCAGAGGCCAAGGGCGCCGACCGGCTCGCCCATCTCCCAGTGTTGCCGCGCGCCGCTAGCGGGGTCGAGGCGGTAGATGAGGCCGGGGGTGATATCGACCCACCAGAGCAGGTTCGCCCGTTCGTCCCAGACCGGGCTCTCGCCGATGTCGCAGCGATCGGCATCGACGACGGTGATGATGGGTGCAGTCATCTCAGGAATCTATCATACTGGTTTGCCAAAGTCATAGTACAGGAGGGGATGACATGTATGTAGGCACGCAGCTCGGCGGCGATCAGTTCGCCAAGGTGGGCGACCGCTATCTCAGGCAACTGGCGCAGCTCGGGGTCAAGCATGTGTGCATCGACCCGGTCGGCGACCCCTGGCAGTGGGATCGCGATATCCTGATGCGGCATGCCGAGCATGTCGCGAGCTTCGGCCTCGTCCTCGACATGGTGCAGTTGCCGCTGCCCTCCTCGGGCATCGAGCGCAACCACCAGGCGCCGGGGATCGTGCTCGGCAGGCCGGGCGAGCGCGACCGCGAGATCGATGGCATCTGCCGGATCATCGAGGCCCTGGCGGAAGCCGGCATCGGCGCCGCCAAGTACAATTTCAACGTGCTGGGCATTCCGCGCACGGTGTCGGAAACCGGCCGCGGCGGGCAGAAGCTCTCGACCTGGCGCGCCAACGAGGCGACCGATGGCGAGACGCTGACCATTGCCGGCAAGGTGAGCTCCGAAGAATTCTGGGGCCGCATCGAGTATTTCCTCGAGCGCGTCGTGCCGGTGGCCACGGCCAGCAAGGTGCGGCTCGCCTGCCACCCGCATGACCCGATGACCCCGCCGGGCTATCGCGGTTTCGAAAGCCGGGTGCTGTCGAGCGTCGAGGGGCTGATGCGGTTCGTGCAGACCTGCGAGAGCCCGTATCACGGCCTCAATTTCTGCCAGGGCACGGTGGCCGAGGGGATGGAGAACCCGCGGGCCGAGATCGGCGAGGTGATCCGCTGGTTCGGCAGCCGCAAGAAGATCTTCAACGTGCACTTCCGCAACATCAAGGGCGGCCGCTACTCGTTCACCGAGGAGTTCCCCGACAATGGCGACATGGACATGCCGGCGGCGCTGAAGATCTACCACGAGGTCGGCTATGACGGCATGATCATGCCCGACCATGTGCCGCATATCGATGCCGACAACTCGATGGAAACCGCCTTCGCCTTCTGCTTCGGCTATATCATCGCGCTGTTCCAGGCCAATGGCTGGGATCCGTACGGCGCCTGATGAGGAAGGCACCCGGGCGCTCCGGGCTGCGCTGAAGTGGTAGAAGTGTGATGCCGAAGACTCTGCTCACCGGCGCCTCCGGGCGGCTCGGCAGCCATCTGCGCGCTGCGTTCGCACGGGCGGGCCGGCCATTGCTGGCGACTGACCTCGTATCCCCCGCCGACGCTGGCGAGGTGGTGCTGGCCGACCTTGCCGACCGCGTGGCGGTGGACGCGTTGATGCGCGACGACGTCGAGGCGGTGGTGCATTTCGGCGGCATGGCCAACGAGGCAGCGTGGCAGACCATTCTCGATGCCAATATCGCCGGCACCTACAATGTGTTCGAGGCGGCGCGGCAGGCCGGGGTGAAGCGGGTGATCTACGCCTCATCCTACCATGTGCTGGGGATGCATCCGGTGAGTGTGGCGCCACTCGACCGGCATGCCGAGGTGCGACCGGATTCGCTCTATGCGGTGAGCAAGCTGTTCGGCGAAAACCTCAGCCGGCTCTACCACGACAAGTTCGGCATCGCGTGCCTGAACATGAGGATCTGCGCGGCGAACAACCCGGGCTCGCAGCGCGACCTGAAGCTCTGGTGCCACCCTGATGATCTCGCCGGGCTGGTGTTTGCCGGGCTCGATGCACCGGAGCTGGGCTATCGGACGGTGTTCGCGATCTCGGACAATGCGGGGGCGTGGTACGTCAACGACCCGGACCAGACGCTGGGGTGGAAGCCGGAGCATTCATCGGCGGAGTTGCCGGCGCCAGCAGGGGGATGGCCGCTGCCGGAGCCGAAGATGGCGGGGCTACAGGGCGGTGGGTTCGCGGTGCGCGGGCATTTTGAGGATTGAGGGTGGGCTTGCGCTGGCGTCTCCATCGCTTCTCCCCTCAGGGGAGAAGGTGGCGCGTAGCGCCGGATGAGGGGTGAAGCGGCGCCATACGCGCTCGCTGAGAAGCTGAACCCCTCACCCAGCTACGGTACGTCGCTTCGCTCCTACCTGCGCTACCCTCTCCCCTCAGGGGCGAGGGGACGGGTGTGGCGCCGGCCGTGATATCCGCCTGACTGCACGCCTCGGTTCCTTTACCCCCTCACCGGCCCGCCCACTTCTTTCACCATCTCCACCAGCCGCTTGAACACATTGCCGCTCTGGCGGATGCCGTCGTGTTCGTATTCGTTGGTGACCCAGTGCTGGAGATTGCCGACTTCGGCGGCCGTCTCGAGCGACAGGCCGGCGTCGACATAGAGATCGTCATAGTAGACCACGGCGCTCACCGGCACCTCGTTCTGCGCGAGGCGAGCGGGATCATAGAGCGCCGAATAGGTTTCGCGCGCTGCCAGAGCATCGACGCCCGATCTGAACGGGCGGAGCGAGCGGATGTCCTCGAACATCCAGGGGTACATCATCTCGCCGGTGAACAGCAGCGGGCGGGCTGCAGGGTCGAACTCGGGATGCAGAGCGCGCACCCGCTCGGCCGCCCAGTTGGTGGCGCCGGCCAGGTGGCCATAGATGCTCTCCTGCAGCGCCGCGAAGAGCGGGCCGGTGTCGTAGCTGGTGAGGCTCATGACGCTGAACAGGAAATGGTCGGACAGCCGGCCGGGGGCGGAGAAGGCCTCGTCGATCAGCCAGTGGACGTTCTCGTGGCCCGGCGCCATGCCCAGGTCGATGCCGATGGTTTGCAGCCGCTTGACGGTCAGCCGGTCGCCATCGGGCAGGCGCACGTCATTGCCGGCGAGGTGGTCCGCAATGGCGGCGACGCGGGCGACGTCGTCGGGGTAGCGCTTGTAGTAGAGCCGGGTCTTTGCCGCGGCGCGCGGATAGGTGCGGCGGTAGACCTCGTCGGCCGAGGGACGGAGGCTGGCGAGGCCACCGGCGACGTAGCAGGCGGCGAGCGCTTCGGGGTAGCGCGACAGATAGGTGAGGGTGAGGAAGCCGCCATAGCTCTGGCCGAGCGATTCCCAGCGCTTGCCGGCGAACAGGGTTTTGCGGGCGTGCTCGAAATCGTCGACGATCGAGTCGGCGCGGAAGTGACTGAGGTAGTCGGCGGCGGCCTCGGCATCGGCGAACTGCGCCATGGTGGCGGCTTCGATGCGGGTGGAGCGGCCGGTGCCGCGCTGGTCGGGCAGGATGACGCGATGCGTCTTCAGCGCCTCGGCCAGCCAGGACGGGCTGCCCTTGGTCGGGCGCGGTGACTTGCCGCCCGGGCCACCCTGCAGGAACACCAGGAGCGGCAGGTCGTCATGGCGTTTTGTCGGGTCGACCACTTCGCGCAGGAACAGCTCGATGGTCTGGCCCTCGGGCTTGGTCCAGTCGAGCGGCACCGGCAGCAGGTGATCGCGGATCAGCATGCCGGGGATGGTGTATTCGGCGACGGGCATTCTCAAAAAATCCTTCACATCCTCTGGCCGTTTTCACCGGCGATCCAACACGCTCGATGTCATCCCTGCGAAAGCAGGGACCCAACTATCCACCGGCGCGGGCTGCGCAATGGGTCCCTGCTTTCGCAGGGATGACAGCCGGTGGGTGGGCGGCGTTGTGCCCAATTATCTGTCAGTGTTGCCACTCACCGCACCCTGGGATCGAGCAGCACGTAGGCGATGTCGACGATGATGTTGGCGACGACGATGAACAGGCCGCCGAGCAGCACCACGCCTATGATAATGGGGCGATCCTGGTTGGCCACCGCCTGCACCGCGAGGGCGCCGACGCCTTGCAGGCCATAGACCTGTTCGATGACGATGGCGCCGCCGAGCAGCAGCGCGATATCGGCGCCGAGCTGGGTGGCGAGCGGGGTGAGGGTGGCGCGCATGCCGTGCTTCCACACCACCTTTCGCTCACTCAGCCCCTTGGCGCGGGCGGTGCGGATGTAATCCTCGCCCATCACTTCGAGCATCTGGCCGCGGGTCAGCCGCGCATAAACCGCGGCGGTGGTGAGCGCCAGCGTGGTCCAGGGCAGGATCAGGTGCCAGGCCCAGATCGCCGGATTGGGCAGGAACGGTTTGAAGCCACCGGCCGGGAACAGCATGAAGCCCGACTGCCGGGGCAGGAAATAGAACAGGTAGAGCGACATCATGCCGAGGACGAATGTCGGAAAGCTGAGGCCGATGAGGATGAAGCCCTGTCCGAGCCGGTCGCGCACTCCGCCGGGATGGCGGGCCGACATGATGCCGATGGGGATGCCGACGGCGAGCCAGACCAGCACGCCGCCGACCACCAGCGACAGGGTGGCAGGCAGGCGGTTGAAGATCAGCTTCGCCACCGGCTGCTGGTTGCGGTAGGAAAAGCCGAGGTCGCCGGTCACTGCCTTCCCCAGAAAGCTCAGATATTGCTCGTGGATCGGCCGGTCGAGGCCGAGATTGGTGCGGATCTGGATCAGCTGCGTCTCGGTCGCCTTGTCGCCCGCCACCATGCGGGCCGGATCGCCCGGGGCGACGAAGAACAGGAAGAACACGAACATGCTGAGGGTGAGGAGGATCAGCGCGCCGAACATCACCCGGCCGAGGAGATAGCGGATCATTTGGCCTTCCTCCGCACCGGGCGGCCGCGCGGATCGAGTGCGTCGCGGAGGCCATCGCCGAGGATGTTGAAGGCGAGCGTCGTGAACAGCAGGGCGAGGCCGGGGATCAGCACCAGCCAGGCGGCAACGAGGTAGAGCGAGTTGCCGGCGGCGTCGGCCAGCATGCCGCCCCAGCTCGGGGCCGGCGGCACGATGCCCATGCCGAGAAAGCTCAGCGTCGCCTCGAAGACGATGGAGCCGGGGATCATCATGGTGGTGTAGACGATGATCGGCACGCTGAGATTGGGCAGGATGTCGATGAACATGATCGAAAGCGGCCCGGCGCCGAGCGAGCGGCTGGCTTCGACGAATTCCTGCCGGCGCAGCGACATCACCTGGCCGCGGATGACCCGGCCCATGGTGGTCCAGCTGAAGAAGACGATGACGCCGATGCTGAGCGACAGGCTGGGGCCGAACACCGAGACCAGCGCCAGGGCGCAGAGCAGGAACGGCACGCTCATCACCAGGTCCATGGCGCGGCTCAGCACCGTATCGACCCAGCCGCCGAAATAGCCGGCGACCATGCCGACGGTGATGCCGATAAACGCCGCGACCACGGCGGCAAGAACGCCGACGGTGAGCGAGACCTGCGCGCCATAGGCGAGGCGTACCAGCACGTCGCGGCCGAGGTGATCGGTGCCGAACAGGAACTCGGCGTTGGGCGCCACCGGCAGGCCCATCGGCGAAAGGCCGGTATCGCGATATTGCTCGATGGCGGAATGGCCGGTCAGGGCCGAGATCCACGGTGCCGAAAGAGCGAACAGCAGCACGAAGACTATGAACAGCAGAGCGGCGATGATGGCCGGGTCGCGCCCGAGCCGGCGCAGCGTCAGCGCCAGCGAGCCGCGCTGCACCACCGCGGTGGAGACGTCGGTGCTCATGCGGCCTCCGGTACATGCGAAGCAACGAGGGTTCGCCCGCTCGCCGCGTGGCGGGGCGGGGGGCTGACGGAGGCCGCGAGCAGGGTGCGCGTATAGGGATGCTGGGGCGCGCGGTAGAGCGTTTCGGCATCGGCCAGTTCGACGATCTGGCCGGCCTGCATCACGGCGATGCGGTCGCAGACATGCCGAACCACGGCGAGATCGTGCGAGATGAAGAGATAGGTGAGGTCGAGGTCGCGCTGCAGCGATCGCATCAGGTTCAGCACCTGCGCCTGGATCGAGACATCGAGGGCGGACACCGGCTCGTCAAAGATGATCAGCGAGGGGTTGAGCGCCAGAGCGCGGGCGATGCCGATGCGCTGGCGCTGGCCGCCGGAGAATTCGGAGGGGAAGCGGTTGTAGTGCTCGGGGTTGAGGCCGACGAGTTCCATCAGCCGCTGCACTTCGCGCTTCCGCTCGGTCCCCGAGGCGAGGCCGTGGATGCGGTAGGGGTCGCCGATAATGGCGCCGACGCGCCGGCGCGGGTTCAAGGCGCCGAAGGGGTTCTGGAACACCAGTTGCACCTCGCGCCGCATCGCCTGCCAGGCGCTGGCATCGAGGCTGCCGAGGTCGCGGCCGAGCAGCGCCACCTTGCCATGGGTCATCGGGATCAGGCCGGCGAGCACGCGGGCGAAGGTGGATTTGCCGCAGCCGCTTTCGCCAACGAGGCCCAGCGTTTCGCCGCGGCGCAGTTCGAGATCGATGCCCTTCAGCACTTCGAAGCCGGCGCCGGGGTTGAACAGGCTGCCGCCACCATAGGTCAGGCGGACGCCTTCGGCTTTGACGACGATCTCGTCGATGGCCGGGGCTTTGGCGGTGCCCGAGACCCTGGCGGCGGCATCGCCGGGTGGGCCCTCCAGCCAGCAGAGCGACTGCAAGCCGTCGCTGAACACCCGCAGCGGCGGCGCCTCGGCGGTGCAGCGCGGCAGGGCGCTGGCGCAACGCGGCGCGAACACGCAACCGACCGGGGTATCGAGCAGGCTCGGTGGCCGGCCGGGGATCGGCACCAGCTCGGCGCCGGCCTCGTAATTGGCCGGCGAGGAGGCGAGCAGCCCCGCAGTGTAGGGGTGGGCCGGGGCAGCAAAGAGCGGGGCGCTCGGCCCCAGCTCCATGCGGCGGCCGGCATACATCACCATCACATGGTCGGCGATGCTGGAGAGCAGGCCCAGATCGTGGGTGATCATCACCACGGTGGTGCCGCGCTCCCGCCGCATCTCGTCGAGCAGCGCGACGATCTGCGCCTGCACCGTGACGTCGAGCGCGGTGGTGGGTTCGTCCGCGATGACCAGCGGCGGGTTGAGCACCAGCGCCATGGCGATCATCACCCGCTGCCGCATGCCGCCGGAAAACTGGTGCGGGAAACTGTCGAAGCGCCGATCGGCGTCACTGATGCCGACGCGGGCGAGGAGGTCGACGGCGCGACGGCGCGCCACTGACTTTTCCACCTTCTCATGGGCGTGGATCATCTCGGTGATCTGAGTGCCGACGGTGTAGTAGGGGTGGAGGCTCGACATCGGATCCTGGAAGATCATGCCGATGCGCGAACCGCGGATCGATTGCAACTCGGCGGGCTTCTGGCCGAGGAGGTTGCGGCCCTCGAACAGCACTTCGCCGGTTACGGTGGCATTGGGGAGGAGGCCGAGAATGGCCTGAGTGAGGACGCTCTTCCCCGATCCGGATTCGCCAGCAATGCCGAACAGTTCGCCGGCTTCGAGCACAAAGGAGACGTCGCGCACCGCGTGGATCACGCCGTCTTCAGTGGGGATATCGACGCTCAGATGCCGCGCTTCGAGAACTGCCACGCAAACTGCTCCAGACTAGGACCGGCGACCCAGGTGCGTTGGTCCAACATACCGCTCCGGCCCAGTGGCTGGCGCGGCCCTTGATTTACCCACCGGCTGTCATCCCTGCGAAAGCAGGGACCCAACTGTCCACTCGCGCGGGCTGCGAATTGGGTCCCTGCTTTCGCAGGGATGACAGCCGGTGGTGGGGGGATCACGGTGGATCAACTCAACTACGACCCCCGTAGCGCCGCTGGTGATAGCCGAAACCCCTCTTACCCTCACCCGTGGGAGGGGAAGAGGGGGAGTTCAACCAACTCCAGCCTATTGCTGCAGCCAGACGTTGGTCCAGTCGCCCTGGACGCCGATCGAGTAGGGCTGGAAGTTCTGCACCGCCGCGCCGTGATAGAGCACGATGAGGTTGGCGATCAGCGGCACCACCGGGGCATCGGCCATTACCAGCTCATCGACCTGGGCCCAGAGCGCACCGACTTCCTCGGGCGTCGTGGCGTTGATCGCCTGCTGGGCCAGCTCGTTGGCCTTGTCGTTGTTGTAGTCGGTGTAGTTGTAGGTCTGGTGCGTGCCGTCATAGCTGAACTGCGGCTGGAACACCGAGCGCGCCGAGCCGCCGGCCCAATCCGGGGTCCAGCCGACCGGAGCGATATCCCAGGTGCCTTCCTGGGTGTTCACCGGGTTGGTCATGAACTTCGAATAGTAGTCGGCCGGGGCCACCGGGGTCAGCTCGAGGGTGATGCCGGCCTTGGCCATCGAGGCCTGGATGGTCTGCGCCACGGCCGGCTCGTTGCCCTTGTTGCGGAACGGCATTTTGAGCGTGATGCCGTTGGGGAAGCCGGCTTCGGCGAGCAGCGCCTTGGCCTTTTCCGGGTCGCCCTTGGCCTCGGGCGAGGGGTAGAGATCGAACTCGTGGTAGCCGAGCACGCCGAGGCCGAAAATGCCGTTGACCGGCCTGGCGATCGACGGCCCGCCCATCTGCTGCACGATCGCGGCCTTGTCGACGGCATAGTTCAGCGCCTGGCGGACCTTCAGGTCCTTGAGCGCGCCGTTGTTGTTGCCGGAGACGGTGTTGATGAAGATGAAGTTGGTGTTGCCCGACGACACCGTCATCAGCTTTTCATCGCCCTGGGCGGTCAGCATCGAGAGGATCGCCGGCGGAATGGTGACGTCATAGGTCATGTCGCCGTCGCCCGATTGCAGCTGCTGCATGATGGCGTCGACGGTGAGGCCGAAGGTGATGTCGATCTGGTCGACATAAGCCTTGCGCAGCGGATCGCTGTCGGCCGTCCAGGCCGGGTTGCGCACCAGCTGCAGTGAGGAATCCGGGGTGTAGGCGCCCGGCGTATAGGGGCCGCTGGCAATGAAATTGCTGCGGTAATCCGGACCATCCGGCATGTAGTCGAGCACCTCGATCGGCGCCGGGGCGGAGGTGGCGAGCGACAGCATGTAGATGAAGTCGCCGGCGCGCTGCGTCAGCTTGATCACCACGGTCTCATCATCCGGCGTCTCGATGCCGGTGATGTCGTTGCCCTCGATATAGGCCTTCATCGCCACGACGGTCGGCTCGACCTTCGAAAAGCCGTCGCAGAACTCGGCCATGCCGGCAACGAGGCTCGAGTAATAGGTCAGCGCCGCCGAGCCGAGCGCCGGGTTGCACATGCGCTTGAAGCCGCGCTCAAGGTCGGCCGAGGTGATCTGGCGGGCGCCCGAGGGTGCGTTCCACTGCGCGCCCTGGCGGATCTTGAAGGTGTAGGTGAGGCCATCATCGGTCGGTTGCGGCACTTCGGTGGCGAGATCGCCCTTGGGGGTGATGCGGACTGTCTCGTCGGTGGACGCTTCGTAGGAAATCAGCTGGCGCGACACGGCGCGCAGGAAATTGTTGGTGGTGACCAAGGCTGCCGAGGTCGGGTCGAAATGGTCGAGATCCTCGGTGCCGAGGATGCGCAGCGTGCCGCCGGGCTGGGCGTCCTGAGCGAAACTGGGCAGGCTCGACAGGGCAGTGGCAACGAGGCCGGCGAGCGCCAGCCGCGGCAGCAGACTGCGGCGTTTCGGGGTGGTATGCGCCATGGGTTCCCTCCTGAATGGACGAGCGGACGCCGACGGCAACCGCTCCGGTGATGCGATAGTCGACAGTCTGTACGCAGCTTGTCAATAGTAATGTCGACAGCTTGCCGACAGTCGCGTTTCCGCCTATGAGATTGGCAAAGCCGGATGCCCGTTTGCGTCCGAAACGACGAGTGCGGCCGTAGCCCGCGAGACAAGGATCTGAAATGCAGAAGAGCGATTTCCGCGGCGTGTTCCCGGCGATCACCACCAAGATGACTGATGATCAGGAGGTCGATATCGCGGCCGTGCGGGCCGATGTTGCCTACCAGATCGAATCCGGCGTCGACGGCGTCATCGTCTGCGGCTCGCTCGGCGAGGCCTCGAGCCTGACGCGCGAGGAAAAGCTCGCCATCGCCAAGGCGGCGATTGCCGAAGCGGCGGGGCGGAAGCCGATCCTCCTCACCATTGCGGAAGATTCCACCCGGGCCGGTGCGGCGCTAGCTGCGGAGGCCGAAGCCATCGGCATCGAGGGGCTGATGGTGCTGCCGGCGATGCGCTATCTCGCCGACGATCGCGAAGTGGTGGCGCATTACCGCGCCATCGCCGCTGCCTCGGGCCTGCCGATCATCATCTACAACAACCCGATCGCCTACGGCATCAACGTCACCGAAGCGATGCTCAAGGAGATGGCGGACGAGCCGAAATTCGTCGCCATCAAGGAATCGACCGGCGACACCCGCCGCATCAACGAGACGCTCAGGGCGGTGGGCGATCGCTACCAGCTCCTGACCGGGGTCGACGACCTGGCGCTCGAAAGCCTGATCCTCGGTTGCTCGGGCTGGATCGCCGGGCTGGTGGTAGCATTCCCGCGCGAGACGGTGGCCATCTACAAGCTGGCGGAAGCGGGGCGCATTCCCGAGGCGCTTGAGATCTACCGCTGGTTCCTGCCGCTGCTCAGCATGGATATCGGGCCCAAGTTCGTCCAGAACATCAAGCTGGTCGAGGCCATCGTCCGCGGCACCTCGCCGGTGACCCGCGCGCCGCGCCTGCCGCTGGTCGGGGCCGAAGAGGCACGGGTGCGCGCCATCACCGAGGCCGGCCTGAAGAGCCGGCCGGATCTGAGCAAGTACGGCTTCTGAGATGAACCGGCTCGAAGCGCTCCGGGCCCATCTCGGGGCCCTGGGTATCGACGGGGTGATCGTGCCGCGCTTCGATGCCCACCAGGGTGAATATTGCGCGCCGCATGACGAGCGGCTGCGCTATCTCACCGGCTTCACCGGCTCGGCGGGCATCGCGCTGGTCACCGCCGACAGGGCGGTGATCTTCGTCGATGGCCGCTACCAGGTGCAGGTGCGCCAGGAAGTCGATCTCGAGGCGTTCGAGATCTCGCATTTCTATGATTTTCCGCTGGAGCGCTGGCTGGGCGAAAAACTGCCACGAGGAAAACGCATCGGTTTCAATCCGATGCTGATCCCGTCGGACCTGCACCAGCGGCTGGTAGCGGCGATGGGGCAGGCGGGTGGCGAACTGGTGCCGCTCGAGGCCGATCCGATCGATGCGATCTGGCCGGACCAGCCGGAGCCGCCGACCGCGCGGATCAGCAGTTTCGCCAATGCCGGCGAGACGGCTTTGTCGAAGCGTCGCCGCATCGGGGCGCGGCTCAGTGAACTCGGGGCGGATTTCCTGGTCGAGACGCAGCCCGACAATATCGCCTGGCTGCTCAATGTGCGTGGCGCAGATGTCAAATACACGCCGTTGCCGCAATCGTTCCTGCTGCTCGACAAGAGCGGGGAAACCGAGTGGTTCGTCGATGAGCAGAAGCTCCCCAACGATCGCGAGGCCTATGAGCTCGAAGCGGTGGCGACCCGTTCCCCGGCCGACCTGCTCGCCGGCATTGCGGCGCGCTCCAATGGCAAGCGGGCGCTGGTCGATCCGCGCTTCGCCTCGGTGGCAGCTGCGATCGCCGTGACCGGGGCAGGGGGCACGGTGCTCTCGGAAACCAGCCCGATCACTATTGCCAAGGCGATCAAGAACAGCACCGAGCTCGCGGGGTTCCGGTCGTCGCATGTCAGCGACGGCGTGGCGCTCACCGAGTTCCTGAGCTGGCTCGCCGACAACGTCGCGGCCCGCGAGGCGGCCGGCAAGCCGATCACCGAGCTCGAAGCCGAGGACAAGCTGCTGGAGTTCCGTTCGCGGGGCGAGGGTTTCGTCGAGCCGAGCTTCCGCTCGATCTCGGCCTCGGCGGCCAATGCGGCGATGTGCCATTATGCTTCGAGCAAAGCGACCAATGCGGCCCTGACCACCAGCGGCGTCTACCTGATCGATTCCGGCGGGCAATATCTCACCGGCACCACCGACGTCACCCGCACCACGGCCTTCGCCCCGGTCTCCGATGAGGTGCGCCGCACCTATACCGCGGTGCTCAAGGGCTTTGTGGCGCTGATGACGGCGCAGTTCCCGGTGACGGCGCGCGGGCACCATCTCGATGCGCTGGCCAGGCGTCCGCTCTGGGATCTCGGCCTCGATTACGACCACGGCACCGGGCACGGGGTCGGGCACTTCCTCTCGGTGCACGAACACCCGCAGCGCTTCGGCAAGGTGGTGAACAATTACGAGTTCGCGCCCGGTGTGATCATGACCATCGAGCCGGGCTACTACCGCGAAGGCGAGTTCGGCCTCAGGGTCGAGAACCAGGTGGAGACAGTTGCAGCGGCCCCCGGGTTCCTGCGCTTCGAGACGCTGACGCTGGCGCCGATCGATCTGGCATTGGCGGATGTCGGGAAGCTGACGCGCGACGAGGTGGCGTGGCTCGATGGCTATCATGCGCGGGTGCGTGAGGCGCTGTCGGGGCGGTTGTCGCCGTCGGCGCAGGGCTGGCTCGAGCGGATGACGGCGGCGATTGCGGTGATCGATTGAAGTCCACCGGAGCGTCCTGCCCCTCACCCCGACCCTCTCCCCAGCGGGGAGAGGGGGCGATGTGGAGCTGCCGGTGCAAAGTGCGTCCCCTCTCCCCGCTGGGGAGAGGGTCAGGGTGAGGGGCAGAACCTCTCAGTCGCAGTGCGAGCAGCCCAACCCCTCGAAAGCCCACTCCATGACCGACCTCTCCAACCCACCTCGCCTCGATCGCTACACCCCGGTCGATCATGCCAAGGTCGATTTCTCCGGCGGGTTCTGGGAGAGCTGGAGCGCGACGGTGAGAGAAGTCAGCGTGCCGACGCAGCATCGGCGGCTCGACGAGGAGGGTTTTCTCGAAGTCCTCAACTTCCACCTGCCGCCGGCGCCGCTGGTCCGCCCGATCCAGCCGAGCGGGCTCTCGATGCAGCATTTCTTCGACAGCGATTTCGGCAAGTGGATCGAGGCGGCGAGCTATACGCTGAAGGCCCACCCCAACCCCGAGCTGGAAGACAAGATCGACGAGATCGTCGAGCAGTTGGCCAAGGGGCAGATGGCCGATGGCTACCTGAACTCCTGGTTCGCCAGGCGCGAGCCGGAGAAGCGCTGGACCAACCTGCGCGACCTGCACGAAATGTATTCGATGGGGCATCTGCTCGAAGGCGCCGTGGCCTATTTCGAGGCGACCGGCAAGCGGCGCTTCCTCGAGGTGATGCTTCGGGCGGTCGACCACATCATCGACACCTTCGGGGCTGAGCCCGGGAAACTCCGCGGCTATGACGCGCATGAGGAAATCGAGATTGCGCTGATCAAGCTCTATGGCGTGACCAGCGATCCGCGACATCTCGAGCTCGCCACCTTCTTCGTCAACGAGCGGGGCCAGCAGCCCTCCTATTACGACGAAGAAGCGCGTCGGCGCGGCAGCGACCCCAGGGACTACATCTTCAAGGATTATTCCTACAGCCAGGCCCACATGCCGGTGCGCGAGCAGACCCAGGTGGTGGGCCATGCGGTGCGCGCCATGTACCTGTTCTCGGCGATGGCCGATGTCGCGGCCGAAACCGGCGACCTCTCGCTGTTCGCTGCCGCCGACCGGCTGTTCGACAACCTCACCGGGCGCCAGCTCTATGTCACCGGCGGGTTGGGGCCGGCGCATGCCAATGAAGGGTTCACGCGGGAATACGACCTGCCCAACGCTAGCGCCTATGCCGAAACCTGCGCCGCAGTGGCGCTGGCGTTCTGGGGCCATCGCATGGCGCAGATCGAGCTCGACGGGCGCTTTACCGACCATGTCGAACTGGTGCTGTTCAACGGCGCGCTGTCGGGTATTTCGCGCGATGGCGAGCACTATTTCTACGAGAACGTGCTGGAGAGCCACGGCGATAACAGGCGCTGGAAGTGGCACTACTGCCCGTGCTGCCCAACCAATATTGCCCGGCTGATCGCCTCGCTCGGCAGCTATTTCTACACCACCAAGCCGGACGAACTGGCCGTGCACCTCTATGGCGCCAACACCGCCGAGGCGGTGCTGGGCGATACCGTGGTCAAGCTCCGCCAGGAGACGCGCTATCCTTGGGATGGCGACATCCGGCTCGGCGTTTCGCCGGCGATGCCGAAGCGCTTTGCGCTCAGGCTGCGGGTGCCGGGTTGGTGCCGCGAGGCGAAGCTCAGCGTCAACGGCGCCTTCGCGCCGGTGGAGGTCACGAAGGGCTATGCCACCATCGAGCGGGAGTGGCGGGCCGGCGACGAGGTGCGGATCGGCTTCGCCATGCCGGTCGAGCGGCTCTACGCCAACCCCGAGGTGACCGAGGATGCCGGGCGGGTGGCGCTGAAGCGCGGGCCGGTGGTCTATTGCCTCGAAGAGATCGATAACGGCTTTGCACCGCAGCGGCTACGGCTGGCGCCCGGAGCGGCGATCGAGACGGCGTATGATCCGGGGCTGCTGGGCGGCGCGGTGACGCTCAGCGGCAGCGCGGTCAAAGCCAGCGATGCCGGCTGGGGCGGGGCGCTGTATCGTACGGCGCCGTCGGCTCTGGAGCCGGTGCGGTTCAAGGCGATCCCCTATCATCTTTGGGCCAATCGCGCGCCAGGCGGCATGCTGGTATGGCTGCTGGAAGCGTAGAAATTGGTCCGCGCCGGTCGCTGTGTTTGCTCCCCTCAAGGGGAGGGGAGCAGGCCGGAAGCTGCCGTTGCAATCGGCGGCGGAACCGGTTCTCTAGCGCTCGGTGCAATTCAGGAGAATCGTCGTGGCTGCAATGCGCGGGGCGACAAAGGTCAAGGCAGCGGCGGGCAAGACCGCGGCGCCGAGCGGCGACGAGCCGGTGCGGGTGCGCGGGCAGGGGGCGCAGACGGTCTATGAGAAGCTGCGCCAGTCGATCCTCGACCTGACGCTGGAGCCGGGCAGCCCGCTCGACGAGGTGGGCCTGTCGGTGCAGTTCGACATGTCGCGCACGCCGATCCGCGAAGCACTGGTGCGGCTGTCGGCCGAGGGGCTGGTGACGACGCTGCCCAACCGCAGCACCATCGTCTCGTCGATCGATTTCGTGCAACTGCCGATCTATTTCGAGGCGCTGACCCTGATGTATCGGGTCACCACCCGGGGCGCCGCGGTGCATCGGCGCGACAGCGACATGGTGGCCATCCGACGGCTGCAGGCGGCCTATGCCGAGGCGGTGCAGCAGCGCGACGCGCTGAAGATGATCCAGTCCAACCGCGATTTCCACGTCGCCATCGCCGCGGCCGGCGGCAACAGCTATTTCACCGGGCTGTTCACCCGGCTGCTGGACGAGGGCCGGCGGATCCTCAGGCTCTACTACCAGAGCTTCGACGACACGCTGCCGCGGCAATATGTGGATGAGCACGAGGCAATGGTGGCGGCGGTGGCTGCCGGGGATGCGGAGCTGGCGGATAAGCTCGCCGCCGGGCACGCGGCGCAGATCGTACGGCAGATCCAGAGCTATATTGCGCGGGACACGACCTCGCATATCAGTCTGGCTTCGTAAGGGGCACCGGCCTCTCCGTGGTCCTCCCCCGCCACGCGGGGGAGGATTACCGACTGCGTTATCAGTGCTAGCCCTCGACCAATGGCAGCAGCATCGAGAATCTCGCCCCGCCGGTGGGGGATTCCGTCACCGCGACCCGCCCCTTGTGGCGCTGGACGATCGAGGCGACGAGGTTCAGCCCTAACCCGGCGCCGGTGGCGAGCGGCTTGATGCGGTAGAACGGCTCGAAGATGCGTTCGCGGTCGGCCGGGGCGATGCCGGGGCCGTCGTCCATCACCGAGATGGCGCCGGTGGGGCTGACCTCGACGATGATCTGGCCGTGGTTGGCGCCATGGACAATGGCGTTCTGCACCACATTGGCGAGAGCCCGGGTGAGGCTGCCTTCGTCGCCTTTGACCAGTACCGGCGCCTCCGGGGCGTCGAGCGCCAGTTCGTAGCCGGCATTGAGGGCGAGCGGGGCGAGGTCGCTGACGACATTGCCGGCAAGCTCCACCAGGTCGAGCGGCTGCATGGCGGTTTCGCCCAGGTCCATGCGCTGCAGGTCGAGCAACTGGTCGGCGAGACTCGACAGCCGAGCCACATCCATCAGCAGCCGGGCTTTTTCAGGGAAGGGCTCGGCGGTTTCCAGCCGGGTCTGGAGGATGGCGATCGGGGTGCGCAGCTCATGGGCGGAATCGGCAAGGAAGCGTTCGCGCTGGGCATAGGCCTTGTCGAGGCGGGCGAGGCCGCCATTGACCGCGTCGACCAGGGCGCGGACTTCGTGCGGCACGTTCTCGGTGGGCAACTGCGTGCCGCGGGCATCAATGTCGATCAGCTCAGCCTGTTCGGCCGCCTGCTTCAGGCCGCGCAACTCGCGACGGATGACGCGCGGGATGATGATGGCGGCGGCGATGGCGGTGATGGCGAGCAACGCCAGGCTGAACAGGGCCCAGAACCCGGCGACGAACGATACGACGCCGATGGTCCGCCCGCCGCCCGACGCCACCATGACATCGCCGATCTGGCTGCGGTGCCGCTCGAGCTGCAGCGCGTCGACCGGAGATCCGGCGCGTGGGCGCACATCGACCGAGGCGAACTCCCACAGCGCCGTATCCAACTCATCGTAGAACACTGGAATCTTGCCGTATGACACCTTGGTGCCCGCCTCGGTCGAGGCGAGGAACCAGACCCCGGGCTTGTCGGCGATCAGTGCCTTGAGCTTGGGGGTCATCTCCACCTCGGCGCCACCGTCGGCGGTGGGGCGGATCGCTTCGGCAAACGTCTCGGGGTTGCCCGGATCGAGCGGCGGCGCGTCGATGAAGCGGAGTGCCGGGTAGATGCCGAGCGGAAATACCACCAGCGCGAAGAACAGCAGCAGCGCCACCGCCTGCACCTGGATCATGCGGCGGGTGAGGCGGCGTTCGAGGCGGATTGGTCTCGGTTCGCGGATCATGATTGCCTGAGGAGGTAACCGACGCCGCGCACCGGGTGGATTTCCACCGTGCTGCCGGCCTCGGCGAGCTTGCGGCGAAGCCGCGAGATATGGGCTTCGAGCGAGTTGGACTGGATCTCGTCGTCGGAGCCGTAGACATCCTCTTCGAGTACGGCGCGGCGCACGGTGCGGCCGGAGCGGCGCATCAGGCTTTCGAGCACCAGGTACTCGCGGCGCGGCAGGTCGACCTTGTCGCCACTAACGAAGACATCGCCGTGGTTGAGATCGAGCGACAGGTTGCCCATCGCCAGCGGCGCGGTTTCCACCTGGCTGGGCCGACGCAGCACGGCGCGCAGCCGCGCCACCAGCTCGTCGACCACGAAGGGTTTGGCGAGGTAATCGTCGGCGCCGAGGTTCAGCCCTTCGATGCGGTGGTTGGCGCCGCCCATGGCCGAGAGCACGACGATAGGGGTGTGCGGGCGGCGTTTGCGGATATGGGCGATCAGCGAGGCGCCGTCGCCATCGCCGAGCTGGCGATCGAGGATGATGAGATCATGCGCCACCGTCTCGATTGCCTCGATGGCGTATTCGATCGAGGGTACGTGATCGGTGACGAAATCGTGCTTCTCCAGCGCGGCGCGCAGCAGCGCCGCCATGTCGGGCTCATCTTCCACCAGCAATAGCCGCATCGGCACCTCCTTCGTCGTCATCGCCGATCAAGCTTGCCGAAAGCTTGCGCCGGGCGACAACAAGTAGTTGCGCCGGGCGACAACAAGCAGTTGCGCCGTGCCGGGTGCACCACGCAACCGACCCATGCGTGCCGCGCCGGGGCTGCGCAAGGTTCATGCAAGCTTGGCGGCAGACAAGCCATCGCTCGCAATGCCCCGGGTCGCTCCAGGGCGGCGAGACGTTTGGACCCATCTACCTGAGGACTGCGCCATGGACGAGCCCGCAATCCAGCCGACTCCGAAGCCCGAATGGGCGCTGAGCCGCCGCGAACTGAAGAAACGGGCGCTGCTGGCAGCCGGTATCCAGCCGGCGCGCTTCCCCTGGGCTTGGGCCGGCGCCGCCATAGTGGTGGTCGGCCTCGCGGTGTTCGTGTTGCCGCCGATGCTGGCGCCGCAGGCCTCGACGCCGGCCGAAACCGCCACACCGGCCGCGGATGTGGTGAAGCGGCTGCTGACGATCGACGTCGCCACGGCGGCTCCCACGACGCTGGCCGAAACGCTCAAAGCAACGGGTTCGCTGATGCCGCGGCGCTCGATTGCCATTGCCTCGCAGGTCAACGGCACGCTCAAAAGCGTCGAGGCGCGCATCGGCGACAGCGTCAAGGCCGGTGACGTGCTGGCGACGGTCGATGTCGAGACCTCGCAAATCCAGCTCAGCCAGCAGCGCAGCACTGCGGCAGCCACCCGGGCTCAGCTGGCGCAGGCCGAGAACCAGCTCGAGCGCACCCTGCGGCTTGCAGATAGTGGTCTCACCCCCAGCGCGACGGTCGAATCCGAGAAAGCCTCGATCGAAGCGCTGAAGGCCAACCTCGCGGCGCTCGAAGCGCAGGTGGCGGCGGCGGAACTGGTGATCCGCAACGCCACCATCACTGCGCCGTTCGACGGCATCGTCGCGGCGCGTTCGATCGAACCGGGCCAGTTGATCACCTCGGGCGCCGCCTTGTTCGACCTCGTCGATCTCTCGATGATGGAAATGACCGCCTATGTGCCGGTGAGCGCCAGTCCGCAACTCAAGCCGGGGCAGGGCGTAACCCTCTCCGTCGAGGGACTGCCGGGCCAGAGTTTTGCCGCGACGGTCGAGGGCGTCAGCCCGGTCGCGGCCAAGGGCACCCGCACCGTGCCGGTGCTGATCTCGGTGCCCAACCCCGAAGGCAAGCTCCGTGGCGGCATGTTCGCCTCGGGCAGCATCGTCATCGAAGAGACGAAGGGGGCGTTTGCCGTGCCCGACGCGGCTGTGCGCGAGGATGCCGAAGGGCGCTATGTGCTGCGGATCGCCGATGGCGCGCTGCTGCGCCAGCCGGTCGAGGTCAAGCGCCAGTGGGCCTCGAGCCGGATGACCGAACTCGCCTCGGGCCTCGCGGCCGGCGAAAGCTATGTCTCTGGCCGGCTCGACGACCTCAAGCCCGGCATGCGCGTCACCGTGGTGGAGAACTGAGCCATGTTCCTCACCAAAATCAGCGTCCGCCACCCGGTTTTCGCCACCATGGTCATGGTGGCGCTGCTGGTGTTCGGCCTCTACTCCTACTCGCGGCTCTCCATCGAGCAGATGCCCAATATCGACCTGCCGGTCGTCGCGGTGGTGGTGAGCTATCCCGGCGCCTCGGCACAATCGGTCGAGAACGACATCATCAAGCCGATCGAAGACGCGGTGAACTCGATCAGCGGCATCGATACGCTGCAATCGATCGCGCAGCAGAACGCCGCGATGATCATCATGATGTTCGACATGGAGGTGAGCTCGGTCGACGCGGTGCAGGAGGTGCGCGACAAGATCGCCGGCATCGAAGCGAACCTGCCCGATAATGCCGACAAGCCGCGCGTGCTGCGGTTCGATCCCAACGCCATGCCGATCATGTCGCTGGCCATCCGCTCCGACGCGCTCAGCTCGCGCGAGCTGACGCAGCTGGCCGATGACGTGGTGGTCAATCGGCTGCGCAACATCCCCGGCGTCGGCAGCGCCGATCTCGTCGGCGGGGTGCCGGCGCAACTCGACGTGCTGGTCGATCCCGACCGGCTCGACGGGTTCGGCGTCAGCATGTCCGAGGTGATCGCGGCGATCCGCCAGAACAATCTCGACCTGCCGGCCGGCACCATCACGGAGGGCGCGGTGTCGCGCGCCATCCAGGTCGAAGGCCGGCTCGAGGATGTCGAGGATTTCCGCAACATGATCGTTTCCCGTACCGGCGGCCAGGCGGTGCGGCTGGGCGATGTCGCGACCATCACCCAGGGGCAGGGCGACGAGGAGAGCCTCGCCTTCATCAATGGCGAGCGGGCGCTGGCGATCAACATCATCAAGGTGCAGGGCGCCAACACGGTGGGCGTCGCCAAGGCCGTGCACCAGGAGCTCGAGCGGCTTCAGGAACGCGAGCTGCCCGAGAATGTCAGCATCGACGTGGTGGCCGACAATGCGGTTCCGGTCGAGCAATCCTTCCACACGGTGCAGAACATGATCGTCGAAGGCGCGGTGCTCGCCGTGCTGATCGTCTTTCTGTTCCTCAACTCGTGGCGCTCGACCGTCATTACCGCGCTGACCCTGCCGATCTCGATCATCGGCACGATGACGGTATTGTTCGCGCTCGGCTTCACGCTCAACATGATGACGCTGATGGCGCTGTCGCTGTCGGTCGGCATCCTGATCGACGACGCCATCGTGGTGCGCGAGAACATCATGCGGCACCTGCATATGGGCAAGAACCACGTGCAGGCGGCGCTCGATGGCACCAACGAGATCGGCCTCGCCGTGCTGGCGACGACCCTGTCGATCGTCGCGGTGTTCCTCCCCGTCGCCTTCATGGACGGCATCATGGGGCGGTTCTTCCTGCAGTTCGGCGTCACCGTGTCGGTGGCAGTGCTGATCTCGCTGTTCGTCGCCTTCACGCTCGACCCGATGATGTCGTCGGTCTGGCACGACCCGGATTCCGAGCCGGGCGCCAAACGCGGCCCGCTCGGCCGGGCGGTGGCGAAGTTCGACCACTTTTTCGAGTGGTGCGCCGGCGGCTATCGGGCGCTGCTGCGCTGGTGCCTGAGGCACCGGGTGACGACGCTCGCCACTGCCGTAGCGCTGTTCTTTGCAAGCTTCGCGCTGGTACCGCTGGTCGGCTTCGAGGTGACGCCGGCCACCGACAACAGCGAATTCCAGGTCGAGGTGGAGACGCCGCAGGGCTCCTCGCTCGAGTATACCGGCCAGAAAGTGCGGCAGGTCGAAGCGCTGCTCCGCACGCTGCCCGAAGTGAAGCGCACCTATGCCACCGTCGCCGGCGGGCAGGGCGTCCCGAGCTCCAATGCCGGCACCGTCGTCGTCACCATGGTGCCGCCGGGCGAACGGAAGCTGATGCCGCATGAAATGACGGCGCCGGTTCGAGATCTTCTCGCCCAGGTGCCCGGCGTGAAGACCATTGTCGGCGTCTCCAGTGGTTTCGGCAGCCTGAGCAAGCCCATCCAGGTCACCGCCTATGGCGACAGTTTTGCCGTGCTGGGCGATCTCACCGACCAGCTGGCGGCAAAGCTGGCGCAGATCCCCGGCCTGACCGATATCGAGACGTCGCTCGATGCGGCGCAGCCGATCGTCAGCATCCGGGTCAATCGCGAGCTCGCCAGCGAAGCCGGCATCTCGCTGCAGCAGGTCGGCGCGGTGCTGCAGCCGATGCTGTCAGGTGAAGAGGTCAGCGAATGGACGTCGCCGGCCGAGGAAACCTACAAGCTGGTGGTGCGGTTGCCGGAAGGCGAGCGCAACAGCGTCGAGCTCCTCTCCAACCTGCCGATCAGCCGCAATGACAGCTCGGTGATCCGGCTCGGCGACATTGCCGATATCGAGACCTCGACCGGCCCGGCCGAGATCAACCGGCAGGACCTGTCGCGGCAGGTGACGGTCGATGCCAATCTGAGCGGCGCCAACATTGGCGACGTGATGCCCAGGATCCAGGCGGCGATCGACGCGATCGAGATGCCGGCGGGTTACCGGATGTCGATGGGCGGCGATGCCGAACAGCTGGGCGAGATCGGCTCGTCCGCCGGCTCGGCGCTGCTGCTCGCGGTGGTGTTCATCTACCTGGTGCTGGCCAGCCAGTTCGGCAGTTTCGTGCAGCCGATCGCCATCATGATGGCGTTGCCGCTGTCGCTGATCGGCGTCCTGGTGGGGCTGCTGGTCGGCGGCTCGACGCTCAACATGATGTCGATGATCGGCTTCATCATGCTGATGGGCCTCGTGGTGAAAAACGCGATCCTCCTCGTCGACAATGCCAACCAGCATGTGCGCGAAGGCTGGAACCTCTACGAGGCGCTGGTCGAGGCCGGGGGCACCCGCTTCCGCCCGATCATCATGACGACGCTGGCCATGGTGTTCGGCATGCTGCCCCTGGCGCTGAGCCTGCATGAAGGTTCGAGCCAGAACGCCCCGATGGCCCACGCGGTGATCGGCGGGCTGATCAGCTCGACGCTGCTGACGCTGGTCGTCGTTCCCGTGATGCTGACCTACACCGACTCGTTGAGCGGACTGGTCAAGCGTGTGCTGCGTCGGCGCGAGCCGGCGCAGCATCACCCAACGCCTGAGGCGGCCGAGGTCGCCCCGCACTGATCCGATAACCCAAGGACTTGATATGATCACCGCATCGGCTTTGCGGGCGCCTGCCGGGCGCCCCGCGAGACTCCTCGTTGCTGCCGGCATGGCGGCGCTGCTCGCCGGCTGCTCCTCGCTCGCCTACCACAAGCCTGAGATGGCGGTACCGACGACGTTCAAGGCCGCGCCCAAGGCAGCCTCGGTCGACAACAGCAAGACGGCGTGGTGGACGGCGTTCCGCGACCAGCGGCTGAGCCGGCTGATCGATCGCGGGCTCAGCCAGAACCTCTCGATCGCCCAGGCGGTGGAACGGATCAACGAGGCCAATGCCGGAATGATCGCCGTCGGCGCCACGGTGCTGCCCTCGGCCTCGGGCAGCGTCGCCGGCCGCGAAAGCGGCGGCTCGGGTGCGTCGAGTTCGTCGGTCACCTATGGCGCGACTGCGTCGTGGATGCTCGACCTGTTCGGGCAATATGGCAACTCGCGCCGGGCCGCCGAGGCCAATCTCGACAGCGCCTATCTCTCGGCCGATACGGCGCGGCTGACCTTCCTGTCGGAACTCACCAACGCTTATATCGACCTGCGCTACTATCAGGAATCGCTGGCACTTACGCGCTCGAGCCTCTCCACCCGCCAGCAGACGCTGGAGCTGACGCAGTCGCTGCTCACCAACGGCGCCGGCTCGCAGCTCGACGTGCTGCAGGCGCAGAGTGCGCTCGATGCCGCCTCGCTGCAGCTGCCGAGCCAGGAGCTGGGGTTCGTGCGCAGCCTCAACCGGCTGGCGACATTGACGGCGCAGTCGACGAGCGCCATCGAAAAGGACCTGATCAAGGGCGCGCCGCAGCCTTGGCCGCGGGCCAAGGTGAATGCCGGCGTTCCGGCCGACCTGATCCGGCAGCGGCCGGACATCCAGGCGGCCGAGCGGGCGCTGCTGGCGGCGACGGCCAATGCCGGGATCGCAGAAGCGCAGATGTATCCGTCGATCACGCTGAGCGGCAATATCCAGCTGGCGGCGCTGGCCGGCGGCAACAGCACCAGCTGGGGGTTCGGGCCGACGCTCAACCTGCCATTCCTCGATGGCGGACGGGCCAGGGCCAACCACCAGGCGGCGTTGTCGAAAGTGAATCAGGCTTATCTCAGCTGGCAGAGCGCGGTGCGCGGCGCCATCGAGGAGACCGAGAACGCGCTCGCCGCCGTTCGCCGCGACGGCCGCAGCATCGACGCGGCGACCAAGGTCTCCGACAGTGCGCAGCGGCAGCTCGAACTGGCGCGAAAGAGCTACCAGGAAGGGCAGGGGCAGATACTCGATGTACTCAACGCCGAGCGCAGCCTGTTTGACGCCAAGGCGCAACTGGCGACCTCGACGCGGCAATATGCGAGCAATTATGTGGCGCTGAACGTGGCGATCGGCGGCGGGATCGGGGCGTTGGCGGGGAAGTAGGTCGTCTCTTTGAAGTGACGATCAACGGCAGCAGACGGCCCCCTCCCATCCTCCCCCATAAAGGGGGAGGTGCCCCGCCGATGCGTCGGGCGCGATCGAGCCACAAACTCCTCTTCACCTCCCCCTTTATGGGGGAGGCCGGGAGGGGGCCGTCTCTATCAGTCGGCGCCTCTACCGTTCCGGCATCCCCGCCTCCACCCAGCGCACGAACAGTGCGATTTCGTCATCCGCCAGCGGGTAGCTCAGGAACGGCATGCGTGGGCTGCTGATCCCCTTGAGGCGCCGGATCAGTTCGCTGCCTTCGGGGTCGCCCGGCAGCAGCACCGGGCCATCCGTGCTGCCGGCAAGCGCCAGGGCGTAGCTATCGAGGCGCAGGCCTTTCCCGGCGCCCTGGGCGGAATGACACATGACGCAATGCCTGGTGACGATCGGGTTTATGTCGGCCCAGGTTGGCGGCGTGCCGACGACCGCTTCAGCGGCCAGCGCCGCCGCGCCGAGGCAGGTGAAAAGTAGTGCGGAAAGACTCTGCTGTGTGATGGCGACCAAGGTCAGTATCCGGTCATAGCGAGCCAGTCATTCTGGCTCATGGATGCTAACATATCTGTAGACGATATGCGCGATGTGCCTTGTGCGACCCGCCAATCGTTTTTGCAAGTACTAGAAATCACCAAGGAATGTCGCGCGAGCTGTTACTGGCTGGGGCCGTTCTCGGCGTGATATGTTGCATCCGCAGCCGCCGGCCGCCCGCCTGCGGCGCCTGTCTCTGGGAGGATCAGATGAAAGGACTCGCTTTACTCGCACTGGCCGCTTCGCTTTGCCCGGTGGTGGCGGTCGCCGCCGATGTCAACCTCGACGACATGCGCAAGGCCATCGACAAGTACAAGGACGTGCAGGTGGCGCTGGCCGATGGCTACATCACGCCGGACAACCATTGCGTCTCGGCTGCCAACTCCGGCTTGCCGGCCGAGCTTGGGGCCATGGGCATTCACTACATCCATCCAGCACTGCTGGAGATTACCGGCACCGATCCGCGGGTCGACGGCAAAGGCACCTATACCGACTGGATGAAGCCCTCGGTGCTGATCTACGAGCCGCAGGCCGACGGCTCGCTCGAACTGGTGGCGGTGGAGAACCTGGTGTTCCAGGCGGCCTGGGATGCCGCGGGCAAGACCGAACAACTGGTGCTCAACGGGCGCGCCTGGGACCACATGGCCGACGACCCGGCGACAGCCGGCGACGAGGCGCATGGCTTCACGCCGCATTACGACCAGCATGTCTGGCTCTATCGGGCCAACCCGATGGGCGACCTGATGCCGTTCAACCCGGCCGTGACCTGCGAGCACGCGGAACATAAGATGTAGGAACGGCGTAGACCGGCAGTCGATCTGCTCCCCTCCCCCTTGAGGGGAGGGGTTGGGGGTGGGGATGGTTCTGTGATCACCGATGGACCCCCACCCCCCACCCTCCCCCTCAAGGGCAGGGCGATCGCATATGAAGAGCCACCGATCTCTCAGTGGTCCTCCACCGCGCAGCGGGGGAGGGGGACCAGCGGAGCTGGTGGAGGGGGCGACCACAAACACCGGCGCCTCCGGCCGCCCCCTCCACCGCCTTCGGCGGTCCCCCTCCCCCGTTGCACGGGGGAGGA
>JAESFO010000374.1_pt1 | contig 52456 bp, 46 predicted proteins | sample 9269421 | NCBI WGS metagenome assembly JAESFO01 (sample SAMN14502839, study PRJNA617101) | algae metagenome | isolation source: Nostoc desertorum CM1-VF14 and co-occurring heterotrophs from rocky... | place: USA: Clark Mountains, San Bernardino, California | collected 2000-06-05 | reverse complement strand
CAACTTCAGCCAAAAGCCAGGGGGGTGGTATGACGAACAAGCCCAACTGCGATATCTATGGGAATTAATCTCTAGAGATAGTATTTATGATACAGAAATTATTTGTCAGGTAACAAAGGCAAATCAAGCTATTTCTAAAACAAATCTTCAACGCATTACCAAGCAATCAATTACCAGCACTTCTTTATCTACAGATAAAGGAAATATTGATGTCAAATCGGGGATGAATATTGAAGAAGCGGTAGAGGCGCAGAAGACAATATATAAAGGTAGTGTAGTAGTGCATACCGCAGTTGCTTTTCTCGTCCACCGCAAGAGTACAAGAGAATTAGATGAGGCTTGCCGTTACCTTGCCAGCTATTTCTTGCGTCCGGCAGTAGTAGATCGGGAGATAGAATACGCTTGGAAGACATGGTTGCAGTGTTGCCCATTTGTTTGGGAGCCGTTGTTAACCAAGCCTTTTAACCGCCGACTGCCATATTTTAGTTCGGAAGCGCCAGGGCTGATGCCATTGATCAGGACTGCCACAGGCGATCGCACTGGCTTTGAGTTGATTGCAGAAGAAGGCGGCACACCAGTACATCTAGACTTGTACCAGAATCATAAGAATTTGGCAGTCTTCGGCGCAACTCGTTCAGGTAAATCTGTGCTGGTGGCAGGTATTCTTACCCCGGCACTTGCACAAGATATTCCGGTAGTAGCACTAGATTATCCTAAACCAGACGGTACTTCTACATTCACCGACTACACAAATCTGCTGGGTGAGGAAGGGGCATACTTCGATATTTCCTCTGAATCAAACAATCTCTTTGAACTTCCTGATTTGCGCTCTCTGGATTCAGAACTGAGAAATGAGCGATTGAACGATTTTAAGGAATTTCTCAAATCAGTGCTGATGACAATGGTAATAGGGACGAGCATGATTGGTGTCAGCCCAACGATTACCACCAATATTGAGTCAATCATTGCTTTAGCTTTAAAAACATTTTTTAATGATGATGAAATTAAATCACGCTACAAGTCAGCAATACATTTTGGATTTGGGACTCAATATTGGAGCGAAACTCCGACGCTCAAAGATTTTTATAATTTTTGTTCTCCAGCTTTCATACAATTAGATTCTATTGCTAGTAAGAGTCAAGAGATTTCCGAAGCCTTAGAGCAAATCAGGCTGAGAATAAATTATTGGTTGAGTACCAGGGTCGGGCAATCCATCTCACGCCCATCCAGTTTTAGAACTAATGCCAAATTGTTAGTATTCGCTTTACGTAATTTATCGAGTGAAGCTGATGCTGCCATACTCGCTCTTAGTGCTTATGCTGCTGCATTACGTCGCGCATTATCATCAAAAGCTTCGATATTCTTCCTTGATGAAGCACCAATTTTATTCCAATTTGATGCGATAGCTGAGTTAATTGGGCGATTGTGTGCCAATGGTGCTAAGTCTGGTATCCGCGTCATCATCTCGGCTCAAGAACCAGAGACTATATATCAGAGCAAAGCTGCACAGAAGATATTTGCCAATATCACCACACGTTTAGTAGGCAGGATTCAATCATCAGCGGTTGACCCGTTCATTGTTCGCTTTAAATATCCTATTGAAATCATCAGGGTCAATAGTACGGAAGCTTTTTATCCCATGATAGTTCTATCGGACAATTGGGTGCGCCTGACCCAATTGCTTCGGCTGATCAATTGAAGGATTCACTTAAGGACGATTATTCTTATCCTGTTGCTCAACAGAACGCACAAGAACTAGAGCGTCAACTTACTTTGGCTTCTGTCGCTAGCGTCGTCAGCTATTCTGGGCAACAAAAAACTCAAGCCAAGATTGATACTACTGCACAAATCGCCCAGCAAGCAAAAGGTATTGCTGATGAGGCACAAAATATGGATGCCTCTCAGAACGTACTTAAAGCGATCGCCGCTCAGAATAGCTTAATTGTCTCTATGCTGGCACAGCAGCGTACTGATTCTTTATTAGCCCGACAGGACAATGCTTACTCCAACCTGATGCTGACGCAAGTGGCAGATCATCTTGACTCCCAACGGAAAAAGGAGAACTCCCAAGAAGATGGCAGATTGTCTCTAGTACATGAAGTCGTACTTAATGCACGGCTAGATCCTACTTTTAAGGAATAAGAGTTATGAGTGCGCGGATATAAAAAGTCATCCACGCACCAGACTTACTGCAATGCCTGTATTTTCAACACCTTAGCATTCAGGAGAATTTTGCACATGTGCCATCTGTACTATTTATTAGGACAAACATCTGGCGGTCAACTGGCCCAGGAAGCAAACAATAATGCAATCGCTGTTGCTGAAGGGTTTAACCAATTGTGGGAGCGAACTATAAGCGGTGAAGTTTATACAAGAATGTGTACTGTTGGCGCTTTATTCGCTGTAGCTACGTTAACTTTTTTCATAATTGAATGGACAAAAAAGATGATGGCGGGCGAGGAGCAACGGGCTTATACCGATTTTATTTGGCCTTTGATAGTTGTCCTTCTACTAAGTAATAACGGGAATCTTTTGGGAAAATCAACTTTAGGTATTAGGAACTATATTAACAATGTAAATACATTACTTCTTGGGACTACTGCTGCGGGGCTAGACCTTAGAGAGGTATACGAAAAAGCGATAGGAACCGAAGCTGCACGCTCTGCTGTTGGTGTGACTATTAACAGGTGTCAAAATTCGTCATTGAGTCAGCAAGAACAGATAGAATGTCTCAACAAAGCAAAAGAAGATTTGAAACAGAGGTATCCAGATAAATTTGGTCAAAACGGATTGTTTTCTTGGTTCACCGATACGATTGATGGTGCTGTTGATGCTTTCAATGATGTCAAAGACGGTAAAGCAAATGGAGTTGAGTTAATATTCTCTCCGATTAATGCTTTTGTAGGGTCTGCCATAACAGACATTATTACTATAATTTTAGTTGGAATGAGCGGAGCTTACCAGTGGGGAATTGAATTAACCATGCTAGTGACAGCACTCCTTGGGCCAGTGGCGGTTGGTGGTTCTTTATTGCCCTACGGAGCTAAGTCTATTTACACTTGGTTAGTGGGATATTTCAGTGTAGGTTTTGGAAAACTCTGCTTCAATATCATTATTGGATTTGCTGGACAATTAGTCGCTGATTCTAAAACTTATCAACCGATGTTCTTCCTGTTTACTATTGGTTTAATTGCCCCGTTTTTGAGTGCAGGTTTAGCGGCTGGTGGTGGCATTGCTGTCCTTACTCAAATTAATAAAGCTGCTGAAACTTATAGTTCAATCGCCATTGAGGTCACTAAGGGTTTAGTTACCAGAGGTGGTAGCTTGGTTGGAAAAATAGCTAAGTGAGCCTACAAAGTTAATTTTTTAAAATACGAATCGCATAGCTTGCTTCTCTAAAGGGGTACTGCAAATTGTGAATTGATGTGCCCCCTACACCCCGGTACGGTTCGGTTAAAGGGGAAAGGGCAATTGAAGAGGGGAATAAGGTTACTGGGTTTGGGGTAAAGGTTAATTTCGTTCCTTTCCCCAGCCGTAGGCTTTACCCCTTCCCCCCAAAAACCGACAAGTATTGCCCTATACCTTGTTTCTTATATGCTTATACTGAATCATAAAAAAGCTTCTACTGCTAAGAAAGAGCCATTGCAACTGCTCAGGTATAATCAATCAGTACCAACGAGAGTAGGAATAATTTCTCTAGTTGGGTTTTCAATGGCTGGATTTTCTCTATTGTTACAGTTTCTTAATTATGGAGCGGTTTCTCTACTAAATAATAAGCAATTAGCCCTGGTACAATTATCATCAGGTGAGACGATTTCCGCTAGGGCAGTAGATCCTCAGAAACGCTCTGATGAAGTGATTAGAAAGTTTATTTCTGATACCTTTATTAAGATGTTTAATTGGGATGGGATAGTACAAGCTTTCAATGAAAAAGGTGAGCCGATAACTAAGCAAGATACTGGGGTAGAAGTAGGCAAGATTAATAATAAATCTAATAGTCGAGTCACAAGTAAAGCTTATGATGCTGCCTTTGCGTTGAGTGAAAATGGAGGATTTAGAGCCGCATTTCTGAAAAAATTAGCCTCAATTACTCCCACGAGCATATTTAATGGTGATACGCAAGTATCTTTAATCCCTAGATTTATTTCACAGCCACGGCAACTCAAAGATGGTCAATGGGAAATAGATTTTATTGGGACGCTGGTAACTTTTGAACGTAGTGATAATTCAGGTAAAGGGATTACTTTTAATAAAACCATTACACTTTCATCAATTTCTAATCCAGAGTATATCCCAGCTAATACTAGTGAACTGTCTAAGAAAATTTATTCGGCAAGGAAGGCCGGATTAGAAATTACCGAAATTGTCGATTTAGATTTGGGCAAAAGGAAATGAGTGAAGAGAATAATAAAAATGGGTCTGTATCGACTTTAGAGGATTTGCTTAAAATAGATGATGTTAATAAAACTAATGGTAATAAAGCACCAGAACCGGAAAGTTTATTAGTACCCACTAAGCACACATTTGTCACTTCTCCTTGGTCAAGACTAGCAATAATTGCTGTCCCTTTTGGAGTTGGATTTTTAGCGATATTTCTAATGCTCAATGGTGTTTTCAATCCCGCACCAGCACCAAAGATTGGTCTGAAAACGCAGGAAATACCGACCATTGAACAAGCGGGGCAAAGTGATGAGGGAGACGGTGATGCGCGTGCAAAACTAGCTCTGTCGGATCAAGAAGATGAGTTAGGTCGCATTAACAAAAATAAATTTGACCAACCAGCGCCAGTACCAGTTTCAGTAGACCAAAAGGTTGTGCCATCTAACCCACCATCTCCACAACCAGCGCCACGTCCTGTTCAAAATACACAACCACGTCGCGTAACTCAGACTGCACCACAACCTAGAAGAACCTACACTCCGCCACCAACACGCACGAGTTTTTCTCCAAAATCCTCTATATCTGCACAGACACTCACGCCCCTAGATCCCCTTGAACAATTGAACAAACTCCGCGGCATCGGTTCTTACGGCAAAATCGCATACGCCGAAACTAGCACCAGCAAACAATCTTCATTAGATCCGGCTCAATCTCAAACTCAAGCAATTCAAAATCAACCGAATGAACAAAATGAACAAATAGATACAAATAATTTTGACCAAACCACGCCGCAAAACTCAAGCGACTCGATTGAAAAGCTTCGCCCCAGGTGGCAAGCGACTTCTAAGGTTAACAAGATTACTTTAGCTAACAATTATTTACCTCAAGAAAGCCAAATTCTCCAAGGTAAACAAACTCGCTACCTCACCGTTGGCACTTTTGCTACTGGTGTGATTGTTACTCCATTAGTTCAAACCACAGTTAATAGTTCAGGAAAGACACAAACACCAACCTCTAATAACATTAAGTCTATTGCTAAATTGCAAGAGGATTTACGCGATAACTATGGGCAAGTGGCAATTCCTTCGGGTACAAAATTTGCAGTTGAGTTAGCTTCGGTTGATGGCGGCAGTTACGCTGTCGCGTCGGTCAGAGCGATCATTAAAGATAATACAGAATATCCTATTTCTGCGGGTACGATTTCCGTGACTGGGGAAGGGGGTAGACCCTTGATAGCTCAGAGATTTCAAGACAGGGGTGGCGAGATTGCACGAAATGATTTGTTTGGTGGCGCTGTGTCTGCATTAGGAAAAGTTGGGGAGATTATGAACCAACCTGATAGTGAAGAAGAAATTTCTGATGAATTCACAGGCAGGATTCGCAGACGTAGTAGTGGCAATCAGCGCAATCTCACTGGTGCGTTAGTAGAGGGTTTTTTTGGTAACATCAGTCAAAATCTTAGTCAACGCAATCAACGTGCTACTCAAGAAATTACTTCTCGCCCGAATATTTGGTTTATTCCACAGGGAACCAAAGTTTCCTTTAATGTAAATCGCTCTTTGGAGTTGCCATGAAAAAGTTCTTGATTGGTATACCGTTAGCGATCTCCGTTGCTTGTGTACCAATATCTACAATTGCCGCACCAGTGGTCCGTACCATGTTTCAATCAATGGCTAGTGGGACGCAGGCCAAACTACAAACTATCAACGTTTGGAATGGTCACGGTGTAGCAATTTCTTTCTATGAAATTGGCGAAACTATCAAAAAAGTCTGGTTAGATGATCCGTCGCAAATTCTGCTTGACACAGATGGTTGCTTATCGGGACTGGATCAGAATTGCTCTAGCCCCGGCGCTGGGCTGATTCATCTGCGACGGATCAAGAGAGTAACCATTCCCGGAATACCGCAAACATCTACCACTTTGTTAACAGTAATTACGCAGTCATCCTCTGGGGAGCGTAAAGCTTACAGTTTTCGGCTAGCAACAAGTAATGGCACTCCTAAATATAGTCAGGTAACGATCCAGAATGATGTCGCACGAGAACAAACAGCCCCGAAGCCTCAATTGCAATCATTAGTTAAAACACAGCAAACAATTAACCAAATTCGAGGCGGTATTGTTGTCGCTATTAAAAGTGGATGGATGAATCAGCAAGATGAACTACACGAGCGCTTGCAAAAGTTAATCGGTTATATACAAGCAGGTGATGACATTTCTACTGCTACTAATAAGGCTTCTGTCTCTCAAGACTTAGTTAACAAATTAATTGCTTTAAATAATAAATCTGATAATTAAAGACAAGGTAATAGTTTATGAAATCATCTTTTCGCCTCAACGATAACGCCTTACGTTACTTAATCTTTTTTAGTTTAGTAGGTAGCTTGTTTCTTCATAGTTTCATAAGATATGGGCTATTGAACTCTTTTGTAGGCTTTTTGCTGCCCAAGGCTTCAGCACAAGTACCCATTGTAAATTCACCTAATGGGTTTACTCCTGATTGGTCGCGTTTGAAATTCAGCGACATGATTATTTCTGAAAGTAACAGTGTTACCTACCCAGGCACAAGAGGTACAGAAAGCAGAACTTGGACGGCAGGACAAAGCATTAGCGAGTTTATGGAACTGGGAGATTTTGAAACACCTCAATTAGCAATAGAAAATTTAAATCTCTCAACCATAGCTTCAGTACAAGGAATCAATTTAAGTGGGTTAACATTAGATGATTTTCAATTAACTCAATGGCAAACCTTACCAAATTTGGTCAAAGCCGTTCCTAATTTGGGTAATAGAAATGTTAATAGTGTTATACCTATCCGTGATTTTGCTAGAAGATTTGGCATTAATGGCAGTACAATCGCTAATCTCAGCCGCTATGACAATTTAAATAATGTTCAACTTGGTCGAGTAATTAATTTAAAAAATTATCCTTTGACATCCATTCCTAATATCCAGAGCGCATCAATAAATCGCTTTGCCAATTGGCAAGATTCCAGAATTGATGGTGTACCAGGATTATCAACACTCACCTGGGATAATTTACCGGGCTTGAGAACACTTGACCTTTCATTTGTTGCCAAAGTTGATCTGCCATTGGGAGAAATTGAGGCTAACCTCAAGCGCTCCATATCTGGTAGCTATCAAGATGGCTTTAATGTTCCCTGTCTACAAAATAATTGCGCTCATGCGGAAATGTCCGGTATTGGTAAGACTACTGGAACGCAGTGGATGTCCGGGAAATTCCAAAAGGTTAATGGTGGATTTGGCATTTTAAAAGCTCTTAATGATGGTAAAGAGCCTACTGGTCGAAACCCTTTTGGCTCCAGCTTTAAGCAAGTTGTTTGGAATATTTATGAAGCCAGTGGAAAGGTGGAGACTACTATGTTCTTCCGGATCTGTAAAACTATTCCCTTCATTGGTCGCACTTGCAGCCCCTATTTCATTGGGCCTGTGCCTTTTATTGAGTACCGAGAGAAAGACCCTATCGTTCTTGGTCAACCTAATTCTCTACCTTAAATATGAGCAAATCTTTCAAAATAAATAGCGCTAATCCTCAAGGATTTCGATTTGAGCAATTACAAAATCCTGATGACGCAATTGGCAAGTACACTCACTCTCTTTTCACCCCCAATGGACTAACAGTTTTGTCCTTACTTGGTGCTTATATTTTGATGAGGGTATTTTTTGGCGACTCTAACAAGAAGAAAATTGCTACCTCTTATTGGGGTGGAGCTAAAGAAACTGCTACTGCTCAGAAAAAAGCCATCTTGCAAATCGCCAATCCCCAATGTGATAGTGCGGCACTTTACATTGGTAAGCATCAGAGAAAAGGTGCTAATACTACTTTTTATATTCCTGATGTGCAAAGAGGTACGGCAGTCATCGGCGCTCCCGGTAGCGGTAAAACATTCAGCGCCATTAACCCGATGATTTACTCGGCAATTGATCAGGAATTTCCATGTATAGTCTACGACTTTAAGTATCCTTCTCAAGCGAAAGTTGCTGCATACGCCAAATACAAGGGCTATGATGTTCACATCTTTGCACCGGGATTTCCTGAATCTGAAGTCTGCAATCCTCTAGATTTTCTTCGGGATAGTAGTGATGCCGAATCGTCCCGACAAATTTCCACTGTTATCAATAAGAATTTCCGACTTTTGGGCAATTCAACTGAAGATGGTTTCTTCGGCCCTTCAGGGGATCAGCTGACTCAAGCAATATTGATGTTAGCTAAAGAGTTCGGTCAATTCGCAGATGTTATGACTTGCGCCGCGATACTCTCTAGTGAGCAAATGGTTAAGCGCCTGATGGCTGCTTCCCTTAACCCTTGGGTAAAAATTGCCTTTGGGCAACTGTTCAGTTCTGCTGCATCTGAAAAGACTGTTGCAGGCATTGTTGCAACTGCCAGCATCATGTTCACTCGCTTTATGGCCAAAAACACACTAGGCTGCTTCATTGGAAAGACGACTTTACCTTTAGAAATTAAAGGTAAGCAAATGATTATCTTTGGGTTGGATAGAGAGCGCCGAGATGCAGTAGGGCCTCTCATGACCAGCATTTTACACATGACCATCGCCCGTAACATTGCCAAAAAGCGACTTGATCCACTCATCGTTGCACTGGATGAATTACCCTCGATTTACTTACCTGACCTGTATAGATGGCTCAACGAATCTCGTTCTGAGGGCTTCTGTGGTATTATCGGCTTCCAAAATATGGGGCAGCTTGAGAAGAACTACGGTAAAGATATCGCTAAGGCTATCCTTGGCGCTTGCAGCACTAAGTTTATATTCAATCCTGGTGAGAACGAGTCGGCGCAATTATTCTCCAACTTCTTGGGTGATGAAGAGATTAAGTACAAGCAAAAAAGCCGTTCTACTGGGGGTAAAAATAATAGCACGAGCATCAGCGACCAAGAGAAAACTAGAAAGCTTTTTGAATCGGCTCAATTTCTGAAGTTAATTGCTGGTAAATGCGTTTTCATTAATCCTACTTATGCTAATAAAAAAGAAGGTTCAGTTCCACTGTTGAAAACTATTAAAATTTCTCAGACTCTCAAAAATATTGAGAAATACAATCAACTTAAATGGGCGAGAATTGTTAGTTTACTAGCTAGGAGAAGTACGCAGAAATTTCCCTCTAGGCAGGATTTAGCTTTACGAGTTAGGCAAGTTGAGTTACGCTTTCCCATTCCCCAAAATCCTCAAGCTGTTTCTAATAATCCCGGTCTGACATCAAAAAACGTTGGCAGTATGGTTAATCAAGACCAAGTTCCTTCTGATATCGGGTTTTAATATTATGAAAATGACTATTGAAGAATTGAAGATTGATAATTTTGACTTAATTAAAACTTTGTCTCAACAGTATATTCTCGCTAATGGTAGTTTCATTGACATTAATCTTTCTCTAAGTCAAATCATTGACAATTTTAATAATTTGTCTGGAGCTAGACCAAGAATTAAGAGTTTGGGAATCTATATTGTCATCAGTTTGAGAAATATTTATATCAAATTAAATCAGCAATTATGTATTCAAATTGTTAATCAATATATTCACGGTATTGGCTGGCATGATTTGCAGTACATTTGCTTTGTTGATATTAATCCAAGTAATGTTTACATTCATATTGTTTTTAATCGGGTTACTCCAGAAGGTAAGCTCATTGATATCAAATACTTGGGGGCTAACTGGCAACAATATGAGGTTTTACGTCAATCTTGTTCTCGGATCTTAGAAAACCCTGCTAATAATAAATATTTGCAGAGCCGCTGCAACTGTTGTTCTTAAACAAGAGTACAGCACAAGGCACAATGAATGTATAAATAATTAACAAAGAATATGTTTGATGAACGACATTTGCAACTCACTTCTGCTTACGCTAGAGCTAGTCAGCATTTTATTAGAGCTTTTATTTATCCTTTAGGAGAGTTTATTTATAAATCAATCGAATTAGCTATTGATTTAAAATGTCGAATTGAAATAGGAGAAGAAACTTATTTTCTTACTCCTGATAAGGATGGTGGTTGGAAATGGTCTAAAGGTAACTTTGAAGGTGTAACAGATGAGGAAATAGAACAAGTAGAAGAGATGATGGCATATTTATTGCCTAAACTTCTCCCCGGTAGTAATGATATAACACCGTCAAATTTTCCTCCTGATCCTGATTTACCTCCAGTTTTACCTAACCCCAATTCCCCCTTAATTCTTCCGCCTTCTGCCACATCTGTTGAGTTTTTAACTATACCATTCAATTCTCAAAATTCCCAGGAATATGTACCTATTCAAGACCAACAAAATCTAGATTTAAACCCTTCTATCCATAGAAATGTTTTTTTAACAGGTGAAGATGAACTTAAAGACACATTATCACAATCACATCAAGGGAGTGTTGATAATTCCTCTGAGTTTGTAGATGAGGATTTGATTAACCAAACTAGCGCCAACAATGAAGTTGATAACCAGAGTCACCAGAATAAAGTGATTAGTTCTTATGACATTGCAGATGATAATTTAACAACAAAGATTGTCATCGACCACACAATTCCTATAACTAGTGAAAAACTTGAGCCACAAAATAATCAACATATCCCTCATCACCCAGAACACATTGATCCGCAACATTGGCACGAGCTAGTAGTAGGCAGTGCGATCGCACCTCTTATTGCACATCTTAACTTCTCTAGTCTTCATTTTAGCTATGTCGGTGGCGAACATGAAGCTTGGGAACGGCTCATGATCAGCGACAAACTTTCACGTACAAATACAGGTAGCCTCTCTACTAGGCTTTTAGAACTCTATTCCCACTTAGATGCAGGTGGCTGGTGGTGTAATTCAGGAGTAGAGCCGCGCACATTTGCTAATCTTACCCCTGGTGAGCAACCTCAAATTAAAGAATGGGGATGCTATAAGCCAAACCGCCCCAGACCCAAAACCGTAAAAAAAGATGGGTTCACTGTTGTGGTTGAAGGCAAGTTCATCAAATATGAGCATCCACCATCAGTTGATTTGAGTATTTTCTTACTAGATGTTCCAGGGGAAATTGCCCAAAATATTTACTCAAAAGCTGGAGTAAACCCCACCGATAGCGATCGCTTGAGTGGTTTTTGGTATTGTGTGTATAAACACAATATCCCACTCGTCATTACAGAGGGCGCGAAGAAGGCGGCTAGTCTACTATCACATGGTCACGCAGCCATCGGACTACCGGGAATTTCCTCCGGCTATCGCTCACCTAAAAACGATTGGGGCAAGAAAATTGGTGATTCCTATCTGGCTGATGAGTTAGCTGTTTTCGCAACTTCGAGTAGAGAAATTAAAATCTGCTTTGATTATGAAACTAAGCCTGAACCTAAGCTCAATATCCAAAGAGATATTTGGAAAACAGGAAGCTTATTACAAGAATTTGGTGCTGTCGTTAAAGTAGTAACGCTGCCAGGGCCGGATAAGGGTGTAGATGATTTTATAGTGGCACAGGGAGGAGAAAGTTTTGAAAAGTTATCTGCTGGGGCTATAGCTCTAGAGTCATGGCATCAAAATCAACTTGATAGAAAACGTTTTACTATCAAGCTCAAAGATGGCACAGTCAAAACAATTGCTCAACAAAAAGGAGACTCTACTGTGACAGATGATCCCGAATTAGAAGCAAACATTGGTGTATTTCAAAAAAGTCGTGCTAAATCACCTATTAACCCTGGTTCACAGATTATAGATATAAAAGTTATTGATTTAGACATTATTCATATAGATGTTGCCTCGGAGCCAGCCCAGCCAACTGAAACTCCTGTAACTAGTTCTTCTTGGGCTAAAAAAGAAAATGTTACACTTTACGAGCCTAATTTTTTTAGAAAGCGCCTAGAAGCTAGCGAGAATAAACAAATAGCTTTTGCTGCTTATACTTTGTTAAAAAAATATGGTGTTGAGGTTAAAGATGAACAACAGCAGACCAGTGGCAAAGTTTACCATGCTGATGCTTTTGTAATTAAGAATTATGGTGCTGATAAATACAGTATCTATCGTCGTCATGATGATGTAGAGTTAATGACTTTTCAAGCTGATAAATGGGGACACGTAGGCAATATTAAACTTTCTTACACAGAACTAGAGTCTGAGCAAAAAACTTGGATAGAAAAACAAATTAACATTCTGCCTATTGAAAGGCAGGAGTTTTTGTTAGTGGCTGACTACCTGAAAGCTGGTAAAGAATTGCCCTCTGTTGATGAAGACCCTCGCAAAATAGCCTCTGTCGTTGGTTCAGTCTCTCCTAAAGGCACACACAATATTTTAGAAAGTTTCAAAGAAAACGAGGTATTAAAAATACTCACACAAACTATTACTAGCTTCGAGAAAGACGATTTAAGCTTGGGCAATTACCGGATTCTTTTTCGGCAAACCAGTGATAATACATCTACTCTGCAATTACTCAAAACTGAACACAATGGTACAAATCGGGAAGCTGTTCGCTTTGAGTTTGAGAAAACTGACACTGGTATGACTCATCAAGTTAAAGCGATGGCTATCACTGAAGCTGATTTGGAGAAGTTAAGACTGTTGGCTCAAAAACTGCATATTAATTACAAAGCATTATTTGGCAACCCGACAGACACCCGTGACATCGACTTGCCCGTTCATCCCGAAATTACCCGTAATTTAGACGAGGAGCAGTCACACCAATCTACTCAATCTACGCCCAACGTACCAGATCGCAAGACACAATCACACCCACAAGAAGCAAGCTTTAATTCTCCAAAACAACAGAACGCTGTATCACACTCAACTACACCAACACCTAACAGTACAATACCGTCACAACCAGCAAAACGACCCAATTTTTCTTCTAACTTAGATAAAGTTTTGCTACCACTGCATCCAGTTTTGAAACAATATTGGGAGCAGTTAGAAAAAGATGGTTCAAGTCATGAGACTGTAGCGCAAGGACATTTAGAATTTCAATCTAAAATTCAGCAAACTGGAAAATTAACTGTTGGTGAACAGCGTGAACTTTACCAGCAGATTCAAAATCTTGCCTGGAGTGAAATTAATCACAATGGGCGTACTGATATTGTGCTTCCATCATTAGCCCACATTGTTAATGATTTGCGAGAGCAGGTTCTTACAGAAGCACAGCCACAGTTTTATTCTGACCCGAAGCGTGATACACTCATGCCTCTTCACCCTGACATCGCCTCTCATTGGCACGGTTTAGAAACTAATAATGCTTGGTCTAGTGTAGCCAATCAGTACAACAACCCTTTACGGGAAAAACTTTCAAAAACTGGCAAGCTGACTATTGGGGAGCAACGTGAACTTTACCAAAAAATTCTCCTTCAAAGTCAATTCGAGCAGCAGAACATTGGGCAAACTGATATTTCTCTTCCTCCTTTGAGTGATGTGATTCAGGATTTGCTCAATTCTCGTAGCCAGGTTATTAACAATACCTATACGCCCAAGGTTAAAGTACATTCCCAAAAATCTCACACTCCACAACAACCTACTACTAATTCAGAGGAATTAGAATTGTAATACCTATGCAATCTAGCTCAGTGGCCCAAACCATCACTACCATCAACCGCGACAGTGGCTTTTCTGACAACCAAATGGCCTACAGACTGGCGCTGATGATGGAGAAATACCCACCTTCACCGTCAATAACCCCCGCACTAGACCCCACACAGCACGAAAATATTATTGGTGAGGTGAGAAATACTTTATCTGTGTCCCAAAATGCTCAAAGTAATGAAGATTACAGGCAATCCCTTAAGGAAAAATACTACCAAGAGTACGCTCAAAAATTTGGTTTAAATAAATCTGAGGAAACACCTGATATAGATAACTTAACAAGAGTTGAAGATTTGATCAATGAAAAGAAAAAGACATTCTTGCAGCAGATATTAGAAACTAAAGGGCGCAAACTGCCTTTTGTTGACAGCCAACAGTCAAAATCGGTTGAGAGTGAAAATGATGAGGTTGCTAAAAAGTCTCTCATTCCTGCACTAATGAATATTATTGTTACAAAGGGACAAGATACTATTGGCGGTCGAGTCTATGAAGGCATGGCTTATCGATTAAATTTGTTGATGAAAGAAGGTATGCAGCGTCTGACTGTTTGGCGTAAAAGTGATAATCAATCGGCTTTTAGTGCTTATAAAGTAGAAGAAGAGGAAGAATACAAGGTAATACACAATCACCTTTCACCACAAGAAACACAAAAGCTGATCAACTTTGATATAAGAGTGCAACAGCAACAACCACCGCCACAGCAACAACAAAACGAGCGTTCTCCTGACGGACCAGAGTTAAACTAACTAAAATACCCAACAAACAACCCAAGAATGTACGCACTTACTAAGACATATCGTTTAGTCACCCGCTCGAATTGTGACCAGGGTGAAATGATGACAGCTAATACTATGTAAAACAATGCTTGTAGAAAATCGTTGTGCCCCAGTTTTATCATTGCCGCTATCATCAAAGCCACAAAAATTAGGAATTCCACCCCTGTTTCAATCCTGTCCCAAAGTTTCACATCATATAGGTAACGCATCTTGTAACCTCTGCGATTTGGGCAACATCCTACCATCAACCCCATAGATACCGTCATCTTTGTAAGGAAATATAATGGTGAATTTGGTTCCTTGTTTGGCTACTGAATCTACCCTCATACTGAGTCCGTGAGCATAAGCCACCATCCAGGCAATATACAATCCTATTCCTCTGCCCGCCTTATCAGATAACCTACTCTGGGGCGCTCTCCAAAACGGAATAAATATATTTGATAGCTGTTCGGCGGCAATCCCACAGCCGGTATCTTCAATCTCAATAATTAAATCATCTTCTTGATTGAGCAACCTTAAAAAGATATCTCCGGCAAGAGTGTACTTAATAGCATTTGTCACAAGATTACACAACATTCTGTCAATACTTATGCTGTCACCCCGTACTTGCGTTCCATGCTTGTACGATGATTGAGTTTCATAGTGGAGATTCAAGGAATGATACTGCGCTATTGGTTTGAATCGAGAATAATTATTTTGTAAAAAACTTAACATATCAAACTGCTCCTCTGTCACTGGATTTAGTTCAAAAAAAGCAGTTCTTTTAGATTGAATCAAACTCACCCCTCGGTCATTCGTTTGTTGTAAAGCTATCAGCAACGGTTTGATCTCTTCTAAAGACTGTCCATAAACACCATCAATTATCTGATTCAAAACTAACGATGCTCCTTGATAGTTGTTTGAAACATCGTGTAACAAACCTAATATGCTTAAAACTTCCTGTTGCATAACTATGTTTCCAATGACAGATGGTGATTTTGGCTACTTTTATGAATAAGTGCTAATTATGTCTACAAGATTTGAGAATACTTTTATTTTAGTTCTAAAAAAATTATCCAATCCAACTTTAGTACTAAAGTTTTTTTCATTTATCTGGAAAAAATTTTTCCTACTTATATTTTATATTACAGATATAAAAAGTAAAAGGCTTAACACCAACAACTATGCTATAAATATTGAGTCATCTTATAATCGAAGTGATCTATGATTCGATTAACGCTCATTGAGGATGAAGAACTCATTAGGTTGGGGATCACTACTGCTATCAATCAACAACCAGATATGGAAATGATCGGCGTTGCTCGTACTGGTATTGAAGGGATTAATTTAGTTAAGGAATTAAATCCCGATGTGATTTTGGTGGATATTGGTTTACCTGACATATCGGGGCTAGAAGTGATCAAAGAGGTCAAAGTCGATAGCAAGACTAAAATTGTTGTTCTTTCTTCCCATTCTTCTCAAGGCACTGTTCAATCAGCTTTAAATGCCGGCGCTGATTCTTACATTCTCAAAAAGAATAATGTTCCTCTGATTTTAGAAGCAATTAAAACCACATTCTACGATAACAAGTCTTTTTTTGACCCTGATATTAGCCGAAATAATTTCTTCTTCCAGCAGAAAATTAAGGGGAAGAGTTACCAAGATCATCTTAGTGCCACTGAAATGCAAATTATCTCTTTGATGGCAGATGGTTCTTCTAATAAGCTGATTGCCGAGCGGTTATTTATTACTGAAAGTACCGTTAAAGGTCATATTAACAAGATTTTTGCGAAGTTAGATGTCAAGGCTCGCGTCAATGCTCTGATTGAAGCTAGTAAACTTGGATACATCGAACAAGATTACTTGAAAGTAGGTTAGCTACTTATATCAATTCGCAATTCGCAATTCGCAATTCGCAATTAAGAAACTTAGATGCAGCAAGACTTTTCTGATTTACATTTTTTGCCTCATTTTGGAGAATTGGTATTACCTACTTGAATTAAACAATAGCCCTGGGTTTTACTCTGCTGTGTTTGACAGGCTTCAATTGCTGCTTGATTCTTCAAGATTATTTGATACATCTGTTTACCCTCTTGGGATTTTGCCCATTGGAGAATCTTTATCTCGTTACGTGAGACTACTACTGACTGATTCGTTCCTATATTTTGCACCAGATTCCATGTGGTCAGCGAACCCAGCAAGGTACTGCCAGCCGCTACTAATCCACACACAAGAGATACTGTCCCCAATCCCCAGCCTGCCTGCACTTTCATGCCTGTGCCGGTGGGCTTGCTTTTTTTGATCTCATCACGCACGGCACTAGAGACAACTGTATAATGCATTGACTCGGCTTGTTTGCTTGTCTTCTCCAGTTTTTGGTCTATCAGTGCCGCCCATGCTTCTATCATTGCCTCCATTCTTGCCTGGAGGTCTATCATCGTTTCTTCATATCGACCCAGCGTTGCCATCATCCTAAATGTTGGGTCATCTGGTGTGATTCCTAATTGGTACGCCCCTTCAACTATGCGCCTTTGTTCTGATTGAGAATAACCTTGTAATGTGTCTTGTAGTGTCATCAATCAAGCCCTAAATATTTAATAGCCAAATTGTTATTTATCACTGAATTGCGGAAATTTTTAATCCACTGAAAAATGAAACTTCTCCAGAACAAAATTATTGAGAAATCCTGGCAAACTTCTGAATATGGCTTGACAGCTTTCTCCATCGCTTGATAGTGATTTCGATGTAAAGCCATCAAATTTATTTCTGTTCCTCCTATTGTTAACAGAGTTTTCCGGATTTTTTCGTCATATTCCCTAAACTCTGGCGCAAAATGATAATTCTTCACTATCACATAGTTGGCATTGTTAGTAGCAGTTTGGATGATTTGAGTTAAGTAGTCTATGCAGTCTGTTCTATGTGATATCGGTTGCAGAAACGTTAGCTTCCATCCATATTCAGCTAAAGCTTCTAATAGTTCAGACTCAACAATATACTGACAAATTTTGTCTATGTGTTGCCCCGGCATATCCACTAAAATGATATCTATATCATCAGCTACCAGATCAATAAACATCCTGTCCGTTTGTTTATTGAAAAAATCTATCTTTTCAATACACACTAAATCTTTGTAAGCCAAAAGTCTGTCCCGATTATCATGATCATAAACTTTCAATCTTTTACCTTGAAGTTGATAAATTTCCAGCAATAGTTTCATAACTGTAGACTTGCCTACACGAGAGTCACCTACAGTCATTATCATTCTTTTAGAAGATTTCAACATTTATACTCTCCAGCCCTAAGAGATGCTTAACTGGATAAATTTGCTGTTTAAAAGTTTTTAGCCAACTCTTCACCCGCATTTTCACTCCTGGTAGTTCTTTTTGCTTTATTCCTTCAGAAAAAGTTAGTGACTTTTCATCTAAATAATCATAGGCATATTCAAGTAAATCCGGCATTGTAATATCAAATAAAGGGATTCCTGCTTTTAATAGCTCTTGCTTTATCTCTTGAACTATTGATGAGTTGCTATATCTAGAAAATTCTGACTCCTCACCATAAAATAAATTTTTAACGACTATGTAATCTACTTTATTTCCGCAGAAGCTGTATAAATCTATTAATTGCTTTACCGAATCTGATACTCGACTAACTACCACGACCATTGTTACTCTAATGTCATAATCATTGGCGGCTGTTTCCAAGAACTCTTGTTCTATAAATTTTTTAAATATTTGTCTTGATTGCGGTGGCAATTCTAATAAAAACAGCGATTCTGGTGGTGGCAGTTGATTATATGTATCTAGCTCTGGCTCCATCATTCTCTTTATCTGATCAAAAAATCTATCTATACTTCCATCTTTAAAAATATTTAACTGCTGTATTTGACAATGCTCACCATCTTCACCATAATATCTCAACAAATCTGGATTAGAATTATCTGCATCTACTGCCACAATTCTCCTTTTCTCATCTATACAAGTTTGTAAAAATCCTCTCGTCCACATCGATTTACCAACTCCACCTTTCCCCCCGCCTACTATTACTAATCTTCTTGGGGGAGTTTTAGTTACTTCTTCTGCCTCTTTATCTGCATCTGAGGCCATATCCAGGTCTAACTTTAGTTTCTCTAACTCTAACTGCTGCTCTGGTGCTAAATCATTTAGCTTTATTTCTTCTGCTGCTTCAATTGCCGAGATATCAGCTTTGCTATTAATATTTCCATTTTGATTGTTATTGATAGTTTGTGTCATTTTTCTTTTCCTCATAATTCAGATTTGTTCTCAATTTTCTAAAAAACATCTTTTTGAAATATCGGTAAGACATTACTCCTTATCCATTGCGTAAAATTATTAATCATTTGTTTTTTAACCATGCCTTTTAAATTATAGATAGCTCCTGAATTTAAAGTTTTTACTATTGTTATTTGCTCCCCAATAACCACATGACGTTCTCGACTTTGGATATGCAGAGGCACTATTTTTTGATTATTTAATTCCGGTGCAATAATCTGAAATACATCTTCAGCAAATATCTCTAGCCCTAATGGGGTTGATATTACTCGAACCGTGCTACCCAGAGGGTGATCAAATTCCCAATATGTCCATACTCTTCCCATAAATAGATTGCCATATTTGATTCAACACACGAAGCTATTTAGGTACTGTTTTTTTCAGTACTATGGTTTCTTGATTTTTCAAAAATACGTTATACAATTACTAGCGCTCATTTTTGTTTCTTAAAAAATTGCCGCTATCAACACCAATATTATTCTTAGGCAAAACTGATGAAGGAGGCAGTTCTTGCTGGAGGCAGTTCTTGCTGGAGGTTTTACCTCAGTTGGGGATTCAAACCCCTCCTGAAAAAGAGCCTCGAAATTTTCAATTTGGAGTTCTAAGACCCGTCTGGTCGCGGTACTTGAGAGATAGCATAGCGGTAGCGAGTCTGCGAACGTCGGGCAGTTTTCCTCCTGCCTTCTTTGATAACGGTTGGATGTTAAGCCGATCGCCAATCTTGATATTGGCAGCGCCTGTTGCTAGCTCTAGCACTTGATCGGCAACTTTCCCCTTGTAGATGGGACAAGGGGTTTTGTGACACGGTTGGGCATTGTAAATCGCAGTTGTCACCACATTGTCGTTGATGTAAAAGATGTCTAATGGAAAATTTACCTTGTACATCCAGAAAGGCACGTCGTAAATTTCTCTGCCCAGGTTGAATAACATCCCGCGATCACCGTTTAAGGATGCTCGAAATTTCAGCCCTTTCTCTAATTGCTCTGGTGTAGAAGCGGCTTCCAAGTTAAATGTGCGCTTGGCTTTCGTAAGAATGTGCGTAGCTGGTAAATCCTGGGGACGAGAATGTACGTAACCAATCGCCACAGTGCCAATGATAATTGATACTCCAGCGACAGGGCCTAGTATGTTCAGTAAGTTGAAGGCAGCAACGTATAAATCCTTTTCAGAATTAATTTTTAAAGTTTTCATGTTTCACCAAAAATATCAACATTGCCGAGACTATATATAGATGAATCAATCGGGCTAGATGGAAGGCCATGCAAAGCCGCAATGTTACGCATACTTTCAACTCGGTCAGCTTCGCGGATGGCCAGAGGATTCATACTCTGCCTTGCAGCCAGCAATGCCGATAATGTAATCTCAAGTGATGGCAGTTCTTGAAGGGGTGCAACATCATCATCAAACATTTCACAGAAACTAGAGACGGCGGCGCGTTCTACAATGGCTTGAATCTCCGCCCCCACACATCGCTGTGTAGCTTTGAGTAACCTTTTCCATTCTTCTTCACTGTACCCATCGCCCCGATCACGGAAGCGAGGATCAAAACGGGCTAAGTGAATCTTGAATATTTCGTGCCGTTCGCCGTAATTTGGGAGATCCACCTTGAAAATCTCGTCGAAGCGTCCGCTTCTGGTTAGCTCTGGTGGTAGCCATTGAATATTGTTAGCCGAAGCGATAATTAAAACCTCACTAGTACGCTCCTGCATCCAGGTCAAAAGCATACCAGCTAGGCGTTTGGATAAATCATCATCCCCGGCGAATCCCTTATCAAAATCATCAAGGTATAAGATTACACGGTTGATTCGGTCTACCAGCGCGAGTAAACTCTTGAGTTTATATTCAGCCAAATTACCGTAACTACGGAAACTCCCCCACTCCAAGATAATCAGAGGTAGCCCTAATTGTGCAGAACTTGCTTTGGCGGAGTAAGATTTTCCTGTTCCCGGTGGGCCGATTAGTAAAATCCCCTTGGGTAAGCGCAGATTATACGCTTTCGCCAGTGTTGTCAATAACCGCTTATAAGTTTTAAATGCCGACTGCATCAGTTCCAGCCCCCCGATAGGAGTGCTAGGCGGTTGGAGAAACTGAATATTATAAATTCGCTTAAACAGTTCGATTTTGTAAGCGGACAGTTTTTCTACTAACTCATCCGGTTTAATTTCAGCAGGAGCGCTTGCCTGTCTGATTCCATAGTCAATATCAGCCAAGTACATCCCTAACCCGGCGATCGCCGTCGCATGAATATCGCTATGACTGTAATCCGGTAATACTTGGGATAAATAACTGCTTATTTCCTCTATAGTTGGCAGTTGTTGAATGACTGTGGGAACTTCGGGGGCAATGTCAGATGACACAGTGGCGTTTGACCCTAAGAGAATCGCTGTCTTGTTGCAAGAGTGATTGCACAGCTTCAGGTTAATGAGGGCAGACTTAATCCACTCGGAAGTCAGAAAGAAATCGGGGTCAGTGGTAGACTCTCCTAGCCAGGGGAATATACCTTCTAGTATCAGGATTCCTGATAAATCAGTAGTTTTCCAGAATCGGAGAATTTCAAAGTAATGTTCGCGCCTGCTTTTGGCGATTGCCTGATACTGCTCAACTCTTTGTAAAGTTAATCCCTCCTCATTAGTAGATAACTGGTGTAGCGCATCATCCTCCAGCGTCCACAGGTAACAGTTAATGTTGTATTGCTGGCATTCACTGGCGAGATTTGTCAAAAGTTTGAGTCTTTCTTGTAATGGAGACTCGACAGCTATCAGCTTATTGTTAAGTTTGATTAGAGAGAATATTTGCTTTGTTAACTCATTACTCATCAGGATTTTAACTAATTTTCACCCCAATATTATTGATAGCTAAAACTCTTTACTAGCTACTTTGGTACTGAAAAAATCGGTACTAGAGTAGCTTGACTTTTTTGCAACTATAGCTCTAATTCCTCGTGTTTTTGTTGTGAATAACGCTGTTGCAATTGATGGGAGAAATTGATTAACTGCGTATTCCAATCCCGACTTTCGCACTTGAGTTGAGTCGAGTGTGGCAGTAGTTCTTTAACAGCCCGTGCCACTGTTGATTGACTAAAAGCTACCTGTACATGAGCAACATTACGTAATCTTTCAACAGGTAAACTTGAAGTGTCATCTATTGCCATGTAAACTGTTCTGTTTTCTGGTATTCCTTTAACCTGATATTCCAGCATGGCTACTGAAATGGCATCAATGGGAGAGTCAGACAGTACAGCAGTGCTAGTTTTCTCACTAGGCTTTTTCCCCAAAGTAAAGTAAAACCAGCTATCACGACGAACTGTACCTAACTCATAACCAGAGAATGTATTAGCTGTCCCTTCTAAAAATGCCCCTTTGGTCTTTCCGTTGAGATCCCGCATTACAAAAACTACATTTGCTTTTGAGTCGGCATAAACTAGACCCTGGTTATGTAACATTTGTACGCAATCAGAAGGTATGCCTCGTTTCTGGGTTAGGTAATGTTCTACTTGCTGCCACTGTTTTTTATCCTCAATTGGTGGAATGAATTGCGGTACTGGTTGAGTTTGGATAATGTCAACCGCAACTTTTTGAGCATGAGCGCTCGCTGCACGTTTTGCGCCGACTTCACCAAATCTTTCCCCGATCCATGCGATCGCTTGGACTTGGTTGCATTGATTAACGTGCTTGACCAAATCAATTGCATGATTACCTTCAAAATGAGAACCGGGAGCAAGACCGCTAAATTTACAGCCATCTATATTAATGGTGTGGTTTCCTCCTACCCATTCCTTCCCTTTACGCCACAGTCCCAACTCAATAGCAACATCATCCAAAGCTAAATCAGTTGACCATTCGGTAAGTTTTTTTATTGATTGATTGTCTTGTTCTAATTGTGCAATTCGTCGCCGTAACTGTTCATTTTCAAGTGAAAGAGCTTTGGCTGTAGCTTCCATTTCCTGTTTTCGCTGATTCGCCCTGTCTCGGTCGGCAGCTTTGGCCTTCAATTGCGCTGCACTTAGCTCATCAATTTCTAAGTCACGCCCCTCCTCCACAATGCGGTAAAAGTCTTTGATGTCCTGGTGCTTTGCTCTGCTTCCTTTGATACCGCGCTCTAGTTCAATTAACCGCATCGTGTTGTAGTACGAATCCTGAAATTCATGAATTTTCTGCCGCCCGTCAAAGAAATGATTGCACCGTAGCTGTCCCTGATCATCCAAAGGCACAAAATAAGCGTGAATATGGGGGGTGGCTTCATCTAAATGCAACTCGGCGCGGACAATGCGATTGCCATATTCATCCGCTAACCACTGGTGAGTCGCTTCCATCCAGTTATCCAGCTTTTGGGGTTCATAGTAACCGACTTGAGTGGGGCAGTTGGGACGGAAATAACTGGGCGATGCACTCAACAGTAACTCCACGCAGTACACCGCATCAGTGCGAATCTTTCGCTTCTGCTCATGCTCGGCAATTTTGGCTAGTACCAAATCCTCTAGTCGTTCCTCTGGGTCAAGACTACCGATGAACCGAATATTTTTTTGAGTGGGATCTGCGTTTGGGGTTTCTCTTTCTCTTGCAGTGTGAGATGCACTGCCTGATATGTTCCCCCGCTTTAATTTTTTTAATCGCGCGATCGCGTAGCTCATGGCTTCACTTCTTGAATAAACTTGGTATCATTCTCAAGTAATGCTGATTTTTTTAAATTATCTAAATTTTGGCTACCCCTAAAATAGCCAAATTGCTCAAATGCGGAAATGGGTAAAAAACCGTAGTAAGTACGACTATTTTATTATTTTTTCAGAGAATTGTTAGCGGTTTATGCCCCCTTATTTCCGCGACAGTCATAGACCAGTTGTAGGACAGTCATAGGACAGTTGTTAATTAGGAGTGAGCCTGTGACTTTTATGCCATAGAACAGTCATAGGACAGTTGTAGAGCAGTTTTAGAACAGGTGTAGAACAGGTGTAGAACAGTCACGAAAAAAGGTATTGAGATATACAATTTATAGTTTTTAACCACAACAAATATATACTGTTAGCGAATTGAATAATGAATTTGTAAAAATAACTTTCTTCAGCTAAACTGTACATAAGAAATTCCTGAATTTCGACTGTGCAAAGAAAATGGAACTATCTAACAACAGTGACAACAGTGCAATGAATAATTGCACAGAAACTTTGCCCAGACAAAAAAATGGAACAAAATCAACAAGTAATTCTTTCAGTTAAGCGGACGGTAGATACCGCAGAAGGTCATCTCCTAAATTATCTACAAACAGAACCATTTGACTTAGGGAAACTACCAGAAGTAGTGATGTTGACTCTGAAACAACATTGGTCGCCTTTTGCCATGTCTGCTGATGGGGTAGATGGTGAGCCTTTAAGACAAAGGGCTATATGGGCAATTCAACAGTTGGAAGCACAAGCGGCTTTAATTCGGGCGGTATTTATAGAACCATCAGTAGTGAAGACGGAGACATTCACCAGCGAAACTCAAGCTCAAGCTCAACAGGCGAATGGTGTAGAGTCGAGTATACACCAGACCCAGACAGAAGAAGTCCAAGCGTTAGAGCAGATTGATGACGATGAGATTGATGACGATGAGACTGATGACGATGAGACTGATGTCGAATGGATAGATATAAAACCGTCACTAGAAATGCAACAGATTAATAAACTGTTTGGTATTGGTTAACTAAAGTGTCCTAACTATACCAATAACCAGTTAATGATTGCTCTCAAGGGTGAATAACCCGGATTTCTCACAAGCTCCTTTGCGTTTGATGAAGAGTAATGAGTAATAAGTAATGGGTAATAAGTAAAATTTTTAACTCATAACTTCTTACTCCTTACTCATTACTCCTCTATTCGAGGTGTGGTGAGAAATTCGTGAATAAGACTCTTCAGGCAATGTCTATTTTCTTTTGCGATCGCACATAAATAGGAAAATGTATGAATACGCCCAACAAAGAGATAACCTCAACGATGCCAAAGATAGTAGCGTCGTTTGATTTAGGTGGCAGTCATAACCGAGGGATTGTTCAGATATACCCAGAAGGTGTGCCAATAGTGATAGCGATGAGTCCAGAAGTGGCAGATGTCAGCAGGGATTCAATAGCGCACTCATTTACACAGGTGCGGCTTGACTCGACTTGGGTAGGAATTGGGAATGAGTATTATGTATTAGGTGCTGTAGCTAAAGAGGCTTTTTTCGGTACACCAGCACTCAAAGAGTTGAAGTTCCACTATGGTTTGCCAAAAATAGCGGGTTTGTTCTGGTTAGCTAGTTGGCAGTTGGGTTTAAATCAGCCAATGGAGGCTTTTGCACAATTGCTGCTGCCCGGAGGAGAAATTGCCGATGGCAAGGATTTAGGGAAGACATTAAGCCGCAAACTCAATAAAGGAGTTAAAACGCCTAATGGTCAGTTGAAAGTGAAACTAGTCAATTTTTCAACTTCTCCAGAGGGAAGCGGGATTATGTCGTACCGTCGTCGTGCTTTAGGTAGTGAGTTTGATAAAAAAAGTATTGGCTTGCTGATGCTGGGTTATCGTAATGCCAGTTTTTTACTATCATCCAAAGGGAACTTAACTAAATTTGAAACTACAGATTTAGGGATGAGTTGGTTGGTACACCAATTTGTGGAGCGTACTGCTGTTGGGTTATCAAAGGATGATTTCCGATTAGCGCACTTACTGGTGCAAGCGCAAAATGGCAACCAAAATGCACTGCGTTCAATCTCACGTAAAGCTACCCCAACTGGTGTAGAGTCAGATTTAAAGTTATTTAACTCGGTCTTACCGCCTTTAGTTGATGATTACTGTCGAGCAATAATTAGATGGGTGAAAAATCTGGCTGTTTTGGATGAAGTGTTAATCTGCGGGGGAACTGCGGATTTGATTCGCGCCCCGTTAACCCAATATTTTGAAAGCGTTGGCATCCCCATTGTTTGGAATGGTGGAGTGCAAATTCCCAAAGGGCTTGATACTCAAGGGTTAGAAAATAGAATTGCTGATGTGTGGACAGCGCATATTAACTATATCAAAATGCTCGATGAATATTCTGGCTATGAGCGCAAACAGAAATTATTCCCAGATAATTATCAAGCGCCACCCAATATGAATTGGACTCCAGCTAAAGACCTGTTCTCTATCAATGGGTTTTTCCCCCAACCCCAAACATCTAAGAGAAATCACAATAGCTCAAATTAAGCAATCTTGATGTTAGACAGAGATTCTGTCTAACATCGCCAAATCCTCTACTTGCAATAGTTTCAGAATATGCCCAAAACTTTGACTTTTAAAATAGACCAGTACATCAATGCTTTTCCTAACTGCATTATCGCTACTGCCCATGTAGATAGTTTCCCAAACCTCCCACTAGAGCCAAACATTAGAGAGCCGAACCGCAAAAGCTCAACCTACAGACAAATATTCGATTCGCTCTCCACTGAACCTGAAAAATTCTTTCAAAGAAATAACGGGATTGTGCTGTGTGTTAACAAGGTTAAACCAATAAGCAGGACTGAGCTAGAACTAGAAATACTTCTCTCAAACGAGGGCGGCAACGATGGCATTATCAACGGTGGGCATACGGTATTAGCATTTGAACAAGCTAGAGCAAATAAGTACGACCTCTCTCTAGCTAGGGTTAAAGTTACTATTCACATTGGGTTAAGTGAAGACGAAGCGAAAGATATAGCCCTAGCATCCAACACGTCTGCCCCAGTGGATGCGCGGTCAAAGGTAAACGCTAGAGGTGATTATAAATTTCTCAAACAGTTTTTAGCAAAATTAGAGATGGAGGAAGAAACGAAATTCCGCATTGCTTACTATCAACATCAAAGTGGTGCGCCCAAAAATCCACAGTGCAATGTCAACCATTTAATTAAGTTAGTAAATTGCTTAGATAGAAACAAATACAACCCCCAAACGAAAACTAAAGGTAAGCACCCACCTGTCAGCAATAACCCCTCTTTAACTGATGCAGAAAGAGAAAGGCTGTCAAGATTGTTGCCACTGTTACCCGCATCTTTGTGGATTGAGCAAAGGCTGTTTAAGACTATTGAGGAACACATCACCAACCCACGCAAGAAAGGAGTCATTGACCTAGCTTCAATTGATGCGCGAAAGAATACCCTTTTGCCCGACAGCCGCTACTCATTTGGGTTTAGTGCGCCGGCTGATATTGCTATGCCCATCGTTGCCGCCTATCGAGTCTTTTTGGATGAGAACTATAACTGGTTAATTCCTTTTGATGATTTCGCGGAAGATTTTCTGCAACATCTGTGGACGAACTATTACAAGAAATACTTGGTGTCAGAGAAATTAGCAGGCAATACAGTTGGGAGCAAAATCTGTCGTAATCCAGTGATTTGGGATAATCTCTACGTTTCGGCTCAAAATTATCTTAATCAACAATTGCTCAAGATGGTTGGGTCAAACAATAACAAGCGTGAACAATTAACATTGGCAAATTAATATGTCAGAAACGACACATTTGCAGGTACAAGAATTATCACGATTTGCCCAAGAGCAAGACTTCAATCAGCAATATCGACAGTATTTCGGGGATGTCTGGGACGAAGTTGGAGTTAAAGATATCTCCAGAATGACCATCCAAGATGCCGAGCAAACCTTGAAGGTACTAGCTGATAGTGAAGCATCTCCCCAATTCATCAAATCTCTACTAGCACAAGCAGCAATTGATGGTGCTACACCGCAGGTTTTGCAGTATTTCTTGAGTAGTGACATTGACGACTATGGGCGGACTCTGGCACAAGAATTATTTCAGGATGGGACGAACCCATTGCAGCCAGATACACGCCAGCCACCACCCAAGGCACAGATTTTATCTCCATCTCCAACTGAAGATTTAGACTGGGAAATATAGCATACATTCTCAAAATTTACTAGCAACCTGAGCTTTGATTTTTTCAGTACTCAAGTTGCTAGTTCTTTTTTGAAAGCATATTTAAACTTCTTAAGTTAGATACGAGTTCCATTTTTCAAAAAGCACAGTAGGGTGTAGTTGAATTATCGATTACACCTGTTCCCTCAGCTAACTCAACAATTAAAGAAGGCCATAGTATGACTATATTAGGTATTAATAGATCTTTAGATACGACCCAGGCAAAACTGTGGGACGAGCGCGATTTGTCTACAAGCGATCGCCGCCGGGAGCATCTAGAAATTCTTCTGTGCCAGAAAGTACAGATAGGTGAAGACCCTACCTTGTGTAAACAAGTGTTGAATTATTTGTATTTCTCGGCATTTCAACAGAATCTGAATCGCATCACTGTCCAAAAGGAGAAAGAAAAGTCAGTATTTGCCTCCCTACAGCAAGTGATTATTACGTCTTTTGCTATTTTAGGGATGTTTGCGTTCCTTGCCGCCGCTTCCAACAAGTCAGTTGTCCGATCGTCTGGGGTAATCCCTCCAGCTATAGAACGGCAAGCCAATTAACCAAACAATTCGCTTTTTCGCTCAGGAAGACAACGGAAGATCAACTGAAAGTAATGTGGGCTGAAGTAGTCAGAGAACGCTCGGCATTCAATTCACTGCACATATTAATCATTACAGCCTTTGTCATCTTAGGAATGATTGCGTTTTCTAACGGTTTTTATCATCAAAAATTCCCCCCAAATCAATGAATTTAATCACGAGGTTTGGGGTAAATTTACTGCTGACATTGTTTGCTAAAAAACTTAGCATCACGTTGCCCAAGCAAATTTAGATGTTAGGAAATTAGAAATAGAGCGAAATCTCCCTATTCCTCAATTTGCTAACTAAAATGCTGTGTCCTTGTCGAAAGGTAGACTGTCTTCCGGCTCAAAGTTACGCAGGTCTTGCTCCATCTGCTGCCGACGTTGAATGTATGTTGTGCTGTTTCCAATCCTCCCTTCCATCAACCATTCACCAAAGTTGATGCCTTGTTCTACGTGTGAGGCAGACATTTTATTATAATGATCAACCTCCATTTTCTTATGCCACTCAAGCTGTTCTAACGCACTTTCACTGATGCCAATTTGACGAGCATATTCTATATATTCAGGTCTGAGAGAACCATCAGGATTAAATTCCTTTTTTTCTTGTTCAGTAAAGAAATCGTAGGCTGTGTAGATTGGCCACGGCTCTGGATCAGTCTCATCCAGGTGCTTCCACTCGTCGTATCTCGCTTTTAGCCTAGAGGCATAATCATCAATTACCTCGTTACTCATTCCCACAGATAACATTTCTTGTCGAGCTTCATTTTTCAAGCTGCCATCTGGATGGAACTCATCCTTGTGCATATTTATCCAACGCTTAATCCTTGGCATATAAATCTCCTCAAAAATTGATTAAATTCCATCAATTTAATTAACATTTATGACTTTGGAATTGAAACATTTTGACCCTCGTTTAAAGCAATGGATCTACACAGACGATAACAAAACTGGCTCTCAATCAATTTTAACTGAAAAGCTAAGTAATACTTTACTGGAATTTTACTTTCCTGATAAAATTTTTTCATTTGGACACTCAGATGAATACAGCACCACCGAAGAATTAAAGAATCATCCAGATGGACAAATTTTATTACTGTCTTCTAAGACTCGTTTACTTTATGGAGATAAAGAATGCTTAGAAACGATTCAAAAAATTTGTCCAGATAGTAAAGACCGGGGCGCTTATGGTTCTATCTTCCTTGGGGCTTGTAAAAATGCGATTCACGAAAAGCTAAATATTTTGGTAGTAGATGATTCTACTGAAAATGCTGGTGAAAATGGAGGGATATTATCAAATGATTTGGCATATAAATTAGTTGGAGATTGTTATGGGCAGATTTCAACACAACTCTATGACTTGCTCACTTTAAGAGAATCCCAAGCAGATAAAAGCTATCGTGTAATTCAGCATCGATTCGGTTGGGTGGATGGAGTTGGAGATGATACTACTAAATATCGCTTTGGCAAAGGAACACTGCGACCATACAGGCTAGACGAAATCAAATATGCAGATTCAAATAACAAACCAAAGATAGACATAATTCTCCCTGTAAGCAGTTTTAAGGGAACAGACAAGGATAGACCCAAAGGCCCCACAAAACCTCAAATTCAACCAGGATTATATCAGCAAAATATTTGGTTAGCTGAAAAAGGGCAATCTCAGCAAGGTCAGATGTCTATCTCCCAACTGCTGGCATCTTTCCCCCAAGGAATTAAAGATTTTGCCGAGGAACTAGAGGTACAAGCTCAAAGATTAGCCTCTATTCAAGATGACCCTAGAAATGTTGCTGCTTACTATTGTGAAAGATATGAAAAACGTAAAGAATCATTGAGCCAAAATAAATTAAAAACAGGAGAAGTCACCGATCAAGAAACAGATATTAAAAAGTTAGAGACAAATGATGACTTAGATACAGATCAGGAATTGGATGACGAAAGTACTAAAGATGACTTGTTCATGTACAAACTTATTAAAGCCGATATACTAGGGCATCAGCAGCTATTAGAAACTGAGAAGGTAAAGCAGGAATTAAGTCGGTTTGTACAAAGTGAGTGGCGAGATATTGCTGTTGGGAAAACGCTTACTTTTGACCGAGGGATGATTATTCCCTCCAAGCAACTCAAAAATGGTGAAATTTGTGTCTCTTGGCTTGATGAGCAAGAAAAAATTCTTAATTTCCGTTCTCCTTTCCTCAACTCTAATGGTTTGTGTGTTTCTACTAATAAACACGTTTTAGACCGTGTTGCTCCAGATGGTAAATCTTTGCAAGGCATAATTGTAGTTAATGACGAAGACCACAAGCGTATACAAGCCAGAATTACAGAGTTAGAAGCACTCTTGGTTGATGTTGATTTTATCGACCCAGCAGAAACCGAATCAGAACGCCAAGCGCGAGACTACGATGGTGATTGCATTGGTGTAGCAAGAGCTAGCTTATATCCCAATTTAACAGCAGAAGCAGAGCGGAGAAATCTTCCCCAAAACGCCTATTCGCCCACGGTTAAGCTCAAAAAACAATCATTTTTTGATCCCACCGATGGAAGCCAGCCCCCATTTGAAAAAATCGCTATCCACATGAGTGATAGCATCAGCGTGGGCATAATCAACAATCAAGTGACGGCACTGGAGGCATTAGAATCAGAAATTGAAGTACTTAAAACTTACGGTAACTTAGAGCAACAATCAACTTATTTAGACCAAGTATCTAGCCATTATCAAAGTTTATTTGAACAGGAACATGACGAGAAGCCCAAGCCAATTAGAGCAGAGTACAAACCCTTCATGCAATCTGTTGTAGCTCTAGCAAAGAATCCTAACAGAAGAAGAGAGATTATTCATCAGGCAATGGATGTTAACCGCCTGATGTACCGAGAAATGATTGGTGAGGGATGTTATCAAAACCAAATAGCGGTTGATTTATTCAAAAGTGCTAAAAAACCTGAGATGAATTTAATCAGAGAAAATAGCCGCTACTTGTATCGTGATGTTAATTATATTAAAGATAAAAAATCTTCGTCAGTTTATTTAAGCACAGGTATAATACCAAAGGGCTACTCACCAGTAGAATTATTGATTAGCCAAACCAATAAATATTTCCAAGAATCACAGTTAGAATCGCGTCCCATCGTCCAGTTTAAAGATTTGTTCAAAGGAGTGGAATTTACACCACAGCAAAAATTTGCAGCGATCGCCGCCAAATACGAGTTTGATCTGAAGTTCAACGCTGCGGTTCGTGCCTCAAGGCGGCGAGAAACAGAGTCTGGCCCTAGCGCAATTGTTCAAACGGATTCAGGAACGCAACTCGAAATTACCAATCTCACCCGCTACGGGCATCCCCTAATCTGGAAAGCCCAGACGTTGAACATTCGCTTAGATGAAATTTTAGAGAAATTCAGAACTAAAGAACGCCCCCACAAATTACTAGCAGTTGCACAGATAGATGGTGAGATTGGGGAGGATGGAAAACCCGCTTACCGCAACCTGGGGACAGTTAGCCAACAATCGGTGACTGACCACAACCTCAAGGCGGGGATGACCATGCAGGCAGGTAAACTTTTAGAACTAAGACCAGAACTTACTAGAAGCCAAACTAAACTACTCTTTGCCTTAGCAAATGACGCAGCTCTCGCATTTTACGCCTCAATCCCAGAGTCAGAAAAACTTGCTCTATCCGCCGCCGCTTGGAACATCTGTGCATCTCGCCAGGATGAACTCGAAGTTGCAAGAAAAGAAGACGCAAACCCCCAAGCGATCGCCAAAAAAGTCTCTAATTTTGCCTTCGCTGCTTTCCCCAATGAGATTATCTCTCGCTTAGATAAATTGCAATTTACCGAACCGAAGTTAGTCACATTAAATAATGAAGCGAATCAATTTTTAGGTCGAGACTGGAACGCTCATGAAAAACATCCTATAGAAATCAGAGCTTCTCACCACCCAGTCGGACATGAGCGCCATATTTCCAGGCTAATGTTTGTCCAGGATAGTGACGGCGAATATAAGGAATTCGCCATGCTCGAAACCAGAACTGCACAGCTTCCCATTGGAACAAAAGCGCAAGCAAGTATGGTTGGGGTAGAACCTGCCACTGCCAAAGCAACTATTGGACTGCCTGGAAACGAGCCGATTGAAATTACTATCCGTGAACTCAAGAACTTCTCTTATGCAGGACTTGTTTTTAACGCCGAACCCGTAAACTTAGAATTTGGCACTGTGCCGATTCCTGATAAAACAGTAAAAATAAAAATTGATGCTTTCACTCTGGGTGAGTTAGACAGTGATTCTGTCCAACAGTTAAAAGAAATTAATTATCTCAAAAATGGTAATCTTCTAAAATTAAAGCTCACGTCAATCTCTGAAATTGGAGATCAAGCTTTTGTACTGGGTGAATCTCCCAATGGTAATCTCCTGAAAATTAACAAAATTAACTTTTATGATTTTTCTGGTCAGTCATTTTCGGCTGGAGATTATCGAAAAGTAACTATAGAAATACCACCCTTAAAAACTAGAGATGCCGTGTTTTTAAATGGTGAACCCTTGGGAGTATTGCACTTCAAAAAAGACAAAGACGCGCTCAGACAGCTTGGACTGCTCAAAACCGGACAACTTACACACGCCGACGCTATTATTCAAAGTAATTTTTCTGTTATTTGCGCTCAAATAGACCCTAATACCGTTGAATATCCCCAGAAGTGGACGAAGGAGTTTCAGGCTTTTGGGACTCAATCAGTTAATCCTCAACAACTGTATATGATTGAGAGTAGTGCGAAAATTCTACATCATATTAAAGAGCGTCCTACTTTCCTCTTTTCTACAGAATCAAACGAAAAACTTGGAGTCATGGGCTTGGCTGTTGACAACCAGAAAGCTGATACTGTGACTAAATGGTTAACTGCTCAAAAAGTTGAATTCTCGCTTGCCTCAACAGAAGATGTTATCAGGGAAACTAAAAAAGGTCTAGCGGTATTTAACTTAGTCAGTAGTTCAATTCCCCCCAAAACTTTGTCGAGCATGACCAAGAAATTCGGGGCTGTGATTGAATCTACTCTTGAGTATCAACAATTTGTTAGCTCCCTTGCCACACGACCGCAGTTTTTGAAACCACCAGAACAAACAGCACAATCCCCGCCCAACCAATCTATAACTCCATTACTCTCCACTAATCCTTCTACAACAGACATTACTAATAGTACAAAAACCGAACCTCTAGGTGTCGAGAAGTCCGCGACAGTTACTATTGATGATTTGAGAAATTGGTACAATGCCGCAGACAAGTTAGGGAAGCCGGAAAATTACAAAAAACGCATTGTAGAAGTGGCTTATGGGTTTAAAGCTGGTGAGCAATTATCAGCCCAAGCGTTGGCAGTAATGAATCAAGATACATTTGAACTTGAAGCCATCAGTCGGTTGACTCAAATTGCTCAAAGGATTGGCATGGTCTGGGGTAAGTCTAATGAAAATGGCACTCAAGTTTTGGGAAAAATTTATGATATAACCTTTAATACCCAGCAGAGAGATTTAACTATTTCACAGAAAAATGGGGAGGTAATTTTAAACTTGCAATCTGGTCAGATACAGACTAATAAATTAACTCCACAGATATTGCAAAGTTTTGAGGACGCGAATAGTCAGATAGATAAAATATTAGAGAAAAATAAAAGTCAAGAATTAGAAATATACGGTTAACAATTCAAAATTCACGCATTCAAAATTAAATACATTTCAGACGGGTATTTAAACCCTAACTGAAATTGGGGCTACCTGTAGAGGTAGGGGTCTTAAACCCTTTGATTTACGATAAATTAACTGACTCGGCTAAATATCCGAGTTGATAAATATTTAAGGAATTTTAAATTAAAAGAGGGAAGATTTGGTGGAATTAATGCAAGAAATTGATATAGAACAAGGGCAACTGTGGTATGACAAAGGAATAGAGCATCTCAAATCAGGAAACTTATCTGGAGTGATGGAGTGCTTCAGAAATGCACTTTATTTCTATCCTAATTTTGCTGAAGTTCACAATACTATAGGACTAATTCAGTTTCAAATCGAAAAATATGAAAATGCAATTCAGCTTTTTGATAATGCATTAGCAATAAATCCGAATTTTGCTGAAGCTTATAATAATCGAGGATTAGCTCGCTCAAAAATCTGTCATAAGTCAGAATTTCCAAAGGTGATTGAAGATTATACTAAAGCCATCGCTCTGAATCCAAAATTAGTCCAAGCTTATCTAAATCGGGCTGATATTTATAAAAATTTAACTGGTGACAACCCAGCAGCTATCTTAGATTACAATCAAGTAATTTCACTTGAACCAAACTGTTTATCAGCTTATATAAATAGGGCGAATATTTATTTTTTATCTGAGGAATTAGAAAAATCACTCTTTGATTTAGAAAAAGCATTACAGCACTTCCGGCTATTATGAAGCACAATTTTACCTATATCCCTTTCCTATCATAACTTTTGAGACTGTGTGCGTACCTCATAGCAGGCGGAAGTGCTGTATCTCTAGATGCTGATTGTGCAGAAGCATATTGTGGACGAGGGACAGTCAGATTCTATCTGGGCAATATTGAGGGCGCTAAAAAAGATTTATTTAAAGCTTTTGGTTTGTATGAGGCGCGAGGGAATATGATTTACTGTGCTTTTACTCGAAGTTTGATTATGGAACTTTTTCGAGATTATGAAGTTTACAAAGATTTGTTTGGGGTTGAAAGTAGGATAATCAAATCGAGAAAGTAGCCACTTTTTTCGAGTGGCTACAAATTAGATTCTTTTTTCACTCCCTGCGATCGCAGGGAGTGAAAAACCTTTCAGCAATAATTGCTTCAATTCGTCTTAGGTTAGTATCTTTTTTGTTCGCTTTGGCACGGCTACGCCAAATACGCTAAATATAAAGGTAAAACAACTGCCAATGCTCGATTACGTCAGTGCAGGAATCGCGTTTTACATTACAATGCTTCCCGTACAAGAGTGGATATTGGAATTCCGCCTCGGTTATCTCGGTCGCTACTGGAGCTTGATAAGCGTTGTGGGCTTATTAATTGGCTTTTTGCTCTGTCTGCTGATATTTGTGCCATTGATCATTAACATGATACTAGATCCGTTCAAATATCCAGGACATTTGGTTATGAGCGGGATCGCTGCGGTGATTTTTGGTGCAATACTCTGGCTGGGGCAGTGGCTAATTCTCCGTCAGACTGAGATGACACCGAGAATTTTTGCGCTGATCAATACGGTAGTTGGAATTTCTGTGTTTTCTGTACTGGTATGGTTTAACCAAAAAAGTTTGCAGTGGAGCGGTGGCCCGATTGAAGGCTGGAAAACTGGACTCATTTTTCTAGTGGTTGGTACAGTTACCGGAGCGGCGACGGGTAAGGCTTTGGATTTTTACTGTGGACGAGTTGAGCAGCGATTAATCAGACTTGAGAGGGAGAGGGTAGAGCAAGAAACCCAAGAAAGAGAAAGGCTGGAAAGAGAAAGGTTTGAAAAGGAGAGATTAGAGCAAGAACTCCTAGAAGCAGAGATGGCAGAGCGGAAAAGGAAACAGCGAGAGGCGGCTATTGAAGAAGAACGCCTCTGGTACGAACAACACGGGAAAGACTATGCAGATTATGAATATGAGGATGAGGAGGAGGAAGAATAACTTTGTGCTGACATGAACGACCGTAAGCGATGCCTGCGGCGGGTTACGCCTACGCTGACTCCTTAGCTCTCACTGATGGAATGGCATAGGTTAATTCTCCTTTTTCACCGTTAACAACTTCCTTTGATGGTTACAAATCAAAATCAAGGCTGAATGTTTCCCCTGAAGAATCTTCTTCTTTCTCCTGTGCAAATGGAGTTTGAGTCCAAGACGTGAGTTGGTTTGACTCAGTATTAATCGGTGGGGAAGATATTTGTTGTACAGGTAATCCAGCCTTAATGAAAACAAAATAGCAATCAACTATAAAGTAAATCGTGTCCAGGTAACTTTTATCTAGTTTTTGGGATTCTGCAAATATGCGCTCTCTGTAATTATCTTTGAGGCGAACTTTTTCCGGTGCTAAGTCTTTTTTATCTGCCATTGTTATAACTTTACTTAATAGATGTAGATGCTGAATTCTTGCTGCTAATAGTTTTTGCCATCTCTAAAAGCCCAGAGACATTGGCTTCTACCGGATTGTCCAAGATTTTGAAGCCGTTTTTCTCCAACAGCTTTTTAAATCCTGGTAAGAGGCAACCTCCACCAATCGCCCAGATTTCATCCCCCTGGTGCTTGGCATCAAGCGTGAGATTCACCACTTTCTTCAAGTATTTTTCATACCAATCTTTTAAACTTGCGCTGTAAACATCTTTGATATCGATGTCACGGCTGTATCTGGTATGCCCCATTTCCAAACAAAATCGGATTTTGGATGGATCTCCGATTTTTCCGCCATTTAAATGTTTCATTTTTTGGGAGATATCATCGATGAGAACTTCTACACCAATAGGGTAGGCAGTATGAACTTCTCGCTGACCCCGGTTGTAACGGGAATACAAGGTCGTTCCATTGCCAAAGTCTAAAATGGTTAATTTTTTGGGTAGTGGATGCCCAAATAATGCACCCATACCCTCTAGTACAACTTTCAGCACTTCTACTTTCACGTCTGATTGCTTGCCAGCAAGTATTGGCTGATATTCTCCATTGAGTACTTTTTGTAGTTCTTCAGCTAGACCAACATCATGTAAGCTAACGACTAATTTTAAGTGCCAAGCCCTACGGTGTGGTAAATGTGCCAATGCGCCCAACAAAGTCAACAACGCATTATTGACTTTATTTTCATTATTGTCTGTGTTGCGGTCAAAATAATTTCCTGTACGGTAAGCGGACTCTCCAACTGTGTAAGCACTGCCGTTAAAAACTACACGCCCTGGAACATCTTCCATCTCGGCATTGGTTATATAGCTGGGGACACGAACTACTTCAAAGCCATCGACTAAAAGTTTTAGACTTCCGTAACCGTTATCGAAACCCGCAGGAAAAATTTTTTGTAACGTGTGAATGTTTGACATAAAGACAAAGGTAATAGACTTTGATTTGTGAAAATTATCTGTTCAGGTAATTTGGGGGAGCAGAGGAGAGAATTAAAACAGTTCTTAGTGTTTACTATTTACTGTTCAAAATGGAGAACTCTGACCTTCAGCAGAATAAATAGTTTTTATTACACCGATAACTATAATTGTTAATGCAAACAATTTTCTCTTGCTCCCCTGCTCAAGAGCCTTTTTTTCCCCAGACTCAAGAGTTTATCATAACCCCTTGGGGGCTAAGTGGGGTACAAAATGTTAACCAGTCAAATATACCCCATTTAACCCCTATATATACCCTATATAGGGGTCAAAATGTCCCCAAAATCCTGAACTATTGTTGGGGTATATATAGCCCCCATGTAACCCCCAATAAGATTTTTTGAAATCTTTTTTATCAACGCAGCAGAAATTAATTTAGATGGTTGACTCTTTGATTTATACTCTACTATCAATGTCTTTGTTAGCAATTTATTTCCTTGCAAGATGTCTAGCCAAAGCTCTGATCCACTTGGAATTTACCTACGAGAAATTGGTCGCTTCGAGAGGCTATTGCCGGAACAAGGAATTTTCTATGCACGACAAGTAAAGCTATGCTGGCACAAGATGAGCAAAATAATCTTCTCATGCAACGGCTAAAGCCTTCTCCAACTATGGCTGAACTTGCTGCCGAGGCGAAGAAAACAGAAACATAATTAACCCAAATCCTTGAACAAGGTCAAATAGCTAAACAAAAAAAGATTACTGCCAATCTCCGGTTAGTGGTTGCTATAGCTAAAAAGTATCATTGGAGTAAGCCGGAATTTCTGGATCTGATTCAAGAGGAAGCTATCGGTTTACTTTCATGCGGTAGAGAAGTTTGATCCGAATTGCGGTTATAAATTTTCTACCTATGCATACTGGTGGATTCGACAGGGAATTACCAGAGCCGTTGCAAAACAATTGCACACTATTCGCTTACCGCATGACTTGACCAAAAGATTGATGCAAATCAAAAAAGCAGATATCGAACTTTTTCAAACCTTGGGACTAAAGCCCATTATTACAGAAATAAGTACGGTTCTTGACGTATCTTCTAAGCAAATCTCCGAATGTCTCAACGCATTTCGTCCGCTACTTTCTTTAAAGTTAGGAATTGGGGAGGAGCAAGAAACTTAACTACAAGAGATATTAGCTGATGAAAGAATCTCCGCACAAGAGTACGTTACCCTAGAATGTCTCCAGTCAGATTTGCAGGATCTATTAGCTATCTTGAAGCCAAATCAACGTCTTGTTTTAATGTTACAGTTTGGTCTGGAGGGCGAGGACAAGCTGACTGCAAAACAGATTGCACAAAGACTTAATCTCAGTCATTCCAAGGTACGCTCTGCTTATGGGCAGGGTATCAAAGCTTTACAACGTGAACAAGATCAGATTAAAGATTATTTGGCTAGTTAAAAACTGTTTATGGCCAAGGAGAAGGAATTGCTGTTGTTGAAAGTACTTCTGGTGTATTCAGTCTAATCGCCGTTTGCTCACATTTGGGACATCTGAGTCTTAGACAGAATAAGGTGCAGTAACTTCTAGTCCAGTTTTAATCATCCTCGTTAATTAAAATCTCTATTTGAGCAAACAATAATTCAAGCTTCTTGCGCTTTTTGGGATTATCCCATAGCTTTGATTTTTTCATTTTCTTATAGGTAGAATCTATTTGCTTCTCTAATTCCTTCTCTTCTGTTGACGACTTATGGGTTTTCAACCGTTCTCGAATTTCATTTAGTGATAAATTTTGTAATATCGCCTCTTCCAATAAAGCAATACGTTCTGTCTTTTCTTTCAACTTAGCGATTACTTTAGCTTTTGTGTATTCAATTTTTCCTTGGCGTAGAACTTCTAAAATTTCATCAGGCAACCGCAAGAGAGGAAGTCTGTTAGCAGTGAACGACTCCCATTCCATAAGCCCCAAGCCTGTAAAAATCATTTTTACATCCTCTGCATCAGAATTACTGATAACGTTATCAGTAACTTTTCCCGCCAAAATATTTTGCATTTTATAAAGTAAAGATATAACTTCTGGCACTTTCTTATCTAGTTGAAGTGCTATAAGTTCTAAAATACCTTCTGTTTCTTCAATAGGATTGAGATCGTCTCGCTGTAAATTTTCTACTAATGACAGTTGCAGGGCTTCCTGATCATTTAAGGAACGTGCAATTACAGGTACTTCAGTTAATCCTGCTAAACTAGCTGCTCTGTAACGCCTCTCTCCAGCTACCAACTCATATTTATCGTTAGATAAATAACGGACTAACAATGGTTCTAAGATGCCATGTTCTTTAACCGACTGTACTAACTGCTCTAACTTTTTTGGATCAAAATAACGGCGAGGCTGCTGAACAGAGAGTTGGATTTTTTCGATAGAGACAAACTGTCCACAGGGAACAGTGTCAACAGACTCCCCAATCAAAGCTTCTAATCCCTTAAGACGGCGACCATAAGGCTTGTCACGCTTTATACTCATAATAATTTCTCCAGCCCTTTAACAATTTTTTTTAGGATTGATAAAGCTGGATGCTTAGGATTAAAGATTGCCAAAGGAACATTTTCTTCAGCAGCATCAGCAAAAGCAGTAGATCGAGGAATTGGGTCATAGACTATCCCAACCTGTGACAATTGTTCTTGAATAGCTAATAGTGTTCGTTCATCTTGGCTATTACGTGAATCAAACATCGTTGGGATAAACCCAGCAATTTTTAGCTTTCGATTTGGAAGAGACTTAACGCGTGTTACTGTATTTAAGAGTAATTCTGTCCCCAAGAATGCCTTGTATTGCGTCTGGATCGGCACTAAAACGTGAGTTGATGCCACTAAACTGATATAAGTAAGAATGCCTAAACTAGGGGGGCAGTCAATCAAAATAAAATCATACTGTTCGCTTACAGGTTCCAAAGCATATTTAAGACGTAAATCACGCATATCTGCTACTACTAACTCTAATTCAGCTGAAGTCAGATCCTGAGATGATGGAACAAAATCCATCCCATGAATTTCTTTAAGAATTGGTAGTGCTTCCTGATCAATCACTGCATTATAAATGGTTTTTTCTTGGGATTCAGGCACAATTCCCATAAAGTTAGTAAGTGAAGCTTGAGGATCTATATCAATTAAAAGAACTCGGTAGTGATGCTTGGTTTTAGCAGGCTTTAATTGTGCTAAGTGATAACCAAGATTAATCGCTAGAGTGGATTTCCCAACTCCACCAGCTTGATTAAATAAACAAATGATAAGGCTCACTAAATTGGCTCACTTCTAATTTCGACTAACTTTTTCTTGAAAACTAGATTATAACGACAACGGAGTAAGCACAGATAATATTTGACTATCTAAATTTGGACTTTTATAAGCTAATATAGTTGAATCAGCTCAAAAGCTTATCATCCCTTCGTTTCAAATAAATTAGGCCGGTCTACTCTGCGTTGCTGTCCAACTAGCCACCGTAGTTCTACCACGAAATTAGATGATTTCATCAAAATCAAGATTGAGGTAACGTGCGGTGTCAATCTCTCTTCGTTTCTGAAGATAGGATCTGATGTATTTTGTGCTTCTTCGTTCCACTAATTTCAGGCAGGCAACTTAGTATTTATGTACTATACTTAACTGACTTCCAGTATTATAATAATGTGCGGCCTCTTCTAACAGGCAATGTTCACTCCTCCTAATCTTTCCGCTCAACAAATAAGTGCCTTCCCTCAACACGAAACAATCATCGGAGTCGTAGAACGTTTAACTTTTTACTCTGCTGAGTCAGGCTACACTGTGGCAAGGCTGACTCGTCCGCGTAGCAACGAACTCACAACAATTGTTGGTAGCTTTGCCAATATCCAGCCAGGGCAGACTTTACAACTAACTGGTTTCTGGCGTGATCATCCACAATTTGGCCCGCAGTTCCAAGTAGTCAACTACAAAGAAACCAAACCAGCCACTCTTACTGGAATTGAGAAATACCTTGGCAGTGGGCTGATTAAAGGTGTGGGCCCAGTCACAGCAAGACGGATTGTTGCTCACTTTGGGCTAGAAACCCTGGACATCATCGAAAACCAAATTGAACGACTGATTGAAGTCCAGGGTATTGCCAAAAAGCGGATCACTCTCATCAAAAACGCCTGGGAAACTCAAAAAGCCATCAAAGAAGTGATGGTATTTCTCCAAGGGCATGGTGTTTCTACCACTTATGCTGTGAAGATTTACAAGCAATATAAGGATGAGGCAATCGCCACTGTCACCAATAACCCCTACCAGCTAGCAGCCGACATCTACGGTATTGGTTTTCTGACTGCTGACAAGATTGCGAGAAATATAGGAATTGCCCCTGACTCAGAATTTCGTTACCGTGCAGGAATTATCCACTGTTTAAGTGAAGCTGCCGAAGATGGCCACTGTTACCTGCCACAAAGCGAATTGATTGAATCGGTAATCAAACTGCTGGCTACCGAATCTTATCAGCCCACAGAAGAAGCGATCGCGATCATTATTAAAGATATGGCTCTCGCAGACGACCTGATTAGAGAGCGGGATGAAGAAAAAACGCTACTTTGCTATAAGCCGACTTACTTTCATACAGAACAGAATTTAGCTCAACTGATACGCCAACGCTTGGAAAATCCTGTTGGCACTGACATTGAGCGTGTGCGTGATTGGATTGACCGCTTTACAGCCAGCCGGAAAATTCAGCTTTCAGAACAGCAACGCCAAGCTGTAGAAACAGCAGCCTATTCCAAAATCATGATCCTCACTGGTGGCCCTGGCGTTGGAAAGACCTTTACCACTCACACCATAGTTAGTTTATGGAAAGCAATGGGTAAATCTATTGCCTTGGCCGCACCTACTGGACGGGCTGCTCAACGTTTGGGTGAAATGACTGGGCTGGAAGCCAAAACCATACATCGCTTGTTAGAATTTGACCCCCGCTCAAGGGGTTTCAAGCGCGATAGCGAAAATCCTTTGCCCCACACGGCAATTATCGCTGATGAAGCTTCGATGCTTGATTTGTTTCTGGCTTACTCCTTAGTTAAAGCAGTATTAGCTGGCGCTCTACTGTTATTGGTGGGTGACATTGACCAATTACCATCTGTGGGCCCAGGTCAAATACTCGCTGACCTGATAAATTCTAGGCGAGTTCCGGTGGTGCGGTTGACCCAGGTATTTCGCCAAGCTCAAACTAGTGCCATTATCACTGCTGCTCACCAAATTAATCGAGGAATTTATCCCACGATTGAACCGATTTCTGACACACCTCAATCTGACTGTATTTGGCACGGCGGCGGACATCAGCCCGAACATGGTGTACAGGCAATCTGCGAGTTGATTACCGATTTAATTCCCCGCTTAGGTTACAATCCTGCCACTGATGTCCAAGTGCTTTGCCCGATGACACGGGGAGTAATCGGGACTCGTAACCTGAACACAGTATTGCAGCAGTTGATCAACCCACCCAGCCCCAGCAAGGTAGAGATTAACAGAGGTGGGAATTTGTTACGCGAGGGCGATCGGATTATCCAGTTGACCAACGACTACAACCGCGAAGTCTTCAACGGTGACTTAGGAATTATCCTCGCTATTGATACTGTCGAGCAGGAAGTTACAGTGCAATATGGTGAGCGGACTGTGGTTTACGATTACGCTGACCTCAATGAAATTGCGCTAGCGTGGAGCATAACTATTCATAAAAGCCAGGGGTCAGAATATCCGGTGGTGATTTTGCCAATCTATATGCAGCACTATATGATGTTGACCCGGAACCTGTTTTACACTGGTATAACTCGTGCCAAGAAATTAGCGATCGTAGTTGGCGCAAAAAAAGCGATATCTCTAGCGGTGCGCTCTACCGATGACCAAAAGCGCTACACACGGTTACAGCAGAGGTTACTTCAGGCAGGGCTGCATTGTTAAAAATAGAAAACTTCAATGAACTATTTGATTTATACTTTTAAATTCCTTGGTTTAAAAAAGCGTTGAGTTTGTATGTCCAGCTTGAGTTCCGACATGGTTCGCATCTATTTACAGGAAATTGGTCAGTATCCTTTATTGAAGCCAGAGGAAGAAATTGCTTATGGTAGACAGGTACAAGAAATGATTGCCATTGAGCAATCTAAAAATGAACTCACCCAACAGCTAGACCGGGAACCAACAATGACAGAATTAGCCAATGCTGTTGCTCAACCTGAAACACAAGTCCGAGCAATACTGCACCTTGGCCAAAAAGCTAAACAGAAAATGGTGACAGCTAACCTGCGACTAGTAGTTTCTGTTGCCAAAAAATATCAGAACCGCAATTTGGAATTTTTAGATTTGATTCAGGAAGGAGCAATCGGTTTACAAAGGGGTATAGAAAAGTTTGATCCCAACCGAGGTTATAAATTATCAACCTACGCCTACTGGTGGATTAGCCAAGCAATAACCAGAGCAATTGCAGAACAATCCCGCACTATTAGATTGCCTGTTCATCTAACTGAAATACTTAATAAAATTAAGAAGGTGCAGCGAGAAAGCTTTCTAAAGCTCGGTCGCCATGCCACTGCTGAAGAAATAGCTGCATCATTAAACATCAGTCCCGATAAGCTTCGAGAATATCTCAGTGCCTCTCGTACAGCCATTTCTTTAAATAAAAAAGTCGGAGATGAGAAAGAGACAGAATTGGGCGAAATTTTAGCAGACGTTGGCGCTTCACCAGAAAAACTGCTCACCCAAGAACTTCTATCGCAAGACGTAGCTAAATTCTTAGAACCATTGACACCGATTCAACGTCAAGTATTGACTTTAAGCTTTGGGCTAGAAAATGATCAGCATTTCAATCTCGCTCAGATTGGCCAACAGCTAAATCTCAGCCGAGAGCGGATTCGTCAAATCCAGGTCAAGGCAATAAATATTCTCCGCCATCGACAAAATGACATGCAAGAGTATTTATTTGATTAGGAGGATGTTTTAGTCAGATGATGCACGGATCTTATAAAACTGATATGAAAAACTATATTAAAGAAGTAAGGCTACATAGTAATCAATGCCCAGCAAAACAATCCAAGTCCGAGAGTACACCGTCAGAGCGCACAAGCGGGAAATTCATACTCGCGTTTTTAACTTCGTATGTAAGCAGTGCGAACAGCCCACACAACGAGAAACCTTTGGTGTGCGACCGCTCTACTGTGAAACATGCCGTCCGCCACAAGCACCTAAGAGATCAGTAGTCCCTCTCAAGAAGAGAAAACCCAGAGCTATGACTTACAAGAGTGGTAAAGACATAGCCGGATGATTTGTTGTCTCAAGGTTTTGAGTGAGCGCACGAAAGTGAATGAAACAGTGCGCTCATTCGCCCAAGCTAACTCAAACTGGTAAAAAGTAACAAGAATGAATGTCACCCTTGTAAAAGTGAAACTTAGTTTGGGCTATCTTGTTGGGGGTAGGGTTAGACTGAGTGTGTTTAAGGCAATTGAATTTTAGTGCGTCAACGGATGTAAAGTTGTGACGCAAAACGTAATTTGGCACAGCGACAAATAATTTGTCACTGTACATTTGGGAATGATATTTTCTAAAACAATGCTAAATATATCTGCGTCCGTTGGGCGGGGTGTGCAATGGCATACCCGCCCGCCAAGAAAGCGATCGCCAAAATCCCTAAATTTTTTAATCTACAGAAGAACAGTGAAATTGGAAGCGGCTAAAAGAGGAGAACCCGCAATAGTTACAAACAAACCTCCTGTACCAAAACCAACGGCATCGTTATTCTGGTTGTAGAACAAATTGCCATTGCTAGAGTTATAAACAATCTCTGCACTACTACCTTGAGCTAGAGAATCACTAGTAACTACAGCAAAGTCAGAGTCAATTAATGCACCACTAGTAGTGTTGTCTAGAGCCGTAAAACTTCCTTTTGATAAACGGATGCTGTCTGTACTACTTGAAAAGTCAGTAATTTGGTCTACACCGAAAGATACGGTAAAAGGTGTTTCAGCGAAGAAACTGAAAACATCTGAATCTGTGCCTCCCGTTAAGGTGTCATTACCTGCTCCACCATTGAGGGTATCGCTACCTGCTCCGCCATTGAGGCTATCGTTACCATCGCTCCCCCGAAGAAGATCATTGCCTGTTCCAGCGTTGAGGGTATCGCTACCTGCTTCACCATTGAGGCTATCGTTACCACTACCTCCATTGATAGTGTCGTTGCCATCTCCACCATCAATGGTATCATCTCCAGCATTACCTTCTAATTGATTGTTTTGTCCATCGCCTTTAATACTGTCACTTTCATTTGTACCGATCACATTGTCAAAGTTGACTACATCGAATCTTAATGTTCCTAGAACAGGAACGTTATTGGCAGAGATAGTTTGGGCTTGCAGGTCTGCGATGGCAAATACCCCAGATCTCGATGCAGATGCATCTATAGTATTGTTGGCAACAGTGGCATCAGCAATAACCCTTTCTATTTGAAAGACTTCATCATTTCCAAGAACTCCGTCAGCTTTTTTAACTGTGCCTACACCTGAGAGGGTTATGGTTACACCTAGTGTGCTATAGTCTGCTACATCAATGCCAGAACCACCAATTAAGGAGTCGTTGCCATTTCCACCAATCAGGGTGTCGTCGTTAGAACCACCGTTGAGAGTGTCGTCGCCATTTCCACCATCGAGAAAGTCGTTGCCATTATTGCCAAATAGAAGATCGTTACCAATCGAACCTATAAGAATATCATTTCCATCATCACCAAGAATAACATCAGATAAAGCAGTACCCGATGTGGTATTATTGTCAGCTAGATTGCCATCAAAAATGTCGGTAAAGACTGGGTTAGGCATAATTTTTTATCTAAACTTTACTTTTGTACTCAATTTACATTTACAAAGAAAGGCAGAGGGTAGAGGGCAGAAGGCAGAAGGTTAAGAGTATCAATAAAAACTTTAGTTGTGGTTATAAAGCCCACTAAAAAGGACTCCCGATGCATAAATTACTCAACAAAATTCATCACCTGAATTTTGAAAAAGGATGATGGGGTAAGAGGTGTGCTTCCACCTCTTTCACCTCTTACCCCATCAAATATGTTTCTTTCAATATTAGGAGTGAACGCCATTCGGCTTGAATAGCCTCACGGTTACAAAATGTTGACTCAACAATTGAACCTTTGCAAGGATAAAGTTTTTAGCCGAAGTAAGTATAATTAATTGCACAGTGAAACTTGAGTGGAAACAAGCCCTAAGCAGCTGGCTGATGGACAGTAAGTTTATGCAACTCCAGCGAACTTCAGCAAGCTAACAATACCAAATTTCTCCTCTGCATTAACTGGCAGTGTCGGGTGCCAAGTCGGATCTGCTCTTAAGAAAGATAGGCGGTCTCCTTCTAACAGACCAATGAATACTTCTGCCACGATCCGACCACCTACAGGACCTAAAGTTCTGCCCTCGGCTCGTAGTTCTGCTTCTTTGAGAATATAGAACCATAAAGGTGTTTTCTGCTCCATTTCAACTCCCAAATCTTTTAAATCTTTAAGGTCATTGTTAGTGAGAGGTTCAATGCACATTGCTTTGGCAAGCGCTTGTCCTGATGGTAAACTGAAAGTCAAATGTCGCAATAAATTTCTCTGCGCCAAAGAAGAAGGATTGTCAGACAAGCCAGCTATAGCACTGAAAGGCAGTTGGAACAGTGCGCTTGATATCTTGGAATCAATTTTTTTGCTGATGTTGTCAGGTTCCGGGCTGCCATCTATCTGAAAGAATCTGTGCCATTCCACAAACCTTCGTAGAGCGCGCTTGCCACCAGCTAAATTGTCAGGGTCAGGGTCTGGGTTAGCCGGATCTGTACCGAACATGGCAGCACGGAACCCGCTATTGACCGCGTATCCTGGTCTAACTTGGCTGTGACCAAAGCGATATGCAGCGACAGAAAACTCTACGGGAATAAATGGTTCGTTGCGCCAATTGTAAAACTTGCGACCATTCTTAAGGATATCTTGTACCAGTTGTTCACCGACGATATGAGGTAAGAACTCATGTAGTACAATCCATTGGTAATGCCAGCGCACCAAACGCTGTGCTTCTGCGAATGCCTGAGTGGGGTCGGTAATTCCGTCTGCGATAACTTTGTCGATTACCGCATTGTGAAATTTCAGGAACGCTAGGTGTAATTGAGAGAGAATTGTGTTTTCGTCATTGCGCGGATCGCCAATCAAAGCTGTATTTTGACTATTTCTGGGCAGGTCGTCTTTAGATTCTGCATTGGTGGGATCAAGTTTCTCAATTAAGAACTTAATCCCACGGCCATTTGGCGAATTATCGTACAAATGGGGGCTAGCAGCCGGACCAGAGCCATAGACGCTATCTAGCTCGAACCCTGGGGTACGGAAGTTGACGATTGATTCTGGGTCGTTTTGTCGTTCGAGGCTAGAAGTAGGATCGAAGGTGAGATCGTGGTCAAGAAACTGGCCAAGAAATGTAAAACCGGCTGGTAGGACAGAGGGATTATCAGGATTGTCAGCCCCTGCATCCATGATTCCACCGAGTTCTCCCAGAGTTAGTAGCGATTTTCGTACCGCTTGTGTGTCAGGTAAAAACGGCACTAGCGATGGAAAAAGTCTACCAAACCTGCCCTGATCGTAATACTTGGATCTGGGGGGGACGATATCTCTCAAGTACAGTTGTCCATGCTTAGTCATTGGAATTCCTCAAAGATTGATTAAGACCTAAATAAAACTGTAAAACCATCAGGGCAAAAGCATTTAAATTACTCTTGCTCACAACCAAATAGCGATAGTAAATAACGCTGCAAAATTGAGGATACAATTATATTTTGAGTAAACTTGAAGCTTAGTTTTATACCAAATATTGTTTGGTTAAGCTCTAATAATTAATCAACTCTAATTCTGAAATTTACGCAGATATTTACAAAACTTCAAAAACACTTTAATTGCCAATTAACCTTATACCAGTTTAATATGAAGCCGCATAGAATAAAGCTTGCAGGATAAAGTTGGAAGAAGAGACAGAAATTACCTGATCAATTGTAAGTTGGTCGAATATTTCTTGGATGCGCTCGCGTCAAGCTTGTAAAGAAGAAAAAAGTTGATTTTTGAGTGGTTTTTTGAGGAGTTGCCAAAGCCTTTCAATGGGATTGAGTTCAGGGGCTGAAGGTGGTTGAAACAGAGGAATAATATTTGTAACCGTTCATAGAATCTGAAATACTACAGCCAAAAATGGGTCGATTATTGGGATCAGGTGCTAAGTAAGAAAATCTGAAATAGAACTGCATCTAAGTTTTTTAATTGCGTTAGCGCAGCGTAAAGCCAACTCTTAGAGAGGCTTGTCTGCGACACGCACTCCCGTTTGTCAACGGCATGGCAACTCTTGGACACGCTACCGCAAACGCTTAAGAGCAATGTAGGAGTGCCATTGCGTTAGCGTTCGCGCAGCGTCTCGTAGAGAGGAACGAGCGTCATTGTAAATTGGTATAACCCGTCCTCATTTTTGGGTTACAGAGAAAATATTGGCTGTAGCGCAGTTAGTGAACTTTTGTAAATATTGCGTGTCGTCTGTGAAAAACTTATGAGATGGAAATGACAACTCAACAGACACGGGATCTGTCAAATTATCGGACAGGATTATTTATGAAGTTTTGTAAATAATTGATTGATTCTGCATAAATTTTTCCTTAATCCAAGTGTTATGTATAAGCTCAAACTTCAACAAACCACTCACACTAAGACTCAGGAGAGCAATTGTGTAACTCATAACAAAAACATTAGTCAATCAGGAGAAAGCAACATGATTAATAAAAACATTAAAAAAATGGCAGTTAATCAAACAGTCCAATTTTCCTATGAAACAGTATTAATAGAAAAATTTGAAATACTTACTGACGAGCAATGTCAGGCAATATCCGAAGGTATGACTTATTATCATGAATATAATTGTTACGAACTTGAATCATTTGAGTCACCAGCCTTTATTGGAAACGTGTATCCCTGGTCATATTCGTCATAATTTTATAGCTAAGGAATGTGTATTGAATAAAGTGTAAAAGTAGGCTGCGTTAGACGAAAGCACTTTCCCATTCCAAGTTAAATCAGAATTGCAGGTTATTAAATTTGCGTTCTTAACCTTAATGGGTCTAAATCTCCTTTTAAATACAACATAAAAGCCTTCTGCTTCTTACCTTTTCAACAAAAGCAGACTCGCGTTAAAGGTAATACAAAGTGTTCTTGCTTGAATCCCACGTTTTTCAACGTGGGTTTTTTTTGCTTGCGGGGGGAAAATGGTCTAGAATGGTTAGATTACAAAGAGTGTAGCAATTTGTGGTAAAAGAAAAAGAGCATTAATTCGCAACAAGCTCTATTTAATGATAATGTTACCAGAATTCTACGAAACAAACCTCAAGCGAGAATTGGGACGTGCAGAATATTTATTACTAAAAATCCTGATAAATTTATTACAATCTATTAAAACTGTAAGCCTTGAGGCATTGGCTACAGCTTTACCTATTCCAATATTATTTGAAAGTAGGCGTTGCTTGCTGCGGACACGATGATGATATTCCGAATGGCGACCAAGCAAATCTGCCGTCAACAAGGTTACATCGCATCATTTATGTGTTGTCCAGGACTGCAAGGTTCTTCTTCTAATGGCTGGCATTTGCACCAATCCCTTGTAGACCGAACCACAGGCGAGAACGCTTTTATGTCCGGAAACTCTAAAATTTTGATGTCAGATTTAGGTAAACACTTCGTTGGTGGTCCTCTTAAACACGCCAATCCTGCTTCTGTGTTCACAACCCCGACAATTAACGGCTACAAAAGATTTAGGAGAAGTGGCAATGATACGGTTTCGGGGGGTAAGGGTGACGATTTGTTGGTCTATAACTCCCTGAGTAGCCAGGGAATCACAACGACATTTAATGCTACTGCTAATACTGGCTCGATTACAGCAGGCACGAATCGGGTTAACTACAAAAATATCGAGCGATTAAATATCACAGGTACACAGTACGATGACTTGATTGTAGGGAACAATAGCAATGATACCCTTTCCGGGGGCAGAAGTGGCAATGATACGGTTTCTGGGGGTAAAGGTGACGATTTGTTGGTTTATGACTCTGGGAGTGTTGAGGGAATTACAACGACATTCAATGCTACTACTAATACTGGCTTAATTACGGATGGCACAAATCGGGTTAGCTACAAAAATATCGAGCGATTAAATATCACAGGTACACAGTCCGATGACTTGATTGTAGGGAACAATGGCAACGATACGCTTTCCGGGGGCATTAGTGGCAATGATACGATAGATGGAGGTAAGGGTGACGATTTGTTGGTCTATAACTTCTCTAGTACTGAGGGAATTACTTGGACATTCGATGCTACCACTAATACTGGCTTGATTACGAATGGCACTAGTCGGGTTAGTTACAAAAATATCGAGCGATTAGAAGTCACACTTACAGGTACACAGTCCGATGACTTGATTGTAGGCAGCAATGGCAACGATACAATAATAGGAAATATTACTTACACTGTTGGGTTCCGTGATCTTGAAGAGGTTGCGATTATTGCTGGCAATGACACAATAGATGGGGGCGCAGGTGAGGATTTGTTGATTGTCAATGATAGTGGTAATAGTGAGGGCAAGGGAATCATTTCAAATTTTAATGCCAGCACTAATACTGGCTTAATTACGGCTACTAGCACTGGTCGAATTAGCTATAAGTCTATCGAACGATTAGATATCACAGGTACACAGTACGATGACTTGATTGCGGGGAGCAATGGGAATGATACCCTCAATGGTGGTTTTGGCAATGATATCCTCACAGGTGGCAAAGGTAATGATAGCTTAATTGGAGGAGCTGGTACTGACACTTTTGCTTTCAATAGTTTCAATGAAGGCATTGATACTATTTATGACTTCAACGCAACCACGACTAATGAACTGATTCAAGTATCGGCTGCTGGTTTTAGCGGCGGGTTATCATTAGGTATACTCTCAGCGAATCAGTTTACCCTTGGAGCATCTGCAACCACTAACCAAGAGCGATTTATCTACAACACTGCTACAGGTGGACTATTCTTTGACCTTGATGGCAGTGCGTCTGGGTTTGCTCAGGTAAAATTTGCACAATTATCTGCTGGATTGTCAGTAAGCAAAAACAATTTTGTGGTTGTTTAATCGGAGTTAGCGTGATTCAAGTCGCCAACTAGTATGGTTTGCGGGGTGCTATTTTTAGCATCTCGCATCTGTCTTGCTCCCGACGCAAGTTGTTTCGGTAAGCGATCTTCTCGCCAAAAGCAACTTTCTCACGCCATCCATTCAGCCCACTGGGGCGCATCTGTCACCAATTGAGCAAATTTGTCAGGGCTTGCATCTTCAAACTCCAGCATCACACCGCAACGCTCATCACTCGTTAGGGTACTGAGTAATTCTTTAATATATTGCCCATTTCTTGGCTTGAGCGGTTCTTCGAGAACACCGCACATCGCAGAAATCTTTGGTGTATCGAATATATCTTAAGTTGCTCCCGATGTGATAGCATACCTTCAACAATTTTAGATAGCATATCCTTTGCATGAATCAAGTTCGTAAATTAATGGAATTATTTAAAGAACTGAATTAATAGGATGACTAATTTGGCGAATGATACCACAAAACTGCAAACACAACTCGCTCATATATACTTCGAGTTACATCCTTCCTTACAAAAAATTATTCAGTTATTTTCGATAATTTATGCACCGATAGACAAAAATTCCTTCGTAAGTTGTATTAGTAAGACTGGTGCTTTAGATGAAAAGAATAAACCTTGGGGTACTAAAACCCTTATACCAATTTAATATGAAGCTGCATAGAATAGAGCTTCCAGGATAAAGTTGTAAGAAGAGACTGAAATTACCTGCTCAAATGAAAGTTGGTCGAATATTTCTTGGATGCGTTCACGTAAAGCTT
>JAESFO010000372.1_pt1 | contig 52756 bp, 46 predicted proteins | sample 9269421 | NCBI WGS metagenome assembly JAESFO01 (sample SAMN14502839, study PRJNA617101) | algae metagenome | isolation source: Nostoc desertorum CM1-VF14 and co-occurring heterotrophs from rocky... | place: USA: Clark Mountains, San Bernardino, California | collected 2000-06-05 | reverse complement strand
CGCCTATGGGAGCCTACTCAGCCCAAAACAGCTTGACCGAGAACACAGATGCTCTCTTGCGAAAACTAAGGACTTAGCTGCGCTAAGCCCAAGTTTTCGCTTTCTCCCCCGCCAAGGGGGAGAGTCCTGACTGATGCACTGATGCGAATGGAGGCCACCAATCATCTCCCCCCTTGCGGGGGAGAAAGCGATTTCTTGGGCTTAGCCCTTCGCTAAGCCTTAGAAATCGCAAGAGAGGGGATTTTGGCGGGCACGATCCTCACCCCCCAAAATGAAAAAAGCCCCGTTCAGGGCCCATTCATCCAGCGACTGCTAGGTCTCAGTTCGTCGAGTAGAAGACGTGCGAGCCGATGGCGGCGACGCGGTTGAAGGTGTGGGACCATTTCGGCGCCACGGCCGTCGTGTGGTAGAACAGCACCGAGGCCGGTACCACGCCCGGGCGTTCGCCGCGCTGGAATTCGTAGAATGCGTCTTCGGCCATCTTGATCGAGCGGTTCCACGCCGAGCGCTCACGCCCCATGTCGGAGCGGCCATCGCAGGCGAAGGTGAACTGGCACTTGTAGCGACCCTTGTCGGCGTTCTGGAACACCACGCCGCAAATGGTCGACGGATACTTCTTGCTCATCGCCCGGTTGATGATGACGTTGGCGACCGCCAGCTGGCCTTCACGGCTTTCGCCGCGGGCTTCGTGGTAGATCGCCTGGGCGAGGCAGAGCTTTTCGCCTTCGGCCAGCTTCACCCGCTTGGTGGTCGGCACGAAATCGGCCTTCACGTAGCTGGAGAGCACGGCTGAGGTCAGCGCCGGCTTGTCGGAGATATCGACGCTTTCGATCGCGTCGAGGGCCTGATTCTGCCGCTTGGCGATATAGCCCATCAGCATGGCTTCGGTCAGTTCGGCCTTGGGGGCCGGAACGTCGAAACCTTCGAAATTGTCGAGTTGCTGGCGGCGATCCACATAGGCCTGCAGCAGCGCATTGGTCAGCTGCGGCTGCGCACTGGTCTGGAACTGCTCGCGCTTCAGCGCCACCGTCTGGGTGATGGCGGCGGGAACCACGGTCTCGTTGACGAGTTCTTCAGCGGATGACGGAGCAAACGTAACCAGCAGCACGAGTGCTGCTGCGGCGAACGCGAGGGCATGCGTGAAAACACGCATCACTGGTGCGATCGAGCCTGCTCGCAATCCGCCTACCTTCCCCCGATGCCGCCCCCGAGGCAGCCCCAGTTGTCTAGTTACCCGTGCCCGGAACCTAGCCGAGCTTGGGGAACGATGGAACCCAGAATTTACAGTTACTTAACCATGAATGTTAGGTTCCTAATTTGAGGTTAACGGCTCTCACGCCGGGGTGAAAGCCCTGATTTTCTTGAGTTTTGCGAATGGGTAAGCGGGCCTTGCGGCAATCGATAAAAGTTAATCGATCCGAATCGTTGCCCGAACGACACAGTTCCTCACGCCCGCGAGGACGTGAGAATTAACGTAACGATTCCCGTAAAACTTCTGGCTCGCTGAAGCCTCAGGCGAAGGCGGCAGTCCTCAGGTCATGAAGACTGTCCATCACCGCGACGCAGAGCGCGCTGATCTCGTCGGAGGGGGCGACGATGTCGGGCACCATGATGGTCTGCAGCCCCGCCGCATGCGCGGCGCGCACTCCGGTATGGGAGTCTTCCACCGCGATGCAGAGGCTCGGATCGATGCCGAGGCGCCCGGCCGCCATCAAATAGGGCTCGGGGTGCGGCTTGGGGTTGATGACGTCGTCGCGCGTCACCACCGTCTCGAACTTTTCGAGGATGCCGGCGCCGCCCAGGTGCCCCAGCGCATGCGCCGAGCGCGACGAGGTGGCGACCGCCGCCGGGATGCGGCGGGCGTTGAGTTCGGCGAGCAGCTCGTGGACGCCGGTCTTCACCGGCACGGCCTCGTGCATCTTGGCTTTCATCAGCACCCGGCACTTCTCGTCGAAGATGGTGTAGGGGAAGCTGACGCCATAGGCCTCGACCAGCAGCCGGTTGGTGGTCTCGTGGCTCGAGCCGACCATGGCGTGGTGCACCGTCTCCGTCATCTCGAAGCCGAGCTCGGTGCTCACATCCCAGACGATCTGCTTGAACACCATTTCGGTATCAAGGAGCGTCCCATCCATGTCGAAAACAATGGCGGAGAACGGGCGGAGCGGAGCAGTCGGAACGGTGGGAGACATGGTTGGGGATATAGGCAGATTTCCGCCCCGCCGCTACCCTTGGCTTCAACCGTGGGCGACGACCTGCTATGAGCCAGCGCGATGACTGTGTTCGATCCTTATGAGGTGCTTGAAGTCAGCAAGGCCGCGCGCCCCGCCGACATCAAGCAGGCCTACCGCCGCAAAGTGCAGGTCGCCCACCCCGACCGCGGCGGCGACCCGGAGTATTTCGTCGTCGTGGTCCGCGCCTTCGGGCTGCTCTCCGATCCCGACTCGCGCCGGCTGTTCGACGAGACCGGCATCATCGACGACGAGGCGGTGACCAGCTATCGCCGCGAGGTGGCGGCGATCCTCGCCGACATGTTCGATGCGGCGGTCGAAACCGCCATCGCCACCCGGCTGAAGCTCGAGAACGTCGATTTCATCGCCCAGATGTCGGCCGCCGTGCAGACCGGCCTCGCCGATGCCCGGCTGTCGCTGGCCCGCACCGACACCGAGATCGGCGCCCTGCAGACACTCCGCGCCCGCATCCGCCGCACTGACGAAGACCGCAACATTTTCGCCGAGCGCCTCGACGCCCAGGTCGCCGCGAAGGCCGAACAGCACCGCACCATCAAACGCCGCGTCGCCATGCTGGAAACGGCGCTGGCCGAACTGGGGAATTATGAGAGCGAAATCGAACTGATCGCGGCGTTGGAGGCTGAGGGGTAAGGGGAGCTCATCCCTCTGGTGTCCTCGATCCCACCACCCCCACCGGAGGTCATCCCAGCGAAAGCTGGGACCCATCGGTCGGCTGGCGCGGGAGGAGAGTTGGGTCCCAGCTTTCGCCGGGATGACATCGAGTTTGGATCGTGTCGCAGTGGCTTATCTGCCGATCAAGCCCACCGTCACTGCATCCTCCACCCCATCGTAATACCGCTCCAGCACCCGCCGGAACGGCGCCGCATCCGCCGCCGCATGCGCAAACAGCGTCATCGACGAGCGAAGCTTCACATCATCGGGCGAGCCGAAGATCTCATGCGCCGTCCGCCCGCTGATCCCGCCGACGATCCCGGCACACTCGCGCAACCGCGCCCCCAGCACCGGATGGATGAGATAGGCGCGCGCCTCCGCGAGGTCGGCGATGCCGAAGCGTAGCGCCGCAGCGCTGCGGCCCAGAGCCCGCAGCTGCGGAAAGATGAACCACATCCAGTGCGTCTGCTTCCGCCCGGCGCTGAGCTCGGCCAGCACCTGGGCGTAAACCGGATCCTGCGCTGCGACGAAGTGCTCGAACATGGCCCAAGCCTACCCCTGGCTTTGGAACTCCCAAACCCCGCGCCAAGTTTTTTCGTCGCCCGTGTCGATTCCGGTTTTCACCGCTCGTCGTGAAGTCAGAAGGCGCGAGGGACGCGCCGACGACAACAGGAGAAACGACCATGAAGACCGCCCTTCTTGCCGCCGCCTTTGCCCTCGGCTTTGCCGGCTTTGCCCAGGCCGAAACCGCCAGCATCAACGGCCTCGAAATGTACTACGAGGTGCATGGCGAAGGTCAGCCGATCGTCTTGCTGCACGGCGCCTACATGAACATCGAGAACAACTGGGCCGCCATCATCCCGACGCTGGCGAAGGATCACCAGGTGATTGCCGTCGAGCTGCAGGGCCACGGCCGCACCACCGACCGCGATACCCCGATCACCTACGAGAACATGGCCGCCGACGTCGCCGGCCTGCTCGATCACCTCAAGATCGAAAAGACCGAACTGTTCGGCTATTCGATGGGCGGCGCCGCCGCGATGCGCTTCGCCATCGATTACCCCGAGCGCGTCACCCGCATCGTCGCCGCCTCTGCCGGCTACATCTACAACGAGGAGGTGATGGGGCCCGATTTCTTCAAGATGATCGAGACGATCACCCCCGAAATGTTCGCCAACACCCCGTTCGATGCGGAGTACAAGCGCCTCGCCCCCAACCCCGATAATTTCCCGGTGCTGGTCGAAAAGCTGAAGCAGCTCGACCTCAACAGCTTCGACTGGTCGGCCGATTTCGCCAAGATCAGCGTGCCCTCGCTCTATATCTTCGGCGACGCCGATATCGTCGGGCTCGACTACATTTCGAAGCACCACCAGGCCGCCGGCGGCCTCGTCAACGGCGACATGGCCGGCCTGCCCAAGACCCAGCTGATGGTTCTCCCCGGCGCCAGCCACACCGGCGTGTTCTTCAACCCGGCGAACGTCGAGATCATGAAGGCCGTGGTCCCGGTCTTCCTCAAGCAGGAACTCCCGGCCAAGCCGAGCTTCCCGGGCTGAGTGCAGCTCGGGTCTGAGACGAGGGGCCGGCGGAAAACCGCCGGCTCTTTTTGTCACGATCGTTCCACCCACCGGGTCATTCCCGCGAAAGCGGGAACCTCCGTTTGCGGTGCCGGCAAAGAAAACAGAGGTCCCCGCTTTCGCGGGGATGACATCGAGATTGGGGTTGGATTCGAGCCTCCCAGTGGCTGTCACTCCAGCGCCGGAGCGACCACGTGCCCGTCGCCGACATCACTCCTGACAGCCTTTGTCAGCAGCCCCCAGCCAAACCTTGTCGTGATCAGACAAGGAGACCCGAGATGACCACTATCGCCACCTGTTACTGCGGCGGCACCCGCATCGAGCTGCCCGAGGCGCCGACCGAGGCCACGCAATGCACCTGCACCTGGTGCACCAAGTCCGGCGGCCTCTGGGCCTATTACGATGTCACGGCCCCGCGCATCGTCTCCGACACTTATGGCGCGGTCTATTCCCCGGTCAGCCCGCTGCACGAGCACCACTTCTGCACCCGCTGCGGCTGCACCACCTACGGCGTCAGCCCCGACTATTCGCTCGAGGACACGGCGGTGCCCGAGCGGAAGAAAATGGCGATCAACGTCAAGATCCTCGACGACTACGACCTGATGCAATCGCTGCCGGTCAACGTCATCGACGGGCGCAACCTCTGGTGAACTTACGGAAGCCACCGGGCCGCGCCCCCGTCGCCCCCTCGGGAGAGGACCGGGTGAGCGGCGCCAAGCGCTCGGTGTCCCAGTCGTCACCCTCCCCCTCGCGGGGAGGGATCAAGGGTGGGGGGAGCGGCATACTGGAACCGCGAGGTAGCCCCGCCCCCTCCGTGCCGAGTGCCCATCACCCGCCACCGAGCCCAGCCTCGCCCCCCACCCAAGCTCCGCCAGGTCGCGTCGCTCCCGGCTGCGCTACCCTCCCCGCGAGGGGGAGGGTGACTGGTGCAAACCCTCAATGCCGCGTCTTGCCGTCCTCTTCTTCCTCGAACAGCTCGGCATTGGCCGCATCGGCCGACAGCCGCACCTTGTCGCCCTCGACGGCGGCGACGAGGATGCCCGGCACGTAGTGATGATGCCCCTCATGGCTGCCACCCGGCGCCTCGGCCTTGGTGAGCTTGATCCGCCCACCCTCGACCCGATCCACAATCCCCACATGCACCCCATCGGCGCCGATGACTTCCATATGCTCTCGGATACCGGAAAGGTTCGACATGACACTGCTCCTTGTTTGTTGGAGCAGGGGGAACGCATGGGGGCCGGGATGGATGCCGAGGGAAACTTGGCAGCGCCCCCCTCCTCCCGCTTGAAGTTGCCGATATAGCTGGAGCAGAATATAAACATCCGGCCTGTAATGTCAGCTGTACTGACCTTTTAAAGTGCGTTAACCATGATCGTGTTACCGCCGGAGTGCTCGGGATTCCTCCTTCATGCGCGACGCCGATGTTCGACAAGCGGTAAGGCAAAGACTCGCTTCTGACCATTCAGACGACGCAGACACCCTCATTGTTGAGGAAATGGGCGTATGGGCAAATTCCGTTCGCATCGACATCGCGGTAATCAACGGCGAACTCTCGGGCATTGAACTGAAGAGCGACCGCGATACGCTAGTTAGGCTGCCGTTGCAGGCCGAAATCTACAGCCGCGTTTTTGACCGACTAAGGCTAGTCGTGGGAACGAGGCACCTTGAAAAGGCTCTGCCCATGGTACCGACTTGGTGGGGCATAACAGTCGCGTCAGTCCAAGACAGCCACTTGCAACTGACAGAACTCCGCGACGGCTCACTTAATCCGGGCGCCGATCCATTCCTGGTTGCGCATCTTCTTTGGAAGGCTGAGGCGCTGACCGTTCTTGATCGCTATGGGTTGGCCAGAGGTTGGCGGGGAAAACGCTCGAAGCAAATTTACGAGCATCTCGCTCGCGAAGTTCCCAAGCCCGAGCTCTTCGCCCACGTGCGCGAAGCGTTGAAACGCCGTGTGGGTTGGCTAGGGCAGAACGGATCTCACCAACTCGATGTGCCTGTTAACAGCCAGGCTGACCCAATGGGCCAGCGCTTTGGGACTTTGTGTCCCCCCAGCGATCTTGTCGATAGTGTCGTCCGCCCAGCAGGTAGCAAGCCGACCCCGTCCCGCAAATCCAAGAATGAATTTCGCATGCTTGACTAGCTGTGGCCCCATGTCTTGAGAACCGACGCCCGTGGTTTTCACCCCGCGGCAGATGAGATAGTCAGCGACGAGCGTATATTTTACGGTGATTGGATAGCCCCACGCGATGTTGGGAGCGGGAGTGGCAGTCGACACTGTGGCATAGTCGCCGTAATCCAGTTGGTAGAAGAGGCCGGAGTTCGCGACCTGGCTCCAAAGTTGTGCCTCGAACCTTGGTCTGGTGTAGTTGCCTGCCGCCAGCTTTGAGAAGTTCTCGGGTATAGATGTCCCGGCCAGCGTAACTGATCGCCACACTGCCGCGCTTGCCAACGAGGCAAACGCAGTGTTCACGGCGGCTCCCAGGGCCAGTACGCTTTCCGCGCTGTCTGCAAGATCAACGATAAGGTCTGTCTCGGGCAACGGAAATGGCCAGGAAGGGAGCCAGCTCGGCGCCGAAGTCATCTCTGACAGCGTGACCCTCAAGGCCACCCCAAGTTGCTGGGTGTGGACGACCGATTGGACTGCAGCGCTGTAGGCTGGTGACGCATTTAGCGACGTCGCCGGAATTGGTTGGCCGCCTGAGGAAAGAACACTAGACGCGATATTTGTCAGTGGGTGCGCCCCACTGGCATCGTTCGGCAAAGGGGAGGCGTCCAAGAAGAAAGGTGCTGTTCCCCACGAACCTAACGCCTCCATCGCAAAGACCGACGGCGCGGGTATGCTGCTGGATTTCTTGGTGGCCTTCTTATCCTTGAAATTGTCTGCACCAAGCAGGAAGAAAGGCACGACATTTAGTCGAGCTGTTGGAGACAGGTTGCGCAGCGCCTCCTTTTCTCCAGATTTCCATCTCAAGAATGGCACGTAGCGTACTGTCATTCGCGGCCCCCCAAGCGTTCGACAACATAGTTATCGTTTGAAAGCGCAAGTAACAAGTCATTAACTATTGAAAGGATTGGGGGCAATCTGCCGTCCTCATTTCCCCAGTCCACCCAACCCTCCACCCTCGACTACCTGCTCGAGCAACTCGACGCGGCCGGCTCCGTCTCCGCCCGGAAAATGTTCGGCGAGTACGGCGTCTACTGCGATGGCAAATCGTTGCGCTGGCTTGTGACGACCAGTTCTTTTTGAAGCCGACGCCGGAGGGGACGTTTCTTGGTGAGGCCGTGGATGAGCAGCCGGCTTACAGCGGAGCCAGGCCAAGTTTTCGGATTGCAGGGGCGCGCTGGGACGACGCGGAGCGGATGGTCGAGCTGGTACGGGTAACCACTGCGGCGCTGCCGATGCCTAGGGTGAAGAAGAACTAGCTGCCGTCATTCGCAGGAGGGCGGTCGGCTCCGTCTGCCCTGTCCATGCTCTGATGAGGTCTTTCCGTAGACCGCTAGCGAGGCTTGGTTCCGAGGTCAATATCCACAACGTAGTAGCGCTTCAGGCGCCCACTCTTGGAGTGGGATTCGTATGCCTCAAACTCAATCTCCGCGCCAGCGTCAAAGCGGTCCATCGCGTTGGCCGCCAGGCTATCGACCACCTTTCTAACGTATCTACGCGATTGGACGTCCTCGGCTAGTGTCATAGGGACGGGCCGGCCTTCGTCTTCGACATAGACTCTGCCCTTGTAGGTGTTTGTATTGTAGCTGGAAACCTTACCTACGTAGCTATGCCTGCGGTCGCCTCGGATCTCTGTGTTCAGGTAATCAAAAGTCTCAGAACTAAGGGTAGGTCCTAGTGGGTGTACTATTCGACCTCCGCTTGAAACGCCGATGATGGCGCTAGTCGCGGTCCCTGAGTGACTTATCGGTCGATGAATGTCCGTAATGGCTTTTTCGACCTTTTCGATCACGGCGTCGAACTTGCCTTCGTCAAGCCCCTCCGGGACCCGGGGGCTTCTGCTTTCAGTGATAGTCTGGCCGAGGGTCTTGCTGAAATCTACGGAGATGCCCATCGTTTCTGAGAGGACGTAAGAGTAAGCCGACGTCATAAGGTGGCCTAACACAGAGTCCTGCGAAGACACTCCTGCACTTAGAAGTATCGTGCCGATTATCGCAGTTATCTTCCAGCTGCCAGCCTCAGGCGCGAGGACTTCGATGCTCGCATTTCTTAATGAAGGAGCCTGAGTGATAATTTCGCCGTTGAGAACAAGGTGAGTTGTAAGCGCTAAGGTGCGCTGAAACCCAATCAGCGCCTGTGAAACGTCATAGAAATCTATTCTATTGTTATCTGCTTCGCTGCCCTTATATTACAGCGTAATCTCCAGTTGACCCATGGCGTCCCCATCCCGGGGGAGATGCTAGGATATTTCGATCAACCAGTAAACACTGCCGCATTGTTTGTGGCGCGCCCTAATGCGCCCCGTCCCAATCCCGCGCCGCATGCGCGTCCACCTTGATCGGCACGGTCAGCCGCACCGCTGGCTCCGACGCGTTCTCCATCGTCTTGACGATCACCGGGATCACGCCGTCTTCCTTGCCTTCGTCCACCTCGAAGATCAGTTCGTCGTGCACCTGCAGCAGCATCTGCGCATCCGAGCCTGCCGCCTTCAGCGCCGGTTCCATGCGGATCATGGCGCGGCGGATGATGTCGGCGGCAGAGCCCTGGATCGGGGCGTTGATGCTCGCGCGTTCGACGAAGCTGCGCTCGGCCGGGTGCGAGGAGTTGGCGTTGGGGAAGTTCACCTTGCGCCCGAAAATGGTCTCGACATAGCCGTCGGCCTTCACCTTGCGGCGCTGCTCGGCCATGTAATCCTGGATGCCGGGGAAGCGGGCGAAGTAGGTCTTGATGTACTCGCCGGCCTCCGAGCGCTCGATGCCCAGCTGGTTGGCGAGGCCGAAGGCCGAGATGCCGTAGATGATGCCGAAATTGATCGCCTTGGCGCGGCGGCGCACTTCCGACGGCATGCCCTCGACCGGCACGCCGAACATTTCCGACGCTGTCATGGCGTGAATGTCGAGCCCTTCCTCGAACGCGTCCTTCAGCGCCTGGATATCGGCGATATGGGCGAGGACGCGGAGCTCGATCTGCGAATAGTCGGCGCTGATCAGGGTCTTGCCCGCCGGCGCCACGAAGGCGGTGCGGATCTTCCGGCCATCTTCGGTGCGCACCGGAATGTTCTGCAGGTTCGGATCGTTCGAGCTGAGCCGTCCGGTCAGCACCGAGTGCTGCGAATAGGTGGTGTGGACGCGCCCGGTCCTCGGGTTGATGTAGCTCGGCAGCGCATCGGTATAGGTGCCCATGAGCTTGGTCAGCTGGCGCCAGTCGACGATGGTGCGGGCGAGCGGAATGCCCTGCGTCGCCAGCTCCTCGAGCACGTCGGCGCCGGTCGACCAGGCGCCGGTCTTGGTCTTGGTGCCACCGGGCAGGCCCATGCGGTCGAACAGGATTTCGCCCAGTTGCTTGGGCGAACCGAGGTTGAAGTTGGAGCCGGCGAGCTCATAGGCCTCGGCTTCGAGCGCCGCGGCGCGCTGCGCGAAATCACCCGAGAGGCGGCTGAGGATCTGCCGGTCGACGGTGATCCCGCGGCCTTCCATGCGCGCCAGCACCGGCGCCAGCGGCCGCTCGATGGTCTCGTAGAGCGTGGTCATCTTCTCGGCCACCAGTCGCGGCTTCAGCACCTTCCACAGCCGGAAGGTCAGGTCGGCATCTTCGGCGGCATATTTCGCCGCATCCTCGATACTGACCTGCGCAAAGGTCTTCTGCGTCTTGCCGGTGCCGAGCAGTTCCTTGATGGACATGCCGGGGAGGCCGAGCCAGTGATCGGATAGCTCGCCCATGGTGTTGAACTGCGGGCCATCGAGCGAATAGCTCAAGAGCAGGTTATCGTCGAACGAGCGCACCTCGATGCCGTAGCGGGCGAGGATGCCGAGATCGTATTTGACGTTGTGGAAGAGCTTGAGGATCGAGCGATCGGCGAACAGCGGTTTGAGCTGTTCGAGCGCGGCGCGGAGGTCCATCTGTCCTTCCGCCATGCCGCCGCCGAGCAGGTCGCCATGCCCCTCGGTATGGCCGAGCGGCAGGTAGGCGCCAGTGCCCGGGCCGGTCGAGAACGAGATGCCGACGAGGTCGGCGGTCTGGTTGTCGAGCCCGGTGGTCTCGGTGTCGGTGGCAACGATCCCCTCGGCATAGGCCGCGTCGATCCAGCGTTTGAGGTGCGCGGCGTCGCGGATGATCTCGTATTTCGAATGGTCGAGCGGGATCGCCTTGATCTTTTCGTGCTCGAGCTTGGCATGCAGCACCGGGGCGGAATCGGCCCGGCCCTCGGCCGATTGCCGCGCCGCGCGCGCTTCGGCCCGGGCATTATTGTCAAAGCCCACCGGCTCGGCGGGCTTGGCCGCCAGTTCAGGATCGGCCGGCCACGCCTCGGGGTCGGCATCGAGCAGCGTGCCGAGGCGCTTGGAGATGGCGAAGAACTCCATCGCCTTGAGGAAGGGGAAGAGCTTGGCTGGCTCGACCGGCTGGCGCACCAGGTCCTCGAGCGGCAGTTCCACCGGTGTCTCGCGGTTGAGCGTCACCAGGCGCTTCGAAATCCGGGCCAGCTCGGCATTGGTTTCGAGCGCCTCGCGCCGCTTCGGCTGCTTGATCTCGGCGGTGCGGCTCAAGAGCGTCTCGATATCGCCAAAGGTATTGATGAGTTCGGCCGCGGTTTTCACCCCGATGCCGGGAACGCCGGGCACATTGTCGACCGCGTCGCCGCAGAGCGCCTGCACCTCGATGACCTTGTCCGGCCCGACGCCGAACTTGGCGAACACTTCGTCCGAGCCGATCCAGCGCAGTGGCGGCTGGCCGGGGCGCGGTATGGTGTCGAGCAGCCGCACCGAGCCATCCGGCTCCACCAGCTGCATCAGGTCCTTGTCGGAGGAGACGATAGTCACCTTGCCGCCGGCGTCCTTGGCCAGCGCGGTGTAGGTGGCGATGATGTCGTCGGCCTCGTAGCCCTCCATCTCGATCGAGGGCAGGCCGTAGGCGCGGGTGGCGGCGCGGGTCAGCGGGAACTGCGGCACCAGCTCTTCCGGCGCCGGCGGCCGGTGCTGCTTGTATTCGGCATAGATCTCGTCGCGGAACGTCTTCGACGAATAGTCGAACACCACGGCCATGTGGGTGGGCGCATCCTCCCCCTGCAGATCCTCGCTGAGTTTCCAGATCATGTTGCAGAACCCGATCACGCTGCCGACCGGCAGCTTGTCGCTCTTGCGCGTAAGCTGCGGCAGGGCATGAAAGGCCCGGAAGATGAAGCCTGAGCCGTCGACGAGAACGAGATGCATGAAACGATTCCGGATGGTCGGGGCCGGACCTTAACCGAGAAGCCGCCGGGGATGAACCCTGACGAAGGCTGACACGGGGCTTGCGCACTGGCAGGGCCCGTTGGCATGGTCCAGCCGGTGGTCCGGGGAGTCATCGTGAGCAAACAAGCGCTGGAAACGGACGGCTATGCCGGACCGGTTGCGGTATTCGATGGCGCGGAGTGCGCGCAAATCCTGTCGAGCCTGCGCGCCGCGACCGGAAGGCCCCGGGCCTGGTTCAAGGGCTGGGCCGCCAGCAGCCCCGCCTTCCATCGCGTCGCGACCGATCCGCGCATCCTCGCGCTGGTGCGGCCGACGCTCGGCGCCGACATTGTATTGTGGGGCGCTTCGCTGATCATCAAGGCGGAAAGCGATATCCATCCCTTTCATACCGACGTCGAGTCGATGGCGCCCGAAGGCGGCTTCGTCACCGTGTGGATCGGGCTCGAGCATACCGATCGTTCTTCGGGGCTGAAGTTCATCCCCGGCTCGCACCGTTATGGCGTCACCCTGCAGGAGCTCAACCACCGCGCCGGTGTGGCGCGGGACGCGAGCACCGACGAGACGACGCTGGCGGCGGCGCGCCAGTACGATCCGGCGGCCCGGATCGTCCAGCCCGAGGTACATGATGGCGAGGCGCTGGTGTTCGATGGCCGGGCCTGGCACGGCTCGCACAACAAGACCAGGGCGGTACGTACGGCGCTGTTGCTGCAGTATGCCCGGGCCGATCGTCCGGTGAACATGCCGAGGACCTTCAGCTGGCCGATCGAGTTCCACCGCTCGAAACGGCCGCCGGTCGTCGTGGTGAGCGGCAAGGGCCGGCGCGATCGCAACCGCATTGTCCCTGCCCCGCGCGGTTCGAGGGCCCTCGGCAATGCCATCTTTCAGCTCCCGTCGGCGACGCTGCGGCCCGAACAGCGCTTTACTTCGTTTCCGCATCTGTGGGGTCGCACGCCCACTCTCATCGATGTCGAGGGCCACAGCTCGATCCTGGCGCCCGGCGCCAATCCGCATCCGCTGCACCAGCATATCGAGGAGGAGATCCTCGTCGTCGTCTCCGGTTCGGCGGAACTCCACGTCTCCGACGATGCCGCCGGTTCCGCCAATGCCGAGCGCGTGCGGATCGGGCCGGGCGATTTCGCCTATTACCCGGCGGGCACGCACCACACCCTATCCAATGCGGGCGACACCCCCCTGCTCTACACCATGCTGAAATGGGTCAATTACGGTAAGCCTGCTGATCGGCGCGCCGCCGGTCGGGCCATCATCCGCTCCGGAGAGACGCTCCGCTCGGCTGCGCCAGGCATCGGCGCACCGCTCTGGCAGGAGCGCACCCGCTGGCTCAGGCGGCTGCATGCCCATGTGAGCGTGCTCGCCCCGAGTGAGGGCTACGCGCCGCATGCCGACCGCTACGACGTGGCGATGCTGTTGCTTACAGGCCGCGTCGAGACGCTCGGTCGCGAGGTGTCCGCCCCGGCTCTGCTCTACCACCCCGCCGGGGCCGAGCACGGCATCCGCGCCGTCGGCGCCGAGCCGGCGCGCTACCTGGTGTTCGAGCTCGAAGGGCGACCCGGCCCACTGGCCGCCCTGGCACGGCTGCAACACCGCCTTGCCAACCGCCGCAGGGGATAATCCGCGCGATTGTAATCGCCCCGACGCGCACCATGTCTAGGCTACGGGTCGGGCATGAGGGGAGACAAGTGCAATGCGGGCAGCGGTGTATCGATCGTTCGGCGGGCCGGAGGTGGTGCGGGTTGAGGAGTTGCCCAAGCCGGTGCCGCGGGCCGGCGAAGTGCTGATCCGCGTGCATGCCTCCACCGTCAGCGTCGGCGATTACCGAATGCGGACCCGCGACCTGCCCAAGGGCCTCGAATTCTTCGGGCCGCTGACCATCGGCATCTTTGCGCCGCGCAAGAAGATCCTCGGCATGGATTTCGCCGGGGTGATCGAGGCCGTCGGCGAGGGGGTGACGCGCTTCAAGCCCGGCGATGCGGTCGTGGGCCTGACCGGCATGAAGTTCGGCGGGCACGCCGAATACGTCACGCTGAAACAAACTGAGGCGATGGTGCTCAAGCCCGAGGGCTGGAGTTTCGAGGACACCGTGGCGCTGGTCTTCGGCGGACACACTGTCGCCGAGTGCATCCGGCAGTGCACGATCAAGCCGGGCGACGAAGTGCTGGTGAACGGGGCCTCGGGCGCGGTGGGCAGCTCAGCTATCCAGGTGGCCAAGCACTTTGGCGCCGTGGTGACGGCGGTTACCAGCGCCGGCAATGCCGAGCTGGTGCGCTCGCTCGGGGCCGACCAGGTGATCGACTACAAGGCCGAAGATTTCACGAGGAGCGGCAAGCAGTACGACGTGATCTTCGAATGCGTCGGCAACGCCCCGTTCGAACGGGTCGAACAGGTGCTGAAGCCAGGCGGCACGCTGCTGCTGGTGATCATCGATCTCAAGGGCATGCTCGGGGCCGGCAAGGACAGCCGGCGCAGCGGCAAGCGGGTCATCCCGATCAACTTCAAGCCGAAGCCGGAGGATGTCGCGTTCGAGATCGAGCTCGCCAAAGCCGGTGCGCTACGGCCGGTGATCGACCGGATTTACCCGCTCGAGCAGGTGGTTGAGGCGCATCGTCATGTCGATACCGGCAGGAAGCGCGGCAGCGTCGTGCTGCAGCTGGCCGGTTAGGTGCAAAGCAATGCAAATCGTGGCAAACCCGAGTCCGTCAAGCCATTGCCCGAATTGTGTCGCTTTCGGAACAGAGTTTCCCCAAGCTTGTTAAGCATTGTAGGGCCATGAACGGGGCATTCGACGAGCTTTCGCGCCATTCGGTGCGTCGGCGAAGGGCAACAACTCGGCAACTTCTGATCCGTGTCGGCGCGCCGGCAATGGCAGTGCTTGGCATTGGCGCGATCGGCGCGGTGCTCATCGGCTTGCAGTGCGGTGGCCTCGATCGGTGCTTTGCCGGCAAGCCGCCGGTTGCCGCCGCCAGCGCAACGCCGGCTGCGACATTGCCCGCCCCGGTCGAAGCCTCGCTCAGCCCGGACGCCGTGCCTCAGGCCGCGCCCGCAGCGCCGGCTCCCGCAGCGTCGAGCGTGGCGATGCGCAAGGCGCCGGAGGTGCCGGCCGGGGTGCAGCGGGCGCAGCGGGTCGACCAGATGATCGGCAACACCTTCGTGGCGCTCGCCTCCGATGACGAGGGCTGGCTGCGCGGCGCCGCAGCCAATGCCGCCGACGATTCCGAAACCTATGCCGAAGGTGATGGCGCCGGGCCCCCGGCGCCCGTGGATGAGACAGCGGTCGAAGCGGCGGACGCCGTTGCCGGCGAGGTGCTCGAGCGCCCGACGCCGCTTGAGGTCACCGCCTTCGCCGAAGCCCCGACCGAGACCGCCGCCAACGTCAAGGCGGCAGCCGAGAAGAAGCTCGCCGAAGTGGCGAAATCCCAACCCGAGCCCATCGACGAGGTCGAACCCCCACCGAAGCCGGAGCCCAAGCCCGAGACGAAGGCGGACGCTTCGGGAGACACGCGAACCGTGGGCGGTTCCGGCGTCAATGTGCGTTCCGGCCCGGGCAAATCCAACGGCCGGGTGTTCGGCCTCGCCGGCGGCGAGAAGGTCACGGTGGGCGAAAACCGTCGCGGCTGGCTGAAGATCACCGACGACCAGGGCCGCACCGGCTGGGTGTACAAGGATTATCTGAACTAGCATCGGGCAGTGCGCCGGTCTCGGCCACAGGATGAGTCGCCGCTCCGGTTATGTCCGACCTTCCCTCGCCCCTGAGGGGAGAGGGCAAGCGCAGCTTGTGAGCGTCAGCGAGCTAGCGGAGGTCGGGTGAGGGGTTCAGCCGCTCGGCATGCTGGCTCGTCCAGCATGTGGCACCGCTTCACCCCTCAACCGGCGCTTCGCGCCACCTTCTCCCCTGCAGGGGAGAAGGGACGGGGGCCGTCTCGATCGGCCAGGCTAAGGTTGCCCACCTGTTCTGCCCGTGATCTATTCCGCCCTTCGCCATCCCATGGAGGTCGCAATGCCCCGAGTCATGTTCATCGAGAAAGGAGCCCTCCCCGAACTTGAGAACGTGACGCGCAATGCGAACACTGAACCTTGGGATTCTGGCGCATGTCGACGCCGGTAAGACATCCCTGACCGAACGGCTGCTGTATGCAGCCGGGGTCATCGACCGTCTCGGCAGTGTCGATGGCGGCAATACCCAGACCGATACCCTGGCGCTGGAGCGCCAGCGCGGCATCACCATCAAGGCCGCCGTGGTATCGTTCGTCGCCCATGACACGACGATCAACCTGATCGACACGCCCGGCCACCCTGACTTCATCGCCGAGGTGGAGCGGGTGCTCAACGTCCTCGATGGCGCCGTGCTGGTGGTCTCGGCGGTCGAAGGCGTGCAAGGCCAGACCCGCGTGCTGATGCGGGCGCTGCAGCGGCTGAAGATCCCCACCCTGATCTTCATCAACAAGCTCGACCGGGCCGGCGCGGATCCCGATCGGGTAGTGGCGGCCATCCGCCGGCGGCTGACCGCGGATATCGTACCGATGGGCAGGGGACAGGGGCTGGGCACCGCCGACGCGGCCTTCGTGCCGTTCGGTCCGGCGGCCCAGGGCTTCCACGCAGCCCTCGCCGAGCGGCTGGCCGAGCACGATGAGGCATTACTGGCCGCCTATGTCGAGAACCGTGCGCTGCCCTATGACCGGCTGCGCGCCGCGCTGGCCGAGCAGAGCCGCGTCGCCCAGCTGCATCCGGTGTTCATGGGTTCGGCGATTTCGGGCGCCGGCGTCGAGACGTTGCTGGCCGGCCTCGTCGAGCTGCTGCCGGCCACGGCGGCTGACCTCGAGGCGCCGGCTTCCGGTACGGTGTTCAAGGTCGAGCGCGGTCCGGCCGGTGAGAAGCTGGCCTATGTCAGGCTGTTCTCGGGCACCTTGCATAACCGCCAGCGGCTGCAATTGCGGGGCGAGGATGCAAAGATTACCGGTGTCGAGGTGTTCGAGCGCGGTGCGACGCTGCGGCGCGATCGGGTGGTGGCGGGCGAGATCGCCCGGTTGCGCGGCCTTGACGTGCGGATCGGCGACAGCATCGGCACGCCGCCAAGGGCGGTGTCACAGCACTTTGCCCCACCGACGCTCGAGACCCTGGTGGCGCCGGCACACGCCGCCGACCGTCGCGCCCTGTGGGCGGCGCTCGGGCAACTGGCCGAACAGGATCCGCTGATCAACCTCAGGAAGGACGATGCGCACGCCGAAATGTTCGTCTCGCTCTATGGCGAGGTACAGAAGGAGGTGATCGAGGCGACGCTGCTGGCCGACTACGGACTTCAGGTCGCGTTCCGCGAAACCACGATGATCTGCGTCGAGCGCCCGAGCGGCACCGGCGCGGCGGTGGAGCTGATCTTCAAGCCGCCCAACCCCTTCCTCGCCACGGTCGGCATCCGGGTCGAGCCCGGCCCGATCGGTTCGGGGCTCGAGATCCGGCTCGCGGCGATGTTCGGCGCCATGCCGGTGGCCTTCTATGAGGTCATCGAAACCACAATCGGCGAGACGTTGCAGCAGGGCCTCGCCGGCTGGCAGGTGACCGACGCCATCATCAGCATCACCGACGCCGCACAGCGGGCGCCGATGAGCACGGCAGGCGATTTCCGCAACCTGACGCCGCTGGTGCTGATGGAGGCGCTGCGCCAGGCGGGCACGGCGGTATGCGAGCCGATCCATCACTTCCATGTCGATGTCCCGACCGAGACATTGGCCGCTGCGCTTTCGGTGCTGGCCCGGCTCGACGCGCCGCCCGGCCAGCCCGTGCCGGACGGGGCGGGATACACGGTGGAAGGTGAGATCGCCGCGGCGCGCGTGCACGAACTGCAGCAGCTATTGCCCGGGTTGACGCATGGCGAGGGCGCTCTCGAAACCAGCTTCGCCGGCTATCGGGCAGTCGCCGGTCCGCCTCCCAGCCGCCGACGCTCCGACAACAATCCGCTGAACCGCAAGGAGTACCTGCTGCATGTGCTGCGGCGTGTTCCGATCGGCATCGGAGAAGCGTGAGCAGCGTGGCGCCAGTTATGAACGAGCCTCACCCACCGGCTGTCATCCCTGCGAAAGCAGGGACCCAACTTTCGGCTGGTGCCGGGGGTGAGATGGATCCGCTTCGCAGGGATGACACCGAGTACGGGGCGCGTGCAGAGCGTCGGTTAGCGTACCGGCGCCACCCCATTGCGGCCCAAGACGGCGTGGATCGGGGCCCCGGCCGACCAAAGTAAAAGGGCCGGTCTCCCGGCCCTTTGTCGTTGTGTCGAAACCCGATCTTACTCGACCTGGCCGATATTGGCGGGGCTTTCGCCCGGCGACAGCACATATTTCCAGATCGCCGCGCCGATGGCCGCACCGATCAGCGGCGCCACGATGAACAGCCAGACCTGCCCCAACGCGCCATTCTGGGCAAAGATCGCCGCGGCGATCGAGCGCGCCGGGTTGACCGAGGTGTTCGACACCGGGATCGAGATCAGGTGGATCAGCGTCAGGCTGAGCCCGATGGCGATCGGCGCGAAGCCGGCCGGCACCGCCTTGGCGGTGGAGCCCAGGATGACGATCAGGAAGAATGCCGTCAGCACCACTTCGGCGACCAGCACCGCGGTGAGGCCGTAGCCGCCCGGCGACAACGCATCATAGCCGTTCGAGGCAAAGCCACCCGGCGTATAGCCGGCAACGCCCGAGGCGATAATGTAGAGCACCGCCGCGCCGGCAATGCCGCCGATCAGCTGCGCCACCCAGTACGGCACCAGATCCTTGTAGGCAAAGCGGCCGGCAATCGCGAGCCCGAGCGATACTGCCGGGTTGAAGTGGCCACCCGAAATGCCGCCCACCGCGTACGCCATTGTCAGTACCGTCAGTCCGAATGCCAGCGACACGCCGACAAAGCCGATGCCGACTTCCGGCACGCCCGCGGCAAGAATGGCGCTGCCGCATCCGCCGAATACGAGCCAGAAAGTGCCGAATGCTTCGGCCGATAGTCTTCTGAACATTCCCAAACCCTCCGAGGAGTCGTTCCCACCGCGTCACTGTTAGGCGCACTTGTTGCGCCGGTGAATCGGCGCGCCTGGGTTTTGCACCACTGTTGTGCCCTCGAGCGCCAAAAGCCTAGCCGGTGCAGGCATCTGGCCGCCGTTCGGCGGAAACAGCTGCTCTATGCTTGGTTGCCGAAAACGTTTGCGGAAACTTTAGCAGCGCTACAAATGCGGATTCTGGAATTCAGCTTTTCCAAAGCTCGGCAATGGAAATTCCTATTTGGTTTAAAATAGAACTAATGGATGACTATCGTTATCACCGTAGATGGCACGCAGATTACACTGCCAAACTAGGTAACGACCCGGTTACTGTGCATTGTCAGGCTCCTGTCAGTCGTGTTCTAATACTTATGTGGACGCGATTCGAAGGTACGGGGATGAGCCTCGTTACCTACTGGTGCCGGTACGGACCGGCAGCAGCTTTGGCCTGCAACCCCAGGTGGCAAAGTGGACAGACTTGCGGACTCGATACCTTATCGGCCTTACCTCAATAGAGACCGGCTGATCTATTTGACGCACCCGGAAGCACGGATATCCAAGGGACTGTGCGACGAGTTCATCGCGCAGGGCTTTCAGGTCTCCATGGTGCCGGACGTACTGGCGCTCACGCGGCTGATGGCGCTCCGACGGCCAGATCTCGTGCTGATGCCGTTGTGTGGCGAGGAACGCGACATGTGCGAGGCGCTCGAAGCGCTCACCGCCATCCGCGGCCAGCACCTGGGCATTCACACCTTCCTGCTGGCACCGCCCGATGTCCGTGCCGAGATGGTGGTGGCTGCCATGAAACATGGTGCCAGCTCGGTGTTTTCTCCGCCTTATGCGCCGGTCGAACTGGCGGTTGCCGCCCAGGAAATCTTCCGCGGCGATATCCATGTCGAGCAATCCAAGGACGGGCCCTCCACCGTTACGGTGAAAGGCTTCGGTACGCTCACCTATCGCGAGCGCCAGATCCTGCAATATGTCGTCGATGGCCGCACCAACAAGGAGATCGCCGTCGATCTCGGCCTCTCCTACCGCACGGTCGAGGTGCATCGCCGGCACATCATGGAAAAGATCGGCGCCCGCAACACTGCCGAACTGGTTCGGCTCGCCATCGAGAGCTGAGCGCTCGCCCAGGTGCGACGACCTGGCATCGTTCGACGGAAGGTCGAGATGCCCACCAGAAATGCTCCTCGCAGAAGGCGGGGAGTGCCAGCAGCGCCGCCCCCCCGCGCTGCCCGGCTCCACCGGGTCATTCTCCGCCTCGAAGCGGCACCCTTCGTCTGCGATGGCTCCCGGACGGTGGTGTGGCTTTGCGGGAATGACGCCGGTGGTTCCGCTTTGCTGCACCCGCAGCAGGTAGCCGCGCGACAGTTTTCGCCCGCATTGCCGGCTTCTCGCCGGACCGGGCCGGCGCCGTCGTTGCCGTCCCGCGATGCATCTGTCGTCAGCATGGCACGGGCTGTGGATCGTCCCGGTGCTGGCGGTGTCGTTGTCCGCAGCGGCAGCGGAGCACGCTGACGACGCTCTGATCACCGCAGGAGCGCAGTGGCTGATCTGATGCACCCCGCGTTTGCTGCGGGGTCGCACCGTCGAGGCAGGCATCAGGCAATCAAAGCACCGCCACCAAGGCATGGCAGTTTTCGCCCGATCAATGGCATGGCGGCCAACGCGCTGCCGCGCTACTACGCCAGCGCACGACTAATCCATAACAACGATCCGATTGCGCCCTGACGATGCGGAATGGCGGCCGCCGACCCCTCACCCTGGTCGCGCCCCGTTCGGCTGATCGGTGGCGGACATTCACGGTAAGTCCTCAACGGAACCACCAGATGCCCGCCTCCAGGCATGCGCTCTCGGCGGCGGCAAATTTGCGCTCGAAGAACTGGTGTTCAGCAAGGCCGGCTGGTGGGAAGTCAATGTCCACGTCGATAGCGCCGGTGGAGCGGATACGGCGACATTCAATCTCACCCTGTGAACGACACACCCAGGCAACGGAGGATAACGTGACCCTGACATTTGGTACCGAGCCTCTCTCGGTTGTAACCCGCCTCATTCGCGCCGTGGCTGAAATGCTGGGCCGGGCCGCGCGTGACAGGCGCCAGCGGCTCGCCCTGGCCGACCTGCTGACCATGAGCCCTGCCCGTCTCGACGATCTCGGCATCACCCACCAGGACGTGCTCGAGGCGGTCCGGGCGCGGAGATCTGCCGGTCAGCACCTGGCCAGGCGGCAGGCGGAGCGCGCCGATGCAGCGCTGGCACGCTGCGTGGCCTGCGCGTCCTAGTCCCGCAAACGGTTCTACTCACCGGATGGAGGCCAACATGATGATCCGCAGGATAGTGCTCGGCGTCGGCGCCGTCGTGGCTCTGGCAGCCATTGCAGTGCCGCTGTTTCTCATCCCGGGTGCGCCCAGCGCTCCGCGGCCCGCCGCAATGGCAGTGCCCGTCGATGAACAGGCGGCAACCATAGCCGCCCTCGCACCGCCCCGGCGGACGCGGCCGGTCATTGCCATCGCGACCCGCAACGAGGGGACCGAAGTCTCTGACTTTCTCAGTATCTACGGCATCATCAAGCGCGCGGACCTCGCGGATGTGTCGGTTGTCGCTGAACATGACGAACCGGTGCGGCTCTACTATTCGACCATGTCGATCGACCCGGACGCGACGCTGGCGGCCTTCGATCAGGCCCATCCGGATGGCGCGGACTACGTGCTGGTGCCGGCGATGGATCCGGGCACGGACCCAGCGATAGCGGCATGGCTCAAGGCCCAGCGCGACAAGGGCGCGACGATCGTCTCGGTGTGCAACGGCTCGCGCATGCTGTCGACGGCGGGATTGCTCACCGGGCGCCGCGCCACCGGGCACTGGAGTGCCCGCGACGAACTCAGGCAGAACAATCCCACAATGCAATGGGTGCCCGACCGCCGCTATGTGGTGGACGACCGTGTCATGACGTCGACGGGGATAACGGCCAACATACCCTCGATGATCGCGCTGGTCGAAGCCATCGGCGGTCGCGATGCGGCGGCGCGCATTGCGGCCGACATCGGCGTTGCCACTTGGGACGCGCGGCACGATTCCGAGGCCTTTGCACTGACGCTCGAGCTCAGGAAGACGTTCGTGCGGAACATCATGAGCGTCTGGCGGCGCGAAACGCTGGGCGTGCCCGTTGCCGACGGGGTCGACGAGGTGGCGATGGGGCTCATGGTCGACGCCTACTCGCGCACGCAACTGGGAACAGTTGTCGTCATGGGCGAGGGCGGCTCGGTAACGACCAGGAGCGGCCTCACGATCCACGTCGACCCAATCGAGCCGGCCAAAGTCACGAGGATGCTGCCGGCACCACCCACCGACAATGTCGCGCTGACACTGGAGACGGTGCTGCCCGACATCGTCTCCCGCTACGACCGGCCGACCGCCGACATCGTTGCCCTGGCGATGGAGTATCCATGGCCCCGGGAGCAGCTCGCCGCCAGCAACTCACCGCAAGTGATCGGCAACAGGTAGCAACCAGCAAGGGGGATCGACCATGACACAGGAACTCAAGCCTGGGCTGGACCAGGCCACCGCCCCCTCGCCGGCACACACGCAGGACGGCGCGAGCCAAGCCAGTCTCAAATGGTGGCCAGCCATCCTGGGCGCGGCATTTGCCGCCTTTACCGCGATCGGACTCTTTACCGGCAGCGACACCGGCAGCGATCTGGCCCCGGTGGTCGCTGCGTCCGGATTGGTCTATCTGGCGGCAGCGGCGCTGCACAAACCGGCGGCCGCCTGGCCAGTCTTCTTCCTCTCGGTCATCGTCATTACCCTGGCGAAATTCGGCGTCATCGGCTTTGACGCCACCTGGCCGCTGCTCGGCATTGCCGGCGCGCTGGTGATCTACGGCCTGTGGCGCGGCAAGGCCCGCTCGACAGCTGGCCTGCCGCTACAGGCAATCGCCATGGCCGTCCTCGGCCTGGTCGCCTCCGCAGCACTCTATTTCAACGAAACGCTGGGCGCCTAGCTCGTGGCCGGCGGTCTCCTCGCCCACGCCGCATGGGACATCTATCACCACCGGGCGAACAAGGTTGTCGTTCGCTCGATGGCGGAGTTCTGCTTCGTCCTGGATACGCTGCTGGCGGCGGCAATCGTGGCTGCAACCTTGATCGGCCGATGAGCGGAGCGCGCAGAGTGGTTTGAGCCGGGCGATGAATACAGCGACGCGAGCTATCTTAACGCCACATTGGTGAAGCCGGGCTAGCCTTGGCGCGGTCGCCAGGGTGCCCGGCGGCTGCAGCCAATTCAGCCGGGATGCTTCAGTGGGTTCCACTTCGGCAGCTTTTGTCAGATCGTCAAGCGAGGATGCGCGTCGCCAGAACGCAGTGGCCCTGCTGTTCCTGCTACTGACCGCCGTCGCCTTTCTCATCCGCTTCGCCATTCCGGCGCAGCTGATGAACAAGATGGTGGCCTACACCACCGAAACCGGCTCGTTCTACGAGAAGCTGCATTTTGGCACCTATGCCGTGCTGTTGCTGCTGCCGGTGGCGGTGCTCAGCCGGCCGTTCGTGCTGCGTGGCGACGAGATCGGCAAATTCCGGGCGCTGCTCCGCTATGGCGGGCTGATGCTGCTGATGGCGGTGTTCATGTTCGTCACCGGCAAGGCCGGCTCGTCGGTGCTGCTGGTCGATACCTATCTGGTGGCTGGCGCAGCGGGGCTGATCATGCTGGCGCTCAACCCGGCGTCGCGCCGGGTGCTCGGTGACATTACGCTGGGGTTCCTCATCCTCAGCGCGCTCGTCGGGATCTTCGAGGCGCTGACCCAGCAGCGGATCATGCCCTATGACGCGGTCGAGCTGGTGTTCCGACCGGTCGGCCTGTCCGAACATCCGCTGGCGCTCGGCGCCACCTGCGCGACCGCGGTGGGGTTCGTGGCGCTGACCAGGTGGCCCGTCTGGCTGCGGGTCGCCGCAATCGGCATCCTGTTCATCGGCGCTGCCGCCTCAGGCGCGCGCCTGGCGCTGCTGGTCACTGCCCTCGAGATCTTCGCCCTCATCATCGTCGTGCCATGGCCTCGCCTGTCGCCGCGGCATCAGCGGCAGGCCAAGCTGTTCGTGCTGCTCGCCACCGCAGCGGGGGGCGCCGTGCTGACCGCAATCATGTTCGCGGCGGGCCTGCTCAGCCGCTTCACCAGCACGCTGTTCGACGAAAACTTCTTCGTTCGGGTGAGCATCTACGACGTGTTCAACCATGTCAGCTTCGAGCAGGTAATGTTCGGCATGGACGGGAACGAACTGCTGCGCATCGTCAACGAGAAGCTGCACATGCCGACCATCGAGAGCGCGCAGGTGGTCATCGTGCTGCTGTTCGGCCTGCCGCTGGCGCTGCTGTTTGCCTGGCTGGTGTTCTGGATGCTGTGGCGCATGCTGCGCCACGCCCAACCCGCCGCCTGGATCGGCGTCGCGGCAACGCTGCTGGCGGCGCTTTCCAACAACACGCTCTCCTCCAAGACGCCGCTCATCATGATGATGATCGTCCTGGTGCTGGCCTACAATGCCAACGGCATCAAGCAGACGTCCGACAAGCCGGGGTGAGCGCCGGATCGTTCAAGCCGCGGACGAATTAAGGACGATTCGACTACGAGCAGGCATCAGACGCGCCGGTCTGGCATTTTGCCGCCAATATCTGGATCCTCCCGAGGTCGCGATGATGTCCGAAATCGTCGATTTGGTCATGGCCAAGCTCGTCAATGCCGTCAGCGGCGAGAACGGCATTACCCTGCTCATCCTGTTCTCGACCGCCTTCATCAGCGCGCTCGTCGCCTACTGGCGCACGGTCGAGCACAAATCGCTGGGTGACTTCTTCAGCTTTGCGCTGCCCAAGGAAGTGATCCTGCACCCGTCGGCGCGCGCCGATCTCTTGTTCTACATCACCAAGCGGCTGATGATGCCGTTCCTGCTGATCCCGACGGGCATCATCTTCGTGGCGCTGGTCGGCTTCGGCACCAACCAGCTGATCAGCTGGATCTTCCAGATCCACGGCCCGCTGATCGCGGGGCCGACGCCCTGGTGGGTGCTGGTGCTGTTCACCATCTCGATGCTGATCGCCTACGACATCTCGTATTACCTCTACCATGTGGCGCAGCACAAAATCCCGTTCCTGTGGGAGTTGCACAAGGTGCACCACTCGGCCGAGGTGCTGGTGGGTATCACCAAGGATCGCGTCCACCCGCTCGACGACCTGATCAACCGCATCTGGGATGGCGCCATTCCCGGCGTCATGTTCGGGCTGTGGAGCATCATCGCGCTCGATCCGGTCGAACTCACGGTGTTCGGCATCAATGTCTATGCGATGCGCAACCTGCTGATGATGGATTTCGTCCGGCACACCCACTACAAAATCTCGTTCGGGCCGCTCGACAACTACATCCTGTCGCCGCACTGGCATCAGCTGCATCACAGCGCCGACCCGCGCCATTACGACAAGAATTTCGGCCTGCTGCTGTCGGTCTGGGACCGCATGTTCGGGACCGCCTACGTGCCCGACCCGAACGAAGACATGAAGTTCGGGCTGCTCGATCGCGACAAGGACGACTACCAGTCGCTGTTCGGGCTCTACCTGCTGCCGCTGAAGAAAATGGCCGGCCACGTGGCGCGGTGGCTCGGCCGCCGCCCCGCGACCGTCACCCCGCCCCCCAGGGATCCGGCCCAGTCATGAACGTTCACGCTCCCCTGTCGCGCCTCGACGATCGCCTCGAGGATCATCGCCTCGAGGACTGTCGCTTCGAGATCGTCGACAGCGGCGCCGGCCTCGATGGCATCGGCGCGGCATGGAGCGCGCTCTGGGCTGAGGGCAACGGCTTGATCTTCCAGAGCCACGACTGGGTTTCCGCCTGGTGGAAGACCGTGCCGGGCCAGGCCGAACGGCAATTGCGCATCGGGCTGGTGTGGTGCGGCGAGGACCTGCTGGCCATCCTGCCGCTGGCGATCCAGCGGCGCAAAGGCCTGAGGTTCCTCGAATGGGCGGCCAATGACTGCACCGATTATGCCGATGTGCTGATCCACCCGCGCTGCCCGCCCGCCGCGCTCAGCCAGCTGTGGCGGCAGGTGGTCGCTGCCGGCGGGTTCGACCTCTACTTCCTCAACCGGCTGCGGCCGGACGCGAAGTTCCGCGCCCTGCTCGACGCACCCGGTGGCCTGAGCCTGGTCGCCAATCGCCGCACCGAAATCTGCTCGCAGGTCGCGGGGGACTGGGCGACGGGGGCCCAGTGGTTCGAGTCGCAGTCGAAGAAGACCCGGCAGAACTACCGGCGTGGGCGCAAGGCGCTGGAGGAGAGCGGCAAGGTGGTGTTCCGCCTGCTGCCGCTCGACGAGCCCGCGGGCCCGGTGCTGGCGCGGCTCGGCGAGCTGAAGCGGCAGTGGCTGGCGGGGAACGGCCGCGTTGCGCCGCTGTTCGATGCAGGCGCTCCGGCGCTGCCGGCATTGGTCGAGGTGCTGGCGAAGGCCGGCGCGCTCAGGATTTTCGTCATCGAATGCGCGGGGACCACCGTCGCCATTTCGGTCAATTTCGTGCAGCGCGGCACCCTGATGGCGTTCCTCACCAGCTACGATCCGAGCTTCGAGCGCGGTTCGCCCGGCATGGTGCTGCTGATGGATTATGTCCAGTGGTCGATCGACCAGGGACTCGAGATGGTGGATTTCCTCTGTGGTGAGGAGCCGTTCAAGGTCCGCTTTGCCACGCAGACGCTGACCCTGACCTCGGTGATGGGGCCGGCGACGCTGAAGGGCCGGCTCGCCATGCTGGTCGACGAGATACGGCTCAGGTCGCGGTCAGCGCTCGATGGCTGGCGCGCCTGGCGTGCCGCCAACATCAAGCGGCCGGGATCGAGCCAAAGCACCGAGCTGGTGCGCGACGACGCCTAGCCGTTCCGGGCAAACGAAACGGCGAGGAGCCGGGACAAAGCTCCTCGCCTTCGGGCCGCTCGATGATCGGGAGACTGATCAGCTCGCGACGATCGCGGTGGCCTGGTTCGTCTTGCCGTTGAGGGTATAGGTGATGGCGACGTTCTCGCCGGCCTTCAGCTTGGAAAAATCGCACTTGGGCGCAAACTGGTAGACGGCCTTGTCGGCCAGGGTGACGGTGCAGGCTTTGCCGTCCATCGACTGGATGGCGCCGTGGGCAGTGCTGGGGGCAGCCAGCGCCATCGAGGACGCGCCAACCGAGGCAACGAGCATCAGGGGAATGAGGATCTTGCGCATGACGATCTCCTTTTCGTCGGGTTCGCCACATCAGCTAGCGGTGGCGGCCGGTGCGTGGTGCAGCGGCGAGACGGAAGCTGCGACCACCCGATTGCCCCCGCCTTTCCCGAAACTTACATATTCGTAAGCCGACAGCGGCGGGCGACCGGGTATAGGTTCGCGCACGGCAGCAAGCCCATGTCGGGTGCGCCCCGTTTGGAGCTCGAAGCACGGTGAAGGTGGTTGTCGCCGAGGATGACCGGACGTCGTCGGAGTTCATCCGCAAGGGGCTGGCCCAGCAGGGGCATAGCGTCGAGACGGTGTATGACGGCCGCGATGCCCTGACCTTTTGCCTCTACAACAGCTGCGACGTGCTGGTGCTCGACCGGATGATGCCGGGTATGGACGGGCTCTCGGTAGCCAAGGCACTGAGAGCCTCCGGCCGCACCATGCCGATTCTGTTCCTCACTTCGATGGGCGATGTCGACGACCGCGTCGAAGGGCTGATGGCCGGTGGCGACGATTACCTGGTGAAACCCTTCCATTTCTCCGAGCTGCTGGCACGGATCACCGTGCTGGCGCGCCGCCCGCAGACGGCGGAGGCTTCGAGCCGGCTCAGCATTCACGACCTCGAACTCGACCTGATGGCCCACACCGCGACACGGGCGGGCACCCGCATCGACCTGCAGGCCAAGGAGTTCGCGATTCTCGCGCTGCTGATGCGCAATGCCGGGCGGATCGTCACCAAGACCATGCTGCTCGAGCAGGTGTGGGATTTCAATTTCGACCCGCAGACCACGGTGGTGGAAACCCATATGAGCCGGCTCAGGGCCAAGATCGACAAGCCGTTCGAAGTGCCGCTGATCCACACCACGCGCAATACCGGCTACTCGATCCATGCACCGCGTCAGTAGCATCCTCGCCGGGGCGGCGTTCCGCTCGGCGGTGCTGTTGCTGCTGCTGTTCCTCGCGGTGTTCCTGGTTGCCGGCGTGGTGATCGTCAGCCAGACCAGCAGCGAGGCCGAGAGCGAGATCCGGGCACTGGTCAGCAACGAGTTCGAGCTGTTCCGCGAAGCCGCCGAGACCGGCGACATGAACCAGTTGCGCCAATTGGTGGACAGCTCGGCCGCCGCGGCGGGGCCACGCTTCTTCGTCGTGGCGCTCTATCGCCCCGACGGCACGCTCTTCGCCGGCGACGACATTCCGCGGCCGGAAAAGCTGGGCTGGAGCACCATCACCTCGGGCGTCAACACCAAGACCCCCACCGAGAAATACCTGGCGCTGACCGAGGATATCGGCGGTTATCGGGTGACCTTCGGGCGCACGCTGTTCTTCGTCGAAGTGGGCTCGGCGGCGCTGTGGCGCGCGCTGATGCTGGCGAGCATCGTGGTCGGCATCGGGGCATTGGCCATCGGCTACCTCGCCAGCCACGGCGTTTCGGCCAAGCTCGACCGGATGGCCGAAACGCTCGAGCGCGTGGCGCGCGGCGACAGCCGGGTGCGCCTGCCGGTCGGCCGCTCGAACGACCAGGTCGACCGGGTGTCGCGACAGATGAACGCCCATCTCGACCGGCTGAGCGACCTGCTCGACACCATGCGCAACACGGTGATCTCGATCGCCCACGACCTCAAGTCGCCGCTGAGCCGCGCCTATATCCTGCTGCAGGAGGCCGAGGAGGCGCCGGGCGAGGCGGAGCAGACGCAACTGCTCGAAGAGGCGCAGGCCGAGATCGAGCGGCTCAACGGCATCTTCGACACGGTGCTGAGGATTTCGCGCATCGAGGCCTCCGACGACCAGTCCGGCTTTGCGGCGTTCTCGGCGCGCGAACTGGTGAGCGAAACGCTGCAGACCTTCGAGCCGGTGGTCGAGGAAGCGCGGCAAGAGCTGATCGAGGCACCGCTCAGCGGCGATGCCACCATTGTCGGCGATCGCCGCATGGTGGTGCAGTTGCTGGTCAACCTCATCACCAATGCCTCGCGCTACAGTCCGCCGGGCGCACGGATCGAGCTCAGCGCCGGCGTCGAGGACCAGCATCCGGTGCTGATCGTCGCCGATAACGGGCCGGGAATCCCGGCCGAGCGACGCACCGAGGTGTTCGAGCCGTTCCGGCGGCTCAACCCGGAGCGCGACGAAAGGGGTGCAGGCCTGGGGCTGGCGCTGGTGCAGGCCATTGCCACGCGGCATCGCGCCAGCGTGCGGCTCGAGGACAACCAGCCGGGTCTCAGGGTGATCGTCCGCTTCCCGGTCTCCGACCTCGGCGCCGCGGCTTGAGGATTTGTAAGTTTGGCGAGAGCATCGCGTAAACCGCGCAGCGCATAACCCTCCCCGCCGATGCCGTTGCACCGACCGCCGGCCCCTCCGCCGACGCCAACACATCATGCGGAGTATCCAGAAATGAACAAGCTCTCCAGCCTTTCCGTCGTCGCCCTCGTCGCCGCGCTGATCGCCGCCGGCCCGGTGCTCGCCGCCGTGCCGAAGTTCACCAATGGCGCGCCCGGCACAGCGATGGGCGTCGATGAATTCGCCAGCCAGCTGGCGGTCTTCAATGCCCGGGAGGTCGCCGACCTCATCGGCGCCAAAAGCGTGACGGTCTACAACTACGATACCGCCTGGACCGACAAATCCGGCAAGGCGGTGAACCTGCTCACCGAGGACTCGCAGAGCATCGGGCTGTTGCGCGAAGCGCTGAACAAGAACCCGGCCGCGGTAAAGCTGCTCGCCGACAACAAGATCAAGGTCGACCAGGTGGTCGATATCGTCGACGTCGGCGGCAACGTGCAGCTCTACATCCAGTGACTGGCGTAGCGGACGCCGCTGCGGCGGCGTCCGAATGCCATTTTCGGCCAGGCTTACTCGAGGTTGGATTGGGTTTTGCTCAACTCTTGACTGCCCACCGGCTGTCATCCCTGCGAAAGCAGGGACCAACGCTCTGCCGGCGCGAGCTGTGAAATGGGTCCCAGCTTTCGCTGGGATGACATCGTGGGTGGTGCACTTGCGGTGTTCAACTCACCCGCGAAGTGGGGACATGGTGGCGATGAGGTTGCCGAAGGCCCGGCGGGGGCCGTTCTAGCCCGATCTGCATACCCACTGTTCGGCCCTCCGTTAATGCTTCCCAGAGCCGTTGCGGTTATCGTCGAGCCGACAAGAGGCTGGGGCGGATCTGCAAGTGGCGGTGCTGGCGCGGGTTGGGCTTGCGGCCCTGATTGTGGGGCTTGTGTTCCTCGCCGGTCATTTCGGCGCCTTCGCTTCACTCGACCGGCTGAGCGGAGATACCCGGTTCCAGCTCAGCGACCGGCCGGCCAGCGGCCAGGTGGTGTTCGTCGATATCGACAGTGCGAGCCTGCAGCAGGTCGGCATCTGGCCCTGGCCACGGCAGGTGCATGCCGAACTGCTCGACCGGCTGATGGCGCTCGGCGCGGCGGACGTCGCCTTCGACATCGATTTTTCCGCGCGCTCCAGCCCCGAGGGCGATGCGGCGCTGGCCGCGGCGCTCGAGGCCGCCGGTGGATATGCCTATCTCGCAGCCTTCGAACAGGTGGACGGGGCGACCGGGGTTACGCAGCTCAGCCTGCCGATCGCGCCGCTCCTCGCACAGGCGACGGCGGTTTCGGTCAATGTCTCGGCGACCCGCGAAGGCCTGATCGATCGCTTCCCGGCGATTACCACCCAGGGCGAGATCAGCGTTCCGGCGCTGCCGGTGGCGCTTTTCGGCAAGCCCGCGCCGGATGGTGATATCCATATCGACTATGGCATCGACCTCAGGAGCATCGACCGCATTCCGGCGGGCGACCTGCTGGCCGGCAGGGTCGACGCGGAGCGGGTGGCCGATCGGCAAGTGGTGATCGGGGCCAGCGCAATAGAGTTGCGCGATATCTTCGCGGTGCCGCGCTACGGCATGCTGCCGGGGCCACTGGTGCAGATTGCCGGGCTCGAGACGCTGAAGGCGAACCGGGCGCTGACGCCGCTCGGCTATTGGCCCGGGCTTGCCGCCGCGGCGCTGCTGGCGCTTGGGTCGGCGCTGCTGGGCTGGCGGCTGCGGGTGCGTTACGCAGTGGTGCTGGCGCTCGCCGCCATCGTTGTTTGCGAACTCGCGGCGCTGTTGCTGCAGCGGCACTATGGGCTGGTGCTGCAAACGGCCGGCTTCGAAATCGCAGCGCTGCTGCTGCTCGGCCAGCATGTGGTGTTCGCCCTGATGCGCGAGTATGCCGAACGGCGCCGGGCGCAGGCGCGGCTGCTGCACCTCGCCCGGCACGATGCCGCAACAGACGCCCTGTCGCGCAACGGTCTGCTCGAGCAGATGACGGCAAGCCCACCCGCGGCTCTGATGCTGGTGGGGATCCTCAGGATGGACCTGGTGCGCGGCGCCCTCGGCCAGCGGGTGGCCGAGCGGGCGCTGCGGGCCATTGCCGGCCGACTGCAGCTGCTGGACCTCGGAGCGGTCGGGCTGATCGACCGCGACGTCTTTGCCATCGCGCTGAGCAGGACACCGACCGAGGCGAACCTCAAGCGGCTCGACTGGGGGCTGCGCGCCGCGCTGCGGCCGGCCATCGTCGTCGACGAGCACAACGTGCATGTCGACGTGACCCTCGCAGTCGACAGCGCCGCCGAGGGTATTTTGCCCGATGAGATGTTGCGGCGCGCCGAACTGGCGCTGCGGGTCGGAGCGCCGGACCTCGGCGTTTCCACCTATGAGGCCGGCATGCAGATCGAGGTCGACCGACGGCGGCGGATCGATGCGGAGCTGCGCCAGGCGATCGGCCGGGGCGAGCTGACCGTGGTCTTCCAGCCGCAGATCAGCCTCGCCGACGGAACGCTCGTCGGGGTGGAAGCGCTGGTGCGCTGGCAGAGCCCGGTGCTCGGGCCGGTGTCGCCGGCCGATTTCATTCCGCTGGCGGAAGAGACCGGGCTGATCGTGCCGCTCGGGGCGTTCGTCCTGGCAGAGGCTTGCCGGGCCGCCGCGGCGTGGAGCTGGACCGGACGGCTGGCGGTGAACGTCTCGGCGGCGCAGATCCGGCTCGACGATGTCGGCGAGCGGGTGGCCGATGTGCTGGTCGAGACGGGGTTCGCGGCGCGACGGCTGGATCTCGAGATCACCGAGAGCGTGCTGGTCGACACACCCGAGCGACTATCGCAGATGTTCGCTGACCTGCGCGCTTTGGGCGTCGGCATTGCCATCGACGATTTCGGCACCGGCTACTCGTCGCTGAGCTACCTGGGCGGGCTCGATTTCGACAAGCTGAAGATCGACCAGAGCTTCGTGCGGACACTCGCGCCGGACACCGCCAACGCCGCCATCGTCCAGACCATCATCGACCTGGCCCGGCGGCTGGGCAAGACTACGGTCGCTGAAGGCATCGAGACCGAAGCGCAACGCCAGCTGCTAGCCGGCATGGGCTGCGATATCGGCCAGGGCTATCTGATCGGGAGGCCGGTACCGGCATCCGAGATCGCCGCACGGATCGAAGCGGAACGCGCAGCGGCTTGAGCTCCCCTCCCCCCTGAGGGGAGGGGTTGGGGGTGGGGGTGGTGAGGGGAACCTCGGTGCTGACTGCACCACCCCCTCCCTCAAGGGGGAGGGAAGCGCGAGGCCGGTGCTAGAGGACGCTTTAGGGCTACAGCAACCCGCCCAGCCCCAGGCTTACACCTACCCCGCCGACATCGACCGAGACGCCGTTGCCACCGCCGACGCTGACTCCGACATTGGTGCCGCCGACATCGACATCGACGGACGCGCCGTCACTGCCGACATCCGCGCCGGCGCTCACACCGACCGGTGTCGACACCTCGACCGTCACACCATCGGGGCCAGCTCCGACACTGGCATTGGTCCCGACGGCACCTGCCGTGACGTTGACGCCGCCGGTGGCGGAACCCGAGATCACCTGACCGTCGGCACCGACCACCTGCGAGGACCTGGCGCCGCGGCCGCTGACGGCAATCTCGCCGGTCGCCGCCACCGTCGCCTGCTGGCCGGCCGGCACCAGCACATGCGCGCCACTCTTATTGTCGCTGACCTCGACCCTGCCGCGCTTCACCTTGACCGACGATCCGGTCTTGCTGGTCTTGACGGTGAAGTGCGTGCCCTTGACCACGGCGGCAAGGAATGGCGTCTCGACGGCGAAGTGCTGCACGTTCCGCACCTCGGCCTCGATCTCGACCGTGCCGAAATGTTGCTGCACCGTGGTGAAGCGCTTGCCGGCCTTGTCGCGGATCTGGATCTGCGTGTTGCCGCCGAGGCTGACCACTTCGGCATCGCGCTGCAGGTCGACCCGGCCGTTGCCGAGCGTGCGGATCACCCGATCGTCGGGCACTACATCGCCACGCTGCAGTTTGGCCCAGTCGCCTGCGACCAGTTGCAGCACCTGGCCGCGCAGTTTCACCGCCACCCAGTCATCGGCGAGTACCGCCGAGCCGGAAGCAACGCTCATCACCATGACGAGCCCGAGCAACGTCAACATCCTGTTAAGCATGGGGGCCTCCTGCCCGCTCACATCAACTTCGCGAGCCATAGGCCGGGCAGCTCGTCGCCGATTCCTTAACGAGACCTATCTCGTGATCAGCGGGGCGCTCACAACGCCAATAAGCGTAAACGCGTACGCGCCGCATTTGCGACAATTGCGCATATCGGGGCGGAATGTCGGCGGAGTTGGACTGCCCCTCGACAGGTCCCGCCATACCGCCTATATCGCGCGGCCCTGCTGCCGGTTCGCCCGGCGCAACTTTCGGTACAGTTCTGGAGCAGAGAATGGCGCGAACCCATTGCGGCATGGATTTCGGCACTTCCAACTCTACCCTGGCCGCGGCAGGCCACAACATGCCGCCGCGGCTGCTGCCGCTCGAGGACGGCAAGCCCACCATTCCGTCGGCGATCTTCTTCTCGTTCGAGGAAGACCGGACCTTCTTCGGTCGCCAGGCAGTTTCCGAGTATGTCACCGGCGCCGACGGGCGGCTGATGCGCTCGATCAAGAGCGTGCTCGGCACCTCGCTGTTCAACGACACCACCCGGGTCAAGCGCGAGGCGCTGAAATTCTCCGATATCCTCGGGCGCTTCATTGCGGAACTGAAGCGGCGCTCGGAAGCCTCGCTCGGCCACGAGATCGAAGACATCGTCTGCGGCCGGCCGGTGCGCTTCGTCGACGACGACGACAAGGCCGATGCCGAGGCGCAGCGCCAGCTCGAGGGGGCCGTGAAGGCGCAAGGTTTTCGCCATATCGAGTTCCAGTTCGAGCCGATCGCGGCGGCGCTCGACTACGAGCAGCAGGTCAAGGGTGAAGAGCTCGGCCTCGTCGCCGATATCGGTGGCGGCACCTCGGACTTCACGGTGATCCGGCTGTCGCCGGATCGCGCCAGGCGCGCCGACCGCAAGGCCGATATTCTTGCCACGGCCGGCGTCCATGTCGGCGGCACCGATTTCGATCGCCTGCTGTCGCTGAAAAAGGTGATGCCGCTGATGGGCTACGGGACCGAGACGGCGGACGGCAAGCGCCCCCTGCCCTCGGCGCCCTATTACGATCTCGCCACCTGGCACCGGATCAACCGGCTCTACAACCAGAAGACGCTGCTCGAGCTGCACTCGACCTATCAGGAGGCGCAGTTCCCCGACCTGGTCGGCATGCTGATCGCGCTGGTGGAGGATCGGCAGGGACACCGGCTGGCCGGGCGGGTCGAGGAAGCCAAGATCGCGCTGAGCGAGGCGCCGCAAACCGAGTTCCGCTTCGCGACCCGCGACGTGAAACTCGAGACGCCGATCAGCGTCGAGCAGCTGGATGGTGCGCTCGCGGGCGCCACGGCATCGATCGCCGCCGCAATCGGCAAGACGCTGACGGCGGCGGGCGTACCGGGCGACCGCATCGATACGCTGATCCTGACCGGTGGCTCGACCCGGGTGCCGGCGGTCGGCAACATGCTGAGAGCGCTGTTCCCTGAGGCCAGGGCGGTCGAAACCGATGCCTTCGGCAGCGTCGGGCTCGGCCTCGCCCTCGATGCGTCGCGGCGGTTCAGCTAGCCTTCAGCTTGGCTTCGCTACCCCTTGAGCAGTGCATAGGCACCAAAGGGGGTTTTCGATGCTGCCATCAATCCGTTCGCTGCTCGTCATGCTGTTGCTGTTTGCGGCACCGGCGCTAGCCGCCGAGAAGGCGATCATCATCCTCGATGGCTCCGGCTCGATGTGGGCGCAGATCGATGGCAAGGCGCGCATCGAGATCGCCCGCGAGACACTGGACCAGGTGCTGGCCGGCGTGCCGAAGGAGCTGGAGCTCGGCTTCATGAGCTACGGGCACCGCGAGAAGGGCGCCTGCGACGATATCGAGCTCCTGGTGCCACCGGCCGCCGGAACCGGTGCCGCAATCAGCGAGGCTGCGGCGGGCATCACCCCCAAAGGCAAGACGCCGATCTCGGCGGCCGTGCAACTCGCGGCCGAGGACCTGAAATATACCGAAGACAAGGCGACGGTAATCCTGATCACCGACGGGCTCGAGACCTGCGAGGCGGATCCCTGCGCGCTGGCATCGACACTCGAGGGCCAGGGCGTCGATTTCACCACCCATGTGGTGGGCTTCGGGCTCACCGATGAAGAGGGCAAGCAGGTCGCGTGCCTCGCCGAAAACACCGGCGGCAAGTATATCGCGGCCGGCGACGAGGAAACGCTCACCGAGGCGCTGAGGAGCACGGTGGCAGAGGTGACGACGCCGGCGGAACCCGAGCCGGCGCCCGAACCCGAGCCGGTGGCGGTGGAATTCAATCTCGTGCCGCAGGTGGTGATTGCCGAGGGCGACAGTTCCATCGCGTCCGATGCCGACATCGTCTGGGAAATCCACAAGGCCAATGCCGATGGCAGCGAGGGCGAATATGTCGCCACCGAATATGGCCCCAACTACAAGGGCAAGCTCGAGCCGGGCGACTATCTGGTGCGCTCGAGCATCGGCTATGCCCACGTGCAGATGCCGGTGACCATCGAAGCGGACAAGGTGGCGGAACCGTTCTTCATGCTCAATGCCGGCCAACTGACCATCCGGCCGCTGCCCAGCGCCGGGGCGGAGCCCGACAGCAATGCCGCGGTGTTCACCGAGTTTCCCAATGGCGAAAGCACCACCAGCTATGGCGAAACCAAGGTCTGGGTGCCGGCCGGAGAGACGAGGGTGCAGGTGACGATCGGCACCGGGGTCGCCAGCCAAGCCATTGCGGTCAAGGCCGGTGAGCTCATCAGCCAGGATATCGTCGTCGGGGTCGGCGTCGCGGCGGTCAACGCCTTCTATATCGAGGGCATGAAGGTCGAAGACAGCGAGCTGTTCGAGGAAATCCTCGAAGCCAAAAAAGACATCCAGGGCAACCGCAAGTCGCTGACCTATAGTTACGGCCCGGACCACAATTTCGAGTTGCCGCCCGGCGACTATGTGCTGGTGTCGAGCGTCGGCGGCGCCAAGCTCGAAACGCCGTTCAGCGTCGTTGCCGGCGAGCGCACCGAGGTCAACGCCATCCTCGGGGCCGGGGTCGTGGCGATTACGGCGCCTGGCACCGACAAGGTCGAGGTGTTCGGGGCCAAGAAAGACATCCAGGGCAACCGCACCTCCTTCACCTACGGCTATGGCGGGGCCCTGCAGACGACGCTGACGGCGGGCGACTATGTGGTCGTCGCGTCACCGGCCGAGGGCGCGCCGAAGGAAACCAGCATCACCGTCGTTGCCGGCGAACGGCTGGAGGTCACGGTCGAATGAGGGCGACCGGTCGGCGGAGTTTGCCGGCCGGCGTTACCGAAAACACAACCATCACCGGCTAGGCTGCTGCCAACGCACGAGTTGGCGGCAGGGTTTTGGACGACTTCTTGCACGCATTGGTGGCGAACTTTGCCGTGGTCGGCACGGTGTTCGCCCTATGGACGTTGGCGCAGGAATGGCTGCACCGGCACCGCCGGCCGGTGCGGCAGCTGGCGCTGGGCAGCTTCATGGGCCTCAGCGCCATGGCGACGATGGTCTTCGCCGTCGAAGGCCAACCCGGCGTGCTGCTCGACCTGCGCTCGGCGCCCCTGGCGATCGCCGGTTTGTTCGGTGGCCCCCTCGCGGCAATCGTCGCGGCCGCACTGACCGGCGCCTATCGCATCGCCGTCGGTGGCGCCGGTGTGGTGCATGGGTTGATCTCGATCGGCATCGTCGCGCTGATCGGGCTGATCGTAAATCTGGCGCTGAACGGGCGAACGCCCAGGGCACTGCACATCGTCGGCGTGGCGTCGGCCATTGCGCTGGTGTCACTGCTCATCACGCTGACGCTGCCGGCGCTCACCGACGCGCTGCGCGCCATGGCCGTGCCGGCGTCGGCGCTGATCTTCGTTGCGACGCTGCTCGCTGGGTTCGTGGTGACGCGCGGCGAAGCGCGCTCGGCCGAACGCGACCTGTTGAGCGCGGCGCTGACCCGCTCGCCCGAGTATTTCTACATCAAGGACCGGGCCAGCCGCTTCGTCGCGGCAAACCTTCATGTGGCGCAGAATGCCGGCTACCGGCAGCCGGAAGACCTGATCGGCAAGACCGACTTCGACCTGACCGACAGCCAACGCGCCACGCAGCTGTTCGAGGAAGAGCAGCAGATCATGCAGAGCGGACAGCCGGTGCTCGGCCGCAAGGAACGGCTGGTCGACGCTGCGGGCGGCGAGCGCTGGTTTCTCACCTCCAAGGTGGCGCTGCACAATTCCGACGGCGAGGCGATCGGCATTGCCGGCACGACGCGCGACATCACCGAGCAGCAGCAGCTCGAAGTCGAGCTGACCGACAGCCGGAACCTGCTCAGTTACGCCGTCAACGAGATGTCGGACGGCCTCGCGATGTTCGATCGCAACGGCTACCTGGTCTATTGCAACGAACGCTACCAGAGCCTGTTTCCGCTCACCGGCGAGGCGCGCAAGCCCGGCGCGCATATCCGCGACATCCTGATGCGGGTGGTCGAGACCGGTGAACAGCTGAACCTGGGCGACCCCGAGGTCTGGCTGCAGGTGGTCTCCGGTTCGCTCGGCAAACATTCCGAAGAGCAGGTCAACCTGTTCGACGGGCGCTGGCTGCTGATCCAGACCCGGCCGACCGAGGAAGGCGCCGCCATGGTGGTGATCTCGGACATCACCAGCGTCAAGCAGACCGAGGGCGAGCTGCGCAGCCTCACCACCGAACTGAAGCTGCTGGCCGAGACCGATGGGCTGACCGGGCTGATGAACCGGCGCTCGTTCGACCTGCGGCTGGCCGAGGAACTCGAGCGCAGCCAGCACGAGCGGCGCGCCGTCAGCCTCGCCATGTTCGACGTCGACTGGTTCAAATCCTACAATGACTCGCTCGGCCACCCGGCCGGCGACGAGTGCCTGCGCGTGGTCGGCCGCTGCCTCAGGATGGCGCTGCTGCGCGAAGGCGACCTGGCCGCCCGTTATGGCGGCGAGGAATTCGTCGCCATCCTGCCCGGTACCGACGAGGCGAGTGCATTGGTTGTCGCCGACCGGGTGCGGAGGGCGCTGGCCGAGCTCAGGCTGCCGCATCCCGCCTCGCCTGGGCGCATCGTCACGCTCAGCGCCGGCGTCGCCAGCTATGCCACGAGCGAGAGCCGGCGCAGCCCTGGGCAGTTGCTGTCGCGCGCCGACGAGGCGCTGTATGAGGCCAAGGCGGCAGGGCGAAACCGGGTGCTGGGCTGGAAGCCGCGCGATGCGGCCGGGGTGGGCTGAGCAGCGCTCAGGCGGCGCGGTCGCGCAACTCTGCAAAGGCCGCGGCGTAGAGATCGACGAGTTTTCTGGCCCGCTCCAGCGCCATGCCGCGCCCCTCGCGCAGCAGCGCCGTGGCCTTGGTGGGCAGCACCGCGCCGGTGCCGGGTTCGAGCAGAATGGCATGCCATTGGGCGGCACGCGTCACGCGGATGATATAGCCGCGATAGCTATCGTCCAATGCGTAATCCCCCGCGTGGTTATGCTTACTCAAATGCGACGCTGCACCCGGGGTTCCACTGGCTCAACGAGCGCTCGATCACAACTGCTGCGCGGTGTGGATTGTGTGGAGAACAGGAAACGTGATCGGACCTGTCATGCTTCGGAGGAAATCGCCTCGACGAGGCGGCCACCGGAGGTCATGCCGCCGCCCAAAGCGCAGCACAATGACTGCGCGGTTCATCGCGGCTTCAGCGGCGCCGGCGCAGTCTCCCGGGCACCACGCAGGGAGGACTGCAATGTTCAGGTCACTGATGCTCGGCGCCGCAATTGCAGTGCTGTTGGCGATGCCTGCGACGGCCGCCGAGGTCGATCTCGACGCCAACGACAGCGGGCAAATCGAGTTCGTCATGCCGTCGGGCAATATCGGCTGCGTCATCACCCCCGAAGGGGGAACCGAGGTCTATCAGCCGGAAGACGGCGGCCCCGAAATCGTATGCGACCGGGTGGAGCCGGACTATGTCCGCGTCGTGCTGGGCGCCGACGCCGCCGAAGAACTGGACGAAGTTGCCGACCCCAGTTGCTGCGGAGCAGAGCAGGTGCTGGAGTATGGCGAGCGGGCGGCGATGGAAGGCTTCGTCTGCTATTCCGAGACCACCGGCCTCACCTGCAACACCGAGGACGAAACCCACGGCTTCACCATGGCGCGCGCCGGCATCGAGACCTGGTGAGGGGGCTGGGCGCCGCGCCGAGTGAGGTCGGCGCAGGCGGGAACCTGGTGCACATCACGGGTCGTGCCCCACCCACCGGCTGTCATCCCAGCGAAAGCTGGGACCCAACTGTCCACTTGCGCGGGCTGCGAAATGGGTCCCAGCTTTCGCTGGGATGACACCGAGTGTGGGGGACTTGCTGAGGGTCACTTTGCATACCGGCGCCACCCGCCGGTGCCCGCGGACTCCTACAAAAAATCGTCGCGCCGTGGCGTGAAGCTGTCGATCAGCTTGCCCGCTTCGAGCGCCTTGACCCCATGCACCAGCCCCGACGGCACGATATAGGCGCCACCCTTGCCGATGGCTTCGGTGACCCCGTCGATGGTTACCTCGAACAGCCCTTCGGCGACGTAGCTGGTCTGCAGATGCGGGTGCGAGTGGAGCGCGCCGATGCCGCCCTTTTCGAAGGTGAATTCGACCAGCATCAGTTCGGGCAGATCGAGGATGACGCGGCGGGACGAGCCATCGAGCTCGGTGTGCTTGCCGTCGCCGGGCTGGGCAAAGAGGGGGGACATTCTGTCACTCACAGCTTGTAGGCCTTTCTGACCAGGTTGTAGGCGAGGTCCTTGGCGACGTCGTGGGCCTCGTCTTCGTCGAGCCGATGCTCGGTGACGAGGCGCGCGAGGAAGGCGCAATCGACGCGGCGGGCGACGTCGTGGCGCGCCGGGATCGAGGGGAAGGCGCGGGTGTCGTCGTTGAAGCCGACGGTGTTGTAGAAACCCGCCGTTTCGGTCGCCATCTCGCGAAAGCGGCGCATGCCCTCGGGGCTGTCATGGAACCACCAGGGCGGCCCGAGCTTCAGCGACGGATAGACCCCGGCCAGCGGCGCCAGCTCGCGCGCATAGACGCTCTCATCGAGGGTGAACAGGATGATCGACAGCTTCGGATCGGTCCCCACCGCATCGAGCAGCGGCTTCAGCGCCCCGACATAGTCGGTACGCGAGGGGATATCGAACCCCTTGTCGCGGCCGAACTTTGCCAGCATCGCCGGCGAATGGTTGCGCCAGGCGCCGGGGTGAATCTGCAGCACCAGCCCGTCGTCGATCGACATGCGGGCCATCTCGGTCAGCATCTGGGCGCGGAACAGCGCCCGATCGCGCGGCTCGGCCTTGCCGCTGCGCACCTTGTCGTAGAGCTGGCCGGCTTCCTTGGGGAGGAGGTTGGCCGTTTCGGCGGTCGGGTGCCCATGGTCGGACGAGGTGGCGCCGAACTGCTTGAAGTAGGCGCGGCGCTTGCGGTGCGCCTCGAGATAGCCATTCCAGTGGCCGGTATCTTCGCCGGTGATCTCCCCCAGCCTGTCGAGATTGGCCGCAAAGCCGGCAAAGTCCGGATCGACCACCGAATCGGGGCGATATGCCGGCACCACCCGGCCCTGCCAGCCGCTGCCCTTGATCATCCGGTGCCACTTGAGGTCGTCGAGCGCCGCGTCGGTGGTGGAGATCACTTCAAGGTTGAAGCGCTCGAACAGGGCGCGCGGGCGATAGTCGTCGCGCTGCAAGCACTCGGCGATCTGGTCGTAGACCGCGTCGGCATTGTTCTCGCTCAGCCGCTCGGTGACGCCGAACAGGGTGGCGAAGGTGTGGTCGAGCCAGGAGCGGGTCGGGGTGCCGCGGAACAGGTAGTAGTTTTTGGCGAACAGCCGCCAGATCGTCCGGCCGTCGGTCTCGACCGCCGAACCGTCGCTGGTGGGCACCCCCAGATCCTCGAGGCGGATGCCTTGCGAGAACAGCATGCGGAACACGTAGTGATCGGGGACGATCAGCAGCTGCGCCGGATCGGGGAACTTCTCGTTCTCGGCGTACCAGCGCGGCTCGGTATGGCCATGCGGCGAGACCAGCGGCAGGTCCTTGATCCCGGCATAGAGCGCCTGCGCGATGCCACGCGCCCTGGGTTCGGCATCAAACAGCCGGTTCTCGTCGAGCAAAGTCATGGTCAACAGTTCCTCCGAACCACTTGGTTACTTAGCGCGGCCGCCGATGTCAAAGCCGAGGGCTTGATCGATACCCCCTCCCCCTGCAATGGGTCAGAAAGGAGGACTGGCAATGAGCGGGATCATCGAGCGGATCGAGCGCGAGAGCGGCGTCGAAGGGCTGGCGGAGATTCTGGCCGCGCGGCTCAATCCGTCCGACCTGCAGTCGCTGCTGATCGAAGTCACCCGCCGCCGCGCCAGCAGGCGCAGCCCGGCCGAACTGCTCAGGGATTTTGCCACCAGCCGCTTCTTCGGCGTGGCCCGGCCGGATCGGGCGGCATTGCTGGCCTGGGAGCACTTGGCGCTCAGCCTGTGCGAAGGCCGGTTCGAACCGGTTGAACTGTCGCCGGTAGCGCCGCTCGGGGCCTGCTCGGTGGTGGCGACGGTCGACCAGGACTGGTCGATCGGCACGACGCGGCGCGGCGAAGTGGTGTCGGACCCGACCAACGTGCTGGCGCTCGAGGCGGCGCGGCTGCGCCAGGGCGGCCGCGACGACGTGCACCTCGCGACCAGCCACCGCGTGGTGCGGCCGCAGAACTATGGTGACGGCAATATGCTGGCGCATTTCCGGCTGTTTGCCCTGGTCAGCGGCGGCCGCGATCGCGGCGGCTACGGTTTTGAGGCCGAGGCGCTGGGCCGGCAGGTGGGGTTGCTGCTCGAGGCGTTCGGGCAGTTTCTCGCGCCGGGCACGGCGCTGCGGCTCGGCTACACGCGCACCAGCGCCCCGAACATCGACGCCCGGCTCGAGGCGTTGCGCGGCGTTGCCGAAGCCAATGGCGCCGAGCTGTTCGAGGAAATCGGCCGCGCGGCGGCGGGCAGCTATTACGCCGGCTGCTGCTTCCACATCTTCGCCGGCGATATGCAGCTCGCCGATGGCGGCGTGGTCGACTGGGGCGCCATGCTCACCGGCAACGGCAAGGAGCGCATGGTGATCTCCGGCTGCGGGGTGGAGCGGCTGCTGGGGTTGAGGGGGTAGGACATTCGGGCACTCGAGCGTAGCGCGCTCTCAATGTTAATGGTCTTGCTGATCAGTTGAGCCAAACGCGGTGTCATCCCTGCGAAAGCAGGGACCCAACTATCCGCCTGCGCGGGCTGCGGAATGGGTCCCTGCTTTCGCAGGTATGACAGCCGGCGGGTGGTGCAAGGTCGAGCCCAACCATTGAGCCGGGCAACCAACCCGAACCCCTTAGGCCGCCCGCGCCACCGGCTGCCCCCGCAGGTCGCGGAGCCAGAGCTGGCCGCAGGCGGCGTCGATGCGGTTGCCCTGGGTGTCGCGCACCACGACGGGAACGCCCGCACGCTCGAGCCCGGCGCGGAACTGCATCAGGCGGTGATCGGAGATGCGGTCGAAGCCGAGGCCGTCGACTTCGTTCCAGCGCATCAGGTTGAGCCGGGCCGGTTGCCCGCGAAACATGCCGATCAGCCGGCTGAGGTCGGCTTCGCTGTCGTTGATCCCGGGGAGCAGCAGGTAGACGAAGGTGACGACGCGGTTGTGCCGCCGGGCCCAGCTCAAGGCGCCGCCCACCACGTCGGCAATGGCGTGCTTGCGCGCCCCGGGGATCAGCTGCCCGCGCACCGCGTCGGTGGTGGCATGCAGCGAGATGGTGAGGTTGAGCCCCAGATGCTCCTCGCGTAGCGCCTTCAGCCCCTTGGGGATGCCGATGGTCGATAGCGTAATGCCGGTGGTTGGGAAATCGAGCCCCCGCCGGTCGCGCAGGATGCGGATCGCCGCCAGCACGTTGTCATAGTTGTTCAAGGGCTCGCCGATTCCCATGAAGACGATGCGGTTCACCTTCGGCCCCAGCCGCACCACCTGCTCGACGATCTCGCCGGGCGAGAGGTTGCGCTTCAGCCCGGCCTGCCCCGAAGCGCAGAACTGGCAGGCGAAAGCGCAGCCGACCTGCGACGAGATACAGGCGGTAAAGCCGTCGCGCCGGCGGATCAGCACGGATTCGACGGCATAGCCGTCGCGCAGCCCGAACAGGTGCTTTTCGGAGGTGCCGCCGAGCTGGCGGTCGCGCCGGGTCAAGGCGCGCGGCGCAATGGCATGCGCGGCGGCCCAACGGCGCAGTGGCCTGGGCAGGTCTTCGTGCGGCGAAAAGAGCTCGCGATAGCTGAGGCGCGGGCCGGAGGGCAGCGCGTCGAAGGCGTCGGAGCTGAGGTCGAGGGCGAAGGGTGGCGGTTGCATCCAATATTTATAACTTACGTGTCAGTTATAAATCAAGATGATGTGTGGATGTCGCCACGAACATCGCGCCCGCTGCACACCCCACCCCATCCCTCCCCGTCAAGGGGAGGGTGTCCGCCGGTGATTTCGGCTAGAGCCTGCCACGGACTGGATGCCCACCTCCCCCTCGACGGGGGAGGCAAGCGAAGCTTGGGAGCGTAGCGACCTAGCGCAGCTCGGAGGGGGTGTGCGGAGCCACGATGCCTGTAGAGGCCCTACTCCAGCCGCTCGCCCGGATAGAGCCGCTCGATCACCTTGCGTGTTTCCGCCTCGGTGAACCCTGCCAGCGTTCCCTGTGGCTCGACCAGCCAGAGCATGCAGGCGCCCTGGATCACCATCTGGATCAGCGCCGCCGAATCGGCCCGATCAGCCGTCTCCGGCAGCCGCTCGAAGATCGCCTGCCGCACCAACTGGTTGCGTTCGCGCGCCAGCCGGTTCAGCCCCGCATCGTTGACATCACCCCAGGCCAGCAGCAGGTAGCCGGCAAAGCCCTCGCCCGAGCCCATGCCGCCGATCAGGTCGCGCAGCATGGCCCAGAGCGGGATCAGACCCCGCTCGTTCGATGCAGAGGCGAAATAGTCGCGCACCTCCTGGGTCGAGCGTTCCAGGGTTTTGAGATGCAGCGTGCGCTTGTCGGTAAAGCGCTGGATCAGGGCGGCACGGCTCAGCCCCACCGCCTCGGCCACATCCGAGAGCGTGAAGCGTTCCGGCCCCAGCCGCAGCATGGCGGCATGGGTGGCATCGAGAACCTGATCGTCGGAGACAAGCTTGGGGCGCGGCATGTGCCGATTGATAACCGCCGCGGCGGTTATGCGCCACTCTTCAGCTGGTTATCCCGTAGCGTCGCGCCATCTTGCTGATATTGGTGACGACGCGGCTGCGGAGCTCCGGTGGGCCCAGCACTTCGACATCGTCGCCCATCTTGATGAACTCATGGCTGGCCCAGCCGACTTCCTCGATCGGGATGTCGAGCTCGCACCAGCCATCGGCGTCGGGCGTGGGCGCCAGTGCCTCAACGGCGCGTCGCACCGTATCGCTCAGATCCCGCAGCTTGCGCAGCCCGCCGGCAGTGGCGCGCACATGGGCGATGCCGACATAGATATCGCGCTCGAACTGCTTGGTCGCCTCCTGCCAGTAGCTGGGCAGGTCGAAATCCTTGGGCCGGGTAAAGGTCTGCCCGGTGGGGCCGAGCGCCTGGATCTGCGACAGCCGGTAGGTTCGGCTATTGCCGTCGCGCTGCGCCACGACGTACCAGACGCCGCCCTTCAGGACGAGGCCGAGCGGCTCGATCACCCGGTCTTTCACGTCCTTCCAGCTCTCATAGCGGATGGCGATGCGGGTTTCGCTCCACACCGCTTCGGCGACCAGCTTCAGGAACTCCGGCTTGTGGCCGGGCTGGAACCAGCCGCGCGGATCGAGATGGAAGCGCGAGCTCATCCGCCGCGCCTCGGCCTGCCAATCCGACGGCAGCGCCGCGAGCAGCTTCAGTTCGGCCTGCGCCGCTTCTTCGCCGAGCCCGAGTTCCCCAGCGGGCCCCGGCAGCCCGGAAAAGAACAGCGCCCGGGCTTCCGGCGCGGTCAACCCGTTGAGCCGGGTTTTCCAGCCATCGAGCAGGGCGAAGCCGCCATTGCGGCCGGTCTCGGCATAGACCGGTACGCCCGCGGCGCTCAGTTGGTCGATGTCGCGATAGACGGTGCGGACCGAGACCTCGAGTTCCTCGGCCAGCGACTCGGCACTGGTCCGCCCCCGGGTCTGGAGGATCATCAGGATGGTGAGGAGGCGACTGGCACGCATGAACTCTCTCTACACCAGCAACCCTGACAGCGGGTGTCAGTCTTAGCGGAATAGAGTCGTTTCCTGAAGATACGAGGAGACGCGAAATGGCTTTCGAGCAGGTGAGAAACGAGCGGGCACGCGACGCGACGGAGCTGCGGCAGGCAGTGGCCAGCATCAACGTGTTGCGCGCCGACCTGCCGGCACGCGGTTTTGGCGCGTGGTTCCGCACCCTGGTGCTCCGGCGCTATGCCAACGCCATGCTGAAGCGGACCCTGCGTCGCACGATGCGTACGCCGCTCGACCAGCTGTCCCCGCATCTGCTGCGGGATATCGGCGTGCCTGAGGATTATCGGTGAGGGGCTTGCCGACGAGCGGCCTGACCACTGATTTCACCCAAAACTCGATGTCATCCCAGGCAAAGCTGGGACCCAACTATCGGCTGGTGCAGGCGGTGAGATGGGTCCCAGCTTTCGCTGGGATGACACCCGGTGGGGGTGGCGAGCAACTTGCCACCCAAAGTCAGCCTACGCCGTCTGCCGGTCGAACTGGCCGTTCTTCATGAACCGCCACAGATAGCTCGGCAGGATCGCATCCATCGCCGTCGGCGCCACATCGAAAGCCGCCAGCGTGCGCTTTTCGCGCTTGGCCTCTTCCGACACCACGTTATCGGCCTGCAGCTGGTCGACCTGGTCGGAGGTGATCAGCGGCGAGGGCAAGAGCGACAGCGGCAGCGCCAGGAGCTTCGCCGGCCCTGCGGGGAGCGGCAGCAGCAGGTTGGTGCGGCCGGTGTCGGTCAGCACCCGCGCCACCAATTCCTTTTGGGTCGCGATTTCCGGGCCGCCGAGCTCATAGATCTTGCCGCCCTTCACCTGGCCCTCGGCGGCGCGGCAGATCGCCTCGGCGAGGTCGCCGACATAGATCGGCTGCAGCCGCGACTTCGCCCCGATCACCGGCAGCACCGGCAGCATGCGGGCGAGCATGCCGTAGCGGTTGAAGAAGCCGTCGCCGGGCCCGAAGACGATCGAGGGGCGGATCACCACTGCCGACGGGAAGGCGGCGAGCACTTCGGTTTCACCCAGCGCCTTCGAACGGGCATAGCCGCTCGGCGCCTGCGGGTCGGCGCCCAGCGCCGAGACATGCACCAGTGTGCTGACGCCGAGTGCCTTGGCGGCTTCGGCGACATTCTTCGCGCCCATCGCATGCACGGCGCGGAAGCGCTGCTTGCCGCCCTCGTGGCCGATGCCGACGAGGTTGATGACGACGCCGGCGCCGCGGATGGCGCGCTCGACCGATTCGCGGTTGCGAATATTGGCCTGGATCGGCATCACCTGCCCGACGGCGCCGAGCGGGCGCACATGGCCGGCGAGATCGGGCCGACGCACCGCGACGCGGATGCGATAGCCACGACGGGCCAGGAGCTGCACCACCTGGGTCCCGATGAAACCGGCGCCGCCGAAAATGGTGACCAGGTTCGAGGTGGATTCCATGGCTGAGGCGGCTCCGGGCAAGGCAATCGAGCTAGGGTTTCGCCGCTTCTAGCCTGCGGGTCACGACGTGTCGAGTGGAGCAAAGGTGGTCGGGCAAGAAACCGAGTTGACAGCCCCCTCCCAGTCACCTAGTGAACGGCGCCCATCGGATTGCCCTGGTGGCGGAATTGGTAGACGCGCACGGTTCAGGTCCGTGTGTCGAAAGACGTGGAAGTTCGAGTCTTCTCCAGGGCACCAATGGCTACGCAAGGGCCTCCCTCACGGGAGGCCTTTTGTTTTTGGCGGGATGTGAGTGCGGAAGGCCTGATGTTGTCTTCAACCGAGTGAGACTACCCCCGTTGCGCCTCCGCCTGCGCCACGATATCCACCCCAACCAGCTCGCTCCACGCCGCCAACAACCGCTTGGTCACCGGCCCAACCTTCCCATCCCCCACCGCCAAGCCGTTGAACTTGGTTGCCGGCATGATGCAGTAAGGCGTCGAGGTGAAGAACATCTCGTCAGCGGTGGCGAGGTCGTAGGGTAGCAGCGAGGTTTCCTCGGTCGGGATACCCAGCCCCTTTGCCAGTTCGAGCGCCGTGGCGCGGCTTACGCCGGCGAGGCAGTTGACCGTGGAGGGGGTGCGGAGCACGCCCTTCGAAACGCAGAAGATGTTGCCGCCCTTGTTTTCGGCGACGTGGCCATCGAGGTCGAGGATGACGCTCTGGGCCTGGGGGTCGACGAGCTTGGCTTCCATCTCGGCCAGCGTATAGGCGAGGCGGCTGCGGTTCTTGATGCGGGGGTCGAGCGACTGGCTCGGCACCATGCGGCTCATCGGGGTGACGCCGTGGCAGCCCTTCGAATAGAAATCCACCCAGGGCAGGAGGTTCATCGGCTGGGTGAAGATCATCACCGTGGCGGCGCCCAGCTGCTTGGTCGGATCGGCGCCGGCGACCGACAGGCCGCGCGAGATGTTGTGGACGATCCAGGCATCCTCATGCGGGGCGTAGTTCGGCCGATTGGCCTCGAACACCTCGAGCGTCACCCGCTTCATTTCGGCCGGGCTCATTTGCGGATCGATGCGCGTCAGCTTCAGCGACTGGTAGAGCCGCTCGATATGCTCGTCGAGCTTGAACGGGATGTGGCGGAAGGTGCGGGTCGATTCCGTCATCGTGTCGCCCAGCATGATGGCGCTGTCGAAGATGGAAATCCGCGCTTCGTGTTCGGGCACCAGTTCGCCCGAGATATAGACCAGTCGCGTCATCGCATGCCTCACACGCTGAGAACGATGGGGGCCTTGAGTTCGAAGACGATGCCGTCATCCGCCGGGCCGGCGGCGGAGCGCCACATCATCATGCCGACTTCGGCCGGGCGATCGAGCACGGTGAGGCCGGCATGCCAGACATTGCGATGGATGCAGACGGCATCCTCCGGGCCGGCGAGGAAAGCGCGGATGTTGGCGAGATCGGGCGCGCCGTCGGGAAGCGTCGGGGCGAGCAGCACGATCCAGCGGCCGACCTGCAGCGGCACGAAGGTCTGGGTCGAGTGCGGGTGGCGCTCGAGGAAGCTGATGCTGATCGACTGGGGGTCCACCGGTTGCGGACAGAGCACGGCGAAGGCGTGCTGGCCAGGGACGTCGCCCGGCTCCAGCACCTGAGGGATGGTGGTGAACTTGCCGCCCTCGGCGCGGACGAGCGTGGCGAAAGGAGAGAGGTCGGCGGAGGCGAGCGGCGGGAGGGACATGGTCAAGGACTCTCAGTTGAGCCGGGTGAAGCCGCTATGGGCGACGGGGCCATTGAGCAGCGCCTTGACGTCGCGGCCATCCTCGCATTCGCGGATGGTGTTGAAGATCGGCTCGAGCGCCGCGAAATAACCGTCGACGATCTCCGGCGTGTGCTCGGTGCAGGTATAGACGCTGGTGGCGGCGAGGTAGCCGGCCGCCAGCATTTCCTGGGTGATCAGGGTCTTGTAGGCGAGCCCGTTGGGCGACTTGATGCTGAAGCCGGTGAGCGCCGGGACGCCCGCGGTGGTGAGCGGCAATCCGTATTTCTGGCCCAGCGCCTGCCAGCGGGCGGTGATGGCCCGGCCGGTATCGGTGATCTTCTCCCAGGACTTCTCCGCCTCCATCACCTCGAGCGTTGCCAGCGCCGCGACCGAGCCGATGCGCTCGGTCCAGAAGGTCGAGGAGATGAAAGTGTTCTGCGCCGCCTCCATGATGTCGCGCTTGCCGATGACGCCGGTGACGGCATAACCGTTGCCGAGCGCCTTGCCGAACACCGCCATATCCGGATCGACGCCATAGACTTTGTGCAGGCCGCCGAGGGCTTGCCGGAAGCCGGAGGTGCACTCGTCGAAGATCAGGATGATGTTGTGCTGGTCGGCAAGCTTCCGCACGCTGACCAGGAACCCCGGGTCAGGGTCGTAGTTGCGCGACACCTCCATCTTGATGACGCCGATCTCCTGTGTGCGGATCAGCGCCTCGAGCTCGTCGAGCCTGTTGTAGTTGAAGGTGAACACCGAGCCGCGCAGCGATTTCGGCACGCCGTTGGGGCTGAGCCCCGGCAAGAGGTGGCCGGCGAGCTTGCTCTCGTCGCCGAGGTTACTGGCGAGATACCAGTCGTGCCAGCCGTGATAGCCGCATAGCGCCACCCCATCCTTGCCCGACGCAGCGCGGGCGATGCGGATGGCGATGGCGTTGGCCTCGCCGCCCGAGCGGGCAAAGCGCGCCATGTCGGCCCAGGGGTGGAGCGCGATCAGCCGCTGCGCCAGCTCGACTTCCTCGGGGGCATTGAGCGTCGCCATGTTGCCGAGATCAACGGTTCGCTTGACGGTGTCATCGACCTCCGGCCGGCCATAGCCAAGCGTGTTGCAGCCGATGCCCATGATCGACATGTCGATATATTCGCGCCCGTCGAGATCCCAGACACGACAGCCGGCAGCCCTGGAGAAGTACGCCGGCCACTGCTCGGGGAGGAACATTTCGGGGCGCTTCGACAGCAACATGTTGCCGCCCGGTATGACGGTCTTCGCCGTCTTCCAAAGGTCCTGCCCCTTGCCCATTCCGTCTCCCCCAACGCAATGCTATATTGTTATGAGAATAACCAAGTAGCCGTCAAGTATGCGCGGGGACTCCCCTCCCCCTTGAGAGGAGGGCTATCGCATATGGACAGCCGCTGAGCTCGCCGTGGTCCTCCCCTGCGAAGCGGGGGAGGGGGACCAGCGAAGCTGGTGGAGGGGGCGACCCCAAACACCGGCGTATCCTGCCGCCCCCTCCACCGCCTTCGGCGGTCCCCCTCCCCCGTTTCACGGTGGAGGACCACCGAGACGCCGGTGGGGAGACCCATATGCGATTGCCCTTCCCTCAAGGGGGAGGGAGGCGAAAGCCGCTGGAGCTAGTCAGCCGGCAGCCAATCCGAGAACTCCGCGGCGAGCCGCTTCCGATACGCCTCGAACACTCCCTCCCCCACCGTCTCGTAGGGCGGCAGCAGCCGCAGGGGGAAATCAGGTTCGGAGAGTTTCAGGATAGTCTTGTCGTAGGCGCCGTCGACAAAGCTGCCGCCGGCGCTGTCGAGCAACGCGTGCAGCACGCCACAAAGTTCGCGATAGAGCGTAGCAAGGCGCGGCCAGTCGCCGGTGGCGCCGGCGTTGAGATATTCGAAGGCCCGCGTTGGGTTGCTCGAGGAGATAGAGGTCAACAACCCGCATTCGCCCAGCGGGGCACCGATATAGTAGCCCTGCTCGGTGAAGAAGTGGCGCAGTTGCGGCGCGTGCTGCATCAGGCCCGAGATGAAGAACGGATCGCCGCCGCCATATTTGGTGGCGACGAGGTTGGGATGGGCAGCCGCCAGTTCCGCATAGAGCCGCGGCGACACCAGCCGGCCCGAGCGCATCAGGTTGTAGTGGAGGAATTTCGCTTCGGGGAAACCACCGCAGAGTTCGGCGAAGACCCGGCGCAACTCGGTATCGGTGACCACCGACCAGTTGGGCAGCGAGACCTGGAAGCTGGCTATGCCGAGGCCAAGGCAATAGTCGATCCGCTCGAGCATGGTGGACAGCGACTGGCTGACGATGCCCACCATCGGCGCGGCGCCGCCTGCTTCGTTGACGGTCTCGGCAAAGATGGCGGCGACACGGCGAAACATGCCGTCGGTGACGGCGTAGCCTTCGCCGGCGGTGCCGAAAATGTAGAGGTCGGGCAGCCCCGCGGCGACGAGGGTGCCGATGGTGCGACGGAACAGCGGCTCGTCGAGCGCGCCATCGTCACGCCAGGGCAGGCAGACCGTGCCCAGCACGGTGCGCGGATAGCGACTCATGGCGGCCCTCACCCCTTGTCTCTGCTATTAGCTTATCATTATAACATCTGTATCGGTGTCAAGGGTGGACACCTTGTGAGGCACACCAGTTCATGCGCGATCTCGACCCGACCGACCTGGACCGGCAGATCTGGGAGGACGAGCTTGCCGATTTCGTCCCGCAGAGGGTGTTCGACGTCCATACCCATATCTATCGCTGGGCCTTCGATCTCGACCCGAACCGGCTCAGCGGACCGTTTGCCGGCAGCATCGGCGCGTACTTCCCCGAAGTGACCTGGGAACTGGCCGACGAGGTCGATGCAACGCTGTTCCCGGGGCGGCAGATCGAGCGGCTGTCGTTCCCGTTCCCGTTCCCCAACCCCTGCGACTTCGAGGGCTCGAACAGCTATGTCGCGGCCGAGGTGGCGAAGGGCGGCGGCAGCTCGCGCGGGCTGATGCTGGTGCACCCGGGGATGAGCGCCGCGGCGGTGGAAGCCGAAATCCGGCGCACCGGGCTGATCGGGCTCAAGCCCTACCGCTTCTATGCCGCCGACCCGGTGCAATGCCGGATCACCGATATGCTGCCCGAGCAGCAGATCGCGGTGGCCGACCGGCTGGGGCTGATCATCATGATGCACCTGGGCAAGCGCGACGCCATCGCCGACCCCGAGAACATCGAGGACATGGTGCGGCTCAGCGAGAAATATCCGGGCGCCAAATGGGTGCTGGCGCATTGCGCGCGCAGCTATTCGGCCTGGGCGATCGAGACGGCGGCAGCGCGGCTCAGGGGGCTGCCGAACGTCTGGTACGACACCTCGACGGTGTGCGATTCCGATGCGCTCGACGCGCTCTATACCGGGGTCGGGGTGGAGCGGGTGATGTACGGCTCGGACGATATGATCGGGCCGATGCGCGGCAAATACATCACCTTTGGCCGGGCCTGGGCTTACCTCTCGCCGACCAACCACTCGATGGGCCTGAGCCATTGCGACGGGCGGATGACCTATATCCGCTACGAGCAGTTGCGCGCGATGAAGCGCGGGGCGCGGCAGATCGGGCTGAGTACGGCGCAGCGGGACGCGCTGTTCTATGGGACGGCGCGGGAGTTGGTGGATTTGGTTTCGGCCCCTCTCCCTGAGGGGCTACTAGATTCACACATTGAGGTGTGCGGCGAGGGTTTGGACGGCGCGCTTGGCGGTTTGGATTTCGAGCCAGCCCTGAAGCATGACGACGGGGCCGGGTTTTCCGTAGTATCCGGT
>JAESFO010000371.1_pt1 | contig 53083 bp, 30 predicted proteins | sample 9269421 | NCBI WGS metagenome assembly JAESFO01 (sample SAMN14502839, study PRJNA617101) | algae metagenome | isolation source: Nostoc desertorum CM1-VF14 and co-occurring heterotrophs from rocky... | place: USA: Clark Mountains, San Bernardino, California | collected 2000-06-05 | reverse complement strand
AATAATATAATTGCAGTTTATCATTGTAAAATTTATAGTCAACAAAAACTTATGATTGACTGGGGCTGAACAACTAGTCAACCCTTGAAATTGCTTCTTTCTGACTTTTTCAGCAAGCCCTATTTAGTTTTGATAAAATATTTTTACAAGTTTTAGCAAATCACTTTTTGCAGGTTCACCGCTATTTAACCATTCTATTAAATCATTAACGGATAACCAAAAACTTTCAATAAAATCATTTTTATTATACTCTGGGTTCAAATCTAATTCGATTTCATAAACCTTCATAAAAGCAGATACTTGATACTGATATGGTATTAAATATCCCAAGGGTCGAACATTAACCATGTTTAGCTCTAAGTTCAACTCTTCTTTGAGTTCACGTTGTAAAGCATCTTCATAGGTTTCTCCAGTTTCAACATGACCCCCCATGCTGACATCAAGACAAAGCGGAAAAATAGTTTTGTGTACAGAACGCCGAGGTATCCACAGTTGACCTAATGAATTAACAACAAAAGCATTGACAACTCTAAAATTGCATAGTCCTTGACGATATATTTCCGAACGTTTCTTCTGTCCAACAACGCAATCGCTTTCGTCTACAATGTCAAGTATTTCATCATCTTGTATCATGATTAAATCCCTTTATAATTTGAATTAGGCGGTTAGGCATTACCGTGCCAAAACCTTATTTTCAGGTATAATTATGGTGCAACAAGTTTTGCGCTCGCTCAAGTCAGGTAAAAGCAACTTACTGAATGAGCGATTATTGTCAAAAAAGCCTTGGTAAATGCCTTAACCTTCACTAATCAGCTGTAACAAGGCTTCCGTTGATATCTTGCCACTCATATCAGTACCTTCCAATAGACTGTCTGCTAAATCTCGCTTTTGGTGATGCAATTGCACAATCTTTTCTTCAATAGTATCTTTTGCAACTAGACGATAAATGGTAACAGGGCGTTGTTGCCCAATACGATGGGCGCGGTCTGAGGCTTGGTCTTCCACTGCCGGATTCCACCAAGGGTCTGTATGAATCACATAATCAGCAGCAGTTAGATTCAGTCCTGTACCGCCTGCCTTGAGACTAATCAGAAATACATCTCCTGAACCAGCTTGAAATGCATCCACCCGTTTTTTGCGCTCTGCCACTGAAGTACTGCCATCTAGATATTGATAATTAATACCTTGCTGCTCCAAATAATCTCTAATAATGTGCAAATGGTCAACAAACTGACTAAACACCAACGCCTTATGACGATTTTCCAGAAGTTCACCCAGCACCTCACCAAAAAGTTGCAACTTAGAACTGGGTAATTTAGTATCAGGCATAACCAAACTAGGATTACAGCAAGCGCGACGCAGTTTCATTATCTCAGCTAAAACCTGCAAATGTTTCTTTCCTGCTTCTGCATCACTTTCGGTAAGTTTAGATATGGCGTGACGGCGCAACGCTTCATAGAATGCCTTTTCCTCTCGACTTAACTCTACATGCAACAGAATTTCGGTACGAGATGGCAACTCTTCTAATACCTGATTTTTTGTGCGCCGCAACAGAAATGGTTGAATAAGTTTTTTGAGTTTATTACGTGCAAGTTTATCCTGAAATTTTTCAATGGGGGTAGCAAAGCGTTGATTGAAGCTTTCAAAAGAACCCAATAACCCAGGATTAATAAAACGGAATAAATTCCATAACTCACCCAGGTGATTCTCAATCGGAGTCCCGGTAGTCAGCAACTTAAAATTAGATTTTAAGTTCATGGCTGCCTGAGAACGTTTAGTGGTCATATTTTTAATCGCCTGGGCTTCATCCAGAACAATCGTTTGCCACTGTACACCAGAAAGCATTTGCGCTACTTCTTCCTGCTGTAATAAACCATAGCTACATACCAACATATCCAATGGTTGTAAACCATCTAATAATTTTTGGCGGTTAGCACCAGAAAATTGAATAATATTCAGAGTTGGGGCAAACTTCTGCGCTTCACTCACCCAATTCATGCACACGGAAGTCGGCGCAATAATTAGGGTTGGCCCTTCATGGGCGTTTCTGAGAATGACAGCCAATGCCTGCAAGGTCTTACCAAGTCCCATTTGGTCTGCTAAACAAGCGCCCACACCCCAATGTGCCAGACGCGCCAGCCAACAAAAACCCTCCATTTGGTAGTCACGTAGTTCTGCTTGAAGCGTAGATGGCAGTTCCGGCTGGAGGTTTTTTACCTCCTGGAGACGCTCTCTATGTGTTTTCCAGTGTTTATCTGCTTTTACCTTACCTACCTCATCGACAAAATCTTCTAACCCTAATGTTGCCAAGGGATGAAAACGAATACCTTTACCATGTTTTTCTGAAAACATCCGCAATTCGTCGAGGCGTTTCCGAAAAGCTTGAGTTAAAGCCAAAAATTGACCATCACCAAGGGGGATAAAACGGCTGGGGGTTTTCTCTAATAGTTCTAGTAGTTGCTGCATATCCAGCACTAGGTCGTTATTCAATTTCAACTCCCCAGTGGCTGCAAACCAGTCTTGCTGACGTTGAATTGATAAATTAAAGTCTTTCAAGTCGGCATTATGGCTAACACGCAGTTTTTCTCCTTGTGGCCATTCTATGACTACGCTACTTTCCAGTGCTTGCAGTTCTAGCAGCAATTCTAAACAGTCCTCTGGGTCAGCTATAACCCATTCACCATCTTGTTCTTCAGTTCGAGTCAAGGTGGGACAGGCGGCTACAGCATAGGCGGCAAGTTGCTTTTCTTCAGACAGATTTCGTCTAGTTTGCAGACGTTTACCGTCAATCTCGGCAATTACTGTTTCACCACCTGTACCAGGACGGTAGTAGGGGCCACCTTGGGCAAAGGGGCGCGACAAAAGCGCGACTTTCAAGCCGGTATTGGCAGGTAAAAGGTGAATATGGGGTAGAGTCTGGGCGGGTACTTCTTCTGCACCTTCGAGTCCGCCACCAATGTCAGAATGTACGGTAACGATGCCAGAGACGGCATTAATCGCTGCCAAAACTTGCTTCTCGGCAAAGGCAGGTACATTTAATTTATTATCTTTACCAATAATCTCCGCAATGCGTCTGTGTTCGGCAGTAATTTCAATGACTTTGATGCGGGTTGGGGTTTCTTTGATATGCAGAATATTCTGTGATTCTGGTAATTTGGGAGAAAATTCCAAGGTGAGACGATCAAGTTTCCCTTTTTTAACCAGTAGTTCTGGTTCTCCTTTAACAATTTCTACACGGATAGTCGGTGTATCTTCCCAAAAAACCAACGGGTGTCCAATTAAAGCAGAGATGGCTTTTTCACCAAAGGTATAATCAACTTTGCCGTAATAGCCTTCACTATATACTTCAATACAACTACATACCCGCATATCTTGGGGTGTGATGTAATCAAACTCAGATAATGCACTGTTGAGACGCTTGAGGGCTATGGGGCGACCTTTACTCCATTCCCCTTTGGCATTCACTTTTTGTTCTCGTGGTTGCAAGACACATCTGCTGGGATAGAAGGTGATGAACCATGCTAAACGCAGTTCGGATTCTGGTTTTAGGGATGTTTGTGGTCTTGATTGGAGATTTGCCAGGGCATTGAGGCACATTTCCCAAGCTTCTTGGGGTCGAATTAAGTCTACGATGGTTTGGATATTGCTATCTTCTCGCAGTGCGGGAGCAAGTTTATTATAGTTACTACTTGGTTTGAGCCTGGATAGGAGTTCTGCGGTTTCCATTGCCAACCAGTGATAACCGGAGGCGAGCGATCGCTGATATAGTGGTTCTAGTAAATTAGGTAAGCGTCTTTTAGCACTTTCTGCATCCATCCAGTAAAGGCATAGTGAACAAAACAATGTTTGTAAGCTATTTTCTTCTTCCACTGAAGAAATATGACCACTGACTACAAATTCTTTTTGGGTAATATCGCCAAGGTGAACTTGTAGTACCATGTTCAGTCTGCCATAAGTGAACCTGAGCCAATGATCCCCTTGACGGGACATTAAACTGCTATACTCTTCTGCTTCTTTGAGGTGTTGCGCTGAACCATCTTTTAACAATGCGAGAATAAAAAATAAGCCCCCCATTGTATTGAAATATATTTGCCGTTTGCCTGTAGCCTTTTTGATCGCTTTCAGAGCATCTTTATAATATTTGATGGCTTGTTCATTATCACCCCGCAGAAAACTTAACCAACCCCAAAAAATAGCTCCGTTATTTTGATATTCATTTGATACACGCTCAAGACTTTCTTGTGCTTCTTGGGTACAACCCTGTAATAACAGTTGTTCTGTCAAAATCAGGTGTAGATAATCTGAGCAATGTTTTTCCCTGTTAGAGCATTCTTCTTCTAACAGCGTCAACGCATCTTCAGAAGCAGATAATTTTAAGGCTGAATTGAAGAGGATACTTGATATGCCACTTTCATATAATCCAAGTGGAAGGGTCTTAAACCAATCTGCATCAAATGGATTATTGTATATCTGCTCAAAGATATTTTCTATTACTATTTTTTCTTCGCTATCACTGTACTTCTGGTAATCTTCTATTTGCTGATTAATAAAACTAAGGTCTTGGCGATAAATACCAATGCGGATTTCTCTGATACACTGGCGCAGACTGGAGAAAATCCGAGAATCTCTGTTCCAGTGAGTACGTATTGGTAGCTTCTCTTCTACTGCTGTTACCAGGATTTCAAACTGTCCGGTTTGTACAGCATGGCGAGTAGCAATTTCTGTTAGTAACGGGTGACATTCAGCACCTTGTCTGCTTGACTGTACTAACAAGCCTGCTTTTAACAATTTATCAATTTGGGGACTAAGGGTTTTAGTACTCCAAGGCTTATTCTTTTCATCTAAAGCGCCAGTTTTACTAATACAACTTACGAATGAATTTTTGTCTATCGGTGCATAAATTACCGAAAACAACTGGATAATCTTTTGTAAAGAAGGATGTAACTCGAAATATTTCTTTGCGAGTAGTGCTTGTTGTATTTTGGAATTAGGCTCAAAAATAGTCATATTATTTATTCAGCTCTTTAAATAATTCCATTAATTTACGTTTACGTCCATGAGCCGCTTCTAGTTGTGAGCGATAAGCAGACCATTCAGATTTTTGCCCTAGTTGAATATAAGCAGCTTTTACTTTTTTTAGCCAATTAACCGCAGCGTCATAACGGTCAGCTTTTCCTTGTTCCATAATTGGTTCTGCCCGTCTGCGAGCGTTATCAATTACCCAATCTGGATGATGGGAAACTGCTGCATCCATGACTCGATGAACCAATTCTGAAGCATAGTAAGTGTCTCTTTCTACTGTTTTAATTGCATCATCAATTAATCCTTCATGGAGGAAAATATCAACTTGAGCTTCTTTTATTCCCCAATCTGGCTGATCTCGTAGTGTTTGCAGTAAATCTTGTTTGAGTGTCAACCAAGTTTCTCCTGCATAGTCTTGAATCTTACCATAGTCTCGAAACGATGGTCTGATTTTAAAAGCAATGATGCTGGCAGTTAACGCAGTGGCATTATCTTCTAATCCTTGGGCTAAATCACTTGTCCAAGTAGCAAATTCATATAAACAATTACCTGTTAAATTTATACCAGCAAGGCATATTTCTAACGCTTCAACCAAATACCCATCTTCCCGCAATATTTTTGCCAGGGCAAAACCCTCTTCTGCTCTTTCCATCAGGATTTTAGCCGCAGACATCGCCTCTTCTACTCTTCCCAAAGCTGCTAATTGTGTCAGGTATTGCAGAGTCATTTCCTCTGCTAAAGCTAGATTTAAATACTCTGTGTAACGATTTTGACGTTCAAGAATTTGCAAGCGAATCAATGCTAAATCATCAGCAAAGCTTGGTCGTTCATTTTCCCAAAGTTCTGCGGTATCATCTCCTTGCATAATTTGTTGCAGTGGTTCATAATCCCAACCTTGACGCAATGCTTCTAAACTCATACTAAAGTCTGCACTGATTTCGTCTTGCCATGATTCCAACATCAACTGCAAATCTACTATTTCTCCTGTAGACATTTCTGCACACAAAATTGCTTCTGTCCACGCGCTGTCAAGAGGTTCTGCGATGGAATAACTGTCTCCACCGTAATCTAGTAACTCGTCCCATTCTTGGGCATAAGTTTCGGTAATAGTTTCGAGAATTGCAATCGCATTATTGCCATCTCCATTTTCTGCTAACTCTCGCGCTTTCTCAATTACAGCCAGCAAATCATCTGTAAATGGGTCTTCTTCTGAACCATACTCTAATTCTTTCAATCCATCCCGCAAAATCCGCTTGACATGAGAGTGGAAAGGTGATGTGTCAATTTTGCTTTGGCGGGTAGAAGGCTGTTTTGTTTTTGGTTTTGGTAAGTCTATTAAACTTACAAACTCATCAATATCATCAATTATTTCTGGTCTATTTTCCACCAGTTCTTGCAGTAATCGCTGTGTTTGAAGAATATCGAGGCGATTTAATAATTGTTCTAGCGTTGGACGTTCTTCAATCCTATCTGATTGACGTGAACAGCTTAATAAGGTGGCAACAATATGTTTGCACCAACCATCATAATCATAAGGGCAAGTACAACTTGCTGAGGTAATTCCACCTGCATCAAAACGAATACTGATTTTATATGGTGTAATTTCGCCGCCTTCTACCTCTGCTTGAATCAGATTACCGCGTTTTTTGAGATCGGCGTTAGCGAAGCTCACCGAAGGTATCGCACCCCTGCGGTAATATTCTTCACCACGACTGTAGGATGAAGCGTTGGAGTTATGACGTATTATTGCTTCAGAAATTTCTGGAATCGACATAGCACCCAAGTCTTTTATTTTTAGCTTACGCTTAAACTGCCTTTATTTCTCCTTGGGCCTGTATCCCACTTAAATCCAATATCCATGAATGAAATTGATTCAAGTCGGAAAACTGGACAAGGGATAAAAGTGATGTTAGCTTCTCTGATGAAGAAAATATTAGGCTTTATTAATCGTCACAGTGGGCAGAACGTGGATTCTGTAAGAAATGTGAGAGCCATCTATTTTATAAAATAAAACAAAATAACCAGTATTTCATGCCTGTTGGACTATTCGATAATTCTGAAGGTCTTGTTTTCGATCATCAGGTATTCATTGATGAAAAGCCCAAATATTACTGTTTCGCCAATGAAACTAATGACCTGACAGGGGCAGAGTTATTTGCACAGTTTGCAACTCCTGAATGACTCCTAAACAGTAGAGTTACTTTTTACCAGTTTGAGTTAGGTTAGGGCGAATGAACGCACTGCTTCACTCACTTTCGTGCGATGGCGTAACCGTTGGCAGGCACTCTATGCCAGTCAAGTTGCAGCAAAAACATCAAATAGTTGGTTATTAGGAAAATAAAAATGGTACCTACATCTACAAGCAACGAATTAACAAAAGAGCAAATCCAGCGAGCAATTGACTTGATAATTGACCGGATGCCGCAACAGACAGAACTACATCAGGAAGCCTTAACAGCATTTCGACAAGGCAACTATGCATTGGTTAAACGCCTCGCTGCGTTCAACCCACTTGACAGATATTGCAAAGCATTAAGCTTTATGGGTGGAGCGTTCAATCCGCAAGCCATAAGCTCCGGCAATACATTTACGATACTTAATGAAAGCATCCTGAATGTTGCCGAACTGGCTAAAGAGCGTACTGCTACAGAGCTTGGGGCAGATATTGCACAAATATTTGGTTAATAACCAAGTGCGATCACCACTCCAAATCTCATGGCGGTCGCACTTCCGTAGCTAAAATATTTTCAAAAAAGAAATTGATTACATTACCAAATAAGAAAAAAACACAAAAAACCTTTCCGGTACCGTCCATTTTTTCAAAGCCTTATCAGGAGGTGGAATTTCTGGAAGTAGAAGAGAGTAGTATTTCTGAGGCTGATTTGGAACAGATTGTGGCGATCGTTGCAGCTACTGCTAATCCTCCAGCTTCTTTTGCCGCTATCAGAAACAGCCGCAAGTGGGGCGAAGAGAAAAAGAGTGTTCTTTACTTGAGGAATGCCTTGTCACAATTGATTGACACTAACCGATTGTGCGGAAATGAAAAAGATGGTTTCAGCGTAATTAATGCTAACCAGTAACTAAGCCATAGTTCCCGTTGAGTTCCTGCTGAGTTCCGGTCGAGTTCCGGTCGAGTTCCGGTATTCTTACATCTGTCGGCGTTTTGAATGGGTGCGACGGCAGAGGATTGTGCTGGCGAGGTGTGGTTGTTTATACGTTCCTCTGGCTTTTCTGGCTAAGTGGTGAAACAACGAAATAGCAAGGGTTTCACACTATATATTATTTTCAACAAATTAGCTTTAATGACAATAAATTACGATATGAAATAGGACTTTTGAATAAAGGTATAGTAAGCGACACAGAGCAGCACATCGTAAATATCAATGTAGGCATCGCTTCGTCAAGGACATAACGGATAGGGGAAGCAGTGAAAAACTACACTGTGCCCCGATATTTTAGTTATCTTGATAGATGCATTCTACGTGTTTACTTGCCTTCACATAGGTTGTTTTTCTTGGGCACTTACTCAAAAAAGTATTTTTTATTCGCTCTCATTCAAGTTTGACAACTTGTCATTTGACATCTTTGCTACAAAAGGCAAACATTTTAGTAAGGAGGTATTTAAGAAAAAATCAAGAGCCATGCTTTCAATTTAGTCCTATTTTCTACTTGACTACAGTTAATTTTCTAATTATCCATTTTTTATTAAAAAGTATTACTGTTAGCACAAAGTATGATATTTAATTAATAGCAAAAAAAGTATTACAGCTACTAAGATTTGCCAACTATCTTTGGTAGTTGGAAGTTCGTCGCTGTTCAAACTACTTTAGTGTGAGGACGTTGAGAAATTCATGAACCAACTGTATCTACTAAGGAATTTAGGGCTAGCTACAGTCATAGTAGCGATTTTCAATCAGCAAGCATTAGCAGAAGCTAACACTACAAAAACAAGTCATACAGCAAAACTAGTCACTATTAAAGATATTCCCCAAGCTAAAAACATCCAACATCCTTACACCAATATTAAGGAGTGGCTAGCGCAGCAAGAGCAATCGAGTCCGATTATTCAAGTAACAGGAGTCAAGCTAAATCAAACACAAAGTGGTTTAGAAATCATTTTAGAAACATCTGTTACATCTGAAAAGCTGCAAACTTCATTTAAAAGTGAAGGTAATACCCTGACTGCTCTGATCAGCAATGCTCAATTAAAACTGAGTAGTGGTAATTTTTTGCGCTCTGAAAAACCCATTGCGGGAATTAAGCTCTTACAAGTCACAAATCAGAATCCTGGTACTGTCCAAGTAACACTGACAGGTGAAGACGGATTACCAACAGCCGAGCTGTTTGACAGCGACGAAGGTTTGGTTTTCGCGGTGACACCAGCTGTAACCTCAGCAGAGAAGCCCACCCCTAGCCCTTCCCCGCCTACAGCACCCCTACCCACAGACGAGGAAAGCTTACCATTACCTGGTAGTGAAACACAGCCTGCAAAACCATCAGATGCTGGTGAAGAACCGATTGAGCTAGTAGTGACGGGAGAGCGAGAGGAAGGGTATCGGGTTCAAGAGTCAACTACCGGAACTAAGCTACCTGTGCCGCAACGCGACCTACCCTTATCAGTACAAGTAGTACCACAAGCCGTGATTCGCGATCGCGGACTAACACGATTAGAAGAATTCACTGAAAATATCAGCGGTGTAACTCGCTTCCCTGGTTTTCCGTTTGCGCCTGGATACCGGGTGCGAGGCTTCGGGGAAAGCTACCAGCAACTCCGCAATGGTTTTCCAGACTCGGCTTTTATCAATCCACACGGATTTGCCAATGTCGAACGGGTAGAAGTTCTTAAAGGGCCAGCTTCGGCAATCTATGGGGGGAATTTTGCCTTCGGTGGTGTTGTAAACACAGTCACAAAGAAGCCCTTAGATCAACCATTTTACCAACTGAATTTCACGGCCGGAAACTATAATTTTTTTCGTCCAGCATTCGATATAGGAGGTCCTCTCACCGCAAATGGTTCTCTCACCTACCGTTTGAATGCTTCCTACGAATCCGCAAACAGCTTTCGGGATTTTGTCTTTAACGAGGACTACTTCATTGCGCCAGCTTTTACCTTGCGCGTTAGTCCGCGAACAACGTTAACAGTAGAGTATGAGTATTTCAAAATTTCTAATAACATTTTTGGTGCTAACTTTCCACCAGAGCGAGAGTTTTTGCAAGTGCCTATTAGCAGGTACCTTAGCGAACCAGACTTAGGACCCACTACGGGAACAACACACTGGGGATATTACGACTTTGAACATCGCTTTAGTGATAATTGGAGATTTCGGCAGGGGTTTAGCGTACTCGTTGCCGATCTCAATATTGGCTCGGAACGATTGGCTAGCACTGCGCTAGAACCGGATCGGCGAACGCTCAACCGTGAATCGGTTAAGGGACCGCAGAACAATCAACTCTACACGCTGCAAAACGAAGTCATTGGCAAGTTCAATACAGGCTCTGTGCGACACAATCTTCTGTTTGGCGTGGAATTAAGTCGATTTGTCTATCCCTATACTCGGAGCAGCGCACCTCTGGCTTCTATCGATATCTTTAATCCTGTTTATGGTGCTAGGCCTGGAACTTACACTCTGTTGGACTCTGCGGAATTTGGCAACGATAGTCTCGGAATTTACATACAAGACTTGGTTGAGCTTGCCTCAAATCTCAAGGTACTAGGTGGCATTCGCTTTGACTCCGTTTATTCCTTCAATGAAAATAGACTAACAAATGAGTTGACAGACCGATCAGATACAAAAATCTCACCCCGCGTGGGCATTGTCTACCAGCCAACGAATTCTACTTCTGTTTATTTCAACTATGCACAAGCCTTCGCTCCCAACACTGGTTACATCACCCGGACGGAAGAATTATTACAACCGCAGACCGGAGACCAGTTTGAGTTTGGACTTAAACAAGATTTCTTCGAGAACCGAGTTTCAGCGACCTTGGCGTTTTACCAAATTACCAGACAGAATGTGCCAACAGCTGACCCTGACCCGGAATTTCGAGACTTTTTCAGTGTTGCAACGGGTGAACAACGTAGTCGTGGAGTTGAATTGGATATTGCCGGAGAAATTTTGCCAGGATGGAATATCATCGCTAGCTATGCTTACACGGACACAGAAGTAATAAAGGATACTAACCCAGAGATAGTTAGCGATCGCTTGCCTGGTGTTCCATATCATAGCGCCAGTTTATGGACGACTTATGAGTTGCAAAGTGGAAATTTGCAAGGATTGGGATTTGGCTTGGGACTAACGTATGCAGAAGATGCTGAGGTGATACTACCCAATACTTTCAAAATTCCCTCTTACCTCAAAGCAGACGCGGCTCTTTTCTACCGTCGAGACAACTATAGATTCGGGCTAAATTTCAAAAATCTCTTTAGTACAAGGTATTACGACGTTGATAATGGCTTTGCCTTAATTCCTGGAGCACCTTTTACAGTTTTAGGAACCCTGTCAATCAATTTCTAAATAAGCTGGGGGACAGTATTGAATGTCACATAATGTTGTGATCGGGCAATATGTCCTCTGCATTTTTGATGATTTTGAAGAGATAACCACTTAGGCCAATTAATATACCTAATAAGCCTAGAATAAAAAGGACTAAACCCATTCCAGCACCAGGGCCAATACCTATGATTCCGCCAAATATAAGTACAATGCTACCTCCTGGCTGCATTGCTGGCTCAAAAATGTAGTCAGCTAGTGGCCCTGCAATAATTATGGCTAAAGGCATAGTAATTTCTCCTATTTGCCGTTGCACGCCAAAAACACGCCCTTGCAAATCGGGTGATACATTGGCTTGCCAGATAGCTTGATTACAGCCATATATAATCGGGGGAAAGAACTTAGTAAAAAAAGCGGCTGTAGCCCAAACAGGAAGGTTTTGTCCCAGTCCCATCAGCATTGTACCCAGTAAACTAGTAAATGCTATCCCAAGCAAAACCCCGTGTATTTTGCGCGTCGGACCACCCCAATAGCCCATCAACAAACCGCCAGCTATTCCCCCAATACCAAAAGCTGAAGATACACTTCCAAAGATGAGTTGATTGTTGTTTGTACGAGCCAAAATCATGGGTGCAAACAGAGCCATATAAAAGCCGAAAGTAACGTTGATAGTGAAGAAAATAAGTACAAGTCCGCTAAAGCTGGGACGCTTAAAAATGTAGCGAAATCCGTAAATAGAATCTTGCCATAAACTAACGCTGCTCACTTTTTCAACACCTGTTTTTTCGGGCTGCGGAATATGGATGAAAAGCAATGCACTTATTGCTATTAGAAAAGTAAATATATCAATGGTCATAATACCTTTAATGCCAATTATTGCAAACAAAAAGCCTGCCAATAAAGGAGCAAAAACACCCGAAATAGACTCCCAAAGTGAGAGCATACCGCTAGCTCGACTGTATTGCGCTTTTGATAGCATTAAGCTTACAGCAGCATAATAGGCAGGAAATTGAAAAGATTCAAATATTGAAGTAATAGCTGTGGTTAGATATAGATGTTTAACTTCTAAAGTGTTAGTAGCATAAAGTATCAATAAACAAATTGTTCCCAAACCTGCGCCTAAGTCGCTGATAAATAAAATCAGTTTTCGATTGCAGCGATCCACGAGCGCGCCAGCAATAGGGCTGAGTAGTATAGATGGCATAAATGAACAGAACAATACCAAAGCTGTAGCTGTGACTTGTTGGGTAATTGTATATGTCCAGATGGTAAGAGTAAAGCGGGTCATAGCAGTACCCAACTGTGAAATCACCTGACCAAACCAGATAAGTGTAAATCCCTTCATGCCAGTTAGTAGCTTCGCTTTACTCATCAAATTTCTCTCTTGCGATGTGTGGCAACTATCCTTAAAGATGGCTTTACTAATTCGTAATTCGTAATGACGCTCGTTCGCGTAGCGTGCCGTATGCAAGACTCGCTAACGTAATTCGTAATTAAGATTATCCGAACTTGGTATAAGATTGCTAATGCTTTGAAATCTTACAACCGAACGATTGAAGAAATGAGCGATCGCACTGTTTCCATGAAGTATTCGGCTAGGCTCTCAATAGTGGACTGTCGATGAATATTCTCGCTATAGATGAAATTCATCTCCAGTCTGTCCTCAGATATTACCCCGATGACATCTAGTAAATGCGGTCGATTTCCTTGTTTCTGCCTAATTGTTCCAGGAGATTCTGGGGCAAATTGAAATAAAGAAGCTTGAGAAAAATCTACTTGACCAAAGTAGTTGAAAGCAACTTCAGGTTGAGGTAAAGACCTTAATTTTTGGGCAACTTGAATATCTGAAGTAAGATAACGAACAATACCATAGCCAATACCTCGGTTGGGAATGCGTTGAATTTGGTGTTTGACCATTCGCAACGTATCTTCCAAAGTATCTCCATTGCCCATATCTAAAAACATAGGATAAATGCTGGTAAACCATCCCACAGTGCGAGATACATCTACATATTCTAAAATTTCCTCGCGCCCGTGACCTAAGAAGTTGAGCAACAGAGAACTTTCGCCTGTCCACCGGGACATGGCACATAATAAGCTAGCCAACAATACCTCTTGAGCTTGAGTGTCATAAATAGGAAACTCCCGCAGCAGTACATGAGTTTCTTTTTCATTGAGAAACCTGGAAACAGTGTGGCTAGAATATTCAGTGTTAATGCCTTGAGGATAGTCCACTGGCAAAGGGTTTGCTTGTTTGGGAAGAGTTTCTAACCAATAGGACAACTCTTGCTGAATTTTATCCGACTGGGCATATTCAGTCAGTTGTTTAGACCATTGCTGGAAAGAAGTACTCTTGGGGGGAAGCTGAATAGGTTGACCGCAACTAAGCTGTTGATAGACCGTTTGGAGATCCTCTACCAAAAATCGCATCGAAACCGCGTCAATTACTAGGTGATGGGCAACTATTAATAGAAGGTCTGACTTTTGGTAATCGAGTTCAAAGAGAACAACTCCTATCAGTGGTTCTTGGGACAAGTCGAAGCTAGCCAGTAACTCTGCTGCCGTTGCATCGATTGCTTGTTGGCGATTGATCGTTGATATGTGCGATAAATTAATTCGCTCAAAAGCGATCGCTGCCCCAGGACTGGCGTTATACTGCTCCCAGCCAGAAATATTTCGTTCAAAGCGCAAGCGGAGAGCATCGTGGTACAGCAGTAAATGTTGGAAAGCAGCTTCCAACAGAGAGACATCTACTTTTTGCCGCACCTCCAGCAGCCATGTCAAGTTCCAAGGATAAGAGTTTGGTAGATCCAGCTCCAATAAAAAGTGCTGGATGGGAGTGAGGGGAACCAAACCCGTTACAGGTTCCTGTTCGGTGCAGATTGCCGTCGCCGTGCTAGCTACTGCTGCTACCTCAACAATGGTTGGATGCCCAAACATCTGTCTGGGTGTTAGTTGAATACCTGCTTGCTTGGCACGAGCGATCGCCTGCATAATTAAAATTGAATTTCCACCCAAAGCAAAGAAGTTGTCGTGAATGCCTATAGGTTTGACAGCAAGCACCTCAGCCCAAATTTCCGTTAGTATCTTCTCTATGGGAGTGCGAGGTGCTGCATATTCAGTGCGGCTACGCCCTAATGTGATAGGAATTTCCAACTCAAATTCGCCCTTAACTTGCTCAGGTGCTGGTAATGCCCGCCGATCCACCTTGCCGTTAGATGTCAGTGGTAGGGCATCCAATACCATGAATGCAAAAGGAATCATGTACTCAGGCAACTTCTCGCTCAAGAAGTGGCGCAGTTCGTCAACGGTAGGGGCTGGCTTTTGCACGGGGACTACATACGCCACCAAACGCTTATTGCTTTGCTGTTGAAATACCGTAACGACAGCTTGATGCACAGCCGAATGCTGCACCAAAGCCGCCTCAATTTCTCCTAACTCAATACGGTAGCCGCCGACTTTAACCTGGTAATCTTCCCGTCCTAAAAACTCAATCTGACCATTTGGTAAATAGCAACCTAAGTCACCTGTACGGTACAAGCGACTACCAGTAACGGGATGAGTGATAAAGCTACTAGCAGTCTTTTGTTCATCCCGCCAGTAACCTTTTGCTAAACCAGTTCCCCCGATATATAGCTGTCCCGGAACCCATACAGGACAAGGTTCTAGTGCTTCATTAAGGATGTAAAATTGCTGGTTAGTCATCGGACAACCGTAGGGGATGCTTTTCCAGGTTGAGTCAATAGTTTCAATCGGGTAAAGAATTGACCAAACCGAGGCTTCGGTAGCACCTCCTAGACTAATAACTTGAGCGTTTTTAGCCATAGCTTTAATTCGAGAAGGTAAAGTAAGTGGCAGCCAGTCTCCACTCAGAAGTACCAGACGTAAAGAGTCCAACGAAAATTCTGAGCGCCCATAGGCATATTCTACTAACATCTGCATTTGGGCTGGTACTGAGTTCCAAACAGTAATTTGTTGATGTGCGATCGCATCCAACCAATAAGATGGATCTTTAGCGGCATTTGCTTGGGGAATGACAATTGTTGCCCCAGTAGCTAAAGTGCCGAAAATGTCGTAAACTGACAAGTCAAAACTCAGAGAAGAAAGCGCGAATACTCGGTCAGATGAGTTAACATCAAAACGTTTATTGATATCGAGGATGGTGTTAACTGCTCCGCGATGGTCTATCATTACTCCTTTAGGCATCCCGGTAGAACCAGAAGTGTAGATAACATAGGCTAAATCTTCGCTTTGCTGCACTGGATGCAAAGCTAGATCGTTCTTTTGCAATACCAATTCTTCTGTATCCACACAAATGCAGCAGACTCCCGCAGGCCACTCTAAGGTTTGATTGAGTTTTGATTGGGTAAGAATTAGTTGTACTTCTGCCTGTTCTAGCAGATGCGATCGCCGTTGAATCGGCAGTCCGGGATCGATTGGTATGTAAGCCGCACCAGCAACTAAGATGCCCAAAACAGCTACCACCTGCTCCCATCCTTTCTCCATAACTACAGCCACCAGAGTGTTTGGCTTTGCACCCAAATGCCGCAGTCGATGTCCTAATGCTTGTGAAAGGCTATGCAACTCTTGGTAAGTTAGGGTGCGGTTTAGTGCAATAATGGCGGCATGATGGGGATGCTGTTTTACCTGAGACTCAAATAAAGTGTGCAGCAGCGAATTTGGTGCTGGTGCTGTTGTAGCGTTGATGGCAGCGAAAAGCTCTAGTTGACTATTTGGTAACAGTTGCCGTCTAGTTTCCAACCAAGCTGATTCATCATTAGCCAAACGAAACAGAAAACCATAGTAAGCTTCAAACATATCATCTAGAAGCCCACCAGGAAAAAGTTCCTCGACAGCATCCCAGTTACAAACTAAAGTCTCTTCTTCCTCATAAACTTGATGGTCTAGCCAAACTTGGGGTGTTTGGGTGATGCTGTAAACTACCGAGCCAAATGGGGCAAATGGGTCAGTATTCTGTCCAGCTTCTGTTAAGGTAAGGGTGCTGGTAAATACGACTGGCATCAAAGCTTTTGATTCCTTATCTTGGATGCAAGCCAATTCTCGCAACACCTGCACTCCGTCAAAATAGCGATGATCTAAATCTGACCAAAGTTGCTCTTGTATGTTTCGAGCATGGGTTACAAAGGAGTCTAAAGTTGAGTTGTCTACAGCAAGTAAGCTTAATGTCGTGAAATCACCAACAATTTTGTTGACTTCAGGATGCAGGGGTAGGCGATTAAATAGCGTTAGGTTGATGGTAAACTGAGGAAATTTGCTCCAGACATTCAGAACTTCGGCAAAGGCAGCTAATAGAACTCCTGATGGCGTTAAACCGACCTGATTGGCTCGTGTTTTCAGTTGTTGCCAGATTTCTGGTTGTAGGGTTGCACTCCGACGCACGAACCGAGGGGAATGTACCAAGCTGGGATGTTTAGCCAAAGGTAATTCGGGTGCGGGTGGAAGGGTAGGAATTCGCCTCAGCCAATAATCCCGCGATCGCTCAAACTCACAAGAACCTTGCAGTGCGACACAAGCGAGAACATAATCTCGGAACGATACCGCGATCGCACCTAGAGGAGCATCGGCATCTTGGTAGAATTCCCAAAGTTCTTGTAATAAAACTTGCAGACTCCAGTCATCGCCAATTAACAAGTCGAAGCTGATATGTTGCCGAATACACCGTTCATTTAATACAGAAACACGAATGTCAAATAAAGGCCAGCAATCAGTTAGCATTATTTGATGAGACATTTCCTGACGAGTCGCTGACAATCGGGAAGCTCTTACATTTGGGCTTTCTTGGCACAGATCCAACACTTGAATTTGATAAGGTGGTACAGAGTCCAGAATTTGCTGTTCTCCAGAAGGTAAGACAATCGTTCGCAGCATTTCGTGACGTTCGATTAACCGCTGCCAAGCTTTTTCATATCTTTCTAAATCTAAATCAGCGCTTTCAATTTCCCAGTAAGCATGAGCTGCTACATTGCCCAATTCCAGCGTTTCACTACGACCGATCCAATAAGCTTGTTGAATGTTAGTAAGTGGGAAAGGTTGGTGCCGTTTTTCTGGAGCAGATATTATGGGAGGAAGTGATTGGGTTTGCGAAAGTTCTATTCCTTCTTCTGCAAGTAAATATGCGAGAAGCTCACGCTCTTCGGTAGAAAGTTCATTTCCGTCTGCAAAGGTTTTGATATTCATTAAACTCTAGCTCCCCTTTTCCTTTCTTGAAGCGTCTGTTTGATGTCTTGAGCAGACATATTCTTGAGCCTTTTTAAAGCTTTAGCAACCTTTTCGGTTTGTCCTGGCTTTGGTTCATTAGTAATAATGACCTGCGACAAATCTGCGATATTAGTTGCTTTAAAAAGAGTGCGAAGAGGTAGTTCTACCTGGAAGGTATCACGCAACCTAGAAACTAACGGCAACGCAAGCAAAGAGTCTCCCCCTAGTTCAAAAAAATTGTCATATATGCCTATTTGTTTGATACCGAGCAATTTTTCCCAAATTTCAGTAACAGTTTCTTCAACCTCATTTCTCGGAGCAATGTAGGAATTTGATAAACTCGGTCTAGGATGGCTCGACGATGAATTTACTTCTTGGGAATCTTTGACTTGTTGTAAAGGTTTAAAGTTAATCCATTGGTCAATCCTAGCTTTTAAATCTCCTGTAGAAATGACAATTTGAGCCGGTGCATTTATGGCTAAAATACGTTGTAAAACTTCCACCCCTTCTACAAGTGTCATGGTTAATTCAACCATACCTGCCCCTAAACCTATAGTTGTTGGTTTTTCTTCTTTAAATCGCCAGTTGTCCCAATTTACATTCAACCAAGAGAAAGAGTGGGTTTGATTACACTTATAAGCAAAAGCATCAATGAATATGTTGGCGGCAGAGTAGGCTATACAACCTAATCCTCCTAAAACAGATGATAGGGAAGATACCAACAGACAAAAATCAAGTTCTCTTCCTTGCAATTCTTGTTCTAATACTATTAATCCGCGTCCCTTCGCTTGAAACTGTTGTTCGCACTCGGTTTTATCTGTTTCTTGGATAGAGCGAAATGACTTTTCTCTGACAATGCCTGCGGCATGGATGACTCCGTGAAGCAAACCAAATTGTTCGTATGTCTGGGTAATGACTGCTTGCATTTGGCTGCGATCGCCCACATCTGCGTTCTTCACCAAAACTTCGGCACCTAATTTTTCAAGTGCTTGCAATTTCTGAATCTTGCGGCTGATTTCATCCTGAGAATGGTGAGTTTCCAGCCATTTTTTCCACTCGTCTTTTTTGGGAAAAGGCGATCGCCCAACTAATATTAGTTTAGCTTGCACGGTTTTTGCTAGATGTTCAGCAAGTACCAAACCAAGACCTCCTAGCCCACCTGTGATGAGATATACTCCATCTTGGCGCAGCCTTGTTTTGCTCCCAGTATCATCCAGTCGGATTGGTTCAAAAATTTGCACCCATCGATGATTTCCCCGGTAAGCAACAACTAAGTCAGACTGCGCTGCTGTAAATTCGGCTATAAGTTGCTTGACTAGCTTATTTTCCTGGGAAGTTTTGATTTCAGGAAGCACAATATCAATGCTGCGGCAAGTTATATTGGTATATTCTTGAGGAATAACTTTACACGGGCCTAATAAAGTCGCCTTTTCTGGAGAAAGTACTTCTTCTTCTGTCACTCCTTGCATATTCGCCGATACGACTTGGATTTGCAAAGAATCGGTAAGATTTCTATCTTTAAATGCTTGTACAAAATAAAGTAGGCTGTAAAAACCAAGTTCCTGAGAGCTTTCAAAAAATTCAATTTTAGATTGTTTCTGCTGATGTGGTTGAATACTCCATAGGTGGGTAACTATTTGGGGAATTTTTCTTAAAATACAAAGTTCTTTTAGTAAACTATCGTAGTCTTGGCGTGATCGTGGATTGATAATATACACACCATCATCAACTTTGCGAAACTCCTCCCCAATCATCACTTTAATGACAGTCTGCTTTTCTTGCGCCAAAAGTTGGGCGATTTGCTCTCCCAAACCGCATTCATCCACAAACATCAACCAACAACGTTTTACGCTTTCTAATTTTCCCGGTTGAAATAGAGGTGCAATGGAACGTTTCCACGATGGGATGTAAAACCAGTCGGCGATGTCAGGCTTTTTGCTTAATGATACTGAGCGATTAGTTTCAGCTTCAGATAATTTTTTCGGTTCAATCCAATAACGCTGACGTTCAAATGGGTAAGTTGGTAAGGGTAGGCGATGACGTTTTTCGTTAGCATAAAATTTCGACCAATCTATCAGCTTACCCTCAAGCCAGAGTTTGCCTAATGTATCTAATAAAAAGGCTATATCTGACTGTTCTTCTTGAGGATGTCGTAACGAGGAAAGCACAATTTGGCTCGGTTCTTGTTCGAGATGCTGTTTTGTTAAACTGCTTAATGTTCGCCCAGGGCCAAGTTCTAATAAAATTTGTTTAGGGTCTTTTAACAACTCTTGTATTCCAGAAGAAAACTGGACTGTGCAGCGCAAATGTTTCGCCCAATAGCTGGGGCTTGCTGCTTCTGTTGCTAATATCCAAGTGCCTGTAAGATTGGATAAAAAGGGAATTTGAGGGTGGTTCAGCTTAACTTTTTTTACCAGTTCGGTGAATGGATCTAAAATAAAATCCATCATAGAAGAATGAAAAGCATGGGAAGTATGCAAGCGGCTGAATTCTACACTTCTCGTTGCCAACTCATCTTCTAATTGGGCGATCGCTTCTACTGCACCAGAAACAACACATCGAGATGGTGCGTTTATTGCTGCTAAGGAAATTCCTTCTTTTAAGAAAGGTTGCACTTCTGCTGCTGACAAGGAAACAGAAAGCATCAAACCAGGAGGCAATTGCTGCATCATTTTTCCTCTAGCTGCTACCAATGCCAAGGCATCTTCCAAACAAAAGACACCAGCGAGACAAGCAGCTACATATTCTCCAATGCTGTGACCGATCACAGCTTGAGGTTGCACTCCCCACGACGTCCACAATTTAGCTAAAGCGTATTCAATGACAAATAATGCTGGTTGTGCAATTGCCGTCTGTTTTAGTTGCTGCGTTGCCTTATCCATATTTGATTCATTTGGATACAGCACTTGTCGCAAATCTAAATTCAGATGAGGTTGTAGCAGTTGACAGCAGCGATCGATTTCCTCTCGAAAAGTTGGCTCAGTTTCGTAGAGTTCCCGCGCCATATTTACATATTGTGTTCCTTGACCAGGAAGCATAAATACAATTGGTCTTTCGCTTGGCTTTTGCAAATGATGGGATTGCTGCAAATTTAAATTTTCCAATGCATTTACGGCATATTCAACGTTTTGGCACACCAACATCCGGCGATAATTGAAAACGCTGCGCCCCACTTGTAATGTGTAAGCTACATCGGCAAGATTAATATCAGGATGCTGTCTAAGATGTTGAGCCAAATTCTTAGTAGCAGTTTCTAAAGCCGAATCAGTTTTAGCCGAAAGTAGCAACAACTGAGATTTTCTCCCCTGCTGTCCTGCTCCCCTGCTCCCCTGCTCTCTTAAAGAGGGCGCTTCCTCTAAAACTATATGCGTGTTAGTTCCCCCAAAGCCAAAGGAACTAATACCTGCACGACGGGGAGTACCGTTTGCCTTCCATTCAGATAGAGAAGTGTTGACGTAAAATGGGCTATTTGCGAAATTTATTTGAGGATTTGGCTTCTGGAAATGCAGGCTAGGTGGTAGTAATTTGTGTTTGAGAGATAAAACAGTTTTAATTAAACCAGCGATACCAGCAGCCGCATCTAAATGTCCGATATTAGTTTTGACAGAACCGATAGCACAGTATGGTTTCTGATTAGCATTAGTAGGAAAAACTTTAGAAAGAGCAGCAATTTCAATTGGATCTCCTAAAGGAGTTCCGGTTCCATGAGCTTCAACATAGCTAATAGTTTCGGGTTCTATTCCTGCTACAGACAAAGCTTCTGCGATCGCTTTTGCCTGTCCGTCAACGCTGGGTGCTGTGTATCCAACTTTAGAAGAACCGTCATTATTGATAGCAGAACCTTTGATTACTGCATGAATGCAATCACCATCTGCAAGAGCATCTTCCAATCGCTTCAAAACGACAATTCCCAATCCATTACCGCCAACAGTTCCTTGTGCTTTAGCATCAAATGCGCGGCAATGTCCGTCTGGGGAAACAGCTCCTCCTTCTTGATAAAGATAACCGAGTTTTTGCGGAACTTTAATCGAAACTCCACCAGCCAAAGCCATATCGCATTGATAATCTAATAAGCTTTGACAAGCCAAGTTTACAGCAACTAATGAAGTAGAACAGGCAGTTTGAACGCAAATACTAGGCCCGTTAAGGTTTAATTTGTAAGAAACACGGGTAGCTAGATAATCTTTATCGTTACCAATCAAAACTTCAACAAATTCTGAAGGTTTTCCTAGTTTCCATTGCGATCCCAAGTTTAATAGTGAATAAGTGTTAATCCCTGAACCAGCATAAACACCGATTGCTCCTTGATAATTTTCAGGAGTATAGCCAGCATTTTCCAAAGCTTCCCAAGCACACTCTAAAAATATTCGCTGTTGGGGATCTATAATTTCAGCTTCTTTAGGAGTCATCCTAAAGAATTGAGCATCGAATAAATCTACATCTTCTAGGACATATCCTGCTTTAACAAATTGAGGATTTTTTACAATGGCGGGGTCTATATTTTCCTCCATTTCCTCAGAAGAAAAAACCGAAATTGATTCAATGCCATTTTTTAGGTTATGCCAAAATGTTTCAATATCTTTAGCTTTAGGAAAACGGCCTGCCATCCCAATAATAGCTATTCCGGTCAAATCCATTTCTTCTTGATTCATCACGGCTTTCCTCCAATAAACACAAAGCTTTCCTTAAACCTCCGCGCTCCTCTGCGTGAACCTCTGCGATCCTTTGCGTTTAAAACTATTTGTGAAGCTGTACTTTTTTAACGTACAGGTATACAAATATTAGCGTACAGGTACGCAGAGGTTTTCTAAAAGTTACGCTAAATACTACTCAACTTCTTATTGCCACTTCGTTGTTTTTGTAAAGCGGCTTCTTTTCGCTTTTGCCCTCGGTCATAACCTTCTTTAAAAACAATATTTTTCGTTTCTTTTTGGCTTAAAGCTTGTGCTAAAGCACTGATTGTCGGATGTTCAAACATTGTGACTACTGGAAATTCTGTTCCCAGTTTTTCTTGCAACTTGGTATAAGCTTGAATTGCCTTTAAAGAATTTCCGCCCAACTCGAAAAAGTTAAAGTGAATATCTACAGCACCTTCTAAATTAAGTATTTGAGTCCAAATACTAGCAATTATTTGCTCTAGTGTATTTTGGGGAGCTACCAAAGGTTTGTTTGGATTTAATTTGATTGGACTGAGTTTATTAAGAGCTTGCCTATCTATCTTTCCGTTAGAGTTTAGGGGTAAAGTTTCAAGAGATATATAGGCAGAAGGAACCATATACTCAGGTAGCTTTTTCTTAAGAAAATTCCGCAATTCATCTTGCTTAAATTGCTTTTTAGTAAAAGGTTGTTTAGCAATTATTAAATGTTGTCCAAACAAATCACAAGGGGAGCCGGATTGTGGGAAAGCAACAAAGTCTTCAAAGGCGTTCAATTGTAAAATACTTTGCCATTGCTTTACTGATAAAGTAGGTAAGTTTTCTTGGGTTCTTTCATCTTCATAACTGCTAAAGCCTTTGACAAAACCCATAGTAGTCATGGCTGAACGACTATACTCTGTTAACTCAATCAATAAAAGGAAACCTTGAGGAGCTAAAAGAGAGCGAACATAGGATAAAGTTGTTTTTAAGTTGCGAGCAACGTGCAAAACATTGGCAGCTACAATTACATCAAAACTTTGCAATTGATAGCCTTGTTCTTGGGGATTTTGATCAATATCTAACCGCTTGTATTCAACAAAGGAATATTCTCTGAATTTTTCCTTAGCTAAATTACTGAAAAATGCAGAAATATCAGTATAAGTGTAAACGGTGCGATCGCCTGGTAAAACTGACAACAACGATGCGGTTGTGCCACCTATACCTGCTCCAATTTCCAAAATCCTTAATGGCTTTTCTAAAGGCCATGTTTTTACCAAAGATTTCATTACTTCCCTGGCAAGGCTATTGAAATAAGCAGCAGTAGGAAAGGATTGATACAAACTTTCTACTGTATCTAAACCACCTTCAGGAAATAATAAATCTAGCGGGTCTATTTGTCCTTTTAGTAGCCCCAAATTATTATCAAGATGGCGCTTGAGATAATTCAGAAAATTTTGCCCTTGAGGGATCGAATCAGCATATTGTTTGACCTGATTCCAAATAATATTTAAAGAATCTGTTTCTAAAGAAATATGGTTGACGAAAGTATCTCGTTCTTCTCTCTGCAATAGCCCTTCTTTTTCCAGGACGCATAACCACTGCCCTAATAGTTTTCGGTAGTGAGGTTGAATCTGGAATTGATTTATTAAACTATCTAGGGAATGCTTTTCTTGGGGATGGATATAAACGCCCAAACTGGTTAAGGTAAAACGCATATAGGCAGTACTCAAACGCTCTATAGCTTGCAAAAAAGCTGATAAATTTTGGAGATCTACTCCTTCTGGTTCTTTTTCAGCTTGTTGATAGCCTGAATTTACCAGAGATTTCCAGATTTGTTGTACCTCTGAAAAATTAGTATCTTCCACTTCAAAAAGTGTGGATTCTTGTTCTCGATCTGGAAGTACATAAGCTACTAGTTGCTTATTTTGTTGTTCGCCAACTGCCGCGACAACAGCTTGATGTATCGCCGGATGTTGCATCAAAGCAGCTTCAATTTCTTTTAATTCAATGCGATATCCACCAATTTTTACCTGATAATCTTCTCGCCCAATGAATGAAATATTGCCATTTGGTAAGTAGTAACCGAGGTCACCAGTACGGTAAAGTTTTGCTTTAATTACTGGATGAGTGATGAAGCTAGTAGCAGTCTTTTCTTCATCCCGCCAATAGCCTTTAGCTAAACCAATTCCTCCGATGTATAATTGTCCTGGTATCCACACAGGGCAAGGTTCTAAAGATTCGTTAAGTGCGTAGAATTGTTGGTTAAGCATTGGTCGCCCGTAAGGGATATTTTTCCAAGACGGATCTACATTTTCTATGGGGTAGAGAATTGACCAAATTGATGCTTCGGTAGCACCTCCTAAACTAATAACTTGAACGTTTTTAGCTATAGCTTTAATTTGAGCGGGTAAAGTTAATGGCACCCAATCCCCACTTAGTAAAACTAAACGCAAACAATCCAAAACTGAGACACGTTTTGAAGCATATTCCACCAACATCTGCATTAAAGCGGGTACTGAATTCCAAATTGTCACCCGGTGTTTTTCAATCAAATTCCACCAGATTGAGGGATCTTTAGAAGCATCTGTTTTAGGAATGACAATTGTTGCCCCAGCAGCTAAAGTGCCGAAAATGTCGTAAACTGACAAGTCGAAACTCAGAGAAGAAAGCGCCAAGACGCGATCGCATGGATTAACACCGAAGCGTTGATTAATATCCAGGATAGTATTAACTGCACCGCGATGGTCTATCATTACCCCTTTGGGCAAACCCGTAGAACCAGAAGTGTAAATAATATATGCTAAGTCTTCGCTTTGCTGTACCGGATGCAAAGGTTGGTGATTTTCAGATAGTGGTTCTTCGATGTCTACACAAATTCTTTGTACAAAAGCAGGCCATTCTAAAGTTTGATTCAGTTTAAATTGGGTTAAAACTAAGCTTACTTCTGCTTGTTCTAGTAAATGCGTCAACCGCTCATTCGGTAATGCTGGCTCGATGGGTACGTAGGCGGCGCCAGAAGCTAAAATACTTAAAGCAGCTACTACTTGCTCCCATCCTTTTTCCATGACAATGGCTACCAAAGTATTAGGTTGTACGCCTAATTGTCGTAAACGATAACCTAGTGCATTCGAGTATGCAAATAACTCTTGATAGGTGAAAGTGCGATCGGGTGCAACAATAGCTAAATGATGGGAACGCTGTTTAACCTGAGTTTCAAATAAGCTGTGTAGCAGTTGATTTGATATGGATGTTGTTGTAGCGTTGATAGATTCAAAAAGCTCAATTTGGGCATTTGGTAACAGTTGCCTTCTGGTTTCTACCCACGCTAACTCATCAGTTGCCAAACGCTGCAAAAGATTGCAGTAAGCCGCAAACATATCATCGAGAAGGCCATCTGGGAAGATTTCTTCAACAGCATCCCAATTAAACATTAAAGTTCCAGCTTCCTCATAAACTTGATGATCTAGCCAAACTTGAGGTGTCTGGGTGATGCTGTGAACTACCTTTCCAAATATTGCTAATGGATCAACATCTGTACTGGTTGTTGGTAGAGACAGTGTACTGGTAAATACAACTGGCATTAACGCTTTTGATTCCCATCTTTGGGTACGTGTTAATTCCCGCAATACTTGAACTCCATCAAAGTAGCGATGGTCTAAATCTGACCAAAGTTGCTGTTGTATTCGCTGGGCGCGAATTTCAAACGAATTAGGGTTAGAGTTGTCTACAGTCAGTAAGCTTAATGTAGTGAAGTCGCCAACAATTTCGTTGATTTGCAGATGCAGTGGTAGACGATTAAATAAAGTAAGATTAATTGTAAACCGAGGATTTTTACTCCAAATAGTTAAAATTTCAGCAAAGGCTGCTAAAAGTACTCCTGAAGGAGTTAAGCCCATTTGAGAAGCGCGGGTTTTAAGTTGTTGCCAAATTTCTGGTTCTAACTTTGCACTCTGGCGTACAAACCGAGGATGAGCGATCGCACTGGAATGTTTCTGTAGAGGTAATTCGGGTGCGGGTGGTAAAGATGGTAATCTGTTGAGCCAATACTCTTTGGAACGTTGATACTGCAAGGAATTTTGCAGCGCCAGACAGGTATAAACGTAATCTCGAAATGATACAGATAGTGGAGGCAAGGAAGTATCGAGATTTTGATAAAGTTCAGAAAGTTCTTTGCCAAGAATTTGAAAACTCCAGTAGTCGCCAATCAACAAATCAAAGCTGATGTGCAGTCGAATGCGCCGATTGTCTAAAACAGAAGCGCGAATTTCAAACAAGGGCCAAGTGTCAGTTGCAAATAGTTGATGCGACATCTTTTGGCGAATAGTTTCTAAATTAGAAGCAACTACCTCTGGAAGTTCCCTACGCAGATCCAACACTTGAATTTCATAAGATGGCACAGAAGCCAATATCTTCTGTTCTCCAGAAGCTAGGACGATCGCTCGCAGCATTTCATGACGTTCGATTAATTGCTGCCAAGCTTTGTTGTAGCGTTCCAAGTCTAAATCAATGCATTCTGTCTCTAAATAAAAGTGAGCTGCTACGTTGCCCAATTCAAACATCTGACTGCGACCTAGCCAGTAAGCTTGTTGAACATCAGTGAGTGGGAAAGGTTGATATCGTTGGTTTTCATGAGAAGCGATCGCAAATACTGTACTGACAATTTTCTGCTGAACTGCATTTTGCTCAATCCAAGCTGCCAAACTACTAACGGTGGATAATTCCAATAGGCGTTGCAAAGTTAGTTCCACACTGAAGGCATCATATACCCGGATTAGCAATTCCGTCGCTAGTAGCGAGTGTCCTCCTAACTCAAAGAAATTATCGTGAATACCAACCCGTTCAATACCGAGAACTTTTGCCCAAATTTCAGCTAATACTTTCTCTGGCTCAGAACGAGGTGCTATGAAAGCTTTCGCCAAATGCGATCGCGTAAAATCGGGAACAGGCAATGCAAGGCGATCAACCTTACCGTTGGGAGTTAAAGGCAGTGTCTCAAGGAATACAAAAGCTGAAGGCATCATGTGTTCAGGTAACTTTTGGCTCAAAAAGTAACGCAATTCACTGATACTAAGCTCAGATGATACTAAATAAGCCACCAAACGTTGTTCGCCAAAGACATCCTTTTGAGGTAAAACTACCACTTCTTGCACGTAGGGATGTTGTGCGAGAATAGCTTCAATTTCCCCTACTTCAATCCGAAAACCGCGTATCTTTACTTGCTGGTCGATGCGACCTAAAAACTCAATATTGCCATCTGGAAGATATTGCGCTAAATCTCCAGTTTTATAGAGGCAATTAAATTTAGAATTCTCAAAGGGGTCAGATATGAACTTCTGGGCGGTTAAGTCTGGTCTTTTCAGGTAGCCTCTAGCTACACCTGCTCCACCTATGTATAGTTCACCCGGTACTCCAACAGGCACAGGATTTAACTGCTCATCTAGTAGATAAATTTGAGTATTGGCGATCGCACGACCGATAGGAATTGAATTCCTCAACTCATCGCTTTGACAATGATATACACTACTCCAAACAGTTGCCTCTGTCGGCCCATATTCGTTAAATAAAGTTGTCCGTGGAAGTATTTGATAATGGCGATCAACTAATTCTCTCGAACAAGACTCTCCGGCAACAATGACAGTACGCAGCGAAACAAGCTGCTGTGACGACCCATGAGTTAGTAAGGCTTTGTAGAGAGAAGGAACGCTTAACCAATGGGTTATTTGATATTGAGATATTAGCTTTATTAACTGCAAGATGTCTTTGTGTAAACCCTCTTGAGGAAGTATAAGAGTTCCTCCACAGCAGAGCGTCCAGAAGATAACTGCAACTGAACTATCAAAAGCAAAAGATGAAACCAACAAAAAGTTTTTAACGGGTTCTTGGTAATAGGAAGTACGAGCAACAGTTGAATAAACTAAGTTGTTATGCGTTACCATTACTCCCTTGGGTTTACCTGTGGAGCCTGAAGTATAGATCGTATAAGCTAAGTTTTCTGAACTAACTGCACTGACAGGGTTTTCGTGGCTCTCATGTGCCATAACGCCGCGATTTAAGTCCAGACACACTACCTGAGCTTTATGTGTAGGGATTTTTGCCACTAGCTGCGCTTGAGTCAGCAATATTGGTACACAGGCATCTTCCAACATCAAAGTCAAACGTTCCTTTGGATATGTTGGATCTAGAGGTATGTAAACTCCACCCGCTTTGAGAATACCCAACAGTCCGACAATCATCTCTAGAGATCGCTCTACGCAGATGCCAACAAGTGTTTCTGGCCCTACTCCCTGCCCTTGCAAATAGTATGCTAGTTGATTAGCGTATTTATTCAACTCTCGATAGGACAAGAACGCGATATCCTTTGTCTCTACGTTTTCAAAGATGACCGCAACAGCTTCCGGTGTCCGCTCTACCTGAGCCTCAAATAGGTGATGAATACACAATTTTGGGTAATTAACTTCAATGTTATTCTGCTGTTTAAGTAGGTGCATTGCTAGCTGGGCGAGGTTAGAATCTGGTGAAAATTCAGCGAGAGAGACAATGATTGCAAGGTCAGCCTCAATGCAACTTTTTAGCTCGATGATGCTCAAGGAGCCTAGTCCTAAACACTTTAAAGGTTGCTGAAGATCCACTTGAGATGGAGAAATTTTTAGCATTTTAGCCACCTGCGTTTGCAGATAAGACTCCAGCAAAATTTGCCGCTCTTCTAGTTCCATTATGAGAAAAGTTTCAAGTTAAATTGATTTTTGTCTGAACAGAGTATATAAGCGCTGTATTATGTAAATTTGGATTATTATAAAAAAGTAATCCAGTTAGGAATTACTCTTATTTAGCCACTAGGTATTGATTACTCAAAAGTCGAACTTTTTAGATTTATGGTATTGAAAATGTCTTTATAGCAGTAGTGTAAACATTACCTAAAAACTTAATATTGAGATATTACTAGACGTTTTTTAACTAAAAAAACTTAAAAAATCCAAAAACTTATTTGGACGATCCCTCGCGTTGATTTTTTGCAGCAAGTTGGAAATTGCTTCATTCTTAATTGGAATCGGCATACTTCTTTCCTGATTATGAGGTTTGGCTTGCTGTTAGCTAAAGTCATAATAACACCATATCACTTGTCTTGGAATTTACAAGTCCTAAACTAAATAATATTAATGTATTTTTTTACTTCCCAGCCAAAGCATTCCTTCCCAACATCTTTCTCTATGGCTTTTTCACTAAATATTTTCGGGTTAAAATTAATTTTTTAAATTAATTTTTACTATAAATTATTAAACTATTAATAACATTTTTTAATTATATTTAGGCGATATTTGATTAAATCTAAACTACTGTAAATGTTTTTGTATTACTTTATATAATTGATTGCATTTCTCAAATGTGAAATGGTATTATTTATGGTTTTACTACTCTAAACTACCAAATTTATAGCGATTTATAGTAGATTTATATGCCCTATAGGGGGATATAAATTTTAAAAAATGTTGGTATTATAATCCAAATTATTTAAAAGAGGTCAAGCTTATATCACTTAAAAGTTCGTAGAAAAAGCCAAACTTTTAACTATAGATAAGTTAAGTAGGCATAATTCAATGTAAAATGCTTATGCCCAGAAACTATATAGGATAAACCTTCTGCCTTCAGCATAGCTGCCTTCTACTTAAATTTTTTATAGGAATAAGTGAAAATTTAAGTTTTTTCTACATATCAAACAAAGTGAAATAATTTACTACTTCAGGTAGATGGAAACGTTCCAAACTGTGCATATAAAAGCTTATAAAGAATAATAAATAAATTATAAAGAATTTTGCTTTGTCTTTAATAGCAAGGTATTTGTATAATGGGTTAAAATTTTATGATGAAAAGAGAAAGTTTACTTTCAGTAGGCATAAGTTATAGGCTTCAAGTTATATATTATGCCTGAATACTTATTCATTTTAAGAAAAAGTCACCTATGGAAACACTAAATGGAGTTTCACAAACGCTTTTAATACCACTTTACGCTAGGTTTTTGGAAACTCAAAGAGATGACGCGATTATTAGAGACGAAAAATCTAGAGAAATTATCGACCAGTTAAATCCCGATTTTTCCCAATTTTCAAAAACTATTTGGTCAACTCAAGTTGGAATTGCTATTAGAACAGAAATTTTAGACCGAGAGACTAGCAATTTTTTAAAACAAAATCCTACTGGAGTAGTTGTAAATCTTGGTGCGGGTTTATGTACAAGATTCTTCCGCGTAGATAATGGTTTTGTAAAGTGGTTTGAGTTAGATTTAGAACCAGTTAAGCAACTTTGGGGAAAAGTCTTTACTGAAACAGAATGCCATCGATATTTGGTTTATTCTCTTCTGGACTTTTCCTGGATAGATGAAATTAAGCCGTTCGCGGCTTCACCGATTTTATTTATTGCCGAAGGGTTGCTGTTTTATTTTGAAGAGTCTGAAGTAAAAGAAATTATTACAACAATTAAAAATAACTTTCCTGGTTCGGAGATGCTGATAGAAGCTATCGGCCCATCACAAGCTAAAAATACTCAAAAACACCCAGTTGTTTCTAAGACAGATGTGTTTTTCAAATGGGGGATTAAAACGGGTAAAGATTTAGAGCAGTGGGATAAGGATATTAAATTTATTAATGAATGGTATTATTATGATAAATACGGTAGCCGTTGGCGTTGGTATCGGTTTTACAGATATATTCCTTCTCTGAGAAAAGGATATAAAATTTTTCACATAAAATTTAATAAATAACTGCGTTTGCAAGTATGTTTCGGAGTTCAGCTATCCAGAGTAATTTCAATAAATTTAAAGGGCAAGCCAAAGTTGTGCCACTGTTATTGCTACTAACTTTACTAATGGCGTGTAGAGGTACAAATACGTCTGGAAATGAGCCACAAATTAAGAAAACACTAGAAACAAATACAATTGAGAAATTAGCAGTACTTGACCAAACTGGTACAAAAGTTAGTGTAAATGCTATACCTAAACGCATAGTTTGTCTAGACACTTTTTGTATTGATGTTTTAAACTCAATTGGTTTAGAGCCAGTTGCACTCCTAGTCCATGATGAATCTGTTGAGCAAAAATATTTTCAGGAGCAAGGTAACAGTAAATTCATTCGTATTGGTGGCTCTTGGTATGAGCCAAACTTGGAGGATATTGCTAAAGTAAAACCAGATTTAGTAATAGGGTCGGCAGGAATTCATGACGGATTACGCGGTGCTTTAAAATCAATTGTCCCATTGTATTTAATGTATCCGTATCATTATACGGCGTTAATAAAAAATGTCGAAAAAATTGGTGAATTGACGGAACGCAGCCAACAGGCAAAGGCGGCAGCAGAAAAGTTTCGCGGTAAGCTAGCTGCTTATCAAGCAAAGTCACCAAATAATCAAACGGTAATCTTAATCAATGGTGATGGCACAAACTTTTATGTTCAAACTAAAAAAGCAATAGAATGCTCTACTTTGGCAGAAGTGGCGAAATGTCCTTGGGGCGAGTCGTCGCAAGCAGAAGGGCCACTTAGCACCTATATTCAATACTCTTTAGAGCAGATAATTAAAAATGACCCAGATGTAATTTTCATGTTAATTCCTAATTCAAAAGAGCAACTTGAAAAACACCCTTTATGGAAAGAACTCAAGGCAGTTAAAAACAAAAGAGTTTACGAGGTAGAAGATCCTGTGATCTGGAATACTCACGGATTACAGTCGCTCAGTTTAGTCCTAGATGAAGCAATGCCCAAACTCTACCCAGAAGTATTCCCGGAGCCATTGCCATGAACGCTAAAACGCCAACGCGTTCTTATCGAGTGTGGAAAGTAGCGATCGCACTTTGTCTATTACTATTAATTATTGGACTACTGGCGCTACTGCTGGGTACGCCGCGTCTGTCACTTGGGCAGTTGTGGGAGATTCTGGTTGGAGGTAGTGGCGAACGCATTACTCAGTTAGTGGTGATAGAGTTGCGCTTGCCTCGCCTAGTTTTAGGTATGTTAACAGGAGCGTCACTGGCACTAGCGGGAGTTTTACTACAGGATTCGCTACGTAATCCCCTGGCAGGGCCAGAGTTGCTAGGTATATCTTCCGGGGCAGCAGCGGTAATGGCGGCAATTATCGTATTGAAGCTTCCGGTAGCGATGGAACTGCACCCCCCTTTAGCCTTAGCAGGAGGTTTACTGGGTGGTGGAGTTGTTTTATTAGCGTCTCGTCGCATTACTGACCCCCTACGCCTAGTGCTGATTGGGGCAGCCATTACCGCACTGCTGAACGCTTTGGTAATTGCAATTATTAGTTTAGGAACACCAGAAGCCGTTAGCTTGCTGTTTCTATTTTTACTGGGTAGCCTTGCAGCCCGTACTTGGGATTATGTGCAATTGGTGTTGCCTTGGGTACTGGTGGGTATACCCCTAGCTTTATTGTCTGCGCGGATGCTCAACCTGCTGCAACTAGGAGATGAAGTTGCTGAGGGTTTAGGATTAAAAGTCTTCCAAGCACGGATACTGATTGGGCTGTTGAGTGTGGGACTGGTAGCGGCGGTTGTTGCTGCCTGCGGTCAAATCAGTTACATTGCATTGTTGGCTCCGCATATATCACGGTACATCCTGGGAACAACAGATGCGCGGCAAGTGTTGCTCGTTGCCGGACTTTTGGGGGCAGTGTTATTAGTTGGCGCAGATTTGGTGGCTAGAGAAATATTGGCACCCCAGGAACTTCCAGTCGGAATTTGGACGACAATTTTAGGTGCCCCAGCCTTATTGCTGCTGCTACGGCGACAAATTGGGAAAAAGTAAATAATGACTGCACCATCGCTTCCCTTAAGTGTAAAGTATTTCCACGTTCTTTTAGGGCTGAGTGCGATCGCTTGCTTACTATTATTGATACTTCACCTGTGTTTAGGCAGCGTTGCCTTAACGCCAAAGGAGGTTTTGGCGGCACTTTTTAACCAACCCGCAGAAGTTCTTCACCGTCAGATTGTTTGGGATTTACGTTTGCCAAGGGCGTTAATTGCTTTACTGTGCGGAGCGATGCTAGGTTTAGCTGGAGCCATTTTGCAATCGATTACCCAAAATCCCTTGGCAGAACCAGGTTTAACCGGAACTACATCTGGCGGAGTATTGCTGGTAGTATTCTGGCTGACGTTTGCACCCCAAGCAATGCAATTGGGATCGATCCTCCCCTTAATTGCCCTTGTCGGCGGTTTGGCTGCGAGTGGCTTAGTTTACACCCTCAGCCGCCAGCGCGATCACAGTAATCCCCTGTATTTGATATTAAATGGTGTGATCGTTAGCACTTTCCTCCAATCCTTAACTTCGCTGTTTTTACTTGTCAAACAACAATCGCTGGGCATGATTTTGTTGTGGCTAATTGGTTCCTTGAACGGGCGAGTTTGGGTACACTGGAATGCGATTTTACCTTGGTCGCTGGTAGCTTTGCCATTAGGATTAGCGAGTGCAGGAATCGCCAACGTACTACATTTAGGGGATGATATGGCAGTAGGACTGGGTTTACCAGTAGAAAAGGCGCGGGCGGGACTATTTTTAGTTGCGGCAATGATGAGTGCAATCGCAGTATCCGTAGTTGGTGCGGTGGGATTCATTGGATTAATTGGGCCCCATATTGCTCGTCAGTTGGTAGGATTAGATGCCAGACGAGTTTTTCCCCTGAGTGCCCTGCTGACAACCCTATTGCTATTAACTGCTGACTTAGTGGCTCAGGCGCTGATAATCCAAGTGGGAAGTGTGCGGTCGGGATTACCTGTTGGGGCAGTGACAGCACTTTTGGGTGCGCCCTTCTTTCTTTATTTAGTTTTAAGGAAAATTTGATGAGTTCCCCAGAAAGGTTTGTATTAGAAGCAGATAGACTTCAAGCTGGCTACGGCGACAGGTCAATTATTGCTGATCTTTCCTTGACGATTGAACAAGGAAATATTACCGCCTTGGTGGGGCCGAATGGATCGGGAAAATCCACGCTACTGAAAACTTTGGCGCGTCTGCTGTCAGCTACTAAAGGTGCAATTTACCTTAACGGTACAGACATTAACTGCTTGTCTACAACAGTTGTTGCCCGACAATTAGCAATTCTTCCGCAAGCACCAAATGTTCCAGCTAGTCTAACTGTAGGTGAATTGGTAGAACAAGGTCGTTTCCCTCATGCTGGGCCATTAGGTATGTTGCATCGCCAAGATCATTCGGCAATTTCTCAGGCTTTATCACTAACGGGAATGACTGAATTTGCTTATCGTTCCTTAGATAGTTTATCAGGTGGTGAGCGGCAACGAGCTTGGATTGCTTTGGCACTAGCTCAGGCGACACCAATTCTGTTGCTAGATGAACCGACTACCTTTTTAGATATTGGACATCAACTAGAGGTGTTGGATCTGCTGCGCTTTCTGAATCGCGAGCGAGGCATGACAATTATCCTAGTGTTGCACGACCTCAATCAAGCTGCTCGTTATGCCAATCGGATGGTGGTACTCAAGCAAGGAAAAATTGTAGCTGACGGGATACCGACAAACGTGCTGACATCGGTGTTACTGGAACAAGTTTTCGGTGTTCGCGCCCACATCCTTGCCGATCCAAAAAGCGGAACTCCGGTGTGTCTACCCTATGCTTGTATAAGCACAGAAAGTTGATTCTCAATTACGATTGCAATTCTCGCTAACTGACGCGCCAACTTTTTGCTTTTTGCTGAGAATCCCACAGCCGTCCATACACTCCGCCTTTTGATAATAATTCGTCGTGCTTGCCACTTTCCAGCAATTGACCCTTATCAATCACTAAGATTTGGCTAGCGTGGGTAATAGTGGAAAGTCTATGAGCAATCAAAATTAGAGTTTTAGACTTTAACAGAGAGTTAATTGCTTTTTGAATTAAAATTTCATTTTCTGGATCAACAGAGGCCGTAGCTTCGTCCATCAGAACAATTGGCGCATCTTTTAAAATAGCACGAGCGATGGATATTCGCTGTTTTTCACCTGCTGAAAGAGTTGCTCCGCCTTCACCAATTACAGTATCGTAACCGTCTGCTAGTTTTTCGATAAATTCATGACATTGGGCAGCTTTAGCAGATGCGATCACTTCTTCCCTAGTTGCCTCTTTTTTCCCAAACTTGATGTTATTCAAAATTGTATCATTAAACAGATAAACATTCTGAAATACCATGCTAATGTGCGACAACAGATAATCTGTTTTTAAATCTTTAACATTCACTCCTCCCACTAAAACTTCACCCTCATTAACATCCCAAAAACGAGCAATTAAGTTAGTAATCGTAGTCTTACCTGAACCGGAAGTACCGACTAAAGCGGTAACGCTTCTTTCAGAAACTTTAAAACTAATATTTTTCAGTATGGGAGCATTTTCGTAACTGAAATCAACATTTTTAAACTCAATATCAAATCTCTCTAATTGTTTTGATTCAAGTGGTTCGGATAGTGGTTTAGTATTCAATAAACCTGTTACTCTATCTAGCGCAGTATCCATCATTCGGATAGCACCAGAAAATTCCACCAAATCGTGCATTGGTACGTATAATCTTAAGCTAAGTATTAGAAATAATAAAAATGTCGGTGTAGTAATTTCACCGTTAAACAGTAAGTATGCACCAACTAATAAGATAACAGTTACACCTAAGTCCAAAACACAAGCAAATGCAAGGGTAGGCACTGTTAATTGCGTCACTATAGCCAGATTAGCCCGCCTATAATCATCAAGCGTTTTGTCTAATTGTTCAAATCTACTTCCCGTTTGATTAAAAGCTTTGATTGTAGCTAACCCTTGAATGTACTCAATTATTCGAGAGTTAGCTGACACAAAAGTGTGTTTTTGTAATTGAGCGAGTTCTTTTTGTAAAGAGAGGTTACTTGCGTAAATTATTACAGCGATTGGAATACCTGCAAGAGTTGCCAAAGTCAAACGCCAATCAACAAATAAAAGAAATGTACTGATAAAAGTAGGTAAAGCAATAGCAGTGACTATTTTAGGGTAAACCCAGGAAGGAATAGATTCTATCTTCGTCATATCATCGCTAACAAGTGAGTTCAAATCACCTACTTGGATTTGCATAAAGAATCCCATCGGTAACTTACGAATATGGTTCCCTAGACGCAAACGTAAATCCTCAACAAAGCGATAGCTAGTTAGATAAGTAATATAATTTGCCACATACAAGGAAATGCTTTGTAATAGCAGACTTAGAGCAATTATTCCTAACCAAATAACTACTTTTTCTATTTTGATAGATTGATTATATAAATCATTAATGATGAAATAAAGGAAAGCATAAGGTGTAGCTGCAAACGCTGAGGCAATTACATACAAAACTGTTCCCTTAAACAGGCTTTGTTTTCTTTCTCCAAGCAAAATAAATAAGTTATTGAGCATTTTCAAACTTTTAATAAAGAAACTTAGTAATTTGAAATAACTAAAAACCCCAACTTTGTGCAGTAATATGTGCATCCCACATTTGGGTATACAAATTATTACTTTTAAGTAAATCTATATGTCGCCCCTTGCCAACAATTTGACCTTTGTTTACTACAATAATCTGATCTGCATCGCTAATTGTTGATAAACGATGAGCGATAATTAATAAGGTTTTATCTTGAACCAAATTACTAATAGCTGATTGAATTTGCACCTCAGTTTCCGGATCGATAAAAGCCGTGGCTTCATCTAAAATCACAATAGGAGCATTTTTGATTATTGCGCGTGCAATTGCAATTCGCTGCTGCTGCCCACCGCTAAGGAGACTACCGCGTTCCCCAATTACAGTTTCATAACCATTTGGTAATGCTTGAATAAAATCATGGCATTGTGCAGCTTTCGATGCTGCTACGACTTCTTCAAAATTAGCTTGAAGATTTCCCATGTAAATATTGTTATAAATAGTATCGTTAAATAAACTAATGCCTTGAAATACAAAAGCGATTTTTGACATGAGATATTCGGTTTGAATATCTTTAATATTAATTCCACCAATGCTAATTGTCCCTTTACTCACATCCCAAAATCGAGCAATTAGTCGAGTAATGGTTGTTTTTCCTGAACCAGAAGGGCCAACTAGGGCGGTGATGCTTTTGGGTGGCATTACAAAACTGATATTATGAAGAACTTCGTTATTTTCATAAGCGAAATAAACATCTCGAAATTCGATAGTTAAATCTTTAGGCATATTATGGTTTTTAGATTCAACTAAAGAAGATTCGTTCATAATAGTGCTAATTCTTCTTGCACTCTCGTCGAGTTGTATGGATATGTGAGATGATTCCACAAATTTATATAAAGGAGCACAAATACCAACTCCTAAAAGGAGAAATAAAATAAATTTTGGTATGGAAATGCTATCAATACTTAATAAGTAAATACCAACAGGAATAATAAATATGATATTAGCAGTTACGCTAACTGTGAATAAAGTCCAAGGCAACAAGCTTTTTTTAGCCCATAGTTCTTCGTAGTCATGGTATTCTCGTACAGATTCTTTATACTTACTGAAAGATTCCGTTGTTTGAGAAAAAGCTTTGATTGCGCTCATTCCCTGGATATATTCAATTATTGAATTGTTCATCTTCTCCATTGCATCGTAGTAGCCTTCCACGAGTTTTTTTGAGCCGCGAAATGCCAATTTCTGAGATCCGATTGCCAGGGGAACACCAGCGATCGCAGCTAAGGTCATTCGCCAATCTACGATGAACAAATATCCTACTACAATAGGGAAAGTACCAAGTATACCAACTAGCTTAGGAAACCCGTGAGCAATAAATAATTCCAGAGATTCCACATCCTCATTCATTACTTTCTTGATCGCGCCAGTTTGCTTGTTGTTAAAATAACCTAGCGGCAGTGTGCCAAACTTTTGCGAAAGGCTGATTCGGATGTCGTATAAGATGTTATAGGCAGCTATGTGGGCAAAAGAACTAGCAATTCCTAAAGTAGTCCACCGTGTAATAATTGTGACAAAGCTAATACAAGAAAGTTTCCAAACATATATTTGGTCAGTAGGTGGGTTGAATAGTTCGATAATAATCCAATAGATCAGAATGAAAGGAACTAAACCCAATATTGTAGCGATCGCAGCTAAAATACCAGAAGCAATTAATCTAATTTTTTGCATTCCTGCAAGTTTAAATATATCGGTTAGAGAGCTTAGGGGCATTTTTTACCTGCTTTTATGTAACTTATACTAATTTAATATGAAGCTGCATAGGGAAGGGCTTCTAAAACATTAATTATCGTGCTGCATGGCTCCAACCTGACAAGCGTGGTCGGTAAAGCTACGGCTGGGCTGGCAGATACCTTTAAGCAATCGGTTAACTTTATTGGCTGTGTAGCTCAAGCGGTTAGCGCTGGTGGTCTACGCAAAATGAATGTTGCTAGTGGAGAATATTTCAAAGCCAATCCTAACAACTTTAGAGAACCCGTTAGCGATGGCAATCTGGGCATGATTCCCGAATGGCTAAAGACTTACAAACACCCAGGTAATGGGCAACCAGACCCAGCCAGAACATTACTTCAATTCTTCCCAGAATTAGTTCAACAGCATGAAAAGGCAGTCATACCTAGAGGGGAGAAGATTGCTCCATCAGACGCAGTTAATCATCTGGAGTCCATTTTTTCAAAGCCTTATCAAGAACTGGAATTTCTGGAAGTAGAAGGGAGTAGTATTTCTGAGGCTGATTTAGAACAGATTGTGGCGATTGTTGCAGCTACTGCTAGCCCTCCAACTTCTTTTGCGGCTATCAGAAACAGCCGCAAGTGGGGCGAAGAGAAAAAGAGTGTTCTTTACTTGAGGAATGCCTTGTCACAATTGATTGACAGTAAGCGATTGTGCGGAAATGAAAAAGATGGTTTCAGCGTTTTTAACATTAATCACTAATATTCGTCACAGTTCTCGTCGAGTTCCGGTCGAGTTCCGGTATTCTTACATCATTAAATACGGCTAAAAAATAGAGTCTTTTTATTTCTCCAGCAAGATTTAATTTTTCTAAACATTTTCCAGAATGTGGGAGCATGGGAACATTAAAAATGAGTGATAAATTAACCACAGCATTACAAAAACTAGCTATTAGCCCAGTTAAGGCAGACAGACTAGCTATCGAACGCTTAGAAAAACAGTACGGCGCTTCTTTACTAGAAATTACCAATGAGCTTGAAAATTATGCCATAGTCCATCAATCCATATCGGACGAAAGGGCTAAATCCAAAAATCAGTTGATTGTCGTTTGCTGCTATGGCTGTCTTTGGGGCGCAGTTATCGGAATTGCGACATTGTTTATTAAGCCCAGTGTGACTGTAGCGGCGATTGGGTTGGGTTTTACGGCTGGGGTATCTGGGAAATTGTTGGTTCAAAAAGGAGAATAAGTCATGGAACGCAGAATCATTGGATGAGTTTCATTTAAAATAATCGCAAAAGAGTTGTCAAAAATATGCAAAACGCTAATGTACAAAAAGCGACATTTGGAGCAGGCTGTTTCTGGGGAGTTGAAGCAGCATTCCGTCAAGTAAAGGGAGTAAATTCTACAGCAGTTGGTTACAGTGGCGGACACTTTGAGAATCCAACCTATGAAGATGTTTGTAGAGGCAAAACTGGACATGCTGAGGCAGTGGAGGTGGAATACGATCCAGCAATAGTATCTTATGATGAACTGCTAAATGTGTTTTGGAATAAGCACAATCCCACAGAATCAAACCACCAGGAGCTAGATGTTGGTGATCAATATCGGTCAGTGATATTTTTCCACACTCCAGAGCAGGAATTATTAGCAAGAGCCTCTAAGGAGCAGCTTGAAAATAGTTCTCGTTATCACAAAAATCCAATTGTGACGGAGATTGTACCTGCATCGCAATTCTACAAAGCAGAAGAGTATCATCAGCAATATCTGGAAAAGCAGCGACGAGCGTCTTACAGGATAGGCTAATCTTTCGCCCTAATTGAGGGGATGTTAAAAGTTCAATGCTGCAAATCCCCTTACTTGCTATACATATCAGGGAACTTTGCTTGAAGTTTAGCCAGCTTCGGCAAGTCATTCATTACAACATAGCGATCGCTCGGATGATGCACTATATAATTCTGATGGTATGCCGCAGCCTGATAAAAACCTTTCAAAGGATCTAATTTTGTCACAATCGGCTTGTCGAAAATTCGTAATTTGTTGAGTTGAGCAATGTATTCTTGTGCAGCCTGTTTCTGCTCATCGTTAGCAAAAAAGATCGCCGAACGATATTGCTTACCTGAGTCTGGGCCTTGTCGATTTAACTCTGTTGGGTCATGCGCTACCAAAAAGTAGACTTTTAGAAGCTGATTATATGATATTTTTGATGGATCATAAGTGATTTTTACGGATTCAGCATGATTAGTTAATCCAGCACTGACAAATGTGTAGTTTGCGGTTCTTGCATCACCCCCAGAAAAGCCAGAAACGACATCATAAACACCTGATAGATGCTCAAAAACTGCTTCCATTCCCCAGTAGCAGCCACCAGCGAAAACCGCTACTTGCTTTCCCTGCGGTGCAACAGTCGAAATATCAGTGGCGGGAGCAGAAAGCATCACACGAGACGCACCGTATAGGAGTACAAAAGTCAGCGAAATGATGGACAAGTTGCGTAATAACTGACGGGAGAGAGTAAAATGATGAATTGACATGAGGTTGTGAACTCCTTTATTTAATAGATGAAGAATCGAGTTTATCAAAACAGAATTCAGATGTTTATAAAATCGCTTGCTCGGTGCGAGTTGGATAGTATTCTGGCAGTTCACAAATTTGCTCAAATAGTTCTGAACCTTGGTCATCGATAAGTAACGGCATGGTAAGGTTTTAGGTTGATTGCTTAGTTCTTGAATAATATCTGTGTCTTCCTGAATTGATAGCTGAGACGAATGTAATTTAATCCAACGAAAGCGAGAATATTATTTTTGTTAAATCCTCAATTTATTGCTCTCCTTAAGGCATAGAAAAACTTACTTGATTATTAGAGGAATTTATTAGATATCTAACACTAATTTTGCAGTTCCAGGTTGAGAAATACAAATTAACACAGAACCCTTATCAGTTGTTGCAGTTGGTTGTTCTTGGTAAGCAACTACACCTTCGCGGATTTTACACATACAAGTACCACAAACACCTACACGACAACTAAAAGGTGGATTAATATCATTAGCTTCGGCAAATTCTAGGATAGTGCCATCACTAGGTTGCCATGTCAAAGTTTTGCCAGATTTGGTAAAGACAATTTCTGCAAATCTTTCATCTCCAGTTGTGATCGCAGTTTGTTTATCAGACTGACTTTTCATCGGTTTACTGAAAGATTCAAAGAATACTCTACTCTCAGGTACTCCCGATTCCTTCAACCCTTGCATTATGGACTGCATAAAAGATGGAGAACCGCACAAAAAATACTCAGCTTCTTCTCGTATTAACTCTTGAATAAGAGCAGTATCAACATAACCAACACTGTTGTATTTACCTCTATCTTCAGGTGTAGGACGACTATAGCGAAAATGCATATTCAGATTATGATTTTGCCCTGCAATTTCCCTCACTTCATCCCGAAAAACATGAAAATTTCCGTCTCTAGCACCATGTACAAACCAGATAGGGCGAGTAGTCTTAAGAAGACTACAAGCTTTCGCCATACTAATCATCGGTGTAATTCCCACACCATTGCTAATCAACACTGTGGGGATAGATTTCTGCACATCTAAAACAAATTTACCGTTTGGTGGTTTTGCTAGAATTACTGAACCTTCTTGAATGCGATCGTGCATAAAATTAGATGCTATACCGGGCATGACATCTAATCCGTTTGGTGCAGATTCCCGCTTAATTGAGAGGCGATAGTATTCACAGTTTTCAGAATAATCTGAAAGCGAGTAAGTACGAATTACAGGCTTATCTTGTCCAGGTATATCAAGTTTAATGGTTAAAAATTGGCCTGGTTGAAAGTTGGGAATTTCCCCTTTATCTTCAGGTTGTAAATAGAAAGAAGTAATTTCTTCGCTCTCTTCCACCTTACGAACAATAACAAAATTTCGCCAATCTTGCCAAACATGACTATCTGATGCTTTGAGGTCTGGAGTAGATTTATTTCCACTTGCTTTGTTTGTATAAATTAAGCTAAATACTGCACCGCTAGCTACTCCAAACAGTGAGGAATAGACACCAAATTGATAGGCAGATTTAGCTTTGGCATTGGTTACTCCAATTACAACAGCAGCAGATAAGGTAATTACCGAACCAACTGTAGCTGCTGCGGCTATACTTCTGACTAATGGATTCTTAATTCTTCCCAGACTTTCTAGCATCGTTGTTTCCTGTCTAATACTTTTAGTGATGTTGGGCTATACCTGCGAAGATGCAGTAGTAGGTGGAGGAATAATTTCAAGACCATACCTCGGAGCCGCAGCCAGAAACGCGACTAAAGAAGCAACGTCTTGCGGTTGACCCAAGCGACCACGCGGAATATTTTTTAACAATTTGTTGGTTAATATTTACTAACTCAAACTAGCAGCGCCAAAAGTAGCATTAAACTTGCGACACCAGATAGCGATGGATTTGTAGTCTGCTAAATTGATGTTTTGAGGAATCGAATATGTTTGAGCGCCACTATATTTTTGTAACGGAGCTAGGATAATGTAGTCTCCCTTTTTTAGAGGATACGATGGTGGCTTAGTTGAATTAATCACGTTATCTGAACGATGTAAAATTACTACTAAATCTGGCCCTGATTCAGAAGTCTTAAATGACTCATAAAGCTCTAAAAATGATTTACCATCTTTAGTGGTAATACTAACTTTCCCTTGTGTTGTATGTTCTCCAGAAACAAATGTGCCTGAATTCATAGCATTTGAATCTGGAGATTGCGCTGAGTTGGCTAAAGGTTTCGCCTGAGTTGAAGACACAGGAACAGATGTATTCACAGCTATAGGATTTCCATTAGCCTGGTTTTTTGAGACTTCCCGGACGCAGCCAACCATGACAAGAGAAGACAAGCCCAGTATTAATAAATATCTTAATTTCATAATTTCAATTTCTCAATGCATTAATCAGCAATATAGCTCTTATACCAAATTATTGTGAAGCTGCATGAAACTGTAGAAAGCTGTAATGCTTGCCAAATATAGTTTCTAGCGTTTTCATCCTATGCAAATTCATACAAAATTGGTATTAGCTTGAACTTTAAACTGATTATTGCTTAAATAATTCATCTAAAAATTATGAATAGATAAGGATTGATATCTAAAAAACTGATATTTCCCTTAGAAACTTCTTACAGATTTCTCAGCAAAATTTAAATTTTTAAGTTACGGTTGATTAAATGTAAAAAAATATACGGTAAATTGTCAATAATCAGCCTGTTGTTTGCTATCTTTTGTATGATTTTATATTTATTTAAGTAAAAGTTCATACTTTTCCTGTATAAATAGCACATTCAGTAAATCGCAAAGTTTTGCTAAAGGGCGATCACCAAGTAGACAGCCAGTAGAGGTTAATTCTAAATAATACCTGTTTTATAACTAAAACTTATATTCAATAAAAGAGGTTCAAAAACTGAAATTATCAAGAATGTACATTTACCCGAATAATGACTATTAACGACTTTACCAAAACAGCTTGCACTAACTGATTCAGAAACCCAAAACGCAAGTTTTGGATTGTTTAAGTGAAAATACTTCGATTGAGACGCAAGGAGCTTGCAATCAGAAAGGTTAGCAGTCGTTAAAAGTTGCTTAATAAGTAATGCTTTGCCCCATTTTCTGCGAGAGCTTTTAAAATGCACAATTGAACTGGTTGAAAAATAATCAATATAGGCTTAAACTTGGCTGAACTTACCAGAGTAAAGTTGATCAGACACTTCCTTAAGTTTTGGTTCAACTACTGTCAAATATTGCTCCAAAATTGCTAAATTGCAAATCAAAAATTTTTTATGCGTTGCTGATTTTCACCAAGTGGATACCAACCACCTTTGATTCAAAGGCGAAAAGTTTTGACAATAGACTCTATGTATCTTTTTTTAACTTTTATTCTTAGTTCAATATGGGTTTTCGGTATTCTGCACCGCTAAGGGCTAATTGCATCCAATAAAAACAAACCCACATCTTTATGCAATGGTTCATTATGCTGTGGACAAGCTGTTGAATGTAGGCATCTTGGACAACCAGCTTCACAATCACATTCGGCTGCTAAAGCGTAAGATGCAGCAGCAAATTTTGTGAAGTCGGAGAAAATAGATTTACAACTATTTGAGCCTTAACTGAACCGTATTGGATGATTGGCATATTTTCCCCCCCCATTAGACAAGCATCATACCGCTACCTGGGTACACATCAAACTTGGCTGTGCAAATGTGTAAACATTTGGGTACCCAGATGTATGAATCGAAGACGGCAACTAGCACTCGCAATACCAGTTACCAGTTATCAGTTACCAGTTAGTTTTTTGGTTAATGTTCACTGTTTTAATGGCTTCTGCTGGATGGAAACTTGAGAAAGTACAAGCATGAAATCCTATCTCCTCTTCCTCTAAGACGCTGTCCACCCGCCATCAACCTCAATAATTTGCCCTGTCACATAGCCGCATGTGGCAAGGAAAAATGCTGCATCTGCCACCTCATCAGATTGACCTGCACGCTTGAGCGGAAGTTTCGCTTTTGTTAACTTAGCAAAATTTTCCACCTGCTCCTTTGACAAATTAGATTGGATGTCTGTGTCTTCGATATATCCCGGTGAGATAGCATTCACGCGGATGCCTCTAGGACCTAGCTCAACCGCAAGGGCACGTGTCATCGAGTTAACAGCACCACAAAGGGCAGAACCCGCGCTATAGTAGGGCAGTCCGACAGTGGCTGCAATTCCAGAACAGAAGATAATAGCACTCCCCGGTGGCATTTTGGGTACTGCATAGTGCGCTGCCGCCAGTTGACCAAAGAACCGTCCTTCAAAAAGGGATTTAGTTTGTGCCACTGGTACTGTATCAATTGCACCAAAGTGTGCTGCACCAGCACAAGTCACAAGAAGATCCACCCGATCCAGTCCCTCAAAAAGCCGCTGCACCTGTTCAAAATCAGAGACATCGGTGGGAATTGCAACAGCCCCGTATCCAATGCTCTTGGCTGCTGTTGCTCCCCGTTGCGGCTCTCTGCTTGCCAGAATGACTTTTGCCCCAAAAGATGCAAAACGTCTTGCTATTGCGTAACCAATTCCCGCAGAGCCTCCTGTGACAACAGCAATTTTTCCTGTAAGTATTTCTCCCATACGGTTTCTTTTAACGCAGTATCAATTTTTATTGAACTTTATTTCATGAAAATACTTTGTCATTCTACCTTTATTACCTTAGTGGTGCAGAAAAGTCCTGAATGCTTGATATATGGGGAATTTTACTGAAACAAGGATGACAAAGAGGGGGACGAAATGGGATGCTCAAGTTTCCACACAAAAAACTACCCCATGTCAGTCCCCCATCTTTATCGTCAACTGCTTGTCTCTTGTAAGTCAATGGATTCGAGAGTTCAGCGCGTAAAGCCGAAACCGTTTTGGGATGGAATCGCCATAGTGTGGAACTGGGCTTGCATGAAAGGCGGACGGGGATAGTCTGTGTAGATAATTATCAGGCAAGAGGAAGACATAGTAGCGTTGAGATTCTGCCCAATTTAGAATCGGATATGCGTTTATTGTGTCCAGCGCGATATTCCCAACACGGTGGCTCGCCCACTCATTGCTAACATGGCCAGGATTATCTGGTTCAATTGCCGCATCGTCGTAGCGTTTATCTGCGGTAGCAAGCATTGTAGCAGTGATAAGATATCGGACATGGGCTGATTGTGGTTTTTGAGTTGTCGTTGTGAGAGACAATAACTCTACTACATCGGCCCTCTCTCCTCATCCTCTTATTTTGGCTAAGGTATTGACTCCTGATACAAATTATCCTGTATGCATCACTGGGAAGCGTGCTTGTCCTCCTGAAGATTGTGGTGGTTCTTAGGGCTATGCAGAGTTACTGGAGATTATTAGTGACCCGTCACATCCAGAGTATGAAGAGAGGATGGAGTGGGTAGGTGAAAGCTTTAATCCAGATATTTTCGACATAGATGAAGTTAATCAAAGGTTAGGGGAATTCAAGTGATCTGCCAATATTCCCCATAACATTTGTGGTTGGGTGAGGAGGCGAAAAAAAACTGAAATACCTTCTACGCAGTCTTCTCAGCCATCAAGTGGCGGCAAATGACAACCTCGCTGATTTCACCCCTATTCCCAATTATTGGACATCACCAAAATACTCGTTAGGGCAAAGAACCAGGCAGGGAGTGATTGTTGGGATTCAGTATTATCCACCCAATAATCTACTGACTGGCTTATGTACCGAATCTTGGCGTTATGCTGTGCTAGATAAAAACGATTTATCAGAAGTGTCACATCTTGAAGAGGAGAAAATTCATCCGCTTACATCGCTTGAATTACTTGCTGAACTTGAAGCTGAGATTGAAGTGTATCAGGGTAAAATATTAATTCTCAAGCAACTGTTAGAAACAGTATCCAATGCTTGAGTCAGTATCCACGTACTAAGAATTACTTCTAATAATAGATGGTTGACCACAGTTAGAGCCGACTTTTTACAAAAGACGGCGATTCATCCCATATTGAAGGAATGGGATGAATCGCTGTTTGCCGTCTTGGTCAATAGTATCGAGTGTACAAAAATCGTGAAAAATTTGCGTAATAACTAACAACTTATGCTATGGCATAAGTTACCAAGCTACTGGTTCCCCAAGATGGAAAAAACCACCACTGGGGCCATCATTCGGTAATATCGCTAATTCAACACCAGTTTTCGCGCCTAATGCGATGTCCATCATTGCACCTTCACCACCTAATTCAGTTTTTACCCAACCCGGATGAGCGCTATTAATCTTCACTGGAGTATTACGTAATTCATGAGCTAAATGAATAGTGAATGAGTTAACTGCTGCCTTGGAAGCATCATAAGCAAATGGTTTTGAATCATAAATGAATGAATTGGGGTCAGCATGAAGTGTTAACGAACCTTCAATACTCGACATATTTACAATTCGACCGCTAGGACTATTCAATATTAACGGCAATGCTCGTTGAGTTAATTCCACTAAGCCAAAAAAGTTTGTGTTAAATGTCTGTCGAATAATCTCTACAGAAATAGAACTAGCATTACTGGTTAACCAGTCACCATCTAAAAACACACCCGCGTTATTGATCAAAACATCAAGCCTACCAAAAGAATCACTAATCTGTTGAACGGCAGATTCAATTTGGGTACTATCAGTGATATCTAGGGCAATTGGGTGAGCTATAACTCCTTCATTCTCCAAGTTACTAACTGCTGTTTTAGCCGCATCTAAACTACGAGCTGCTATTAGAATTGTCAATCCATGTTGTCCAAGCTGACGACTCATTTCCAGCCCAAGACCTTTATTTGCACCAGTAATCAAAGCTACTTTGTTCTTTAATTCGTCCTGCACCATCAATAAGTACTCCTGTGATGAATTTAGATCACATTTCAGAACAAGATGTTTAAGCTGAGTTTAAATACTGGGTTAATCCTCCCACAAAGTCTAAATATTGAAAACCTAGAAGAAAGACTAGGTTAAACAGCAAACACTTGTTGGCATAATCATTGACGTGATTTTGCGATTCGCTCTCGATCCCATTTCAGAAAAAAGCCCAAAAACCGGGCTTTTTTTCATCCCTATTTTTTTTCGTCAACCCTGCCACTTCCTTTGTGACACCCATTCTGTATAGCTTTGAATGGTTTCAAGTGACACCAAGTTCATAATTTAACCATGCCGCTTTTTGTGACATTCCTTTAATAGCAAGGGTTCTAGAGTTTTACCCAATCTTGCCGCTTTCTGTGACATCTATACACAGTAAGGCTTTTAGATGTCACGGCAAACCTTGCTGCTTTTTTATGCCGCTTTGTGATCCGATGCGACAGTAAAATATAGATGACGTTTTAACCAAAATTCAGGCGGAGCAACCAAGAAATACCTCAGTTGCGATCGCTTCCGGTGGGCGGTTACGCGATCGCTAAACTCTTGGTAATTCTCTGTTATGTCTATATTTAAATATGGTATGAATTAATGCTCATCTCTGCCGATACCAAAATTCCTTTTCTACGCTCCCTAGTTTATGCTAGCTATCGTGACAAACTGGTTGAGCTAGTTCCCTATATGCCGAACGTGCGTCGCATCACACTTTTATCACGTAGGGAAGCAGGCAGTAATATTTATACTGTCAATGAATGGCACGGTGGCAGTGAAATTCCAGCAGCAGCAAGAGTTTTGCTCAGTGAAGAGATGCTCTCTTGGACAGAATATAATACCTGGAATCAGGCAGATTTGACAGTTGAATGGCGTATTGAAACTCACGCTTTTACAGAAGCAGTTAAGTGTTCTGGCAAAAATCGCTTTTTGCAAGATGGTAACACCACAGTAATTGAAAGCCGCGGTGAACTAGTGATTGACCCGAAGCAAATCAAGGGAGTACCATTCTTCCTCACAAGTAAAATTGCTCATCTCGTTGAAGATTTGTTGGGGAAAAATATACAACCAAACCTTGTAGCAATGAGTGCGGGAGTGCGCCAGTATCTAGAGCAAAATCCATTAGATTGACATGCTGCTTTTCAATCTAATAGCACACTCGTTCATTTGAAAAACCAGCGTTGAGCGAGGAGTAAACTAATTCGCAATTGGTTCACCGATATTTTGACTGTGTTGGCGAATTCATATAAACCGCAATTTGTGGCGTAATCAGCTATGACATTTCAAGGGAGGATAGCAATCGCATTTCGACAACAGAGTCATATTTTACACGAACTACCCTTTTTCTGTCCAAAGTTCAATAGTCGGAAACATTTATTATTTCTTCTCTACGACCAAAATTCAAAATTTATTTGTAAGTTAAGATTGACTCAATATCATTTTATCAATCATATTTAATATATCGGAGTCTATAGTCATATCAAACTTCCTGGCAAATAATTCTTCTGATTCTCTAATTTTATCAAAATCATTTTTTTCTAAAATTTTGGGGTGAAGGGCATTAGCCTTAGGCCATTCTAAATACGTCAAGCGAGTGTTAATAATTTTATCCTTAAAAGGTGAATTCACAATGAGAATTTGGTAAAACAATTCATCTGGACAATAGGTATAATTAAAACGATTAACAAACTTAGGGTTTTGCTTAACAAAATTATTTATCCATTTTATTGATTCTCCTGTTAAGCACCAAAATGCTGAACCTCCATAAAGAGCAAAGCCTTCAGGAAATTTATGTCTTTTCGGTAAAAGCAAAATCAACAATGAATACAGAATAGAGTTAATACGAGATTTAAACTCACGCTTTTCTGGGATACAAAAATTTTTATCTCTCCAACGAATATGCCAAGAGCCTAATCTTGTTAAACCTCCTTTATACCATTTATTACAAGGTAATGGGAAATACTCTAAAAATTCTCTACCTTTATTTTCTTGGAGAAACTTCTTAATCTGTTCATTTGACTTGATCAAATAGTCTTGACCCGATAAATATATAACATAATCGAAGTAATTACCTGTTTCAACTATTGATTTTATTCCTTTGAGACTAGCTTTAACAATATCAAAACTTCCCCATGCCAAGTCGTATCTCTTAATGAAATAAACATTTTGAAAATCCTTGAGTTTAGTTAGTACGTGATGATAAATTTTATCATCCGCTTTTTTATCTATATGTAGAAAAAATGAAACATCATCTGTATTTAGTTTATAAATAAGACGTACTAATTGTTCCGGATATTTATGTGCCAAAATTATATATGCTATTTTCATAAAAACTACCTTAAATGTTACTGAGGTAGGGTAAAGGTCTATATTCTTACACAATGGTATGAGTGACTCTGGGAGGACAATGTGATTACTTAGGAAGAGGATCAAAAAACGTTAAATTCCTAGTAGACAAGGTGTTGGACGATAGTTATTATATGCCGTGCATTGGTCAGTAGTGGTAAATATTTTGAATTATGAATTATAGCGCTTAACGTAACATGATCTGTCATACTCTAAATCATACTTCGGATAGAATAGGCAGCGATAGCAGGGTAGGAGAGTAGTTATGGAGAGTTGGGATGATTTTCGATCATTTCAGATTCCAAATTTGACTAAGTAATAATCAAACTCAAAACCTTGGCTAAACTGTCGTTGGTAGGTCTTATTCAAGATTTAACTATGGCGACTTAGATTTGTGAAGTTCACTTTCTTTAACATACTATTAATCGTGGTAAACAAAGTTACTAGAAGCTTCTACTGAGGTTTGCTAAATTACCCCTTTGGGCGAGTATCATTTATACTGTATTTATAGCTGAATCTGGCAGTATGCTGTTTTTGAACTATTTGCAGTCTACAACAATAAATGGTTTTTTTCTTCGGGGCGAAAACTGTCCAGAGGATTGTGAAATTAAGCAAAAAGGCTGATGGAAACGTCACAATTGTTTCGCACACTTGTAGTAAAATTGAATTTAACAAAAGATTATGTTGATAGTGTATGCTCTAACTTTTGCTATAAATACAATATAAAACTATAAAAATACAGAATATGCAAAATATCAAAAGTGATTTGTGGCAAAAAACATCATTTTCTACATGCTCATATATTAAATCTTTACGCGCTCATCGTGCATTCATTTCTTAATGAAGATAAAAATATTCTGGGAATAAATTTAATGCATATAGATAGAAGTGCTGGGGGACAGTGGGGTGCGAGTAAAGATTATTTTGCAAGTGATGTTTTTTCTCATCCTCTTCAATATTTTGGGAATTCAGCATGTTTAATTAGAAAGGAACTTTTAGAAGTCGTGAGTTTAAAAACAATTTTTAATTGGGGTAAAGAACAGCCTACTAATTGGGAAGAGTTAGTCTCGACTTCAGATAATACTTCTTCGTTTCTTGTAGCTAAGGTTGGAACTCCCTTTACAGTTGATAATGATGCATGGTTATTCAAGAGTACATTTCGTGTGTCTACTTTAGAAACTTATAAATATTTATTACTTAAGAAATTAGGTTTAAGCACGCTAGCATCCCAATTTTCTAACAAGATAAAAGAAAGGGAGTATAATTCGTAATTGCATTTTACAAAACTATAGGGCTAATAAAGGTGTACAAGTCTTTGCAAGAAGCTGACCTCAAATCACTTAAACAGCACTTACAGGGGCAAGCGGCTTATGATTATGTCACCACTGCAATCGATGCCAAGCGCCAAGTTGCTGACTATGTGAATCGTCTCCCCGTTAATGAAAGACCCCGGTGGATTGCTGAATATCAGTTGCAAGGTTTGGTAACTCTTCCCGAACCGCCAGCACAACAATTACCCCCACGTCCTGGTATCCCCAATCCCGATATTGCTGACATTGATGAAGAGTCGGTGCAGTCGGTAATTAATCCGGGTGCGATGAAAGTTTTACAAGCGATCGCTGCTAATTATCCTGACTACATCAGAATTGATAGTGCTTGGTTAGATGAACTGTGTGATGCTCCATCACATCAAGACATGACCCTTCGCAGTAACCACCATTTTTACCTGTCTGGCGGCACCCAGTCTGGCAAATCAACTTTAGCAGGGGTGATTATCAACAAAATTGCTGCAAAATCTCAAAGCCCGGCAATTGTGATTGGCAGCGACCCAAAGGATGATGTCACCAGATGGCTATGCAAATTTAGCCGCAAGTTTGACGGCATGAAAGCGTTAAGAAATTGGATTACCTTTGCCACAGACCAAATTGACAAGCAGAAAGCCAGAGTATCAATTGTTGGTGGTGAATGTCAGGGTGTCCCAGAATTATTATTTGCCCAAGATGAGGTGGACTCTGTATTTGGTGGAGGTAAAGGGCTTCCGGGAATGGTTGATGCTGACACTGCCAAAGACTTGCAAGGCTTTTGGAACTATATTATCAAGTTCACCGCCGGGCTTAAAGGACATGGGGTGTTTATGGGCCAGTCCCCACTGTCAGGAGAAACCGGATTTAGTCGCCCCTCGCTGAAAAACGTTTGCTTTATTGCGATGGGGCACACATCGAGTTATATCCTTGACCATCCCCAGGATTTTGTAAATGTGAAAAAGGAGATTCTTGAAATCTTGCGGCAAGCTTGCGAAATGTTAGATAAAGCCGGAGTTCGATATGCCCTGGTGATTCCCACTCGGTCTAATCCCTTTCTTGCCCTAATTCCGGAATTTAATATCAAAGGTCTGGAACAAAAACAAGATTCCAAACCGAATGATGACACTGTTGATAGTTATAAAAATAATCAGCAATCCTCACAACAACAGATTGACTGGTATGAAGAAATTAGGAAATGGGCAACAGAATTGGGAAGAAAACCGCATTTTCAGGAAATTAAACAGAAGTGGTACGAATTAACGGGGCAAGAGTTAAACGAAAAAGGCGTTACCCTACTGCTGGAAAATCTCGGTTTTCCCGATTCGGTGAACTAGACTGGAATGCTCGATATGGTAATCCCAAAGAGTACAGAAAACAAGTAGCGATCGCTCACCGAAAAACTCACAATTATTGTGTAGTCTGTCTAACCCGGATTTCTCACAAACTCAGAAAAAAGCGGAGCTTCAAACTGATAAAATGTATATATGGTAAGCATTTGAGCAGTTTTAACCGATGAATCTACCCGCAACGCGATCGCTCCCAAAACAGTT